>Ga0307479_10005121_pt1 | contig 12022 bp, 7 predicted proteins | sample atmos_gasesECM4C_FD_203743 | JGI IMG/M metagenome (GOLD analysis project Ga0307479, IMG submission 203743) | Hardwood forest soil microbial communities from Morgan-Monroe State Forest, Indiana, United States - atmos_gasesECM4C_515 | ecosystem: Environmental > Terrestrial > Soil > Temperate... | reverse complement strand
ATGCCGCTCTTCGGCCCTCGCGGCGCCTCGGCCACGCAGCTCTCGGCGGCGGTGGCGCGGCTCTCGGCGCTGGTGGGGCCCGAGCGGGTGGGGCGGCCGGTGGTGCCCGACCGCTGGGCGCCGTTCGCGGCGGGGTCGGCCAAGTTTGCGCCGCCACCGCCGCCTTCTTCGCAGCCGCCGCTGAACGGCGGTGCCGGGCTTTCGCTCGCGGCGCGCGCGCTGCGGCCGCCGCGCACGGTGGAAGTCCGCTGCGACCCGGCCGGCGCGCCGCTGCTGGTCATCGGCGAGGGCGCGCTCGGTGGGCGGGTGGTGGCCAGCGCCGGCCCCTGGCGTACGGCGGCAGAGTGGTGGACGGAGTCGCCCATCGCGCTCGACGCCTGGGACCTGGAGCTGGCGGGGGGCCTGTTGGTCCGCGCCTCGAGGGAACTGAGCAGCGACGATTGGAGGATCGACGCCATCTATGACTGACTACGTCGAGCTGCATGCGCAGACCGCCTTCTCCTTCTTGCGCGCCTCGTCGCTTCCCGAAGATCTGGCAGCGGCCGCGGCGGCGGCCGGGCATGCCGTCTTCGGCGTCGCCGACGCGGGCGGCCTCTACGGCACGCCGCGCTTCCACACCGCCGCGCGCCGCGAAGGCCTGCGCCCGCTGGTCGGGGCGGAGATCGAGGTCGAGGGCGGCGGCCGCGTCGCGCTGCTCTGCGAGGACCGCCGCGGCTACCGGAACCTCTGCCGCCTGTTGACGCTGGGTCATGCCGTTCATGGAAAAGAAATGTGCCGAGTCACGCCCGCGCAGCTCGCAGACTTGCGGCAAGGCCTGGTCGCGCTCAGCTCCGGCGAGCCGCAAGAACTGGCCACGCTCGCCGATCACCTCGGCACCTCGCGGCTCTACGCGGAAGTGCAGCGCCATCTCGATCCGCTCGAGGAGCACGAGAACCGCCGCCGCATCGACGCGGCGCGCGCGCGGGGCCTTGGGCTCGTGGCCGGCGGCGGAGTGCGCCACGCGACTCCAGCAAGCAAGCCGCTCTTCGACGCGCTCACCTGCATTCGCCTGGGGACCACGCTCGACGAAGCCGGCCGGCGGCTGTCGTGCAACGCCGAGCGCCACGTCCGCCCGCCGCGCGAGATGGCCGCGCTCTTTTGCGATCTCCCCGAGGCGGTGCGCCGCACGCGCGCCGTGGCCGAGCGCTGCGCGTACACGCTCGACGACCTGGGATACGAGCTGCCCGAGCCGCAGCGGCTGCACCAGGAGTCGCTCGACGGCGAGCTGTGGCACCGCACCATGCTCGGCGCGCGCCTCCGCTACCACGGGCCGGGCTGGCCCAGAGCGAGCGCCCAGCTGGAGCGGGAGCTGGCGCTGATCGCGAAACTGGGCCTGGCCGGGTACTTCCTCATCGTCCACGACCTGGTGCGCTTCTGCGCGCAGGAGAAAATCCTGGTGCAGGGGCGCGGCTCGGCCGCCAACAGCGCGGTCTGCTATGCGCTGCAGATCACCGCCGTCGATCCGGTGGGGATGGGACTGCTCTTCGAGCGCTTCCTTTCGGAGGAGCGCACCGATTCCACCGGACATAAAGCCTGGCCGGACATCGATCTGGATCTCCCTTCGGGCGACCAGCGCGAGAAAGTCATCCAGCACGTCTATCGACGCTATGGAGAGGCGGGCGCGGCCATGACTGCCAATGTGATTACCTATCGCGCGCGATCGGCTTCGCGCGAGATAGGGAAGGTATTGGGATTGCCGCAAGAGGAGCTGGACCGGCTGGCGAAGCTCTTGCCGCAATTCGAGTTCACCACTGACTTCGACTCATTGACCAATCGCGCGAGCGAGGCGGGATTTGCGACGGGAGATCGGCGAGTGAGTTTGTATCTATCGCTCTGCCAGCAAATCGCCGGGTTGCCGCGGCACCTGGGACAGCATTCGGGCGGAATGATCATCGCCCGCGGCCGGCTCGACGAGATCGTCCCCATCGAGCCGGCGTCGATGGAGGGGCGCGCGGTGGTGCAATGGGACAAAGAGGATTGCGCAGACCTGGGTATCATCAAGATAGACCTGCTCGGATTGGGAATGATGGCGGTATTGGAGCAATCGATTCCCTTGATTAAAACTCACGAAGGTATCGACGTCGACCTGGCGCGATTGCCGCCCGGCGATCCCGGCGTCTATGAGCTCTTGCAAAAGGCGGATACCGTCGGCGTCTTCCAGGTCGAGTCGCGCGCGCAGATGGCCACTCTTCCGCGCATGCGCCCGGAGCACTTCTACGACATCGTGGTGGAGGTGGCCATCATCCGGCCGGGACCCATCGTCGGGCAGATGGTCAATCCTTATCTGCAGCGGCGCGCGGGGCGGCAAGAGGTGACTTATCCGCATCCGTCGTTGGAGCCGGTATTGAAGCGCACGCTGGGAGTGCCGCTGTTCCAGGAGCAGTTGATGCGCATCGCGATGGTGGCCGCGAGCTTTACCGGCGGCGAGGCCGACGAACTGCGGCGCGCGATGGGCAGCAAGCGCAGCCTGGAACGGATGAAGCGCATCGAGGAGCGGCTGCGCGCGGGAATGACCGCCAATGGAATCGGCGCGAAAGCGCAGGAAGAGATCGTGCTGGGGATTACTTCTTTTGCCTTGTATGGATTTCCCGAGAGCCATGCCGCTTCGTTTGCACTGCTGGTCTATGCCAGCGCGTACTTGAAGGTCCACCATCCGCACGCCTTCTTTGCGGCGATGCTCAATTGCTGGCCGATGGGTTTCTACAGCCCGGCGACGCTGGTGAAGGATGCGCAGCGGCGCGGCGTGCGGGTGCGGCCCATCGACGCCGCGCGCAGCGACTGGCTGTGCACGCTGGAGCGCGCGGGGCCGGAGGAGGAGTTGAGTTTGCGGCTCGGGCTGCGCTACGCGCGCGGGCTGCGCGAGTCGGCCGGCCGCGCGCTGGTGGCCGAGAGGGAGCGGGCGTCGTTCGCCAGCATCTCCGATCTGGCGGCGCGGGTGCCGCTGCGGCGCGACGAGCTTTCGGCGCTGGCGGAGATCGGCGCGCTGTCGTCGATTCCGGTCCGCCCCGGCGACCCGCCCGGCACCCGCCGCGCCGCGCTCTGGCAGGCGGAAGCGGCCTCGCGCCGCGGCCCCGGCCTCTTCGCCCGCGTCGAGCCGAAGGAAGACTCCTCGCTCGCCACCGCCGTCGCCGTCGCGGCACCTTTTCCACCGTCAGCCACATTGCACCAGTCGATGGTGGCGGATCTGCCGGAAGGCCAGCCGATGTCAGACCCCCCGCGTAGCGTGGCAACCGGTGGAAAATGTCTCGCGCCGGCCCCCCTCGCGCCGGCCCCCAAGGCCTCCCAGGAGCCCGAGCTGCTCGCGCACATCCATGCGCATCCGCGCGAGGCGGCGGTGAAGTCGCTGCGTTCCTTCGGCGCCCAGGAGCGCCCGCCGCACTCCAACGGCCAGGCCCCGCAAGGTCGCGCCGCAAGCCCGCTCCCGGAGATGGACCTGCGCGACCGCGTCGCCGCCGATCTGCGCGGCACCGGCATGACCGTGGGGCCGCACCCCGTCGCCCTCGAGCGCGAACGGCTCAAAGCCCTCGGCGTCCATCCCGCCGACGAGCTGCCGCTGTTGCGAAACGGCCAGCGCGTCCGCGCAGGCGGACTGTGCATCGTCCGCCAGCGCCCCGGCACCGCCAAGGGCTTCGTCTTCCTCAGCCTGGAGGACGAGACCGGCATCTCCAACATCGTCATCGACCCGCAGACCTTCGAGGAAAACCGCCGGCCCATCCTCGGCAGCGCGCTCCTCATCGTCGAGGGCCGGCTGGAGAAGCAAGACGGCGTCACCAGCGTCAAGGGCCGCCGCTTCTGGGGGCTGGACCAGGCGCTCGCCGACCACGTGCGGTCGCGTGACTTTCACTGAGGCCGGATCTATTTCCGACGACCGGAGGCAACCATGAAGATCACGCATTCGCAGCAAGTTCCCTGGGGAGACCCCACCGGCCGCGGGCGCCACGGCGGCCGCCGCAAGGCGCTCGGCGGCGAGCGCATCTCCTGCGGACTGTGGGAGCTGCCGCCCGGCAAGAGGTCGTTCCCCCTGCACCGCCATCACGGCACCGAGGAGGCGCTCTTCGTCGTCTCGGGCAACGCCAAGGTCCGCACGCCGGAGGGCGAGTCGCCCATCGGCCCCGGCGACTTCGTCTCCTTCCCCGCCGGCGGCCCCGCGCACCAGCTGGTCAACGACGGCGATGCGCCGCTGGTGTACCTGGCGATGTCCAACTCCGTCGGGGTGGACATCGTCGAGTATCCCGAGTCGGGCAAGGTGGCCTGCGCCTACGGGACCTGGCCCAAGCTCACGCGCTTCATCTTTCGCGAAAAGGAGCAGGCCGACTACTGGGAAGGCGAGTCCTGATCGCGCTGCGCCTTGCATGGAGCGCAGGCGACGCGGGAGGGATGCGCAGGACGGAAATGCTGGCTAGGCTTGCGGCACCATGACCATCGCCAGCGTCAATCCGGCCACCGGCAAGACCGAGAAGACATTCGCTCCCTATTCGGAAGAAGAGCTCGAGACGCGCCTGCAGAAGGCCGAGCAGGCCGCGCGCGCCTGGCGCAAGAGCACCTTCGCCGAGCGGGCCCAGCGCATGAGCAAGGCCGCGGCGCTCCTCGACGCGCGCAAGGAAGCGCTCGGCCGCCTGATGACCCTGGAGATGGGCAAGCTGCGCAAAGCCGGCATCGCCGAGATCGAGAAGTGCGCCACCGCCTGCCGCTACTACGCCGAGAACGCGGAAAAGCACCTCGCGCCGGAAACCGTGCCCACCGACGCGCGCATCTCGGAGAAGCGCTTCCAGCCGCTGGGGGTGGTGCTGGCGGTGATGCCGTGGAACTTTCCCTTCTGGCAGGTGTTCCGCTTCGCCGCGCCGGCGCTGATGGCCGGCAACGTGGGCCTGCTCAAGCACGCCTCGAGCGTTCCGCAGTGCGCGCTGGCCATCGAGGAGGTGCTCACAGATGCCGGCTTCCCCGAAGGCGTCTTCCAGACGCTGCTGGTGGGGTCCGAGAAAGTGAAGCGGCTGATCGACGACCCGCGCGTCGCGGCCGCCACGCTCACCGGCTCCGACGGCGCCGGCCGCAGCCTGGGCAGCGCGGCCGGAGCGCAGCTGAAGAAGACGGTGCTGGAGCTGGGCGGCAGCGACCCGTTCGTCGTCCTTCCCAGCGCCGACCTCGACGCGGCGGTGAAGACGGCGGTCGCGGCGCGGGTGCAGAACGCCGGCCAGAGCTGCATCGCGGCCAAGCGCTTCATCGCCCACCAGCGCATCGCCGAGGAGTTCGAGGAGCGCTTCGTCAAGGCCATGGCGGCGCTGCGCATCGGCGATCCCGAGGACGACGCGACCGAAGTCGGCCCGCTCTCTTCGGCGCAGCAGCTGCAGGACGTTTCGAGCCAGGTGCAGAAGTCGGTCGAGCAGGGGGCCAGGCTCGCCTGCGGCGGCAAGCGCCTCGACCGGGCCGGCTTCTTCTACGCGCCCACCGTGCTTCTGGAGGCCGAGAAGACGCTCGCCTTTCGCGAGGAGGTCTTCGGTCCGGTGGCCGCCGTCACGCGCGCGCGCGATCTCGACGACGCCATCGCCAAGGCCAACGACAGCCGGTTCGGCCTCGGCGCGGCGGCCTTCACCAACGACGCGCACGAGATGGAAAGGCTGGCCAGCGAGCTGGAGGCCGGCTCGGTGTTCATCAACGGCATGGTCAAGAGCGACCCGCGGCTTCCCTTCGGCGGGGTCAAGGCGAGCGGGTACGGACGCGAGCTGTCGCGCGAGGGCATCCGCGAATTCGTCAATGTGAAAACGGTCTGGATCGGTTAGAACAGGCGCCGATGGCGACGATGATCACCGAGGAGTGCATCAACTGCGGCGCTTGCGAGCCGGAGTGTCCCAACCAGGCCATCAGCCAGGGCGAGGACATCTTCGTCATCGATCCGCAGCTGTGCACCGAGTGCGTCGGCTTCCACGACGAGGAGGCCTGCGCGGCGGTGTGCCCGGTGGATTGCTGCATCCCCGACCCCGGCAACGTCGAGACCGAGGCCGCGCTCCTCGAGCGCTCGCGCAAGATCCACCCCGACAAGATCTTCCCGCTGCTCGCCGAGCTGCCCGCGCACCTGTCGCGTTTCCGGCGTCCCGCGGCCTGAAAGCCATCTGCCGCGCGCGTCGCTTCGGTTAGTATCCGTCGTTCGAGGAGCGACGCGTGCGACACCTTCGACTGCTCGCCATGGCCGCGCTCCTCCCCCTCGCCGGTCGGGCGCAGGAGCGCGACGATCCCCGCGCCCGGCTGCAGGCCACGCGCGAGTGGCGCGGCGCCTTCCGCCCCGACGCGCGCTTGCGCCTCTGGCAAGAAGCGCAGAAGGAGCGCGACCGCTACGCCATCGGCGCGCCGCGGACGACGTTGCTCATGACCGCTCCGGTGCAGGGCACCGCCTTCGTCAACCTGGGCCCCGCCGGCGCCGACTTCGAGGACAACGGCGGCCGCTTCACCGAGGTGGATTCGGGCCGCGCCCGGCAGATCGTCGCCGACCCGGTGAATCCCGCGGTGGTCTACATCTCGACCGCGGGCGGCGGCGTGTGGAAGAGCTACGACGCGGGCCAGAGCTGGGAGCCGATCACCGACGCGCTCGGCACCACCGCCATCGGCACCTTCGCGCTGGACCCGATGGATCCCCAGATCCTCTTCCTCGGCTTCGGCGATCCCTTCGACGTGCAGCAACCCGGCATCCAGCGCAGCGGCGACGGCGGCGCTACCTGGTCGGCGCCGGTCGTGCTCACCGCCACCTATACGCTCGCGGGCACCACCTACCGCCGCACCGCCGGGAGCGTGACCGATCTCAAGGTCGATCCCGTGAGCAGCCTGGTGGTGATGGCCACCACCGACGCCGGCCTCTTCCGCAGCGCCGACGGCGGCGTCACGTGGAGCGCGGTCGCTCTTCCCGCCGATCCCGACGGCGCCACCTTCTTCTACCTCTGGAGCCTGGCCTGGGTGGGCAGCGACACCTGGCTCCTCGCCGGCCAGCGCGCCGACGTCACCGCCCCCAGCGACCCGGGCGGCACCGGCGTGCTGGAGTTCTATCGCTCCACCGACGGGGGGGCGACCTGGAAGTGGAACGCCGCGGCGCTGCCCGGCGGCGACGAGCAAGCGCACCTGGCCGCGCGCGGGACGCTGGCCGCCGCGCCGAGCACGCTCTTCGACTCCGCCACCGCGCGCGTCTTCCTCCTGCTCGCGGCCACCGACGGCGCCTCGACGCTCGATCTGTTGCGCAGCGACGACGGCGGGCTGAGCTTCCAGGCGCTGGGCCTCAACTCCACCGGCAAGCCCACGAACCCCAACGCCGACCAGCCCGATCTCGACGTGCTCCACGCGCAGGCCTGGTACAACCAGGCGCTGCTCGCCGACCCGGAGGATCCCGACACGGTGTTCGTGGGCGGCGACCTGGCGCTGGTCCGCTCCATGGACGGCGGGCTCACCTGGTCGGTCATCTCCGACTGGCTGCCGGTCCCGCAGGGCATCACGCAGCCGTACGTGCACGCCGACTTCCATTCGCTGGCGGTGGGCGCCGACGGGACCTTCTACGCTGGCACCGACGGCGGCTTCTTCTACTCCACCGCCGCGCGCGCCTCGCCCGCCGCGCAGGTGGCCTTCTCCAGCTCGCGCAACCGCGGCCTGGTCACGCACCTGGTCTACAACGTGGCCTGCGCGCCGGACACCTGGCCCGCCGATCTTCTCGGCTGGGTCGCGGGCGGGATGCAGGACGACGGCACGCGCGCGCGCGCTGGCGCAAGCCCCACCTTCAATCAAGTCATCGGCGGCGACGGCATCGGGCTGGCGGTGGGCGCGAGCGCCGCCCACGTCGGCACCTCCGACGTGCCCGCGATCTTCTACGCCTCGGCGGAGAATCATCTCTACTTGAGCACCGACGGCGGAGACAGCTGGACCGACGCCAGCACCGGCTTGACCGGCACGCTGCCGTTCTTCGTGCGTATTGCCCGCGACACGGCGGCGGGCGACGTATTCCTCACCTTCACCGGATCGCCGGCGGCGTTCTACCAGCGCAGCGGCAGCGTCTGGCAGGACGCCTCGGGTGTCCTCCACTGGCAGGACTCGGGCACCGACACCGCCGGCTTCACCACCACCAACGGCCAGGCCATCGGCCTGCGCAACCTCGCCGCGCACCCGGCCAAGGCCGGCGTCTGGGGCGCGGTCTCCAACCGCTTCACCTACGCCACCGCCGACGGCGGCGCGCACTGGCTGGTGGGCCTGCAACCCAAGCCGGCCGGCTCGGCGGCGACCTCGCCGGGCATCTACCGTCTCTCGAGCATCGCCTTCGATCCCGACGACACCTCGGGCAAGACCTACTACGTCGGCAGCATGGCCGGCGATCTGATCGACGACCAGGGCCTCTCCTATCCGCTGCCGCCCGCCTTCGGCCACCTCTACAAGACCGCCGACGGCGGCGCGAGTTGGACCTCGCTGGGCGGGCAGGGCCTGGCCGCGGGCGGCCTGCCCGACGTGGGAATCGACGTGGTCAAGGTCGACCCCGGCGACTCCAACACGCTCTACGCCGGCACGCAGATCGGCCTCTACCGCTCGAGCGATCGCGGCGCGAGTTGGTCGCGCTTCGGCGCCGGCTCCTTGCCGCTGGTCGAGGTGAGCGACCTGTGCATCACCGCCGCCTCGAAGAAGCTCACCGCCGCGACGTATGGCCGCGGCTTCTGGCAGATCAGCACCGACGCCAGCGCGGCTCCCGCCGGCGTGCGCGGCGACGGCGACACCAACTTCGACAACCGCATCGACGGGCAGGACCTCATCGACCTCGCCGACGCCTGGGGCAGCACGCAGGCCAGCCCCACCTATCGCTGGGAGGCCGACCTGGTGGGCGGCAGCAACGCCATCGACGACAACGACCTCGCCGCCGAGCTCATCAAGTTCGGGGGGTCGCCATGAGGAAGGCGATCCTGCTCGCGCTGCTCCTCTTGGCGTGCTCGAAGAAGTCGGCGTCCGGCAAGCCGCCGGTGATCGACAGCTTCACTGTCGACAACGCCGGGCCCCAGGAGGGCGACTCGATCACCTTCTCGTATCAGGTGACGGACGCGACCACGGTGCGGATCGATCCGCTGCCGGGCCTGGTGACCGCGAGCCCGGTGACGGTGACGCCGTTCGTGGGCGGCGACTTCACTCTCACCGCCAGCAACGGCGCGGGGAGCGTCACGCAGGTCATCGGCATCACCGTCAATCCCGCCGTCGCGGTGGCCATCAACCAGATCGACGCGCTGCCGGCGCAGGTGGCGGCCGGGGCGCAGGTGACGCTCTCCTGGAAAGTGACGGCCGCGGCGTCGCTCTCTTTGAGCGACGGCTCGAGCAGCAAGGACGTCACCGGCCTCACCTCGCTCCACGTGAATCCGACCAAGACCACCGTCTACACGCTGACCGCGCAGGCCAGGCCCAACCACACGCCCGCGTCCGCGTCGGCGCACGCGGTGGCGCGCGTGGAGCAGCCCGCGGTGGTGGCCTCCTTCACCGCCTCGCCGGCGGCGATCACGCAAGGACAAGCGTCGACCTTGAGCTGGAGCGGCACAGCCTCGAGCTGGTCGGTGAGCGACGGGAGCACCACGCGCAACCTGGGGCCGCTGCGCAGCCTGGTGGTGCGGCCGGCTGTTTCAACTACCTATACTTTGCTCGCGACGGGGCCGGCCGGGACGCTCTCGCCCGCGCCCACCGCCGCAGTGAGCGTCACGCCCCATCCGGCTTCGGCGCTGGCCTACACCGAGGCGGCCGCCTCCAGCATGCCGCTCAAGTTGACGGCCATCTCCTGCTCAGCGTCGAGCTGCACGCTGGCGCTGGTGGCCGCGAGCGCGGTGCTCTTGCGCGGCGTGGCGCTGGACCTGCCCGCCGACTCCACCAAGGTGGCGCTCGATCCGGCGAGCCTTGCGCTGAACACGGCGGTGATCGGCGATTCGCCTCCCGCGGCCAGAGTCGCGCTCGGGCAGGGTCCCTTGCAGGACACCATCGTGTTCGGGGCCGCGATCAAGGGGACCGGCACCGCGCCGGCAGCCGACGTGCCGCTGTCGCCGGGAGCGGAGATCGCGCGCTTCGTGCTCACGCTTCTGCCTGCGGGAGGGAGCGGCCCGGTCTTCGACGGCACCACCGCGGCCGGCAGCGCGGCCATCGCTTCGTACATCCAGAATGCTTCGGGGCGGTCGGCGGCCGTGATCGCCGTCGGCAAGCTCGAGGCCAACTAAGGGGGAGCTCGAATGGCAACCGTCACCGGCGCACAACTTCTCGCGCGCATGCTCAAGGCCGAGGGCGTCAAGCACATCTTCACGCTCTCGGGTCTGCACATCGCGCCCATCTACGCGGCCTGCGTCGAGGAAGGCATCCACATCGTCGACACCCGGCACGAGCAGGCGGCGGCCCACGCGGCCGACGCGACGGCGCGCCTCACGCGCGGAATCGGCGTGTGCGCGGTGACGGCGGGGCCGGGAGTCACCGACGCTTTGACGGGCATCGCCAATGCCTGGGCGGCGTCGAGCCCGGTGCTCCTGCTCGGCGGCGCGGCGCCAAGCTTCAATGCCGGGAAGGGAAGTCTCCAAGAGATGGAGCAGGTCGATCTCTTCACCCGCATCACCAAGTGGTCCGACCGCGTGCCGTTCCCCGACCGGGTGCCCACGTACCTGGCCAAGGCCTTTCGCACCATGCTCACCGGACGGCCGGGTCCGGTGTTCCTCGAGCTGCCTTGGGACGTGCTCTCCAACGGCGTGGAGGAGTCGGAGTGCCCGCTGCCGGTGAACTATCGGACCAAGGCGCGGCAGCCCGGCGACCCGTCGTACGTCGATCGCGCGGCGCAGCTGCTCTCGACCGCGCAGCGGCCGGCCATCATCGCCGGCAGCTCCATCTTCTGGGACGACGCCGCCACGCAGCTGGCCGCGTTCGCCGAGCGGCTGGGCGCACCCGTCTATCTCAACGGCGCAGGCCGCGGCTGCCTGCCGCCGGACCATCCGCACTTCTTCACCCATACCCGCAAGGACGCGCTGGCCGAGGCGGACGCGGTGCTGATTGCCGGCACCCCGCTCGACTTCCGCCTCGGCTACGGCGCGGGCATCGGCGAGAGCGCGCGCATCGTGCAGGTGGACTCCGACGCGAGCGAGATCGGCCGCAACCGCTCGGTGGAGGTGGGCATCATCGGAGACGCGCGCAGCGTGTTGCAGCAGCTCACCGCGTCTTTGAGCGACGGTTCCAAGCGCGGCGTCGAGTGGCTCACGCACCTGCGCGAGCGCGAGCTGGCGAAAGCGGCGCGGCAGGCCACCTACGAGCAGTCGGACCAGGTGCCCATCCACCACTTCCGCCTCGCCCGCGAGCTCGACACGGTGGCGCGCGCCGCCGGCGACAGCATGTTCGTGGCCGACGGCGGCAACTGGGTGGCCATCGCCGCCAAGGTGATCGGCTTGCGGCGGCCGGGGCGCTGGCTCGACCCGGGTCCGCTCGGCTGCCTGGGAGTGGGCGCGCCCTTTGCCATCGCGGCCAAGCTGCTCCACCCCGACCGGCCCATCTTCGTCATCCAGGGCGACGGCAGCTTCGGGCTCAACGGCATGGACTTCGACACCGCGCTCCGCTTCAAGCTGCCGATGGTGTGCGTGGTCGGCAACGACGCGGCGTGGGGACAGATCCGCCTGCCGCAGGTCCAGCTCTTCGGGCCGGAGAAGAGCCCCGGCACGCTGCTCGCGCCGACCCGCTACGACAAGGTGGTCGAGGCGCTGGGCGGCCACGGCGAGCACGTCAACGACCCGGCGCAGATCCGGCCGGCGCTGGAGCGCGCGGTCGCCTCGGGAACGGTGGCCTGCGTGAACGTGATGCTCGACCCCGACGCACCGGCGGCGAGCGGAGCGCAGGGCTATGCGATTTGATCGGGACCCTTCGACGGTGCGGCGACTTCGTCGCCTCGAGGGGGGGGGGGGGGGGGGGGGGCGCGGGCCCCCCCCCCCGCCCCCCGCCGGGCGCGCGACACGACGTAGAACAAATAGAGGGA
>Ga0307479_10005120_pt1 | contig 12023 bp, 10 predicted proteins | sample atmos_gasesECM4C_FD_203743 | JGI IMG/M metagenome (GOLD analysis project Ga0307479, IMG submission 203743) | Hardwood forest soil microbial communities from Morgan-Monroe State Forest, Indiana, United States - atmos_gasesECM4C_515 | ecosystem: Environmental > Terrestrial > Soil > Temperate... | reverse complement strand
AGGTGAGTGGCATATTTATCGAACGTTCGTTCGAATTATAGCCCAAAGTGACGTACCTCACAAGGGATTGTGACGCAGGCGATTCCTCACGTCACCCGGCTGCCTCATAGCCCCGCGCCAGCCACTCCAATGCGTCCTTCAAGTCTCGACCCGAAGATACATCGAAAACAAACCACCGCCTCGCTTGCATCGTCGTCATCTGGATACGCGAGTCCTTTTGAAGTTGAGCCAGCACCCGCGGCCCGGCATCCTCCAGCTTGAATGCCAGCGAGTTGGCGCTTCCCATTCCCCGCGTGCGCGGAAGGACCGCAAAGATCCGCTTTCCCCGGTACAAGGCCTTGAATCCGAACATCGCGCGGGCGGACACCCGTGGCCAGTCCGCCACCTCCGCTTCCAAGGCGGCCGACCACGCCTTCATCTCCTCTGAAACAGGTGGCAGCTTCGGGCGAACCGACGGTCTTACCGACGAATGCAAGCGCTTCTTCATCATCTGAGCGAGTCACGAATCTTATGCGACCATCTCCGTTCCCCAGCGTAAATTTGCGGCCAGCCCAGCTAGTTCCGGATATCCGCCATCAACTGCTCCACCTCAGCCTTCAGATCTGCAGTCAGGGGCAGCAGCGGCAGCCGCACCGGACCGCCGAAATATCCATTCAGGTCCATCGCGTATTTCGTCCCCGAAATGCTCAATCCGCCTACCACTCGCTCGGCAGCCTTCGCGATACGCTCCTGCTTCAGACGGGCGAGCTCGAAGTCGCCTTCCTGCCAGGCCGCGTAAATTTCGTAGCATGCCGTCGGCGCAGCATCGGCAAACGCGAGAATCGCACCCACAGCTCCGGCCTGCAACGACGGCTCCAGTTTGTGCGCCGCCCCCACCAACACCTGGAACGCGACTTCTTTCTGTCGCGTCTTCAAGCTGCCCATCACGCTGACCGCCGAAGAGGAGGGCTTTTCGGGCCCGGCCAGCGCCGCGACCGGCACCAGCTCTCCGCCCGGTCCCGTGCCCTCCGCCGCCGCCTTCACCATGCGCGCGGTCACAGCCTCGAAGGTCTCGGTCACGGTCGCGCTACGCTTCACGTGCCGTGTGCCATCCCCCATCTTGCGCACCTTCTCCACATCGCCACTTGACTCCTTGATCCCGATCACGTTTGGATGGTCGGCCAGCTCGATGACGATTTCGGCAGGAATGTCGTACCCGGTCGCTTGCGGGAAGTTGTAGATGATGACCGGCAGCGGTGATCGGTCCGCCACCGTGCGATAAAACCCCAGCATATTGGCCGGCTTCATCTGGCCCTTGTAGTAATACGGCGTGCGCACCATGGCAACGTCGTAGCCCAGCTCGGCCGCGTACTCGGTCAGCCGCAGGGTTTCGACCGCCGATTCGATGCCGGTTCCGGCGACCAAGACCTTGTGATGGGCCGCTGATTCGCGGGCGGTTTTCAACACTTGTCGCTGCTCTTCGTCGGAAAGCAAAATCGCCTCGCCCGTCGATCCGAGCACGACGATGCCCGCCACCGGCGTGCGCGAGTAGCGTTCCACATTGGCTTCGAGCTTTTTGAAGTAGACCTTGCCGTCCGGATAGAACGGCGTGGTGATGGGAGGAAAGATGCCAGAAAGAAGCATAGGTTCAGGCCTCAGCTATCAGTCGTCAGGCTCCAGCCATTGTCTAGCTTACCAGTCTTTACGGACGGTCTGACATCTTGAGCGAAGTGAGGCGCCAGCCGAACCCCTCGAAGGACCCCGCGTTCCGTACCCTTCTCCCCACACTCTCATCCACACGGACCGTAAGTCTCCCCCGCCGGATCTACCTCCATCCGAAACTGATCCTCAGCACCGACGAAGAACTTCTGGACCACTACTTTCCTGGCATTCCTGCTGTCTTCACCCCAGATCATTCCACCCTTGCACCACCCCGCATTCGAGAGCGCCTGCCGCGAACTTCCCGAGTAGTAAAAGGACCGGTCATGCGCCCAGCCCGTCGGCAAGTTAGAAGACGTTTGCAGGCTTCCATCCCCGTCCAGCACCAGCAGCAGATATTTTCCTTCGCGCGGCAAAGGGGGCGCGCTTGGCACCCGATACTCGATCTTCACCCACCCTATATAGCCAGAAGGAATCAGATACAGCGAAGGCGGTCGCCGGTGCAAAAAAAGATCGAGCACAAACGGCCCATAAATGAAAATGCCCACCAGCACCGGCAGGCTCACTACCAACAAGGCAACCGTTCCCGCGCGGACCCGGGTCACTATCGCCGCTTTCCCGCCACCCGCTCGGCATGCAGATGCTGCAACGCCTGCACCCGCACCTCTCCACGCTGCAGCGCCGCGATCCCTTCCGCCGCCGCCCGTGCCGCCGACAGCGTCGTGATGGTCGTAATCCGCGCCGTCACCGCCGCCCGCCGGATCGCCTTCTCATCGAACCACGGATCGGCTCCATGGGGCGTGTTGATGATCAGCTGAATCCGGTCGCCCTTAATGAGGTCGACCACGTTCGGCCGCCCCTCCTTCACCTTGTAGACGCGCTCCACCGTCAGACCCGCGTTCTCGATAATGTCTGCGGTTCCGGCGGTTGCAACTAATTTGAACCCCATGTCGACAAAGCGCCGCGCCACGTCCGCCACACCGGCCTTGTCATGGTCGGTTACGCTGACGAATACGGAGCCTTGCGTGGGCAACTTCTGTCCGGCCGCGATCTGCGCCTTCGCAAAGGCCTCGCCGAAATTGTCGGCCACGCCCATGACTTCGCCCGTCGACCGCATCTCGGGCCCAAGCACGGTGTCGACCCCTGGAAACTTGTTCCACGGAAACACCGGAGACTTCACGTAGTACCCGCGCCCGGTGTCGAGATCGGTCCCACGCTCGATGTTTTCCGCCAGGAACTCGCGCAGCTTGCGCCCGGTCATCAGCCGTGAAGCAATCCTGGCCAGCGGCACGCCCGTCGCTTTCGACACGTACGGCACCGTTCGCGACGCCCGCGGATTGACCTCCAGCACATAAACTTTGCCGCCAGCGCCGTTCGCTCCACCGCCGCGTGGAATCGCAAACTGAATATTCATCAGCCCGACCACTTTCAGCGCCCGCGCTAGTTTGAAGGTGTAATCCCGCATCCGTTGCAGCAGAGGAGCAGCAATATCCACCGCCGGCAGCACACAGGAAGAATCTCCCGAGTGGATGCCCGCTTCCTCGATGTGCTGCATGATTCCGGCAATCACCACATCTTCGCCATCCGAAAGCGCGTCCACGTCCACCTCGATCGCGTCTTCTAGGAAGTGATCGATCAGCACCGGACGGTCCTGCGAGTACTCGACCGCCTCTTTCATGTAGTGGATGACGGTGTCTTCGTCATAGGCGATCACCATGGCCCGCCCACCCAGCACATACGATGGCCGCACCAGCACCGGATAGCCGACTTGCTTCGCCCCTTCGACGGCTTCCTCCAGCGAGGTCGCCATCGCTCCGGGCGCCTGCGGAATTTCGAGCTCTTCCAGCAACTTCCCGAACCGCTTACGATCTTCGCACAGGTCGATGGATTCTGGCGACGTTCCAATGATCGGCACCCCGGCGGCTTTGAGCGGCAACGCAAGGTTCAGCGGCGTTTGCCCACCGAACTGCACGATCACTCCGATTGACGCCCCGCCCGCGGCCTCGTGCTCGTACACCGCAAACACATCCTCCAGCGTGAGTGGCTCGAAGTACAGCCGGTCGCTGGTGTCGTAGTCGGTCGAGACCGTCTCCGGATTGCAATTGATCATCACCGTCTCGAAGCCGTCTTCGTGCAGCGCGAACGAGGCATGGCAGCAGCAGTAGTCGAACTCAATTCCCTGCCCGATCCGGTTCGGCCCGCTGCCCAGGATGATCACCTTTTTCGTCTTGTTGGGAGCGGCCTCGTCTTCGTCTTCATAGGTCGAGTACAAGTAAGGCGTGTAGCTTTCAAATTCCGCCGCGCACGTATCAACCCGCTTGTACACGGGCTGCACACGGTGCTTCTTGCGCAGGTGGCGGACTTTCTCGTTCCCACCCTTGCCCTCCAATCGCCACACCGACGCCAGCCGCGCGTCCGAAAAGCCCATGCGCTTGGCATCGCGCAACACCTCGGTGGGAACCGACTCCAAGGGGTGCTTCTCCAGCTCCAGCTGCATATCGTTAATTTCTTTCAGCTGGTAAAGGAACCAGGGATCAATCGAAGTCACCTTTGCCAGTTGCTTGACGGTGTAGCCCTGGCGCAGCGCGTAGCGCACGTAGCTGAGCCGCTCCGGATGGGGAGTGACGAGGCGCTGGGTCAGAATCTTGGGCTCGATTCTTTCGGATCCGGGGCGGCGACCCGTGTCGAGCGCGCGGACGCCCTTGAGCAGCGCTTCTTTGAAGGTGCGGCCAATGGCCATTACCTCGCCGACTGACTTCATCTGTGGCCCGAGGCTCTCGTCGGCGCCGGGAAACTTCTCGAACTGCCATTTGGGAATTTTCACCACCACGTAGTCGAGCGTGGGCTCAAACGAAGCCGGAGTCTTGCGCGTGATGTCGTTTGGAATCTCATCCAACGTGTAGCCCACCGCCAGCTTGGCGGCAATCTTTGCGATCGGGAAGCCCGTGGCCTTGGAAGCCAGAGCCGAAGAGCGTGAGACACGCGGGTTCATCTCGATCACAACCATTCGCCCAGTTTCCGGATTAACTCCGAACTGAATATTCGACCCGCCGGTCTCGACGCCGATCTCGCGAATGACCGCGATCGCCGCATCACGCATGGCCTGGTATTCGCGGTCGGTCAGAGTCTGCGCGGGGGCGACTGTGATCGAGTCCCCGGTGTGTACGCCCATGGGATCGAAATTCTCAATCGAGCAGATGATGATGACGTTGTCCTTCAGGTCGCGCATCACCTCAAGCTCGTACTCTTTCCAGCCCAGGACTGATTCCTCGATCAGCGCCTCGTGCACCGGAGAAAGATCGAGGCCGCGGGCCAGCAACTCCATCAATTCCTCCCGATTGAATGCAATGCCGCCCCCGGTGCCGCCCAAAGTAAACGAAGGTCGGATGATCACCGGAAACCCGATCTTGCCCGCAAACTCGAGACCGTCCTTGTGATTGTTGACCAGCGCGGACTTGGGCACATCGAGCCCAATCTTCTGCATCGCGTCCTTGAAGAACAGCCGGTCCTCGGCTTTCTTGATAGCCGCAATGTTTGCACCGATGAGTTGCGCGTTGTACTTGTCGAGCACGCCGCCATCTGAAAGCTCGACCGCTAGGTTCAATGCAGTCTGTCCGCCAACGGTCGGCAGAATGGCGAACCCCGCGCTGGGCGAGAGTTCGCGTTCGAGGCGAATGATCTCTTCCAGGTACTCGCGCGTGAGCGGCTCGATGTAGGTGCGGTCGGCAATCTCGGGATCAGTCATGATGGTCGCCGGGTTCGAGTTCGCCAGCACGACCTCATAGCCCTCGGCCTTAAGAGCCTTGCAGGCCTGCGTGCCCGAGTAATCGAACTCGGCCGACTGCCCGATGACAATGGGGCCAGAGCCGAGGATCAGGATCTTGGAGATGTCGTTGCGCCGTGGCATTGGCTATTTGGAATCCTTCAGTGCGGGTTGAAGGTGCCCATGGACCGGACAGGCAACCGAGTCGTCTGGATTAGGCTCGGTCTTAGTCGTGTCGCAAATGGGGTTGCTTTGAAAGGGCGCGCCTTCAGGCGCGCCGTAGTGCCCGTTGGAAGAAGAGGGCTTTAGCCCCTGAGGTTCGCTGTCGAGTTCAAATCGACCGCAGGCCGAAGAATACGGATATTGTTCCACCTGATCACACAGATGTTTTCGTACCGGATTCTGCCGGATATAAGTCGCATGCACCCGATAATCGCTCTCGTCTCTCACCCGGTGATCCGAAAACCCCTTCTGCCAGATTTCCATGTTTGAACCCAATTCCTTCTTCACTCGATAAGAAAAACCACCCTTGATGAACTGCACCGCTTTCTCCAAACTAGTGAGAGGCGTGATAAGGGCATGCAGATGATCTGGCATGATCACGAATTCATGCAGCAAATATGCCGAGCCACGGTACTGGTAAATCGTGTCGATCGAGAGATTTGCCCAACGCTCATTGCGAAACAGGTCACGGCGCTCCCACGTGCTGGTCGTGACCCTGTAGTCTTGTGCGTATTCGTCGCGTGCTCCCGAATGGGTCTCAAGCGCCAACCTCAGCGGCTAAAGCCCCAACTTTCCTCTCACTCTTACGGCGCGCCTGAAGGCGCGCCCTTTCAAAGCAAACCCCGGCGTCCTCAACCCACCCTTTAAAGGTTGCCTGAAGTGCTAACCGCACTCTAGGTAACAGCAGCGAAACACCCGTCTCCAAAGTGGTGCCACCATATTCGCTTGATAACACTGAACGGAGTCGGGGCAAGGACCTCCACCGCGACTGAATCAGACAGGCGCCCAGAAGATATCCAATATTTCCCGGCTTAACCTCACCAAAACTTAGCAGTCCGAGCGCGTCGGTTGTCGCGGATTTCAATATCTGCTTCTCGAATGCGCCGGTCCTTCGCGCTTCCTCGACGTCAAATGTAATTGCCTTGTGGAGTTCGAACCTCAGACCTCTTTGGGCTTTTTCATTGTTTGTCACTCGCATATGGAGGGACTGTGCTGCTAACAATACGACGGGTAGTCCTCCCGTCTGCCAGCAAGCAAAGGCAGCCGTTACGGTCCCACTAAGAACAAGAGCACCGGCGAGGAACCGTCTCACCCCTTCCCCTCCTCCATCATCCGCACGAAATCCTTGAACAAATAATGTGAATCATGAGGCCCCGGCGCGGCTTCCGGGTGGTACTGCACCGTGAACAGGGGTAGATTTCGGTGCCGCAGTCCTTCAAGCGTGTTGTCATTCAGATTGATGTGCGTGAACTCCACTTCGCTCTGGGGCAGCGAATCCGGATCGACTGCGAAGTTATGGTTGTGAGCGGTGATCTCGATCTTCCCGGTCCCCAGCTGCTTGACGGGATGGTTTCCGCCGTGATGCCCGAACTTGAGCTTGTACGTCTTTCCGCCCAGGGCCAGTCCCACCAGCTGATGCCCGAGGCAGATCCCGAAGATCGGCTGCCGTCCCATCAGTCGCCGGATGTTGTCGACCGCATAGCTGCAAGGTTCCGGATCACCCGGACCATTCGACAGGAAAATTCCATCCGGCTTCAGAGCCAGCACGTCCTCCGCGGGGGTTTGCGCGGGCACGACGGTTACCTTGCAACCTTCCCCGCGCAGCTTGCGCAGGATGTTCTGCTTGATCCCGTAGTCATACGCCACCACATGAAAGCGCGCGGGCTCATCCTTCACGCCCACGACCGCCACCGGCTCATGCGAGCGCTCACCAATCTCCCAAACGTAGGGCCGCTTCGTGCTGACCACTTTCGCCAAGTCGGTTCCGTCCATCTTCGGAATCGACAGCGCCTTTGCGCCGAGCTTCTCGGTATCGGACTCGATGGTCGAGATCACGCCGCGCATGACGCCGTGGTCGCGCAAATGCCGCACCAGCGCTCGCGTGTCGATATCCGCCAGCACCGGAATCTTGAATTGCTCGAGATATTCTTCGGCGACCTGCTGCGAGCGCCAGTTCGAGCTCACCTTCGAGAACTCGCGCACAATCAGTCCCTCGATGTAGGGATGCGTGGCCTCGTTGTCTTCTGGATTGGTACCGTAATTCCCGATTTCAGGATTGGTCAGGACAACTATCTGCCCTGAATAAGAAGGATCGGTGAAAATTTCCTGGTAACCAGTGATGGAAGTATTAAAAACGACTTCCCCGTAGCATTCGCCTCTGGCGCCGTAGCCTTTGCCTCGAAAGATGCGCCCATCTTCGAGGGCAAGGATAGCTTGCATTCCTGCTCCCGGGATTGGATTTTATAGATTCTAGCAAGGAAGCTGGGCTGCACCAAGCGTTCCGAGGCCGCCTCGAAGAGATTTCTATGCAATTTATGTGGAAAACGTCACGTGAAGTTGCAGCCAGCGACGACGCTCTAACGCAGCCGCCCCAGTTTGTCCATTGGCCAATACCCGAACACTGCCTTCCCGTAGATGTAGTTCTCTTTCACCGGCCCGAAATCCCGGCTGTCATTCGACATGCTGCGATGGTCTCCCAACATGAAGTAGCTGTGCGCCGGCACCACCGTCTCCGGATACGACCGCTCATCGGCGTAGGTCGGAGGCACGTAGTCCTCATCGATAGCTTCGTCGTTCACGTAGACCTGTCCTGAATCAATGCGGATCCGGTCGCCCGCCACGCCGATCACGCGCTTGATATAGCTCTTCGAAGGATCCCGCGGGTAACGGAAGACAACGATGTCCCCGCGTTCAATCGGCTCCCAGCGGTACACGAACTTGTTGACGAAGATCCGCTCCTGGTCGTCGAGCGACGGCATCATGCTGGTGCCTTCAACCTTCACCGGCTGGTAGAGGAAAATAATGATGAACGCCGAGATCGCCAGCGAAATCACCAGGTCGCGCAGCCACACTGCCAGAACCGGCGCGCTCTTCCTCTGCGACACGCCGGTCAAGCCCGCTTGCTCGCCCTGTGATGAGAGTTCCCCGGCTGGCTGCATACACTCTCGATTCTAATATGGATCACACCCGCCACCCCATTGGTTGCTTTTGAACCACCGCCGCAGCTCGCACCCAGCCTCTTTTACCCTTCGAATGTCCCCACAACGTCAAGCCCGTTGGATGCGTCCGGGCACCGCCTCGGGTTACAATACCCCAACGAGGATTCGTCCCTATGTTAAGGCGTGCCTTCATCTTGGCGTTTGTGTTTGTGGTGACGTTGACGGTCTCGGCCCAGTGGGCCGCCCCCCAAGAGGACCAGGGAGTCCCGGCGTATAACGCCGCTCCGCCTCCAAAGGGAAAAAAGCTGCCTCCGATCCTGCCCAAAGACAGTCTTTGGGCGGAAAACGCGCAGTTCGCGTACCAGACTCACGCGTACGAAATTGCCGAAAAGATTCCGAACGTGATCCACCAGCAGCCATGTTACTGCTACTGCGACCGCGGCATGGGTCACAATAGCCTGCATAGCTGCTTTGAGAACACCCACGGCGCTCAGTGCGATGTCTGCATGAAGGAGTTGTACTACTCCTACTCGCAGACCAAGAAAGGCAAGACCGCCGCACAGATTCGCCAAGGGATCATCAAGGGCGGCTGGAAGCAAGTCAACCTGGAAACGGCCGCTACCCTCAATTGAAACTGGCCGGCCGGGCCCAAGAGGCCGAACCTTCGCAGCGGGTTTGACGCGCAGCTGGTTTGACGCCATCCTGGGAGACGCGTATAAAGCCTGCTCGGGAGCTACTGTCCCAGCCGTCATGGCCCGTTCAACGGCCGGGTCGGCCCGACTTGCGAGCCCGCGGAGCCGGCGCAAGAATGAAACCCACGGCATAAGCAGTGGGTTCGGTCGGCAAGCCAGTCTGCCCCCGAAGGGGCCAAAGAACGGCACGCCGCTCGCGAAACAGTTGAATGAATTTCCTGTAAGTTGCACAATTAAGGAGTAGTTACGAAAAGCACAGGAAGAGTTTTACAGATGGCTCAAAAACCTACCCCCAAAAAATCGATGGCCGACGATCCCCGCATCGCACAAGCCATTCAGAACTACGAAACCGGCCTGCGTGCCATGCAGGAGCACAAGTTCGACAAAGCCAAAACCCACTTTCAGAAGGTCGTCGGCGGTCCCAAAGAGCTCGCCGACCGCGCCTCCGTTCACCTGAACACCTGCAACCAGCATCTGGAGAAGGTCACGCACCAGTTCAAGACTCCGGAAGAGCACTTCGACTATGCCGTCTCTCTGATGAATGTGGGCGACTACGTCCAGGCTCGTGAGCATCTTGAGAAGCTTCAGAAGCAGGCTCCCAAGACCGACTACGTCATCTATGGCCTGGCCGCGCTGGAGTGCATGACCGGCCACGTCGAGGACTCGCTGCGGAGTCTGGACGAAGCTATCCGCCTGAACCCGGCCCTGCGTTTTCAGGCTCGCAATGACTCCGATTTCCAGAACCTGTCCGAGGATCCGCGTTTCACCGAGCTGTTGTATCCGGATCCGGGAGCCGACGCTGTGGTCGAGACTGCCACCCGGGAAGAAGAGACGTACTAGGAAAAGTTCATGGAACCCCAGGAGCGGCCGAACCCGCTTGCACGGGAGAATTCTGCTTATGGCAGTCCACTGCGCGTGGTTGCTATTGGTGGAGGCACCGGCCTTTCCACCCTGCTGAAGGGTCTCAAAAATTTCGTCCCTACGCCGGGCGAGCCCTTTCGCCCCACCACAGACCAGCCCACCATCAGCGAACTGAGCGCCATCGTCACCGTCAGCGACGACGGCGGCTCCAGTGGGCGCCTTCGCAAGGAGCTCAACATGCTCCCGCCCGGCGACATCCGAAACTGTATCGTCGCCCTTTCCGAGGACGCCGACCTGCTCTCTCAACTCTTTCGCCATCGCTTCGAAAGGGGCTCCGGCCTCGAAGGCCACAGCTTCGGCAACCTCTTCCTGGCCGCGCTCACCTCCATCACCAAAGACTTCGCCGAGGCGGTCCGCCTTTCCTCCGAGATTCTCCTGACCCGCGGCCACATCTATCCCGCCACCACCTCCAATATCGAACTCGAAGCCCTGCTTGAAGACGGCACCCGCGTCCGCGGCGAAACCAGGATCACCGCCAGCAAGGGCCGCATCCAGGAACTGTTTCTGGTCCCGCCCGACGTCGAACCGTTGCCGCAAACGCTGGAAGCGATTGCACGGGCCGACGTCATCACTATCGGCCCGGGCTCCCTGTTCACCAGCCTGATCCCCAACCTGCTCGTTCGTGGCATCGCCCAGGCCATCGGCAACTCACCGGCAATCAAGATCTACATCTGCAACCTGATGACGCAGGCCAACGAGAGCCTCGGTCTAACCGCCGCCGACCACATCCGCGCCCTCAACCGTCATGCACAGGCCCAGTTGTTCGACTATGCTCTCATCAACCGCACTCCAGCCTCCGAGAACCTGAAGGCCAAATACGCGCTCGAAGGCGCCACCCAGATCGTTGCCGACCTTGAAGCCATCGAGCGCCTGGGCTGTTGCCCGGTCCTCGGCGACTATCTCGAACAGGAAGGTGTCGCCCGCCACGCCACCGACGTAGTCGCCCGCGACTTGCTCGAAATCGCCACGCAAGCCACCGACGGCCCCCGCAAGTCCCCGTTGGTCCCCGATCCCGCCCAGCGCCGATAAGAATTTCGAATCGAATCTGCGTTCGAGTGATCTGCGGCCTGTGTCCCTCGTGTATCCTTCGTGTCCTTTGTGGTTAAGGTTTTGTCGGCCCTCGCGCTATATTGAAAGCGAATGTCCACACTAAACACGCCCCGAATCGCCATCGCCATCATGGCTGCCGGCAAAGGCACCCGCCTGAAATCAAAGCATCCGAAAGTCCTGCATGAGGTGGGAGGCAAGCCACTCCTGGTCCACGTGATTGCAGCCGCCACCAAAGTCGTCCCCCCGCAGGACGTCTACGCAATCATCGGCCATGAAGCCGCCCGCGTTCGTCACGCGACCGAACATACCGGCATCCACTTTGTCCTCCAGGAAGAACAACGCGGCACCGGCCACGCCCTCATGGTCGCCCAGCAAGCCCTCGCTCCTTACGACCATGTCATTGTGCTCTCCGGCGACGCTCCGCTGATCACTCCCGAAACCATCCGCCGCCTGCGTGACTTCCACCTGGGGAAAAAAGCCACCATGACCCTACTCTCCGCCGACCTCGCCGATCCCACTGGCTATGGTCGCGTGATCCACAAAAGCCCCAAGAGCGACGAAGTGAAAGCCATCGTCGAAGAAAAATCCACCACCCCTGGGCAGAAGAAAATCCACGAGATCAACTCCGGCCTCTACGCTTTCGCCGTGAAGCCGCTCTACGCCCGCATCGGTGACCTCAAGACCGACAACGCCCACCGCGAATACTACCTCACTGACATGGCCGCCGTTTTCGGCAAAGTCAAATCGAAGGTGGTCGCGACGAAGACCGCCACCCCGGCTGAGATCCTCGGCAGCAAC
>Ga0307479_10005119_pt1 | contig 12023 bp, 13 predicted proteins | sample atmos_gasesECM4C_FD_203743 | JGI IMG/M metagenome (GOLD analysis project Ga0307479, IMG submission 203743) | Hardwood forest soil microbial communities from Morgan-Monroe State Forest, Indiana, United States - atmos_gasesECM4C_515 | ecosystem: Environmental > Terrestrial > Soil > Temperate... | reverse complement strand
CGGGCGTGTGGAAGGCGTCCGGAAATAACGTCCGGGCGTGGTCCCGAAGGCGCGCTTGAACATGAAAATGAACGCGCTTGTGCTGGCGTAGCCGAGATCAAGGGCGACGCTCGTCACCGGATCGCCTGCCGCAAGCAGACGCAACGCTTGCAGCAGCCGCTGGCGCTCGCGCCATTTTCCAAACGCCATGTTCGTTTCCGCGTGAAACAGCCGCTCGATGGTGCGAGGGCTGGCCCCGGCCCGTTTCGCGACCTCTTTCAAGGGCATCGAGCCGCTCGGATTGGCGCTCAGCAGGTCCGCTACTTTGCGCGCACGCGGATCGCGCGGTTGTGGAAGTTGCAATGGTACTGCGCTCAGAATTTTGAGTTGGTCCACGAGCACACCGATCAGCCGCGCATGGGCGGGAATGGTGCGATTCAGCATTCCGATATCAATGGTGTGCAGAATCAATTCCCGCAGAAGCGGCGGCACATTCACCACGCAACACTGTCGCGGCAACGACTTCGCGAGGGTCGGTTTGAAGTACAGGCTCCGCATCGCCAGCCCGGCAGACGCCTCGATTCTGCGTTCAACTCCCGCCGGTACCCACACGGCTCGATGCGGCGGTACGACCCACGAACCTTCCTTCGAATGGATGCTCATTACGCCTTCCGACGCGTAGATCAGCCCGTGCCACTCGCTCCGGCTTGCCGCAAACGTGAACGCCTTCGTAAAACCCACCGCGAAAGGACGAACCTGGATGCCGGATTCCGGATAGGCCGGCGAAGAATGTGCCTGGCGTGTTCTCGACATTCATTGACAGTTTACCGCAAGACTGCCAGACCCTCAAATCCCTACACTCCGCATTCTCACGCCGGCTGTTTAGGAGAGGAACATGATCAGACAGGTCTTGCTTGCGGCTCTAGCGGGCGGTGCGATTGCGTTCGTTTTTAGTGCCATTCAAAATTCGATTGTCCGGGGAGGTGAACCCCGGGAACTGCCGGGCCAAGCGGCCGTTCTACCGGCCCTCAAAGCAACAATCCCGCAGGCCGGATTCTACTTCTTTCCCGGCCCCGCCATCTCCTCCGGCATGACAAAGCAGGAGAAGACCGCCGCTCAAGCTGACCATGACCGCCGCTTCAAGGAAGGCCCTACAGGAATTCTCGTCTATCGGCCCGGAGGCGAAGATTTCCAATTCGGCCAGCGGTTGGGCGTCCAGTTCCTGCTCGGCTTTTTCGCCTCGCTGCTTGCGGCAACGATTCTGTCAATCACCGCGAGCGCGACCACTTACGGCACGCGTACGCTACTCGTGTTGCTGCTTGGCTGTTTTGCATTCGCGTATATTGAACCGCAGTATTGGAACTGGTACGGTTTCCCCGCAAGTTACACAATGGTGCGGGTCCTGGGAGGAATCGTCACCTGGACGGCTGCCGGACTCGCCATGGCGGCAATCGTCCACTGAAACTTTATCTTTGCAAGGAGCCTCGATGCCCAACAACGTAAGCCATTTTGCCATCAACGCCGACGACTTGAAGCGCGCCCGCCGTTTTTACGAAAACGTCTTCGGATGGAAGTTCGAGGCCTGGGGTCCTCCCGGGTTCTATCTGATCCATACCGGCGCTTCCGACGAACCCGGCGTCTTGGGGGCGCTTCAGCAGCGCCGTGAGCTGGTGCCCGGCCAGCGAACGATCGGCTACGAATGCACGGTCGGCGTGGCATCGGCCGACGACATCGCGAAAGCCGCCGAAGCGAACGGCGGAAAAATCGTCATGGCCAAGACAATTCTTCCGACCGTCGGCGAGCTTATCTGGCTTCAGGATCCTGAGGGAAACGTGGTCGGCGCAATGAAGTACGAGAAGAAGCCGGGCTCCCGCTAAGCACGGCCTCAAGACTGACGCGGAAAAACCTCCAATTTTCGGGAACTTTTTTCGCGCTTCTGCGTTTATCATTCTGAAAGTGCGATCCCGCATTCAATCCGCCCTGCCGTGCCTGTTTCTTCTCGCCATCGCCGCTCCTTGTCCGGCGCAAGAGGCGGCCAGAATCGTCGAGCAATACGCGAAGGCCGCGGGCGGGGCGAAAGCTCTTTCTCGCGTTCAAACGCTCACGCTCGAAGGCACTGTCACCCGCGCCGGCGATGGAAAGTCCGGCACCTATACGCTCGATACAAAACAGCCGAACCGCTACTATTCGGAACTCATTCTCGGGGACAACCGCCTCATCGAGGCCTACAACGGCAAATCCGCATGGCACCAAGACGGGTCAGGCGCCATCGCAACGCTGACGGGCTCCGATTCGATGGAGCTGCAAGCGGCAGCTCTGATTGCCAATACGCGTCTGCTCAATCTGAAAAAAAATAAGCTCACGCTGGGGTTTGTAGGACACGCCAACGTGCTCGGCAAGGACACCGCGCAGGTCGAGCTCACCTCTCCGGCCGGGATCAAACGCGAGTTCTTTTTCGACCCGCAAACGCATCTTATCGTCAAAGAATCCGGCCCGGTGGGCGGCGTCGAGGAAGATCTGATTTACTCGGACTATCGCGCCGAAAGCGGAGTGCAAATCCCGCGCAAGATCGAGCTGCACCGCGGCAGCGATACGTTTGCCATTGACATCACGCAAGCGGTCGTCAACGGCGCGATCGGCGAGCGCGTTTTCGACCTTCCGCTGAAATCGCAGGTCCATCTGCCGGACCTCAAGGCGCTGTTCAAGGAGCTCGACGACAACCAGAAGGCCATCGACAAGATTCGCGAGGACTACGCCGGCACGCGCATCGAGGACGCAACCGAGTACGACTCCGACGGCAAAGTGAAGAAGCATGAAGTCAACGAGTACACGTTTTTTTATTTCAGCGGCGAAGAGATTTCGACGCTCGTAAAGAAAGACGGCAAGCCCCTCGGCGAGGCGGAGCAGAAGAAAGAAACCGAAAAGGCGCAAAAGCGCATCGAGGAAATCCAAAAGAGCGAAGCGAGGAAAGAAGCAAAGGAAGAAAAAGCCAAACAGGAAGGGAAGACGGAAGAAAAAGACAAGAACGATCCCGGCATCGAGACTTTTCTGCGCACTTGCCAGTTCGTGAATCCGCGCCGCGAACGGTTCCGCGGCCAGGACGTCCTCGTCTTCGATTTCGAGGGCAATCCCGAATACAAACCGCGGAATCTCGTCGAAAGAATCGCTCAGAAGCTGGCCGGCGTCGTCTGGATCGACGAAAAGGCCCACGACGTGGCGCGCCTGGAAGCCTACTTCGCGAGCGATGCCAAAATCGGGGGCGGTTTAGTCGCCAACGTGCAAAAGGGAACGGGATTCGTTTTCGAGCAGGCGTTCATCAATAACGAAGTCTGGCTGCCCACCTATGAGGAGGCACACCTTGGCGCGCGCGTCTTGCTCGTGAAGGGATTTCGCGTCAGCGAAGTAACGCGCTACTCAGACTACAAGCGCTACCACGTGGACGTTCAGTCTGTCGCGGGAGCACCCAAGCCTCAATAAATGCTCCTGCAAGACTTCGCTAGAACGGAATGTCTTCGTCGGAGATTTCAGGACCGGGCGCCGCGCCGGACGCCTCGTCCGGCATCGGGGCGCCCTCGAAGTCGGCATCATGCGACCGGCCTCCGCCCATCCCGCCGCTTGCGCCAGCGCCGGCTCCCGCTGCTGCGCCTTCTGCGCGTCCGCCAAGCATCCGCATGACGTTGGCGACGATGTCGAAGCTCGTTTTCTTCTGGCCGTCGCGCTTGTCTTCCCATTGACGGGATTGAATGCGCCCCTCGATATAAACGAGCGATCCCTTCTTTAAGTATTGCTGCGCGATTTCCGCGAGCTTCCCCCAAAGGACAACGCGATGCCATTCGGTGCGCTTTTGGCGCTCCCCGGCGCGGTCCTTGAACGTTTCGTCCGTTGCCACCGAGACGTTTGCAACCGGCTGGCCGCCCGATGTGAACCGAGTCTCCGGATCGCGGCCGAGGCGCCCAACCAAAATCACTTTATTGACAGACATTGTTGACCTACCTGTTTAGAGAATCCCTTGAATGCCGCGAGTATAGCCGAACTGCGCCGGGGCGGGAAGAAGCAATGAAGTCTGGCCATCAAGAAGATGATCCGGAGTGGCAGCCGGATCTTCAGCGCGCATAAACCGCTTCACCCTTAGTGCGCGGCTGGACGGGAAGTAGTCGTTGCGCCGATCTCGTGCAGTTTCGCATTGGCGCGGCGCGATTCGTCCGATCCGGGGAAACGCCGCACGACTTCGCGCAAGTCGCGCGTCCCCGTTGCCTTCTGCCCTACCTCCAGCTCCGCCATCCCCTTTTTCAGCAGTGACGCGGCAATCTTGAAACTCTTCGGATAGCTTGTGAGGACGCTATCATACGCGGCAATGGCATTTTTGAAATCGTTCTGCGCATATGCAATCTCGCCCAGATAGAACTGCGAGTTCGAGGCCAGATCGTTTTGCGGGAAATGGCGGATGTAATCGGAAAACTCCTGGCGCGCGAGATCGTATTTGCCGCTCGTAAAATCGCGCAGGGCGTTTTGGTAGAGCGTGTCAGACGATATCGGCGGCAGGGCATTTGACGACGGACCGGGCGCTGCCGAACCGTTGTCGGCTGGCGGCGCGTAGCCCCCGGGAGCGCTGGCTCCGCTCGGCGCGCTGCCGGCGCCGCCGGAAACCTTGGAATCGATGCTCTGCAACAGGTTCTGAACGTCGGTCAACTGCTGCGACAGTTTTCCGACGCGCGCCTGGACGTCCTGCAAATTATCGGACAGTCCCTGCGTCGTCTGGCTCATCGAATCAATGCGCGAGCCGGAGTTGGCCTGAACTTCCTGGATCACTTTCTGGAGCCCGCCCATTTGCCCGTTCAGTTGATTGGTGGCGTCGAGCGATTGCTGAACGAGCGTGCGCATCGTCGCATAGTTGGAGTCGATGGCGCTGCGCAGGTCATGCTGGTTCTGCAGCACCTGCGACACCTGTTCCTGCAATTGAATGATTTCTCTTGAAACGGCGCCGGCCGGCGGGGGAGCAAGTGCGGAGCCTGCGAGGGCGCCGATGAACAAGACTGCAAATCCGAGAACGATCCATCGTGTGCGCAAGGGAGATTCCTCCTTCTTGAAATCTACGTGCTTTATTTTCCGTGGCTGGGCTGCCTGCTACGCTCATCGAAACATGGTCTTCGGGCTCCGCAACCGCGGAGCCCGAAGCGTCAAAGCGGTTAAGTTGCGTTTTAGTGGGCCATCACAAAGTGCGCCCGGCGATTCGCCTGCCAGCAATCTTCCGTATGCTCGCTGCAGAACGGCCGCTCTTTGCCCCAGCTCACTGTGTCAATTCGACCGGCCTGGATTCCCAGCGAAATCAGATAATTCTTTGCGGCTTGCGCGCGCCGCTCGCCGAGTCCCAGGTTATATTCGGTTGAACCTCGCTCGTCGCAGTGGCCCTCGATCGTCACGCGTATCTGAGAATAGGACCTCAGAAACTCCGCGTCTTTCGTCAACGCATTGCGCGCGTCGGCGCGAATGTCCGACTTGTTGAAATCGAAAAACGCGTCTTTCACATTTTGATCGAATAGCTCGCTGAGACCCGGTTGCGGCGCCGGCGCGGGTGGGGCTTCCGGCGCTGAAACCGACACGCTGGCAGTCGCCGTGGCCGTGCCGCCCGGTCCGTTGGCCGTAATCGTAAACGTGGTGGATTGGGTCACGTTGGTCGAGGTCGAGCCCTGCGGCGCGACTTTGCCGATGCCCGGCTGCAGGTCCAAGTCTGTCGCATTCGTGGACGACCACGTCAGCGTCACCGCTCCGCCGCTGTCGACCGCCGTCGGCGAGGCCTTCAACGCAACCGTCGGCCTCTCCGGGGTTGGCGCAGGAGATGGTGCTGGCGGAGCCGTTCCGACCTTCTTCTTACAGCCCGCTACGAAAATGAATATGCCCAGTATTGAGAACAACAGCGCGAGCCTTCGAACGTAACTGCTGTGCATTGTATTGCCTCCTTCAGCCCCGCCGCCAGGGCAGCGTCGAAAGCCGAGAATAGTCTGCACCAACGCCCTGCAACTGCACCTTGGAAAAAATCATCGCCGACCTAAGAAAGACGGCGAATCTTGAAAAGCCCTATTCACTCGCCCTCGCGAAATCAAGAACTCAGCGCGGCGACCAATTCGGCGACTCGTTGTGCCCCGAATACGTCAATTGGCGCGGCTCGCTGCCATCCGCCAGCATGGACCAGATCTGCCGTGTTCCCGTGCGCGTGGACTCGAACACAATATGGCGCCCGTCCGGCGCCCAGCTCGGCCGCTCGTTGCGGCCCGCGTCTCGCGTCAGTTCCACCAGCTGGCGGCCCACAATATCCATGACATAGATATCGAAGTTCCCGCTCGGGCGTCGCCAGCTAAATGCTACCAGTTGTCCATTCGGTGACCATGCCGGATCCACGACGTAGCCCATGTCCGGCATGTCGAGCTTCTGTACATCGGTGCCGTCCGAGTTTGCTAGATAGAGCACCGGCTCGCCGGCGCGGTCGCTGACGAAAATAATTTGCTTGCCCGTCTTCGGATTCCACGCCGGCGACGTGCTCACGCCCGCCGCAAACGTGATCCGGTGCAAATGGCCTCCGTCCGCGTCCGCCACGAAAAGTTGCGGGTCGCCAAGCTGGCTCGACATGAATGCGATCTGCGTGCCGTCGGGTGACCACGCGGGCGAGCTGTTTGTTCCCTTATAGTGCGGGAACGAAATCAGCCGGTCCGACGCCGCCGAAAAGATGCAAATCTGCGGCGAAGTAGTCCCGCGGAACGCAACGAAGCAGGTGAACGCGATTCGCGTCGCGTCCGGCGACCACCGTGGCGTTATCGCCACCGACTTCAAGTGCGTGAGCTGGTGCTGGTTCCCGCCGTCGTAATCCATCGCCCAGATTTCCTTCGTGCCGCTCTTCGTGCTCGCGTAGGCAATCTGCGTTTGCGCGATGCCGGGAAGCCCGCCGCTCAGCCGCGACACGATGTCGTCCGCGAATTGGTGCGCCAGCCGCCGCGCGTCTGCGTCCGTCGCGCCGCCACGATATATTTTTTGCAACGCGATGGGCGCGCTCGGATTGCGAACGTCCGATAAAAATCCCGCCACGGCGAGACTCGTTCCGTCCACGGTCAGATTGCCGTACGCCAGCATGTACGTATTCGCCGGAGCGTTCGCCCATTCCGGCGCATTCAGCTCGCTCGGCTGGCTGGGTACCCTCAATGGATAAAAACTCGGGCTCACCAGGTCGAGGATGCCGGAATACTCCAGGTCCGCCGACAGCACGTCGTGAAAAGTCTTCTCGAGCGGCTGCCCGTTCGCCGTCCGCGCCGCAAGATCAGGCGCGGCAAGGCGCGCTTTCGAAACGCCGAGCCCCGTGCCGGTTTTGAACCAATCCTGTGCCGTCGCCGGAACAGCCCCAGCCAGCGCCCAAGCCATCAAAAACGCAAATAAGAGTGCCGTTTTCTTTTTCATAAGCTCGTTTCGATTCGTATGTAGTTCACGTCTTCTTGTCACCGGTGAAAATCAAACCAGAACTCCACGCTCACCCTCGAGCCCGAATATTCCGGCGGCAGCCGGTCCAATGGGCTCGATCCCTGGATCGCGCGAACCGCCGACGTGTCCACCGAATAGTTGCCGCTCGACCTCGTCGTCTGAATATTCGTGATCGTGCCGTCGCGCAGAATGTCGAACGTGACCACCACGCGCGGCGCCACGGAGACGCTTGGGTCCACCGAGGATTGCAGCCAATTGCTGCTGACGCGCCTCTGCACTGCCTCCACGTACCATGAAAACCGCGAGCCGAAATCTCCTCCGCCTACGCCGTTGAAGCCGAGCCCTGCTTGCGTGCCCGCGCCGGCCCCCATCGCGAACGACGTGTAAGGAACTGCCGGAGCCCCGCCCGCGCCATAGGGAACCGCATTGGTCGGAGGCGGCGTCTTGTTCTCCAGTATCTTGGATGGCCGGGTGACGTATTTGGGGACAGGCTTTGCTTGCATGAATTTCGGAAGCGGCACTGCGTCGGGCGGCTTCTGCTTCACCTCCGGCGGCGGTTCCGATTTGTACAGCCCTTTCGACTCGTCCACCACCCGGTTCGGCGTGACCACCTCAGGACGCGGCATCGGTATCCCCGGCACGCTGCCCACAATTCCCACCGTGATCGCGCCGCCCGGTCCGCCCCACGATGCGCCGCGCTGCGAATAGAATCCCTCGATCATCAGAAACGCCACGAGCGCGACATGAAACGCCACCGAAAGCCACAGGGGCCGCTTGAGGGTATCGGGTGGTCGAGTTGCTGCGATAGAAGCCATCGCTTTTTCTGCTTTAGTCCTATTGCGGCTGCGCCCGCTCGCTCAACGGTTGCGTCACCACGCTCACGTTCGTTATGCCTGCCTGGCGCAACGTGTCCACCACCGTCGCCCAACTCCCAAACGGAACCGTTTCGTCGCACCGCACATACACCGCTTGGTTTTTCGGATCGTGCGACTGCGCCACCACCTGCTGGCCGATTTCGTGAATGTTCACCGGCCGGTCGTTCAAATATACACGTTGCGCGCGGTCGATCGTCACCACCATGCGGACTTGCGTGAGTTCCTTCACCGTTTTCGTCTTCGGCACGTCCACGTCAATACCGGATTGCAGGATCGGCGCCGTGATCATGAAAATGATCAGCAGCACCAGCACAACGTCAATGAACGGGACCATATTGATCTCGGAAAGGGAACTGCCCGTCTCGCGCTGCATCTGCGGCATCACCCACCTCTACTTCATTTTGTCATCCCGCCCGCCCTGAGCTCCGTCGAAGGGAGCCCAGCCGCGGGGTCGGCGGATGGGGGCGAGGGATCTGCTTTTCGGTTTCTCGGCGCCAGTAACACTGTCTGCGCATCTCTACTCGCTGTAAAGCGTCTCAATCTTCGCCACAAACTCCGCCGCAAAACTATCCATCCTCCCGGCCAGCCGCCGGATGCCTTGCAAATAATGGTTGTAAGCAATCACCGCGGGGATCGCGGCGAAAAGACCCGCGGCGGTTGTGATCAACGCCTCCGCGATGCCCGGGGCCACCGCGCGCAGGCTCGCGCTGCCCGCGTCTCCCAGTCCCGCGAACGCGTCCATCACGCCCCACACCGTGCCGAACAGCCCGATGAACGGCGAAACCGAGCCTGTCGTCGCCAGCCACGACATTCCTTTTTCCAGGTTCCGCACCTCTTCGCCCGCCGCCACTTGCATCTCCACCCCGATGGCGTTCGCGTTCTTCAGCCTGCCCGGATTCGCATGGCCCGGATTCTGAGGTCGCGGATTGCCCGCTCCGCGCATCTGCGCGTCCAACTCGCGGTAACCTGCGTCGTACACCGCTACCATCGGCCCGCCCGCGCCCGCTTTCATCGTTCGCGGATCGGGAAGCCCGCCGCCCGAGCGGAACATCTGCAGGAATTTCTTGGTTTGCCGTTCGATGCGGCCGATCTGGCCCGATTTTTGGAAGATAATCGCCCAGGAAAAAACAGAGAGGATTAGGAGAATCCCGAGAATGACGCGCGCTACCCAGCCCGTTTGCTCGATCAAACTATCGAGCCGGCTGGCATACAAAAGAAGTGCCAAGCCTGAAATTGTGTCCCCCTCGTAATGAACCTCTTACGAATCACCCTCAACCAACGTAGCACACGCCTCCCGCAGATTCAAACGATTCGCCTGCATAGAAATGCTTTCCCTGAGTGCCGTAAACGACACAAAAGAGTCACCTGCCGGTCGCCGTCGGGTCTTGCTGGTTCCAGAACTTTGGTTTGCCCGCTCTAGCCTTTTCTGGCTCTAGCAATTCGCGTCAAACCTGCTAGAATCCAGACTTAGCGTAGATATAGATGCAGATTGGCCTTGCGAACGCGCGCTACCTCATCCTCACTTTTTTGCCCGCAGGTTTAGGCCGACGGTGGTCCTCTCCTGCTTTGTGGTCAATCCCTCTGGCAGCCGCAATTTTGTTAATGCTCCCCGCGCGCTCATTCGCGCAATCTGAACCAGAACTTCGTGCCGCCTCCGCCACCGAGGCTGAGCCTGCCGCGGCAATCGTGATCGGCTTCCTGGGTGGCCGCGTCAGTCACGACAACATTCATCACGCCGAGGTTCAGCTCGCTCAGCGCCTTCGCGAGGCATATCCTCCTGGTGTCGCTGTCGAAACGTTTGAGAACCACCGCTACGAAGACGCGCACAAGGCCATCCTTCGCCTCCTCGATACCGATCGCGATGGCAGCCTTTCCCCGCAGGAGAAACGTGGCGCCCGCATCATTCTCTACGGTCACAGTTGGGGCGCGTGGGCGGTGGTCGCGCTCTCGCGCGCGCTGGAACACGACGGCATTCCGGTCCTGCTCACCATTCAAGTGGACAGCATCGCCCGCAAGGGGCAGACCGACGCCGTGATTCCGTCGAACGTCCTCAAGGCCGTGAACTTCTACCAGCCGCACGGCATCCTGCGCGGCCAGCCGTCCATTGTTGCTGCTGATCCCGCGCGCACGCAGATTCTCGGCAACTTCCGCTTTGATTATTCAAAGGATCCCGTCACCTGCAAAGGCTATCCCTGGTGGGATGTCTATCTCGCAAAAGACCACACCGAAATTGAATGCGACCCCAAAGTGTGGTCGCGGATCGAAGACCTCATTCGCGCGCAACTGCCGCCCACCACAGTCTCTGCCGCCATCACCGCCCGCGCTCAGAAGTAGGATCAAAGTGGCGCAGATAATCCCGTCTGCGCTGCTGGTTCTATGCGAAACCACGCTGCATGGTAGGCTGGGCTTGTGAGTCGAAATGTCTATGTCATCGCAGGGGCGAACGGGGTTGGCAAGACCACCTTCGCTCGAGAATTTCTGCCGGAGTTCGCGGACTGCAAGAATTTCATCAACGCCGACTTAATCGCACAGGGTCTTTCGCCTTTTTCGCCAGAATCCCAGTCTTTTCGGGCGGGTCGTTTGATGCTGGAAGAAATCAGCAGCTATATCGGGCGCGGCGAGGATTTCGGTTTCGAGACGACGCTGGCGGGCCTGAGTCATTTGGCTTCAATTCGGCGCATGAAGGAGCGAGGCTACTTCGTTCATTGCTTCTACTTGTGGTTGCCGCATGTCGAACTTACACTTGCCAGAATTCGAAGGCGGGTTCTGGAAGGCGGTCACGACGTCCCGGAAGCTGTTGCTCGCCGCCGCTTCACTCGCTCGATCCAAAACTTCCTTGCTCTCTATCGAAACCTAGCGGACTCTTGGGTTTTGTATGACAACTCAGATAAACGACCGATTGAAATTGCCTTTGAAAGAGAACGCGAGCTCCATATACTCGTTAGAGAAGCATACGAGGCACTGGTATCTCGTTACGGACACCATGACCAAGCCCCCTAAGAACGTGCTCGACCTTCCCCTGGAAGAACGGGCCACCATGGCCCTCCGGGTTGCCGTCGAAAAAGTTATCATCGAGCATGCTCGCCTCGGCTTGCCTATCTGCATCTGGAGAGACGGCAAAGTGTTCGAAGTCCCGCCCGAAGAATTGAAAGCCGACGCCGAGCGCATCCTCAACGAGTAGCTTCAGCTTTGCTGCACGTGACCGCCTCGAACCCTCAAAGAAGGGAAGGGCGAAGAAAAACGAAACTAATACCAAGGTGAGTCCGTTCCAGCCCGCCCGCAAGCGCCACGCCAGGAATGGTTTAGCGCCTCGGCTTCTCTTGTTTACACAAACTCCAATTTGCGCGGTATGTTACCCTGCCCTGTGAGGCTCGAAAAGCAGATGAACGGCGGCAGAACATGGACGGCAAAAGGTTCGGTGGCACATGCGCTCGCTCTGGTTTCGCGGCGGCGTTCTAATCGTCACCCATGTCGATTAGAAATCACCTTAAATCCTTTCCCACCAGCGGCGACACTCTCTCTAATCGTCACTCGATCGGGGGGCATTTGCGCTCATTCGGCGAAGAAAAAGTGCTCCCACGCTCGTGCTAGAATCGTTCGCCGAAGCCTGTTTCTGGCGAAGGCGAATCAACCATGAATAGACCTTTCGACATCGCGATTGATGCGCTCGCCGCAGGGAAGGGAACTTCTCCGCAAGTGGAGTGT
>Ga0307479_10005118_pt1 | contig 12025 bp, 10 predicted proteins | sample atmos_gasesECM4C_FD_203743 | JGI IMG/M metagenome (GOLD analysis project Ga0307479, IMG submission 203743) | Hardwood forest soil microbial communities from Morgan-Monroe State Forest, Indiana, United States - atmos_gasesECM4C_515 | ecosystem: Environmental > Terrestrial > Soil > Temperate... | reverse complement strand
AGCAACTCCTTCATGGATTTGCTAGCCAAAATCCGCACGATCCCCACCGAGCCGGGCGTGTATCTGTACAAGAACGCCGAAGGTGAAGTCATCTACGTGGGCAAGGCGAAGAACCTGCGCAGCCGCGTTTCCAGCTACTTTCACGAAGGCCGCTGGGAAGACGCCAAGACCGGGACGCTGGTGCGCGAGGCGGTCGATGTCGACTACATCGTGGTCGCCAACAACAAAGAGGCTCTGGCGCTCGAAAACAACCTGATTAAGCAACGCAAGCCGCGCTTCAACATCCTGCTGCGCGACGACAAGACGTACCCCTACGTGAAGCTCACGCTCGCCGAGCGCTGGCCGCGGGTTTACGTCACCCGCCGCCTGCGCAAGGACGGCAGCGAATACTACGGCCCCTACTTCCCTGCCAACCTCGCGTATCGCATTGTCGACCTGATCCACCGCAACTTTATGATCCCGTCGTGCAAGGTCGACCTGACGCGCTTTCATCCGCGGCCCTGCCTGCAGTACTACATCAAGCGCTGCCTGGGTCCATGTGTGAAGGAGTTGACTACACCGGAGATGTACCAGGAAGCGGTGCGCGACGTGAAGCTGTTTCTCGAAGGCCGCCCCACGGACCTGGCGCGTTCGCTGCGCGACCGAATGGAGCAGGCCGCGGCAGCCGAGGAGTACGAGCGCGCCGCGCGCTACCGCGACCTGATCTCAACTGTCGAGCAGCTGCAGGAACGCCAGCGCATCGCCGCCGCCGAAGGCGACGATGCCGACGTCTTCGGCTACCACTGCGAAAACGGCATGTTGGCCGTGAACCTGTTTCACATGCGCGGTGGCAAGATGGTCGACCGCCGCGAGTACTTCTGGGAAGACCTGCCGCTGTTTGCAGGAGCCCCGGAACCTGATCCAAGCAATCGACCCAGCCAAGAAAAAGACTATGTGGGTACAGCCGCCCCCGGCTGTCCGGTCGAGCAAAGCTCGCCTGCGCACTCTGCCGATAGGAACGATGATCCCGAAGGAAACCCCAGCCGAGCTTCGCTCGGCACGGACAGCCGGGGGCGGCTGTCCCCACATGACCAATTTTCACCCGGAGAATTTTTCTCTGCCCTGCTCAAGCAGCTCTACATCGGCCAGCCGTATGTTCCACGAAACCTCTACGTGCCCGTTGATTTTGAGGACCGTGAAGAACTGGAAGACCTGCTCTCTGAGCAAGAGACGGGCCGGAGTGCCCGCACCACACGCGCACACATTCTCGTGCCGCAGCGCGGAGACAAGCGCTCGCTCATCGATCTCGCCGGAAACAACGCCAAGCAGTCCTACGACCAGCGCTTCCGGGTGCTCAAGCCCAGCGCCCGCAAGATTCAGGAAGAATTGCAGGAAACGCTCAGCCTGCCCGAGCTGCCCAAGCGCATCGAGTGCTTTGACATTTCGCACATTCAGGGCGCCGAGACCGTTGCTTCGATGGTGGTGTGGGAAGACGGCAAGATGAAAAAGTCCGACTACCGTAAGTTCATCATTCGCACGGTCGAAGGTGTCGACGATTTTGCTTCCATGCGCGAGGTCGTCACCCGCCGCTACAAGCGACTGCAAGAAGAAAACAAGCCTCTGCCGAGCCTGGTCTTGATTGACGGTGGTCTCGGGCAGCTCCACGCCGCAGCCGCCGCGCTCGACTCGCTGGAAATCATCAACCAGGCATTGGCCGCAATCGCCAAGCGCGAGGAGATTCTCTACGTCTACGGGCAGGAGCGAGATCCGATCGCACTAGATCACCACTCGCCGGTGCTGCATCTGATTCAGCTGATTCGCGACGAGGCGCACCGTTTTGCCCTGACCTTTCATCGCAAGCGCCGCCAGATGCGCGACCGTTCCACGGAACTGCTGGAAATCCCAGGCGTGGGCGCGAGCACGACGCGCCGTCTGCTCGAACATTTCGGCAGCCTGCAGGCCGTCAAGCAGGCCGACGCAGCGGCCCTGTCGGCTGTCGTGACCCGCGTACAGGCGGAAGCGATTCGCAATCACTTTCACAAGTGAATCCCGCTGTTAGAATCCGGACCAAACCGTTTTAGGGTAAGCCGCTTAGATTAAGAAATGGACGACAACAAGCCCGACAAACATCTCATCACTGCATCCGCGGTCATTCCGGCGCGCCGCGAACGGGTGTACGCGCTGATTGCCAACTATCACGACGGACATCCCCGCATTGTTCCCAAACAGTTCAGCCGCCTGGTAGTCGAGCAGGGAGGCATCGGCGCGGGCACAGTGATTCGGTTTCAAATGAGCATCTTGGGCAAGAAGCAGACTTTCCGCGCCGCCGTGACCGAACCTGAGCCCGGCCGCGTGCTGGTTGAGACCGATCTCGACGCCAACCGGGCGGTGACCACGTTTACGGTGGACCAGGGCCCTGCTCCCGCAGATTCTCGCGTCACCATCTCAACTGAGCTGAAGGTGAGATCCGGCCCGCTGGGGATCATCGAAAAGGCTCTCAGCACGCTGCTGCTCCGGCCGCTTTATGTAAAGGAACTGGAGAATCTGGCCCGGGTCGCAACTGGGCCGTTCGGCGCGTAAAGACATTCGCTTTTGGAAATTGTTGATTTCATTGGATGCTTCGAAGCGTTGGAATTGATTCGACTGGAGTTAGGGGCGAGAAACGAAGGCTCTCCGGGAACGTCACTCAGGCGCAGCGCGCCACGCTTCGTAAAACGCCTCGCTAGAGCGCTAGGGATGCGTTGGTGCGACGATCTCGCCCTGGCCTGACCCGGGTGCAAGCGCAAAGCCCTGAACAATGATAGCCAACACTTGCCCGGAAACAGCCTTGCGGCGGGCGACTCTTGGCTTCCGGCGCGGCTCTCACCGGCGCAAGGGCTGATAAACGCCTGCAAGTACAGGTCTTGTTGGCCCAAGCGCGATCAGATGGCGGGCTCTCCATCCACCAGCATTTTCTTCACGCTGAATTCCTGGAGTATGCGCTGCTGGGTGACTCGGTCGATTTTGGGGTGAACAAATTCAACTCCGATCTTTTCATCCGGAGAGATTTGTTTCGGACGCTTGAAGGTGAACTGAAATGTATCTTCCTTGAAGCTGTAGTCCATCAGGGTCAGTTTCTCTGCATTGGTATTCAGATACACGATCATGCTGAGTTTCGCCATGCTCTGGCCAGCCCAGTAGTTCCGCAGCAAGCTCTCATAGTTCTGGATGTTGGTGTGAAAGGTGACGGAAACGACGATGCGGTCAGGAAACGAGGTCGCCAGAAACTTTGCTGCGTTGGTGTCAAAGGCCGCCTTTTGTTCTGCGCTCATCTTGTCGTAGTGCGAGTTGATCTGGGAGGAACGCACCTGGGCCTCTCGAATCGGCGCGGCTGAACGAAATTGAATGTTGTAGCTAACGGTAGGATTGGCTTCCATCTCGCCCCGGTAGCCCGTGTTCGAGGGGGCGTCGTTGCCGAACGCGTTGGTCTGAATGCCGCTCAGCGTATATGTTGTGGCCCACGGAGATTCTTCCAGCATCCGGCGCGTTTCATCTGCGGACCAGTTCTGATAAGGCTTCTTGACCCAGAAGTCCGCTGCCACCGCGGTAAGCGAAACCGTCAGACAAATCAGGAAGAGCGAAACCCTTAGCTTTACCATGTGAGCCTCCGTCGCGAAGCATTCTTAACGAAACGCTACTCTTACTTCGGTGCCGGACTCGCGTTCCCCATATCAAGGACGACCTTCCAACTTCCATCCTTTTGCAGCTTCCATATGCTGGTGTACTTGCCGTATTCGACCGACGGTTTGCCGTCTTTGTCTTTGGAGCGAAACTCGTAGGTGCCGTAGGTATATCCGAGATCGCTGGAAGCAGAGATGTCGGCACCAACCGGCGTCCAGGTTAGCTGATTGCTTTTATCGTCGAGAAAGCCCATGGTCTTGGCTATCTCTACCTTCCCATGAATGATCGCCGCGCCGTTCGGGACTTCGATTGAATCGTCGGCGTAATACGACATGTATCCTTGCGAGCCGCGTTCGGCGGCGGCTTTCATGAATTCGCCCTCCAGCCGCTTGAGCGTATCGGCGGTGGGTTTCGGAGATGCCGAGACGGTCGCGTGCGGCGGAAAGACGATCGGAGCGACAAGAAAAGCGACGACGAGAACCGGTAACAAAGATTTCATCGAGCCCTCCTGGAATCCGGCAATTCTACTCCCGCAGTCCAGCATGGATACAAGCTGCTTTTTGTTTCTGCTCATCGTCCTTTTGCGATTCCTTTGCGTGCAAAGAAGAGCATCCCCGTTGGTGAACGATGCGATCACTTGCTACACTAGCGGCCATTCCCATGAAACACATTTTTCTCGCTGTTCTGGTTTGTTTCACTTCTGCCGCCGTACGCGCGCAAACTGCGAACCCACCCGACATGGCCACTGCGCAGGAAAAACATCTGCGCAATGTGCACCAGCTCACTTTCGGCGGCCAGAACGCTGAAGCCTATTTTTCCGCCGACGGCAAGAAGTTGATCTTTCAGTCGTCACACGGCGATGTTAAGTGCGATCAGATCTTCATCATGAACATCGACGGCAGCGACCAGCATATGGTCTCGACCGGCAAGGGTCGCACCACGTGCAGCTTTTTTTATCCCGACGGCAAAAAGATTCTGTATGCCTCGACACACCTGGCCAGCCCGGAGTGCCCGCCGCGCCCCGACTTTTCCAAGGGTTACGTGTGGGCGGTGTATTCCGGATACGACATATTCACGGCGAATCCCGATGGCTCGAACCTGCAGCAGTTGACCAAGACGCCCGGGTACGACGCCGAGGCAACCATCTCGCTCGACGGGAAGAAGATCACCTTCACTTCCCTGCGCAACGGGGATCTCGACATTTACTCGATGGACGCCGACGGCAAGAACGTCAAGCAACTCACGCACGAGTTGGGCTACGACGGAGGCCCGACCTTCTCCGCCGACCGCAAGTGGATCGTCTACCGCGCCTACCATCCTCAGACGGAAAAAGAAGTCGCCGACTACAAGGAACTGTTGGGGCAGAACCTGATTCGGCCAACGTCGCTCGAAATCTGGGTCATGAAGGCTGACGGCTCGGACAAGCGACAGATCACGAACCTGGGGGCGGCGAGCTTCGGGCCGGCGTTCACCGCTGACGGCAAGAAAATTATTTTCTCTTCGAATTACGATCCCGAGACACACGCCACGGGCGGCATGGGAAACTTTGAACTGTGGCTCGTCAATCCCGATGGCGCCAGCCTCGAGCGGGTCACTTTCAGCGACGGCTTCGACGGCTTCCCCATGTTCTCGCCCGATGGCAAGAAGCTGGTGTGGGCCTCGAACCGCAACGCCAAAGCGCCGCACGAAACGAATATTTTTATTGGGGATTGGGTGCCGTAGGGGGTGCAAAGCCCCTGTTCTTCTCGGCCTTGGCCTTCTTGACGGCCAATGTTAAGTCCACCCAGTGATCGGCGGTTTTCAGGTCACTTGCGCGGGCGGCAGGGTCGTCGCATTCCAAATCGGCCTTTTCCCGATACACCAGATTCATGTAGGCCATGGCGTCATCGTAATCAGGGCGAAGTTGGATAGCCTTGTTCAGGCTGGCGATGCCCTCTTCGATCGATGCCCAATTCTTGGCGCGCAATTCGTCACAAGCGTTTTTCTGGTCCGAGTATTTTGGATTCAAATGTTCTTCGGGCTTCAAACCGAGAATTGCGCGGGCCTCCATGCGAGGCTGATAGCTGAGGGTCCAATCGATTGTCCCGATCGAATAATGGAGCTCCGGGTCTTTCGGATCAAACCCGGACGCCATTTGGTAGTACTGCTTAGAATCCTCAAATTTCTTGCTGTTCAGGTAGACGTACGCGATGCCTTTGGCGCTGTTGACCTTCTGTTCAAGGGATGAATCCGAGTTGAGTACGTGCTCGTAATGTTCGACGGCACGCTCTGCGATGGCGTTGTTGTCTTCCGAATCCACTCCTGGGATGTATTCGCCGAGACAGGCAGTCGCCAAGTACATGTGGGCCTTGACATTGCCAGAATCCAAGTCGACAGCCTTCTGAAAATGCTGAATCGCTTCGTCGTAGCGAGAGTCCTTGTAAGCGGCAACACCCAAGTCGAGTTCACCGGCGGATGATTGCGCATGAGCTGCTGCTACGAGGATAAACAACGTTAGGGCCATTGCGATCGAACGCACCGTCTTTTTCATGGAGGCCTCGTTGAACTTCAGCGCTCGAGGTTCGGTCGTATTCTAAGCATCTTTGACACCGGGAAGGCATGCAAAGCTCCTAACGGTCGATAGTCGTCCGCCCTCTCGACACCAGCCATGCAACGCAAGCAATCATGCCGCACCAGCCTAGCAGGCGGACGACCGCTGCGATTCTTGTGTCGTAGTCGAGAACCCCGAGGCTCGAGAAGATCGCGTAGAAGTCGTGCTCGACGAAATCTGGGTCGCCCGTTGTGACCAGCGGAAGGGCCTGCGCGCGGGCGTCGGCCATGTAAGTTGCAGTGTAGAGCCAGTTTTCGAAAAAGAAGAACAGGCAGCAGACGAAGCCGGTGGTCTGGCGTTGGGTAAAGAAGTACACGGCCAGAAGAAACGGGACCAGCCATTGCAACAGCGTGCCTCCCCACAGGCCGAGCGTGGGACCGAACCAGCCGAACAGATTGTGTCCGCCTTCGTGGACGACCAGGTTGGCGGTGTCGATGAAGAGGAATCCGCCGTGGGCCGAGTACGCATAGGCCAGGAATGCGAGATAGAAAACCAGCCACGCCACTAGCCCCGGACGGGAGACCGGCTTCCAGGGCCCACCCAAGATCGATTGGAGTAATTCGAGCACGCGTCCTCTCAAACGATTCTACGGGCACAGATTTGCGCGATGCAGATTACGAACGTGCGCGGCATCTTGTGGGCTGAGTACGGCTGTTTGGTCCTGGTGAGAATGACTAGGACCTGCGGCCATCGCATGAAGAGGAAGTTTCTTGCTACAGTGATCTGGTAAACGGGCCTCGCGCGAGAGTTTCCCTGCGATCCGTAGCAGCAATGCTTCATCGCCGGGGGGCTGTAGGAAGGTGCGTTTGGCCGAATAATTTGGACATCGTTATGAAGGTTCGCCACTGGATAACCGCAATTGTGCTACTGCTACTAGTTGCTGCAGCCATTACGGGATTGCTGCGGACCCGCCAGCCTCGCGCCGGCATCGAGGAGGTTGCCGCCCCCGCCGGCAAAGCAACAGGCAAACACAATCAACGCACGGCGCCCAATGTGCTAGTCGACCAGAGTCCACTGCAAACGGCGCGGCGAGTTGGGCCGCTGGCCTCTGCCCAAGAAGAAAAGGAACTGGCGCGCCAGGCGGAGAAGGTCGCCGACCACGAAGTGGACCTGGCCTTCTTCGACGCCTTCAGCGCTGCGCAGCAAAGTCCTCCCGCGCTCACGCCCGCGCTCACACAGTTAGCCGACAAGAAGAATCAGGCGCAGCAGGCACTCAAGGAGGATCAGGACAACGTCGCTGAGCTGACGCGAAAAATCGCGAACGCTCCGGAGTCTCAGAAGGAGAACCTGAAGGACCAGCAGAATGTGGCGCAGGCGCAACTGGAGCTTGATGAGGATGAACTGGACGATGCCTCGGAGGCGCTGGTGGAAGCCGGAGGCGATCCGCAGACTGAAGTCCAGCGCTTGAAACAGGAACACGACGACGAAGAAGCTCACTTATCGTCGTACCCGGGCTCAGCGGCGAATCATGCCGAGGACGACTACCAGGGTCACACGCTCCTCGTGGTCTTCCGCGCCTGGAAGGCGCTGCGGGAGAAAACAACCAGGCTCGAGGAGGCTCAGCAAGCGGCCGCCACCGAACAACAGAACCTGCGCAAGCAGTACAACTCCCTGGCTGCCGAGGCGCAGCAGCAGAGCGGAAGCCGACAGTCGGCCAAGCAACAGGCTAAAGGGTTCACGAACAACAACAAGACATCGAGCCGGGATGAATCGAAAGCAGCGGCCGCAGCGGCATTGGATTCGCTCAAACAGCATCGGCAGAATCAGAAGAATTTGGCTGACTTAGGCAGGAGGATCGCAGACGAACAGAAACTTGGCGACATTTATGGCAGTTGGATAAGTTTGGTTGACTTTCGTCAGCGGGCGGCGCTGCACAACATGATCGAAGTGGTGTTGGGGATTCTGTTGGTGGTACTGCTGGTGTACCTGGCGAATCGGCTGATTGAGCGCTTCACCCTAGGTCTGAAGACGGAGAACAAGCGGGTAGAAACGCTGCGCGCAGTCCTCAAGTTTTCGGCGCAGGCGGTGGGAGTGATCGCAATTCTGTTTCTGATCTTCGGGTTGCCTAACCAGACCACCACCATTCTGGGGCTTGCGGGCGCGGGTCTGACCGTTGCGATGAAGGATTTCATCATGGCGTTTCTCGGCTGGTTTTCGCTCATGGGGAAAAATGGCATTCGCGTAGGCGATTGGGTCGAGATCAACGGCGTCGGCGGTGAAGTCGTGGAAATTGGGTTACTAAAAACGGTTCTACTCGAAACTGGCAACTGGACGGATGCGGGACATCCCACCGGCCGGCAAGTGTCATTCATGAATAGCTTCGCTATTGAGGGACACTTCTTCAACTTCACGACTTCCGGGCAGTGGATGTGGGATGAGCTGCAGCTAACCATCCCGAGCGACCAGGATCCCTATGCCATCATCGATGGATTGCAGAAGCTTGTGGAAAGGGAAACGAAGGAGAATGCGACCAAGGCCGAAGCGGAGTGGTCCCGCACGACGACGCGCTACCGGGTGCAGTCGATCTCGGCGGCGCCAGCCATCAACGTTCGGCCCAGCGGGTCGGCTGTGGAGGTGGGCGTACGCTACATCACGCGCGCCTATGACCGGCATGAGATGCGCAAGCGGCTCTATGCAGCGGTGCTGGAATTGATGCATGGAAAACGCGATGCGGTGAAGCAGCAGTAGGTCGTCAATGCGCACGGCGCGATAAGGTAGCTCCATTCAAGAAATGTCTAGCCAAGAAGAATTCGGCACACTTGTCGTTACTGGAGCGAGCCGCGGAATCGGTGCTGCGATCGCCACTCTTGCGGGCAAACGCGGATACGCGGTTGCCGTCAACTTCTTCGGCGGTGAGGCCGAGGCGAAACAGGTGGTCGATGAGATCGTGGCGGCCTGCGGACGGGCGGTCGCTATTCGGGCGGACGTCGCGCAAGAAGAGCAGGTCATGCGCATGTTTGAAACCGCGGAGCGCGACTTGGGAGCGATCAAAGCGCTCGTCAACAATGCGGGCGTGACCGGCGGGTTTGCGCGGGTGGAGGAAGTTTCGCGCGAGGCAATTGATAAGGTCTTCGCGGTGAACGTGGCCGGGGCGATGTTGTGCGCTCGCGAGGCGGTGCGGCGCATGTCGACGCGGCGGGGAGGAACGGGTGGTGCGATCGTAAATATTTCTTCCCGCGCGGCGCACACGGGAGCGCCCGGGGAATGGGTGCACTACGCGGCGACGAAGGGCGCGATTGACAGCTTCACCATCGGGCTCGCGCGGGAAGTCGCGACGGAAGGGATTCGGGTCAACGCCGTTGCTCCCGGTCTGGTCGAGACCGGGCTGCACGCAGCCAATGGCGAGCCCAAGCGGTTGGAGCGGCTGATGGGAACGATTCCGATGCGAAGGGCGGGTCTGCCGCACGAAGTGGCGGAGGGAGTGCTGTGGCTGCTGTCTCCGGCGGCATCGTACACGACAGGTGCGATTCTGGAGATCGGCGGCGGACGGTGAGGGGCCAACTATCGGCAGCCTGCGGACCAGAACATTTAACCGCAAAGGTCGCCGAGAAAGGCCACTAAGAACGCTAAGAAGAGCAACATCAATGGCTTAAATGGATGCTGGTTGATTTTTCTTTGCGATCTTCGCGAACTTTGCGGTTAAGAGCTTTTGATCCTTCTGTACTCATTTTGGATTTCGAGTCCTGGTCTACGGTCTGGCTTTCAGACCTTCTCGAAGGCAGGCCTTGATCTTCTCCGGCAGGCGCGAAGCGTGCAGGATGTCGCGCAGTTGCGGGGGCGGCAGGCGGCGGGCGAATTCCAGAGCCCTGGCCAGCGGCGTGTGCGGGTTGCGCAACAGGGCGATGCGAACTTCGGGGCGCGGCGACCACTTTGTGTGATGGCAGACCGCGTCGACGAAGGCGGGAGCAGTTCCGGGGCGCTGCAACGCTTTGACGATGGCGGCCTCGCCGAGGCGGGAATTATCGAGCGCGGTCTGCCAGACGCGCGACTCTTTATCGCGCAGCAGCGCTGCCGCTACGCTCCCGGAACAGCGGCGGGCAAGCGAGATGCGTTCGCCGAGACTAACGGAGGCGAGGCGGGAAACCAGCAGGTCATCGGCAACGCGCTTGAGATCGGCAGCGGCGCTGGGCAGCAGAGCGAATTGCATCAGGTCGAACGTATAGAGCTCGCGGATCAGGCGAAGCACGAAACGGCGCGGCGTGTGGGGATGGGCAGCGAGGGCGAGGCGCACTTTTCGCGACTTCGTTATCTCGGAGTTTGTGCTCATTTGTTCGATCTGATCGGCAGGCAAGTCGCGGTTTTTCAGTTCGGCGAGGATCAGGTCTTCGGTGAGAGCGGGATCGGGGCCGTGGGATGGCGGGCAGAGATTCGCGTCTCTCCAGAGCGAAACGACGACCGGATTCTCATGCTCGTCATTCATGCCAGTGCTGCGGGAGTGCTGCTCGGCTTTTATACGATCAAATTCAACTGCAACACCAACGTCAAAGACGACGGACATGAGTGTCCGTCCCACATCAGACAGCTCTCCGCGCCATGCGCAGTGCGCCTTCCACCGGTTCGACGACTTTGGGATTGATTTCCGCCCGCGAGTCCAGCCGGCGCAGTTCATTGTAAAAAACCTTACCCACAAGTGGGGCGTGACGAAAGACGCCCCCCGTCATGGCCACAGGGACTGGGACCACGTTGGGACCGGCGAACAAGCGGCGAGCGACGATTGCGGCGACCTGGGCCAGTTCCCTGCCCCCCTGAGTGAGAACTTGGGCAGCGAAATCATCTTGGCTGCCGGCTACCGCCGGGAAGAGCGCGGCAAAGTCGGGAGGCGGAATCGAATTGGCGGCGCGCGCCAGGTCGGCGAGCGTGGTGACTCCCCAGGCTTTACCTAGGTCTGCGGCGAAGGACGAGTACAGCTCCAGCATTCCATCATTCGCGGCGGCAGCGCCCGAAGCGTCAGCGGCGCGGAGTACTGCGCTCACGGCGGCGCGGCCGATCCAGTGCGCCGAGCCTTCGTCGCCGATGGCGAAGCCCCAGCCTCCGGCCCGCGCCGTATTTCCCTGGCGGTCGCGGCCATAGGCAATCGAACCCGTGCCGGCAATTACGACGATGCCGGGGCCCGTGTCAAACGCGGCTTCGAGGGCAATCTGCATGTCGCCCACGACGTCGATGGGGTTGGGAAGAATCTCGGCCAATGCTCGACGCACGATCGCGGCGAGCTCGGGACGAGCCGCTCCGGAACCGCCAATACAAGTATGCGTGACCTGCGGGGGTGTAATGCCTGCGCTGGCGCAGGCCTGGCGCACCGATTGGTGGAGCGATTCGCGCGCTTGCACCTCGCCGACCCGGACAATGTTGCTGGGACCTGCGGTCGCCGTCGCCAGGAGTTGAGACTCATCCCCTACGGCGCTGGTGGTTTTGGTACCGCCGCCGTCGATTCCAAGATAGTAGGGCACGAGAAAAGTTCTAACACAGGAGCAGGCCTTAGTTCTCGGTGTCACACGGACCCGTGCCAGTTTTCAGCAGACGTCTCTGCCTCAACGGGGCGAGGTCTACATAGTCTCACTCGCGCCGGACAGAAATTGCCTCCATAATTGGGTCTCCGGCACAGTGGTTTCGCGAAAAGAGAACACAGAATGACGCGGAAGGTGGTTGAGCACCGGCGCAAGCAGATTCCTCGCTCCGCTCGGAATGACAAAGATTGTTCTTCGACTTTTTGCTGAACTGACTTGGCATGGGCCTGAACAGAATCGATTTCGTCATCATCGGACTCTACCTGGCGGGCATCACCCTCTTTGGACTTCG
>Ga0307479_10005117_pt1 | contig 12025 bp, 8 predicted proteins | sample atmos_gasesECM4C_FD_203743 | JGI IMG/M metagenome (GOLD analysis project Ga0307479, IMG submission 203743) | Hardwood forest soil microbial communities from Morgan-Monroe State Forest, Indiana, United States - atmos_gasesECM4C_515 | ecosystem: Environmental > Terrestrial > Soil > Temperate... | reverse complement strand
CTCCCCAGCCCCGCCGGCACCATTTGGGTTTCCGGCATTGGTTGGCTCGATGCCGATCTGCCTCTCGGCCAATTGCGGAGTGCCCTGCGATTCGGTCCACGGGAAGCTTCGATCCAAGTAATCCCAAGCTGTCACCTCGCCTCGGGCATCAAGTGCGGCACGAATCGTCTGCTGCTGCTGCGGCCCTTTGGGAGCCCACACCTGCTCATCCGCTCTCATCCATTGCACTCGGACCGGCTTGCCGACTGCTCGGGACATCAGCACGGCATCTTCTGCCGCATCGTCCGCAGTGAGGCGCCCGTAGCACCCTGACGATTCCACGTAGTGCACATCTACATTCTTCTTAGGCACATTCATCATGCCTGATATGCGATCTCGCGTCGTAAACGGACCTTGTGCGCCGGTCCAGATCGTCGCCTTGTTGCCTTGAACATCCGCTATGGCGCAGGAGGGGAGCATCATGCCGTGGTTCTGGAATGGCCAGTGATAAGTTGCTTGCAGCGTTTTGGCGGCCCGCGAAAAGGCCGAATCCACGTCTCCTCTTTTTACCGGCGTCAGTTCCCTTACAGGCTTCGTATCTGTCAGGTAACTGTCGACTGCTTCACGGTTCGCGGGCATCTGAGTTTGCGGTTTAGACCAAGTCACCTTCAAAGCCTTGGCGGCCTGGATCGCTGCCCACTCGGTCTCCGCTATCACCCCCACAAAGCTTCCTTCCTGAACAACCTTAACAACACCGGGAATGTGGGCAATTGAAATCTCATCCACCTTCAATGGCTTGGCCACTGCCGTATACGGTCGGACCGGACGGCCATGCAACATTCCAGGAACTCGGAAATCCGGCGTGTATGTGTATTCCCCGGTGAATTTGGGCGGCAGATCCACCCGACGGACGGACGTGCCGACAATTTTGTAATCCTTGTAGCTCTTGGCTTTAACCTCGGGCGCCACTACCATAGCAGTTTGGTAACCGGTAGCCGTGATCCTCACATTGAAACGCTTGCCGCCGATGAGATCACCAAAGGAAATCTTCTTCTCAGGATTACCCGAAACAGTCACCACGCCATCGGTAACTGTCAACTGTTCAACTGGGACGCCCAAACGATTAGCCGCAAGCTTTAGTAGTTCAGCTCGAGCTGCCGCGGCTGCCTGCCGCAACTGCGGACCCCCTCTAGGGATGGTGTTGCTTCCGACTGTACGACCCTGGTCAACTGTCTTCGCCGTGTCTCCCATGGCCATCGTGACACGATTGAAAGGCACGTCCAATTCTTCAGCCGCAATTTGCGCCAAGGCAGTTCTCGTGCCCGTGCCAATGTCAACTTTTCCGGTAAACATGGTGACGCTTCCGTCTTGCATCACCGTCAGCCAGGAATCGAGCTCCTTTGGATCGAGATAGTCTCCCGGGCCAGGTATGAACGTCCCCAGATCCACGCGCTCGACCGCATACGGGCGTGGCTCGGGTGCTCCCTGCGATTGTGCCCAGGCGCAGCTTAGCGGTCCGTACAAGTTGAAGCTCACAACAAGTGCGCCACTGCTCTTGAGAAGCTGTCTGCGGGAGATGGATTTCGTATTAATGTTCATGAGCGATGTTAACCGATGTTTGGTTTTCCATTTCTGCTCGCCTACCGCTTGGGAGCGCCGTTCTTCATTACAATATTGATGTCGTCTGGATTGATCAGATCGGGTACGGTCCAGCCGTCGAGATCGTATTCCGACATGCACTGCTCAGCAAAGCCCTTGTATTTGGCGGATTGCCCGAGCATGTCCGCTGCCATCAAAACTTCGAAGCGAATGCTCTCGTGATTGCCAAAGTAATTCCGCTCATAGAGTTCATGCCGACCGCCGAACTCGGTGCCCATCGCGTCCCACAGCAGCTTCATGAGCTTGACACGGTCGACGGCAGAGTAACCATTCGAACCTCGTACGAATTGATCGAGATATTTGCGGATTTCCGGCACCTTGAAATCAACCGCGTGTGAAGGCAGGTAAATGAGAGCACTCGCGAGAACATTTTCAATGATTTCCTTCAGACGGGGATAGGCTGTACTCGACATCACCCGATAGGCCAATCCGTAATCGAGATTCGGCAACACGTAACCGGGCGTCCACGCGGTAGGAGTTCGGGCCATCGCATCGGAGAGACCCCAAAACAGATTGCGCCACGCGAGGACTTCACCTACCTGCGACTGTACACCGCGGAACTCCTTGGCGCCGGTGGCATCAACCGCCTTGAGCACAAGCCCAGCGATGAAATCGAGCTTTACCGCGAGCCGCGTACAGCCTTGAAACATGAAGCGCGGCAGGAAGCCGGACCGCGGGAAAAAATTATTGACCTTATCGATATCGCCGTAGGCGAAAACGTTCTCCCATGGCACGAAGACCTTGTCGAAAACAATGATCGAGTCGTTTTCATCAACCCGGCTAGAGAGCGGGTAGTCGAACGGGCTGCCGGTGGCCGCCGCGTTCATCTCGTAAGAGGGACGACAGAAAAGCTTGCAGCCCGGAGCGTCAGTCGGGACGATGCAAACGAAAGCGAAATCCTTGGTCTTGATTGGCAGGGCGCCATTGTTGGCGATGAAGTTATAGTGCGTGAGAGTTGACGTGGTGGCGACGACTTTCGCCCCGCTGACAATCAACCCGCCATCTGTCTCTTTTTCCACGTGCATGTAGACATCGCGGACCTCCGCCAATTCCTTATTGCGGTCTACAGGAGGGTTGACGATGGCGTGGTTAACGAAGCTGACTTCCTCCTGCACCTTCTTGTACCAACGGCGGGCGTTCTCCTCAAAAGGCTTATAGAATTCGGAGTTGGCGCCGAGAGTGGCCAGAAACGAAGCCTTGTAATCGGGGCTGCGGCCCATCCAGCCGTACGTCAAGCGCGCCCATTCCGCAATCGCATCACGCGCGCCGACCAACTCTTCGGCATTGCGTGTAGCCCGGTAAAACCTGTGTGTGAAACCGCCGCTGCCGGTGTCGGTTTCCGTGCACAGTACGCTTTTGCGTTCATCCAGATGTAAAGCATCGTACAGCCGGGCCAGCATACGCACGGTGTTGCGGAAGGCAGGATGGACCGTGACGTCTTTAAGTCGCTCTCCGTAGATCCAAATCTCCCTCCCATCGCGTATGCTCTCGATGTATTCCTCAGCGGTAAACGGCCGCGTACGTGTAGCCTTGCTTTCCGCAGCCTCGCTGTTTGCATTCGTTGGCATCGTGATCTTCCTTCAGAAGCGTCGCTGCTCCAAGCCCTTCATCTCCCGAATCTGCGACTGCGACGCCTACGGGGTTGCGGCTTTTGGCTTTATCGGAGTCGGTTTCGTGAATTTCGCAGCGTCGATTGGAACGTTCGAGTGTAGCTCGCTCAGCTCGATGGTCGAGCGACCGTCCGTCCAGGTGACGACCCAACGATAAGGCAACTTGACTCCGGAGACGTCACGATAATCGGAGAAGTCGATCTGCGTTGGATTGACGCCAACCAGCGAGTTTGAATAGCGCACTAAGCGCACCAGCAGACCCGAACTAGAATCGAAGTACAATTTCACAGGGAGCCCGCCTTGGGTCTGTCTTCCCTGAAGAACTTGCACCTCTTTATTGTCGATCATCTCCGGAAAGCCGACCCGCCAGTCAGTTAGCGTTTGTTTGATCCGCGAGGGGAAAGACAGCTCTGCTTCCACCTTAGCGCCATCCAGGTCCCCTCCTGTGAGTTCGATCAAGGGCATGGGTTTCAACGTTTCTGGTGCCGCAAGCCAGCCAGAGTGCCCGTCGAAGGTGGCGATGCTGTCTCCATCGAGCATATGGGCGATCGTGGCGCGCCGATCCGGAGATTTGGCAAGAACGTCTACCGGAACCTTCTGAAATGCCGTCTCGTATCCGGCGTACGTCCCTTTGCCTGCAAAACTCGTCAGACTCGATACGCGTTCCGTACCACCCAGGGCCTGTATGTATTTATTCAGAATTTGATCGACAGAGGAGACTCCGGAAGTTTGGGCCAGAATCTCATCCGGCTCTGTCTCGATCATATCGCTGTACTGTATCGATAAGTCCGGTATGACTCTGGGGCTCCTGGTGCCACGGTGGCAAGTCCAGCAAGTCACCATGCGCTTCGCTCCAAACGAGCCCCGGTTGAGATTTGTCACCATCAAGATCATCGTGCGGGCCTTCTGCTTCAGGGGGGTATCGTCGGCGTAGTTTGCCCAGTTGCCACCACTTTTTTCGCTGTGGCATTCCGTGCAGTTCATGCCAGTAGACGCGGCGAAGAATCCCATCGTCTCGAGGAACTCGTCCACAGGGATTCCTTTGAGAAGTTGGACATTCTTGAAGGCCTGTTCGGCCAAGAGCGGTTTCTGTTCCACACCACCCTGTGCAGTTGACTGTCCCTTTGCGGATACAATTGCCAGCAGGCACGCGATTATCATTCCCGCCGCACTGAGGATTATCTGGCTCGACCTTGCGATCATCCCGCCTCCTCGGGTGCATATCGTTTGGATTTAGCGTTGGAGCGGATTTGCAGGCGTCTGCTGGCGAACACCGAAGCCTGCGCTAGGTGAGGTTTTCGTTCGGCCCACAGTGGGGGCAGCAAAGCTAGCGTAGGAGGGGAAGGCCTGAATCCCCCGCGTGTGTCCATGCTCCTAATGCGCTGGCGCTGCGCTGCTGCTGGCGGATGGAGCCGCGGCGTCGTTACCGGCTGGAGCGGGAGGGTCGTTGCTGGGGCGAAGGTGAGGATTGAACTCCACGCCGTCGGCCCTGACTGCCTTAATCCAGCTGGCAGCGGGTTGCCCATTCTTCATCGGATGCCCGGTGATTGTCAGCTTGGTGCCGGCTGTGAAATCACTTTTGCGGATTCCGTTCCGCATCAATACACCGGGCCCTTCAGCCTCAAAACCCCAGGTGGTGACCGAGCCGTCCTTGTTCGTCACATCCACAAGCAACCAGGAGTGCGGGTTCGTGTATTGAAACTCCTTTACGACGCCGGTCACCGTGGTCTCCTTCTCAGTTTCGAACATGGATGCCGCATGATGCGCTTGGGCAACCAGAGGTGACAGGCCTAATAGCGCCATTACCAATACTGTTGCGCGCGTAATGCTGATCATCAGCGATCCCTCCCTAATGATTGGGTTGGTTCTTGGATTTGTCTGTGAAGGTAAAACCCTTGAAATCAGTGCCGCCCTCTTGCGTCTTGGTTACGTCGTTATTGGGATTCTCGCTGCAATCCCAGTAGCGGATCCGCAGGCTCTTATCTGGGTTGGGAAGCAGCGCGTACCGCCGCTGAACGTACCAGGGCTCAAGGTAGAGTCTGGGATCGAAGAGCCACACGTCGATTGTGATCGTGTTCGCGTCCGTCTTCTCCCAAATTTCTACCGTCTCCATATCCTCACTCTGCTTAGGCTGATTCCGGCCCATGGGGCGACTCTGGAGTTGATTCGTGTGAATCACTAGCTTCTGTCCATCCCAGAAACCGATCGAGTCCCCTTCCGGCAGCGGATACCGGTCGGCTTCCGGGGTGTGGCCCCGACCATCGGTATAGATTCTGCGGATCTCATTCATCTGCTCGGTCAGCACCCACGTCTCATTCGGCGTGACGATCTGTTCCCGGAGGAATGGCTCTGTCAGCCAGCGAGGAAAGCCCGCCGGACCGCAAGTGCTCAGGTTGTCATCGTAGATGAGGCCCTTGGCGTCCCTCTCTGCGCCTTCCTTCAATTCGGCTAGCGCCACCGGCGTCAGCTTCGGTGCTACGCCCCCGGGGCCCGGACGAAAGTAACATTGGCTTCCCCCTAAACACCCGGTACCAAAGGTATCCAGCTTATCGGCAGTCCATATGCCCGACCAGTCAGGCAAGGGCGCCCGCGGCTTGCTCGCAGCGTCTTTCTTCAACGCATTATAAAAGTCCTCAAGGCTGTGATACTTGAGAGCCATATAGTGCTTGCGTTGCCAGTCAGCCGCGGACTGCGCCGGAGCTGCCCCCTGTTGAGCTCCCGGCGGAGCCGTCTGTGCAATTAGCAGGGGTGTGGCGATTAGCAGGAATGCGGATGCGGCGCATTGCTTAAGCATTGTGAAATCCTTGCGACAGACGTGCGTTATTCTGCGCAGTCGAAACGCCTCCTGTCAAGACACAGGATCTCAGCAATCTCAGCACGCCAGCCTTGACGCCCGTCCAAAATCATTATTTCTGGGCAAGTCAGATCCGAGTCTTGGGTCCGGTATTTTCAGTGGGTTGCGGCGAGAATGGGAATCAGGTTTTGGGCCGGCTGGATCTCTTTTCGAAAGGCGCCGCCCATTAAAGAAACTATAGCGACTAGCACATGAAACGACAGTACGCCACGTATCACGTAAAAAACACCTGATTTTGGCGGACGCTAGCGTGGATTCGCAAGAAATTGGTGCTCAAAAGGAATTAGCTCCGTCGCACGAGATTTTTGGCGGTGTAGGATTCGCTGTCATGAGCGCGGAGCCTATACTCCTGATGAAAGCCGCAGGAATTTCACATAGCTTCGGTTAGGCGGTTTCGAACACGTCGAAAACCGCCTTAACATGGAAGGTTCCGGCGATCAGTCGCTGCCTTACAAAGATCGTTCTGCCACCCCAACCGCCACTGCGGATAAGGCCCCCTTGGAGGCGCGTGCGGGGAGTCGCTTTTTGGCCCGCCAAAGGGACCTATATTCTTTTCACGACGGCCTCTCCTAGGGTCCCGGTCACCACTAACAGCACATGCTTTCTTATCCCCTACCCACCTCACTTGATCCGGCATACCGTTCTAAAAACCCGCCCGCGCCAGCCTAGAGAAACTCGACACGGTTAGCGGATCCTCGGGACACAAGGTCGCGGAGCTGGTTGTCGCCGCTTCGCAATTGCACGGCCCACAATGGTAAATATCGTGGCCCCAATCAGCGCTCCGATACCATCAAACAGCCATCTGTAGTTATTGGCGAGCCAACCCATCGTTGAATTTTACATGAATCAGGCGGGAACGCGGCGTTCGCGGAAACGCTCGAACATCTCTTGGCGTCCTCGCCTACGCGAGGGAGGGACCGCCCACGATTTTATCCGGGACGCTGACATCAAATTCGCTGTGGCAGTTGATGCACAGCACGGATTCAGCGCGATTGACGGCCTATTATTTTTTCACGCTTCGGTTCATCCACACTGGCCGTGGTGGCAGCTTTCCGCGAGTTGAATCCGAGACAACGCCCAACACGGCCCAGCCGAAAAGAAGGCACAATGCTGCTGCGGCAATTGCAATTATGACGAAGTCTGGTCCATGCATGGGCGCGCATTCTACCACCAAAAAATAAAGGCCAGAGGGATTCGTTCGGTCAATATCTGTGGAAAAAACTGATATAGAGTACCTGACGTAGAAAATTTTGTGGACGGTTAAAGTGTTGAATGCGCGGGAGCATTTAACCAATTATCGCGGGTAGCAGGCGGCTGCAAAGTTCACTTACGCGCGGAGGAGTTACCGCGTGGGCGCCTGATCGTGTCTGTCTCCAAGCACATCGTGCCGTAGTTGATGGCGTGATCCATGACACGCATGATCCTTCGGGAGACGGAACGCGATGCGTCTATGGGTACTGGAGAAAGGCGTAATGTTAAATCTCCTTATTGGTCTTCGAGGATCAGGACCAAATTCGTAAAATCAAATCGCGCTGACTGGAAGCTTTCCAGAATATCCGCGCCGACAATTCCATCCGCGCCGTTTGGCAAATGGAATTCCCCGGCGATGGCAGCGACCTGTTTGCTTTCTCCGTCAAGACTCCAGGTGACGCTTATAGGATAGACCTGCATGCTGCCATGCACCAAATCGAGGGTTTCGGTCGGCAAATCGGCGGGTTGCCTCGGACGCAGAAATCTGAGTGCTAATCCGGTGGTCGCGCCAGTGTCCACGACGAGCTTCACAATTTCATCGTTAATTTTAGTTTCGATCAAAATGAGACCGTCCTGCACCGTAAATGGAATGCGATGCTCATGCGCCTGCTCATTGGCCTTCTGGTAGAGCATCGCGGCACGGGTGATGTCTTTCGGAACGCCCTGGCCGTTTTCGTACATGAAAGCGAGAGCACGGCATCCGTTCTTGTCACCGCCATCGCAACCGCGTTCGAAAAGCTCTACAGCGCGTTTGTCGTTTTTTGGCAGAACATTACTCCAGTACATCAGGCCCAGGTTGGTGCATCCCAGTGCGTTTCCTCTATCGCAGCCGCGCAGAGAGAGGTCGGCGGCGCGGGGGTAGTTCTTCCTGACGCCCTGTCCCCGCCTGCACATCACGCCCAAATCCGTGCAGGCTTTCGCATTGAAGTGATCACAGGCAATCTTATAGGCATTGGCAGCCTCACTATATCGGCCTCTCTGATAAAGGCGAGCGGCCTCGCTGTAATCATCTCCACCTCGAACATCCCGAGAGAGATTATGGCGCTCAGAGGTTCCCAACAGGCTGCGGCTCGCATTTGATCCCTGCCCTTCAACGGGCGCACTACTCTGTGAAAAGAGGGCTGGGCAGAACAGAAAGAAGGCGGTGGGGGCTCCCAGTGCCCCGAGGGCAAGCCTTAGCTTCAGCGTATTCTGCCGTTTAGCCCGGCTCGGCAGGTGAAGTAGGGCCAGGGGATTCGCAAAAATGACTCCTCCGATCATGGCGTCTCGCTCCCTTGGGTTTCTACCGCCAGAACGTCGGAGGAACGGCCAAGGTTAACAGCGAGACGTTTTGCCCAGAGGATTAGAGTGGCGAGACCCAGAGCAGGATTGCCGGCAGCTGTACAACTATAAGCATGAATGCGAATCGCTTTCATGACCCTAGCTCCGATTTTGCAGACGCAGGGAAAGATCTGCCGGGCCCGGCTGGAGCGGAAATCAGGAGCACAGCAGGACCATGGTGGGAAGAATCATGTTCGGTCTCCTTTGCGCTTCAGCGGACGCTACCTAGGGCGCCCCTTTGGAGTAGGTTTTGAGCGTTCGCCTCAATCCCTACGGAAAGGAGTACCCTCCTGACTGACGCGAAGTATATTGGGCTCGATGTTCACCAAGCAACGATCTCCGCGGCGGTTTTGGATTCCACCGGCAAGCTCGTGATGGAGTCGGTCCTGGAAGCGAAAGCGGCCACCATTTTGCAATTTTTCCAGGGACTTCGCGGAAGCGTGCATGTGGCCTTGGAAGAAGGGACTTGTGCGGCGTGGCTACACGATCTGCTCAAGCCACACGTCAGCAAAATCGTAGTGTGCGATCCACGAAGGATGAGCCTCTGATAGGACCATGGTTGGCAACGCTGCGACCGTCAGGCTTGTCGGTTTCGGGAGCCGAATCGGACCATCATGACTGCAGGATCACTCCAGGGGAGGAAGCCAATCTCGTCGCTTCGCACGGAGAAGCAAACAGGAACCCCTACTTCGTCTTGTGCGGGGCGACAAAGCTACGGCAGGGGACGTTCCGCAAATCTACCACCCTATTTCGCGACGAATCTACTGATCTGACGGACAGGTACGAAACCCGAGAAGGTTGACGACTTCGAAGCGGTGCGCGGTCTGCTTTGTGGTCAATTCCCCATTCTAGGTACAGGGGATTTTCGGAAACGTGGAATCCCAGTTTCCGCAAACCCGACTTATTGACGGGAGTTGGGTGCCACTGCTGTCCGAAGAGAAGCCTGGGCCTAACGGGCGCTGTCTTTATCTCATCGACAATCCGTGGATTTGATGCCTTCAACCTTGGCTGTCTGGCTAAATCTTTCGCCCCAGGGGCATTCGCAGAGTTGGCTTAACGTTTTGGGGGAACTCGCTGCGGCGCGAGGGCCGGGGTACCCGCGGACGCTGGAGCGCTATGGGCCAGTTTGGCGTCGATTGCCCGTAGGGCATTTTGGAGGTCAGCAAGCTGTTGGTAAAGCTTGCCCATACGCACCCGAGTTTCCTGCAAATTATCGGAGATGCCGTGGATTTGCGTGGACATAGTATCCAGGCGCGCGCCCCAATTGGCCTGTATATCCTGCACAGTCTTCTGCAAGGGCATCATGTTGCCAGTCATTTTGTTGACCGTGTTCATGGATTCTTCCATGCGCGTCTTGGATACCGCGGTAGTCTGCAACAGCGTCGTTTCAGTATCTTTTTGGCCTTGGATAATCTGCTTAACGCTCTCCTGCAGTTCCACCATTTCGCGGTCCACTGCTGCCACGGGTGGCGTTCCTAGCAAGGCAACTCCCAAAGCCCCAGCCAGCATGGCAGTTGCAAGACAAACGGTCCATCGCACGCCTTTCCTCCCTGGCGAAACCCAAAGTTGCCCCATCGATTCACCCCTTGTGGACGAAACAGTGCGGGAGGTTAAGTTTATCAATCAGGGCAGGACGTGATTACCGCTCGAAGGGACAGATGCCGTAAAGGTACCGCCTGGTAGGGCCACTTTCGGCCACGACTTTCCGGGAGTTGACCTGGCGCTCACCCGTTTATTTCTAGGGCCGGTACTTGTCAGCCTTTTTAAATTTCGCGGATACTTCTAGCGATACGCTTACTGGTGAGTTCACGGAGCCATAAGTTAATTGCGGAGCGCTCCTTCGCAGACAAATCCGTGAATACAACACCCTGACCAAAAATTCCGAGGCCGCTTCCTGAGTGCGTGTAGATTACTTTTCCTTGGACTTCAAACGCCTTTCTGCCCTGACCGATTTTGAGGAGAAACCTCGTCCCAACGGGAATGGGTTCAAGAGTATCGAGGTAACAACCACGCAAGCTCACTTCGTCGAGTTGTGTAGGAATTGACGTTCCGTCACCCAAAACTATCTCAGCATCCACGAGAAAGGAAAAACGCGGGCCAACGCGTTTTTTGGTAAACGTTCTCTCAATCGTGGGCATTTGTTCCCATTGTATGGAATTTCGGTCAAACACGGCCAGAATGGTGTGCAAGGTTTGTTGAAGAGGTGAACAATAGACTTTGTATCGTTTTTGAAGCTCGTAGAAAGCCAGTTTCCGGAAACCCGACGGGAGTTGGCTACGGGTTTGACTTTAGGGGTAATCGGTTGGCCGATTCGTGGCTCTGCCAATCGCTGGGTGGAAACGCGATCTGCCAGAAATTAGGAGCAGGCCGCCGGAATTCAACCCCAACTTCAATAGGACCGACCACGCTGCTCCCACGGGTGAACACCACCCGACATTCCTGCTCTTCTCCACTGAGCGCGTGTTTCAGAAGGACTTTTTCATGAACCGCCACTTTAGCCTCCAGATTGATCAACGCGCCGTGTGCGTTCACCACTAACGTATGAGTGCCTTCAGAAAAGGCTGAACCAAGCCTTTGCGATCTGTAGGCGATAACAGGAACTCTCAGGATGAGCCGTTGGCTACGCCGTCGCCTTTTCCGGTACATTGGCCGACTGAATTGCTTCTGTAACATGAATCTTTGAGCATAACCATCGCGGTTCCGTTCTTAAACAAGGAAATATTTGCCAGTTCTTAAGTAGCTACAGACCGCTTTATGATTGTGCCTCGGACAAAAGGAACCACGGAACAGCGCAACGGGCCAGTTTCCGAAACCTGTCCTTCGTCATAATTCTGTGCGCCTGTGATTTCAACTATATACGCCGTTGCGATTCACAGCCGATCTGCGATACCAACCGTGCATGCTTCTCATCGGGCGACTTCTCTTTGGCAGCATTCTTGGAGCTTTTCGGTCCCGGTCAAGTCTGTTCCTGGAAAACCTGCTTCTCCGGCAGCAACTCGCCGTGCTCAAGCGCATGCATCCTCGACCACTGATTGCTGTGGTCGATAGACTTTTTGGGGTTCTAACGCGAAGAGTCTGGTCAGGCTGGAAACAAGCTCTGACCGTCGTAACTCCAGATACTGTGGTTCGTTGGCACCGGGAGGGGTTTGCCCTTTATTGGCGTGCGATCCGATGGACTTTTTCACGGTTCCGACGGTGACCTTTAGCTTGCTTTATTGTTTCTTCGTGATCGGTCATGATCGTCGGCGGATCCTACACATCAACGTCACGCGTCAGCCGACCAGCGCTTGGATCATCCAACAGCTGCGCGAGGCGTTCCCGTATCAAGCCGGTCAGAGATTCCTGATCTTCG
>Ga0307479_10005116_pt1 | contig 12027 bp, 8 predicted proteins | sample atmos_gasesECM4C_FD_203743 | JGI IMG/M metagenome (GOLD analysis project Ga0307479, IMG submission 203743) | Hardwood forest soil microbial communities from Morgan-Monroe State Forest, Indiana, United States - atmos_gasesECM4C_515 | ecosystem: Environmental > Terrestrial > Soil > Temperate... | reverse complement strand
CCTGGCATGGAGCACAACTCTCGCCGCGACGGTCGTGCTTGCGCCCAACCAGCCATGGCTCGGGGTCGTGGCAGTCGCCGCCGCCCTTCCGCTCGCAGCCCTCGCCATATTTCTCAGGCCGGCGCTGGTTGCACTCGCGCTCGCGGTCGCGTTGCTCGGCGTTGCGCGCGCGGAGCTCCCGCCGGCCGACCCGCTCGCGCCGGCGCGGGCGCACTACCTCGTCGGCGCGACCGCGGTGATCAGTGGCCGCGTCGCCGACGACAGCCGGCCGGTCGGCGGCGGCGGCGAGGTCCTCGTCGAACCGGACCACGTTCAGCTCGCCTCGGGCGACGTGACCGGGATCGGCAACCTGATGGTCCGCTGGCGAGGTCCTGGCGACGCGATGTTCGGCGACGCCGTCACCGCGACCGGAAAGCTTGTCCTCCCACGCGACCTGCCGGCGTTCGACCGCAGGGCATATCTCGCCCAACGCGACGTTTACCTCGAGCTCCAGACGACCAGCTTTCAGGTGACGGGCCGGCAGCCTGGACTGGCTGCTATTCCTGGGTGGCTTCGGGCGCGCTTCACGACCGCAGTCGATGACGCTGTCCCGGCTCCGCACGCGGCCGTGCTGCTCGGCGTGGTTCTGGGAATCCGACAGGGCATTCCGGCCGACCTCCAGAACGCCCTGATCGCGACCGGACTGATCCATCTGCTGGTCCTGAGCGGCCTCAAGGTCGCCGTGTTCGCGCGCATCGTCCAGGGCGCGCTCCACCCACTCCTCGGACGCGACGCGACGTGGCCCGCCCTCGGTCTCATCGCCCTCTACGCGCTCGCGGGCGGCGCGACCCCGGCCGCGGTCCGGGCGTCGGCCATGGGTGGACTCGCGATCGCCGCTGGGAACCTGGGACGGCCGGCCCACGTCTGGACGTCGCTTGCCCTCACGGCGGCGGCCATGCTCGGCTGGCATCCGGAGCTCGCGTGGGACGTCGGCTTTCAGCTCTCGTTCGCGGGTACGGCCGCGATCATCTTGTTGACGCCATCCATCGCAAGACGCGTCGCGTTTATCCCACACGCCCTGCGCGAGCCATTCGCGGTGACCTGCGCGGCGCAGGTCGGGACGCTGCCGATGATGGCGACCGATTTCCACGTCCTCTCTCCGATCGCGCCCCTCGCAAACGCCCTGACCCTGCCGATTCTTCCAGCGCTCGTCACTGCCGGCCTCTTCCTGGGCGCCATCTCTGTCGTCCCCGACGCCGCCCGCATCGTCGCCATTCCGATCACGGGGCTTGTTGCGTATGTCGAGCAGGTCGCCGTCGTGCTCGCAAGGTTTCCCGTTGCCGCGATCGCGATCCCCGCATTTCCCACGTGGATCGGGCTCGCTTACTACTCCGCCCTCGGGCCGGCGATCGCCGGCGCCAATGCGTCGGGCCGCAGCAGAAGGCTCGCCTTCACGATGGCCGCCGCCGCGCCTGTCTGCATCTCCATCGCGGCGTTGCTCGTGTGGTCGGCCTCGCCTCCACAAGCAGTCGTCCTGAACGTCGGCGACGGCCAGGCGGTTCTGCTGCGGAGTCCGCAGGGGACCATCCTCATCGACGGCGGTCCGAGCCCGGCCAGGCTCAGCGACGGACTGGGCATCGAGCTGCCGCCATGGCAGCGCACCCTGGATGCCCTGATCATCACCGCGCCCGGGCTCGGCCATACCGGCGGCCTCTCTGGCTTCGATCGCAGCGCGCGAACGGTCGTCGTGCCGAACGCAAAGCTGACCGGGTCCGCCTGGCGCACCGCGGCCCTCGAGCAGGCCGCGCGTGGTGCCCAGATCGCAGCCGTGCAGGCCGGCGCGATTCTTCGCATCGCCGGATTCACCATCCAGGTGCTGGCCCCCGAACGCGGGGCGCCCGGAGACATCACCGGCGCCGCCGACCTCGCCTTCCGGGCGGTCGCGCCCGATGGCACGTCCTTCTGTGACCTCAGCGACCTCGACGCGGACGCGCAGACGGTCGTTGCCGCCCGCCTCACCGCCCCATGCTCGAATCTCCTTCTCCCAGTCGGGGGCCGCAACGCCCTCTCGCCCGACCTCGAGAGAGCCGCCGTCGACTCGACCACCCAGCTCATCGCCTCCCGCGGGCCGGGGCGCCTCTCCAACGGTTTTCCACCCTCAGTCCTGCGCACCGACCAGGAGGGCGCGATCACCGTGCCGCTGTAACCGCTCCCATGCGACCGTGGCTACGATGAGGGGCTTGCCCCGGAACCTGAATCGTCTGTCCACCCCGCTGCTGCTTCACGGCGACGAGCGGTTCCTCGTCGACGAACGCAGTCGCGCGACGCTAGACGAGTGGCGTCAGGGACTCGTGTCCGACTTCGGCTTCGAGACACTCGAAGGCGCGGGCCTCACCACCGCTCGGCTGCAGGACGCGATCCTCCAGGCGCCTTTCCTGGACCCGCATCGCGTCGTTTTCGCGAGGATGGTCCCAGCCAATCGCAGCGAAGGGCTGGCGCCCGCCGTCCAGCAGATACCGCCGACGACGCGACTCCTCATCACAGTCGCGGGCCGTCTCGGCTCGGCCAACAAGCTCGCGAAGGCCGTCGCCGCGGCGGGCGGCGCGGTCGAAGAGAGCCAGCACCTCAAAGGCCGTGCCCTCACCGAATGGGCGGCGAAACGTGCGCAGGAGACGCACGGCCTAACCGCCGCCATCGCGGCGCAGGTCGTCCGTGTCTCGCCGCCCGACCTCAGCGTCATCGACTCCGAGCTGAAAAAGCTCGCCGCTTACAAAGCCTCAGGGGAGAAGCTCACGACCGAAGCCGTGAACGAGCTCCTCGCGGGCGGGCGCGAGGACGAGATCTTCCGGCTCACCGACAACCTGCTCCCGCGGCCCACCCCGCAGGCGCTCGAGATCGCGCGCAACCTCACGCGGTCAGGACTCCAGCCGACCTCGGTCGCCTACCGGATGGCGCGTCACTACGCGCTGGTGCTCGAGGTCAAGGCGCGGCAGGAGCGCGGTGAATCGCTCCAGCAAGTCCAGGGAGAAATGCCAGAGCATCGTTTCGTCGTCCAGAAGGCGTTCGACGCCGCGCAGACCGCCAACAGCGACCGCCTGGAGAAGGCGCTGCGCCAGATCCGCGACTACGAGTGGGAGGTCAAGTCAGGTCAGGTCGACGCCGACCTCGGCCTAGACGTGCTCCTGACGCGGCTCTAAGCCGACCTACTTCTTCTTCGGAGCAGCTGCCGGGGCCGCCTTACCGCCCCTGCGCGATGCGGTAGGCGCCGCAGCCGCAGCCGCCGGCGCCGCAGCCGCCAGCTTCGCCAGCTTCCGCGCAAGCCGCGACTTGCGCCGCGCCGCGTTGTTCGGGTGCAGGATCCGCTTCGAAGCGGCGCGATCCAGGGCGCGCAGCGCATCGCCAGTCGAAGACGCGCGCTCCTCAGCAGAAGGACCAGCCCCGGACCCGAGCGCCCGTCGCGCCTTCACGATCAGCGTCTTGACCTCCGACCGCACGGCGCGATTGCGCACGGTCCGCCGCGCACCCGCGCGCGCCTGCTTCTTTGCCGACGCAGTTCGCTTAGCCACGAAACAGCGATTATAGGGGCCAGTGGAGTTCGAGCTTGGCGGCCGGAGACCGCAGGTGGATCCGGACGCCTACATCGCACCAACCGCGGTCCTCATCGGCGACGTGCACGTGGCGAAGGGCGCAAGCATCTGGTTCGGCGCCGTCCTGAGAGCTGACGAGGCCACGATCCTCATCGGCGAGGGCGCCAACGTCCAGGACAACGTCGTCATCCACTGCGCGAAAAACATGCCCACCGTCCTCGAGCCGAACGCGACCGTGGGCCACTCGGCGCAGCTCGAGGGTTGCGTCGTGGAGGAAGGCGCGTTGGTGGGAATGGGCGCGACGATGCTCCAGCGCAGCAGGCTCGGAAAAGGGTCGATGCTCGCCGCCGGCGCTGTCCTCCAGGAAGGCACGCACGTCCCCGCCGGGCACCTGGCCGCCGGCGTGCCCGCGGTCGTCAAGAAACAGCTCGGTGGCTCGTCGGACAACTGGGTCGGTACCTCCGCGCGCCACTACCAGGAGCGGGCGGTGAGGTATCGGGCGGAGCTCAAACCGATCACATCGCGTTGACCCTCGTGGTGCCCGCGCGCGCCAAGCTCAACCTCGACCTGCGCGTCCTCGGCCGGCGCGAAGATGGGTTTCACGAGCTGCACACGACGTTCCAGGCCATCGACCTCCACGACCTGATCGACGTCCAGCCCGCGACCCACACGCGGTACGAGGTCGAGGGCTTCGACCTGGACCCGCACGACAACTCCGTCGTCAAGGCCCACAAGGCCGTCGAGCAAGCGGTGCACGAAGAGCTAAAAGTCACCATCCGGGTGCACAAGCGCATCCCACCCGGGTCGGGGATGGGTGGCGCCAGCTCCGACGCAGCCGCGACACTGAAGGCCCTGGCGACTATGTTCAACCTGAAGCTCGACCTGCACCCGATCGCCGAACAGCTCGGGTCCGACGTTCCGTTCTTTCTGCTTGGCGGGCGCGCGCGGGCCGAGGGACGCGGCGAAAAGCTCATCGCGATCGAGGGCGGTCCGGGATGGTTTGCGATCGCGTGGCCCGGCTTCGGTCTGAGCACAGTCGACGTATACAGGGCGTGGGATGAGGTTCACGGTGAGGGCGCCAACGAGCTCCGGAAGGCCGCCGAGCACGTCGACCCCCGACTGAAGCAATTCGCACAACGCCTGGGCCCCGGCTGGCAGATGACCGGCAGCGGCTCCGCGTTTTTCAAAGCCGCCGCCAGCGACCAGGAAGCAAAGGCCGCCGTCGCGGGCCTCGACTGCTGGCACACGGTCGCAGAGAGCGTGCCGCGCTGGAGCTGACCACGTGATCCGCAAGACCGCGGCGGTGTGGGCCGGCAAGGCCACCGGGACCCTCAGCCGGATCACCCGGCGGGGCGGCGGCACGACGCTCCCCGGCGACGTCGCGCGAGCGATCGACCCGAAGATCCTCACCGAGCTCGCAAGCGACCTCACCCACGGCTCGATCGTGATCACCGGCACCAACGGCAAGACCACGACGGCGCGCATAGTGAGCTGGCTGCTCGAGGGCGCCGGCCACCGTGTCGTTTCCAACCGCGCGGGGGCGAACCTGATTTTCGGCGCGACCGCCGCCGCGCTCAACCGCGCCGGCGCGAACGGCACGCTCAAGGCCGACTGGGGCGTGTTCGAGATCGACGAGGCGAGCCTGCCCCGGGCCATCAAAGAGATTCAACCCAGGGCCACGCTCGTGATGAACCTCTTCCGCGACCAGCTCGACCGCTACGGCGAGCTCGAGTCGATCGCGAAGAAGATCGAGCAGGCGCTCAACGACATGAGCGAAAACGCGACCGCGGTCCTCAACGCCGATGACCCTCGCGTCGCCGAGATCGGCCTCGACCTCAAACGCAAGCCTCTGTGGTACGGCCTCGAAGACGAGCGGGTGGCCAGCAAAACACTGCCCCACGCCGCCGACGCCAGAACATGTCCGAGGTGCGGCGCGAGCCTCATCTTCGAGGCCGTCTACGTGGGCCACGACGGCGTCTATCGCTGCCCCAACCACGACTTCGCGAGGCCCCAGCCCGACATCAAGGCCACCGACATCGAGCTCCACGGTTTCGACAGCCTGGCCATGACCGTCGAAGGCACAAGGATTGAGATGCCGCTGGGCGGTCTCTACAACTGCTACAACGTCCTCGCCTCGTTCGCGGCCGCATGCAGCCTCGGCCTCGACGCGAAGTACGTCGCGGAGAGACTCAAGACGTTCAAGGCCGCTTTCGGCCGCCAGGAGCGCATCGACTTCCGTGGCCGCCACCTCATCCTGGTCCTCTCCAAGAATCCCGCCGGCTTCAACGAGGCCCTCCGCACCGCGGTCGAGCTCGCCAGGGGAGAGAACTTCATCATCGGCCTCAACGACCGCAAGGCCGACGGCACCGACGTCAGCTGGATCTGGGACGTGGATTTCGAGCAGCTGCAGAACCGCGCCCAGACAGTCATTCCCGCGGGGGTTCGAGCCTACGACCTCACCGTCCGTCTGAAGTACGCGGCCGTCAACGCGAAAGAGCCGCAGACCGACCCGGGCAAGGCGCTGGACGAGCTGGTGAGATCGACGTCCGAGGGCGACACCGCGTACGTGCTCTGCACCTATACCGCCATGCTCGACATCAGGGCCGAGCTGGTGAGACGCGGCTGGGCGCAACCATACTGGGAGACGTGAGCAGCAACCAAAAGTTCACGATCGGCTGGCTCTACTCCGATTTGATGAACATCTACGGCGACCGCGGCAATGTCCTCACGCTCGCCAGGCGCGCAGAGTGGCGCGGCCTCGATCCCAAAGTGATCGAGCTCGGCAGGGGCGCCGGCGAAGACCTGAACGACGTCGACGTCTTCTTCTTCGGTGGCGGCCAGGACCGCGAGCAGGCTCTCATCTACGACGACCTGCGCCGCTACAAGCAGGACTCACTGCAAAAACAAGTGCAGGACGGGGCGCAGATCCTCGCGGTGTGTGGCGGCTACCAGCTGCTCGGCCACTACTACCAGACCGCCGAAGGCGAGCGGTTCGACGGCATCGGCATGCTCGACGTCAGGACCGAGGCGGGGAAGAAGCGCTTCATCGGCGACGTCGTCGTTCAGACAGCAATCGAAGACCTCACCCCCAGCACCCTCGTCGGTTTCGAGAACCACAGCGGCCGCACCTTCCTCGGCGACCAAGCCAAACCGCTCGGCAAGGTCCTGCACGGCAGAGGCAACAACGGCTCCGACCGGACCGAGGGCGCGGTCCAGGGCAACATCATCGGCACCTACATGCACGGGTCGCTGCTGCCGAAGAACCCGCATCTCGCCGATCACATCATCGGCAGGGCGCTCAGGAGACGGGGCGTCGCCTCGCTTTCACACCTGGACGACTCGGCGGAGCTTGCCGCTCACGGCTGGATCCTGCAGCGCGCGCAACGAGGCTAGGGCGCGCTCCGTTCCCGCCGTTCACCGCCAACGACTTCCGCGAGACCAGCGCCTCGCGCAGCACCTGGTCGATCGACTCCAGCATCACGAACTGCATCTGCTTGCGCAGGTCGGCCGGGATGTCGTCGAGGTCGGCATCGTTGTGCGATGGAATCAAAACCCGCCGCAGTCCTGCGCGGTGAGCCCCCAGGACCTTCTCCTTGATTCCGCCGATCGGCAGCACGCGTCCGCGCAGCGTGATCTCGCCGGTCATCGCGACGTCGTCGCGCACCGGACGTCCCGTGAGGATCGACGCCATCGCGGTCAGCACCGTCACGCCCGCTGACGGGCCCTCCTTGGGCTGCGCGCCCGCGGGCACGTGGATGTGGATGTCGCTCTTGTCGAACAGCGTCGGGTCGATGCCGATCTCGGCCGCGTGCGACTTCAGGTAGGACAGCGCCGCCGCCGCCGACTCCTTCATCACCTCTCCGAGCTGACCGGTCAGCTTCAGCTCGCCCTTGCCCGGGGTCAGCGTCGCCTCGACGAAGATGATCTCGCCGCCGGTTGGCGTCCACACCAGCCCGGTGGCGATTCCAGGACGGTCGATCCGCTCGGCGACATCGTCGTAGAACCGGCGCTTGCCCAGCGCGGCGCGCACCTTCTTGACACCGTCCACGACCTTGAGCTTCTTGCCGGAAGCGATCTCGGCGACATCGCGCCGGAGCAGCGATGCGATCTCGCGCTCGAGGTTGCGCACCCCCGCCTCGCGCGTGTACTCGCGGATGATCAGGCGCACTGCCTCCTCCGCCACGTCGATCTCGGCCGGCCGAAGCCCATGCGCCGCCAGCTGCTTCGGGATCAGGAACCGCTCCGCGATCTGCACCTTCTCCTCCTCGGTGTATCCCGAGAGATGCAGCACCTCCATGCGGTCGCGCAGCGCCGGCGGGATCGTCTCCAGCGAGTTGGCCGTCGTGATGAACATCACCTTGGAGAGGTCGAAGGGCACGTCGAGGTAGTTGTCGCGGAAGTCCTTGTTCTGCTCGGGGTCGAGCACCTCGAGCAGCGCCGACGACGGGTCGCCGCGCCAGTCCGCGCCGATCTTGTCGACCTCGTCGAGCATGAACACGGGGTCGTTCGACTCCGCGCGGCGGATGGCCTGGAGAATGCGGCCCGGCATGGCGCCGATGTACGTGCGGCGGTGGCCGCGGATCTCGGCCTCGTCGTGCACGCCGCCGAGGGATGCGCGCGCAAACTTCCGTCCCATCGCGCGCGCGATCGAATGACCCAGTGAAGTCTTGCCGACCCCCGGCGGTCCAACGAAGCAGAGGATGGGTTCGCGGCCGCGGTCGGTCGAGCCGCGCTCCTGCTTCAGCCGGCGCACGGCGAGGTGCTCGACGATGCGCTGCTTCACCTTGTCGAGGTCGTAATGGTCCGCGTCGAGGATCGTGCGCGCGTTCTTGACGTTGACCTCGCCGCCGGTGGACACGTTCCACGGCAGCGACACCATCAGCTCGAGGTAGGTGCGGATCACCGATGACTCGGGCGACGCCGAGGGGATTCGCTCCAGCCGCGCGATCTCGCGATCGGCCTCCCGCTTCGCCTCCGGCGGCAGACCCGCCTTCTCGATCCGCTCGCGCAGCTCCGAAAGCTCCGCGTGCTCGCTGTCGAGCTCGCCCAGCTCGCGCTGGATCGCCTTCAGCTGCTCCCGCAGGAAGTACTCGCGCTGCGCCTTTCCCATCTGCTCTTCGGCCTGGCTCTGGATCTTGCGTCCGAGCTCGAGCACCTCCAGCTCGTGCGACATGTGGCCGAGCAGCCTCTCGAGCTTCGCCTTGGCCGAGTCCATCTCGAGGATCTCCTGGCGCTGCTCGGTGCTGAGCCGGATGTGGTTGGCGACGTAGTACGCCAGGTGCAGGGGGTCGTCGATCGCCGCGGCGGCGCCGGCGAGCTCGGCCGGAAGATGCGGCGCCAGCGATACGAGCTGCTGGAAGGACGCGACCGCCCGGCGCATGAGCGCCTCGCGCTCGATCGTGAGGATGTCCTCGACGATCTCGGGGTGCATCTCCACGGAGCAGGTCAGGTAGGGCTCCTCCGACTCGACCTCGGTCAGCCGGATTCGCCGCAATCCCAGCACCGCGAGCTGCACCGTCCCGTCGGGCAGCTTCAGCAGGTGCTGCACCCGCACCATCGTCCCGACGTGATGTATGTCCTTGAAGTCCACGTCTTCCTGGCCTTCGTCGAGCTGGGTCGCCACCGCGATGTGTCGCTCGACGCCGCTCAGGTCCTCGAGCAGCTCGAGCGACTTCTTCCGCCCGACCGAAAGCGGGATGAAGATGCGCGGATACACCACCGTCGACTTCAACGGCAGCACCGGCAGGTGCGTGGGCACCGCTCCTTCGAGATTCGGTGCCGGGACCTCGCTCACAAGTAGGTGATCCTACGCCGCAAGCGTCGACCCGCCGCCGCGAGCGAATGAGATAATCGGCCTGAGCTGAGCCCTCCCCTCACCGCGGTCATCCTCGCTGCCGGCCTGGGCACGCGGATGCGCTCGCGAACCCCCAAGGTGCTGCACCCGATCTGCGGCCGTCCCATGATCGATTGGGTCCTCCTCGCCGTCGCCGAGGCCGGCGTCAAGGACGTCAAGGTGATCGCCAACCCGCACCACGCCGAGCTGGCTGCGCATCTCGAGGGAAGAGCAGAGCTCGTCTACCAGAGGGAGGCGAAGGGCACCGCCCACGCCCTGCAGCAGATACCCGCCGGCGAGCTCAGGGGCCGCCAGGTGCTCGTCGTCAACGGCGACTCGCCGCTCCTGACCGCGGCCACCATGCTCAAGGTGATCCACGCCCAGAAGGAATCCGATGCCCTCGCGGCCATCGCGAGCGTGGAAGACCCGACGAGGGACGACGGCCGGATCGTCCGGACCGACCGCGGTGAGCTCGAGCGAATCGTCGAGCGCAAGGACGCGACGCCCGACCAGAAGGCAAAGATCCACGAGTTCAACGTCGGCGTGTACAGCTTCGACGGCAGCAAGCTCGAGGAGGCGCTGGTGATGGTCACCGACGACAACAACGCCGGCGAGCTCTACCTCCCGGACGTCCTCCAACACATGAAGCCCGTGAGCATCGTCCGGCTCGACGACCCCGACGAGGCCATCGGCGTCAAGGACCGGATCAAGCTCGCGAGGGCGACCGGGATCCTGAACCGAAGGCTCCTCGACCAGTGCATGCTCGAAGGCGTCACGATCGTCGACCCCGACTCCACCTTCATCGACGCCACCGTGACGATCGGCATCGACACGGTCATCGGGCCTTTCACGGTGCTGAAGGGCGACACCCGCATCGGCGCCGAGTGCCGCATCGGCCCGCACGTCTATATAGAGGACGCGACGATCGGCGACCGCTCCGACTGCGGTCCCTTCGCCAAGCTCCGCCCCGGCACCGTGGTCGCCGAGGACGTCCACATCGGCAGCTTCGCGGAGCTCGTCCGGACCAAGGTCGGACGTGGCAGCAAGGTGCCGCACGTGTCCTACCTGGGCGACACCGACCTGGGGGAGGACGCCAACATCGGCGCGGGTACGATTACCGCCAACTTCGACGGGACGAACAAGAACCGGACCGAGATCGGCGACGGCGCCTTCGTCGGCGTCGACACGATGCTGGTTGCGCCCGTCAAACTTGGCAAGGGCGCGCGCACGGGAGCCGGTTCGGTCGTGACCAAGGACATTCCCGACGGCGCGACAGCCGTGGGAGTTCCAGCTAGGGTGGTACGGAGGAAGAGTTGATCGGCAGGCTGCAGACGGCGGTCGAGTACACCGGGACCGAGGCTTCGCCGTGGGGCGAGCTGAAGCTCATCTCGGGTACCGCCAACATGATGCTGGCCTCGCGCATAGCCGAGATCCTCGACGTCCAGCTGACGGATCCCCGGTTGCGACACTTCCCCGACGGCGAGATCAACGTCAAGATCGAGGACTCGATGCGCGGTCACGACGTGTTCGTGATCCAGCCCACGAGCCCGCCCGTGAACGAGCACCTGATGGAGCTGTTCATCATCCTCGACGCGCTGCGCCGCGCCTCGGCGGGCCGCGTGACCGCGGTGATCCCGTACTACGGCTACGCCCGCAAGGAGCGCAAGACCCAGCCGCGCGAACCGATCAGCGCCAAGCTGGTCGCGAACTTCATCACTCTTGCCGGCGCGGATCGCCTGCTGCTGTTCGACCTGCACGCCGAAGCCATCGAGGGATTCTTCGACGTGCCGACCGACCACCTGTCGCCGCATCGCATCTTCTCCGAGCACCTGAAGGAGAAGAACCTCAAGCACATCACGATCGTCGCCCCCGACGCGGGCGGTGGCCGCCGGGCCGAGGCCGTGGCCAACGACCTGGGCGCGCCCATCGCGTTCGGTTACAAGCGCAGGCCGGACGAGCAGTCGGTCGAGGTCATCGCGATCTCAGGCGACGTGAAGGGCCGCGACTGCGTCGTGATCGAGGACATCATCACGACCGGCGGCACGGTCTCGAAGCTCGCGCAGGCTCTGCGCGCCCAGGGCGCCAACCGCGTCCTCATCGCGGCGACCCACCCGGTCCTCACCGGTGACGCGATGGAACGTCTGAGAAAGGCTGACGTGGAAGAGGTGATCGTGACCGACACAGTCCCCATCCCGCCCGACAAGGTGGGCCCGCCGCTGAAGGTGATCTCGGTGGCACCTCTCCTCGCTGAAGCGATCATCCGGGTGCACGAGAACCGGAGCGTCAGCGAGCTCTTTCGTTAAGGGGCCGTCATGACCGGCCAGGAGTCGATCGAGCTAATCGTCCTCATCGTGTGCTTTTTCCTGGCCGGGCTGGCCAGCGGCACCGAAACAGCCCTCACCTCGGTCGGCCGTCTGCGCGTCCGGTTCCTCGCCGAGCAGGGGAGCCAATCGGCACTGATCCTGCAGCGCCTGCGCGCGGACCCCAACCGCTTCCTGTCGACGGTGCTCTTCGCGAACACGCTCGCCCTGATCCTGGCGTCGACCGCCGCCGCGCTGATGAGCGACTCGATCTTCTCGCGGATCGGAGTGCCTGGAGCCTTGCGGCTGTGGCTCACGCTTTTGACCT
>Ga0307479_10005115_pt1 | contig 12028 bp, 11 predicted proteins | sample atmos_gasesECM4C_FD_203743 | JGI IMG/M metagenome (GOLD analysis project Ga0307479, IMG submission 203743) | Hardwood forest soil microbial communities from Morgan-Monroe State Forest, Indiana, United States - atmos_gasesECM4C_515 | ecosystem: Environmental > Terrestrial > Soil > Temperate... | reverse complement strand
GCCGCGTCGAACTCAGAGCCGCCCAGGTAGGTGGACACCACCGGAAACCGTCCCAGCATGAAGATGACATAGCGGCGCTCCAGTGTGGCGAAGCCCTGTTCGGGGCTCGGCTGCGGGGCTGGCGCCTGCGCGGTGGGCTTCGGACTGCAGGCCGCCAGCAGGCCGGCGCAGCAAAAAGCGAGGAATTGACGGCCGATACCGCGGCGCGCGTGCGCTGCAGAGCCGCGGCCGGCGGCACGGGTGAATCCGCGAAGCATGCGCACTGAAAGGAAGTCCTTATCGGCAGGCCCAAGCCGGTCAGTTTATACGATCGGGCGGATCAGGCTGGGATCGTCATACTCCAGGAAATTGACGTGCGGTCCCACCGCATGGGTGAGCATCCGCTCGGGAGGATACGAATGCAGCAGATCGCGAGCCTGCGCCGGTCTGCCGTTCAGCCAGGTTTGATAGGCGTCCCGGTGCAATATCGCCGGCATCTGGCCGCCGGTGTTGTCGATTTCCGCAAGCAGGCTGTTGGGAGGGACCGTGAGGATCGCACAACCTTCAATGACATCGTCGTCGTCGGTCACGACGCGATCCCACAGTGCCGCGACTCCAAACACGGGCCGATTGACCAGCCGCACGTAGAACGGCTGCCGGTAACCCGCCTCGGTTCGCTGCCAGACATAGAAGCCCGCAAGCGGCACGATGCACCGCTGACCATACAGCCACACGGTTCGATAGTCTTCGGAGGATTCGATCGCGGCTGATCTGAGGCTGGGGGCTCCTGGGCCGAACTCTGGGCCCTTGGCCGTCGAGGGCACGAGCCCCCACCGCATCATTACACCCTCGGATTCCTGGTCGTGCATGCGCGCAGCCGGGACACTCTGCGTCGCTGCAACATTGAATCGCGTGGAGAACGTCCACCAGGGGTTGTTGACGCTGAGCTCCTGCTCAACCTCCTGTCGATCGGGAATGACAATTCGCTCGCACATGCATCGAAGCGTACGTCCGCCGAGCGCGATGCGTAACTGTCAGCAGCGTGCGACAAGGTCCCATCCAGCGCTGGTCCAGCGCAGCTTGAAAATGGGCCAGCGCCAGTTCGACGGCCTCACCGGTCTGACCACTTCGGCTCGCCACAGCGCAACTCTTGTGCCGCTCTCGGTGCCGGTTGGCGAGACATGGTGCACAATGGCGACATGCCACCACTGCGTAAACCTGGCCGCGGCACTCGTCGTGGAACAACGATTCACGATGTCGCGCGCAAGGCGGGCGTCTCCCCGATGACGGTCTCGCGCGTCGTGAACGGTGAGCGCAACGTCCGGGAAACCACGCGCGAAACCGTGCTTGCCGCGGTCAAAGACCTGAGGTACGCGCCAAACCCTGCGGCACGCAGTCTCGCTGGCGCCCAGAACGCGAGGATTGGCCTTCTCTACAGCAACCCGAGCGCGGCCTACCTCAGCGAATTTCTGCTGGGTGCGCTGGACGAGAGCACTCGCAAGAGCGCCCAGTTGATGTTGGAGAAATGTGAAGTCACCTCGGCGGCGGGCGAACGCGCGGCCGTGCGCCGATTGCTCGAAGGAGGCGTGGCCGGCGTCATCCTGCCGCCTCCGGTCTGCGAGTCACACGTAATCCTCACTGAGCTGAAGAAAGCCGGCATACCCACCGTCGCGGTAGCGACGGGTCGATTCCGCCCAGACGCTTCGTGCGTCCGCATCGATGACTTCAAAGCGGCCTACGAGATGACGTCCTACCTGCTGACTCTCGGTCACCGTCACCTCGGTTTCGTCAAGGGCCACCCCAACCAGACGGCCAGCGGCGAGCGTCTGCTCGGGTTCGAGGCAGCGCTGCGCGAATCCGACTTCAAAACCGAGCCGCCCAGCATCGAGCAGGGTTTTTTCAGTTATCGCTCCGGACTCGACGCGGCCGAGAAACTCCTCGCGCTGCAGCCAAGACCAACAGCCATCTTCGCGAGCAACGATGACATGGCGGCCGCCGTCGTGTCGGTGGCTCACCGCCGGGGGCTCGATGTGCCGCGTCACCTTTCAGTAGTTGGCTTCGATGACACGGCCACCGCGACCACGGTCTGGCCGGAATTGACCACGATCCGGCAGCCCATTTCCAAGATGGCCGAAGCCGCCCTGGATCTGTTGATTCGCAAGATACGCAAGCGCCGCGACGGGGAGACGCAGACGGCCGTCGATCGGCTGGTTGCGCACGAGTTGGTCGTGCGGCAGTCGGCGGCCGCACCCCCCGCCACTTAGGCTGAGCTTTCTACTGAAGGAGGCGCGTTCTACTTTGGCGATTGCAACAGCTGCGCGAGATCGTCGCGCGTCGTCTCTATATGACCGTGTGTGAGCCGGATCGCCTCGTCGGTGTTACCGGCGATCCAGGCCTCATACATCTCGGTATGCTCCTGAGTGGCGCGTTTGACCCGGCCCGGCGGGAGCAGATGCATACGCACGTAACGCTGTGACAGCGTGTGCAGCCGGCTGAGTATCTCGGCCGTAACAGGCTGAAGGCGCGGCACGATCAGCGCCATGTGAAAGGCCCGGTTCAGATCGCCGGATTCGTACAATTCGCCGGCCGCCAATGCGTCGTTCAGATTTCCAAAGGCCAGCCGGGTGGCATCGCGATCTTCCGCCTGGGCGCGGCGCGACCCTTCCGCAACGGCCCCAGGCTCGATCTGCGAGCGCAACCGGAATACCTCGTCCACCTCCCGTGAGGACAGCGGGCGGACCTGGAAACCGCGGTGCGCGAATACGTCCACCAACCCTTCCGCACGAAGCTGCACGAGGGCTTCGCGCACGGGAATCTTGCTGACACCGAATTCAGCGGCGATCACATCCTGCAGGAGCGCGGACCCGGGCGGATACACGCCCGTCAGGATCTTCTCCCTGATGCGGGCGGTGATCTGACCACTCATGGTGCGAATCAAGTTTTCCGACATATCCCTTATGTCACATCGCCCGCTGTCTTACATTACACGATGGCTCAAGGCTAAACGACCTGGAACCCGGAAGGAAACGGTTCGGACGGGTCGATCCACAATGTGTTGAATCCCGTCGCGAAAGCGGAGCCTTCGATCTGGGGAATAATAGCTGGCGTACCGCGAAGGTCCACTGTCTGCTGAACACGACCGATGAATCGGCTGCCGATAATGCTTTCGTGGACGAACTGGCCGCCGACTTTCAGCTCGCCCCGGGCGGCCAGGTGAGCCAGCCGCGCGGAGGTGCCGGTGCCGCAGGGTGAGCGGTCGATTGCACGATCGCCGTAGAAAACCGCGTTGCGACCATCGGCGCCTTCCCCCTTCGGTTTATCGGTCCACATCACATGGCTGACTCCTCGTATCGTCGAGTCGAGCGGATGCACAGGCTCGACTGCCTTGCGCATGAGAGCACGGACGACCGGACTGAGGGACAGGATATTGGACGCACCGAGCGGGTCGATGCCCTTGTAGGGGCCCTGGGGCTCGATGATGGCGTAGAAATTCCCTCCGTAGGCGACATCTACCAGGAGCGGCCCGAAGCCAGGGACATCGATCCGGATGCCTGTAGCTGCCACATACGAGGGCACGTTACGAATTGCGACGCTTGTGACCTTATCCCCGCGGGTCGCGTATTCGATGCCGATGACCCCTGCGGGTACTTCGATACTGAGCCGGCCGACGGTGCGGGGGCGGATGAGGCCATGCTCGAGTGCAAACGTAACCATGCCGATCGTGCCGTGGCCGCACATGGGCAGGCAGCCGCTGGTTTCGATGAACAGGATGGCAGCATCGTTCGCCGGGTCGACAGGCGGGAACACAAATCCACCCGACATCATGTCGTGGCCCCGCGGCTCGAACATCAGACCGAGGCGGATCCAGTCGAAGCGGGTGAGAAAGTCCTGGCGGCGCTCACTCATGCTCGCGCCATTGAGAAACGGCGCTCCACCGGCCACGAGCCGCACCGGATTGCCGGCCGTATGTCCATCGATGCAGAAAAAAACCGATCTCATGCCATCACTTGTGCGAATCCACAACCCGATCTAGGCGGCCGGACGTGCCGCCGCCGCTTTGTTGACCATCGCGGTAACGGCCGCGCGGCGCTCCGCAGTCAAGGGAAGGCGCGGGGGACGAACCCGTTCGCAGCCACGCCCCATGATCTGCTCGGCAAGCTTGATCGTCTGCACGAGATCATGTTCTGCGTCGAGGTGCAACAGGGGCATGAACCATCGATAAATGTTCCGTGCCTTCGCCAGGTCGCCCTGCTTGATGGCCTCATATAGCAGCAATGACTCCTTGGGAAACGCGTTGGTGAGGCCCGAAACCCAACCTCTGGCACCGAGGCAGAATCCCTCGAACGCCACGTCGTCGAGACCCGCAAATAGCACGAACCGGTCGCCAAGCGCGTTGAAGATATCAGTAAAGCGGCGCGAATCCGGTGCGGACTCCTTCAACGCCACGATGTTGGGCTGCTCGGCGAGCCGCTCGAGCGTGCTCAGGTCGATGTTGACCCGGTATGCCGGCGGATTGTTGTACAACATGATCGGCAGGGAGCACGCTTGCGCCACCGTGCGGAAGTGGTGCTCGAGCTCTGAAGCAGTCGGCACGTACACCATCGCTGGCAGAACCATCAGGCCATCGACACCGATCCGCTCGGCGTCGCGCGCGTAAGCGACTGCATTTGCGGTGGTAAATTCGGATACGCCGGTAATGATCGGCACCTTGCCGCCTGCGGTGTCGACTGCCGCTTTCAGCACTGCGCGCTTCTCGTCCGGGCTCAGCGAGTTGTTCTCACCGACGGTCCCGAGGACAACCAGGCCATGCACGCCGTCGCGGATGAGTGCAGCCTGGACAGCTTGTGTCGCCGGGATATCCAGATCGAGTGCCGGGCCAAATTGCGTGGTCGCAGCGGGGAAGACACCCGACCAGCTACAGGTTAAAGGGCTCGCCATCAGCTAGTCGCTCAAGTTGAGGGGATAACGTAGATCGTATACGTTATGAGTCCAAGTTACGAGCCGCGATGGGCGAGTCGAAGATGGGCCATGACGAAGTCGCCGTCGTTGGCGGCCACGGGCAGGCCGCGTCCCATGTTGCCAACGTCAGGGGCCACAACGCCGCCCCTTTGGCGGCCGCGCAGGGTGTTGCCACCGCCGCGTGCACCCATGGCGCTACTACGGCAGGGCTTGCCACCGCTGGCGACGGCAGCCGCAGCACTACGACCGCCCCCGATGTCGCCATCGTAGGCGCCGGCGTTGTGGGTTGCGCCATTGCCTGGGCGCTGACCAAAGCCGGAAAACGCGTCCTCCTGATCGATCGCGCGGATCCTGCAACCGCCGGCGCATCCTTCGGCAACGTTGGACATATTGCCACGGAGCAACTCCAGCCCCTGCCGTCGCCTCAACTGTTGCTGAGTTTTTGGCGCGAGTTGGTCGCCTTCGGCGGCGCGCTCGACATTCCATTGCGCCGTGCGGCTGTAATGACCCCATGGATTGCTCGTTTCGCTCGCGCAGCATTTCAGCAACGGCGGCATACCGAGTACCTCGCACCGCTCGTCAGGTCTGCCGCCGATATGCTGGAGTCACAACTCAGCGAAGTTGGACGACACGATCTGTTACGGCGCCATGGACACTACGCGCTGTGGATGGGCCCCAAGGCGTCCAAGCGCGCTGCGGCCGAGCGGTTGCGCACCGCAGCGTTGGGAATACCGACCAAGGACGCGCCAGTAGAGCTGCTTCGGGCGGCCGCCGCGCACGCTGCGGGCTCAGTTCTTGCCGGCGTCTGGTTCCCCGACAGCGCACACGTGTTGGATCCAGCGCTTGTTGCTCGCGCGTTTGCCCTCGCATCAACCCAAGCCGGCGCTTCCATATTACGGACTTCAGTTCGGCACCTGCGCCCCTCGGGCAGCCGCATTGAAATTGTGACAGACACCGAGTCATTCTCCGTGCGGACAGCCGTAGTTTGCGCCGGTGCGTGGTCAGCACCGCTATTGGCATCATTCGGAGTCCGTGCGCCGCTCGAAGCCGAGCGCGGCTACCACGTCGAGCTGACCGAGCATGCCCCCCTTACCGACGCACCAATCCTGTACGCCGACCACAGTCTCGTCGTCACGCCGATGGTCTCGCGCTTACGCGCGTCGAGCTATTTGGAGTTCGCTGGACTCGAGACGCCGCCCGATCCCCGCAAGCCCGCGCAACTGCGCGCGAAGTTGCGACAGTTAGGTTACCAATGCGACGCCGACGGCCCGAGCTGGATGGGCCCGCGCCCCACGCTTCCAGATTACCTGCCGGGAATCGGCCGAGCACGCGGCCAGCACGAGTTGTTCTACGCCGTTGGACACCAACATCTCGGACTGACCCTCGCGGCAGTGACCGCGGACCTGATCGCGGACCTCGTGACCGCCCGCGCACCGCGTTTCGACATCAAGGCATTCGACTTGCACAGGTTCTCGGCTAGCTCGTTGGGGCCAGCCACCCCGCACTGAGTCCGCGGCCTGGCGAGGGCGGCTGCTATCGCTTCCCCCACTGCTTCGCATCGCCGACTGCCTCGCACTGACCCGCTTCGCTCAAGCCCCTCGCCGCGCACCCCGGATTTTTTACTCAGAGATTTCTTTACATAGCGTGCCGAGCGCCAGTTCTTGCTAGCCCATTGTGGCCACCGTCGTCTATGCTGGACACCCCATGCGCGCTTACAAACGGCTGCCGGCCTGGCTGCTCTCCCTATTTGTAACGGGTGCTTTCGCCCTACCCGCAGACACCCTTCAGCATCGCATCAAGCTTGAAGGTAAGGGAACGCCCACCGTCATCCTGGAATCAGGACTCGGTGACACACTCGAAGTGTGGAGCACCGTGCAACCCTTGATCGCGGCAGGTTGCGCACGGACGTTGGCTTATAACCGCGCGGGATACTTGGGCAGCGACAACTCGAATTCCCCACGCGATTCGGCAACGATCGTGGAAGAACTACGCGCAGAGCTCAGACGCCAGAACATCAAACCGCCATATGTCCTCGTCGGTCACTCGCTTGGCGGTTTGTACATGCAGTATTTCGCGCGCAACTATCGTGAAGAAGTGGCTGGCCTGGTGCTCGTCGACTCGACGCACTGGGAGCAGCACCTCGCAATGGGCAATCAGGCCAACACACCCTACACCTCGCGCACGGCCGTCACGCTGTTCATGCCTTGGATCATGCGTCGGGAAATCAATGACAGTGTCGCCGCTGGCGAACAGGTGCATGCAAGTCCGATCGTGGCAGGTGTTCCGACAATTGTGCTATCGAGCACACGTGGACCGACAGGTGAAACACCGGCCGCCCGTGCCTTGGCCGCACGCCTCCAGGACGAAATCGCAGCGGACTTTCCGTCAGCCGATCACGTCCGCGTAAACGACAGCGGACACTACATACAGCGTGAGCACCCCGAGGTAGTAGTTGAAGCCGCGCGCAAGCTCGCGGGATGTAAACCGTAGTCTCGCTCTGCTTCCTCCGCGCCGCCACCAAAGATCGATTTCGCGCGTGAACACGTCGAACGCTGTCGCCTGAGCGACAGCCACGCTGACAGGCGTGGTGGCCCGATCGCCAAAGATCAACCTTTCCCGCGCTCGGCGTGCGCCTTGCAGAGTGCCATCGCCGACGTGGCTCACGCGACTCCAGCCCCATCGAGAATTGCGCACGTCTCGCCGTATTTCAGGAGCACCGGTGCTCAGCCGCGAAACCGCCGGTGCTAGCATCCGCCGCTCTCGCGCCGTGCAACGCTCAAAACGAAACCAGCGGCAACGCGCGCACCACGATTGGAGAACACACGATGATTCGAGCCAAAGGAATTGCCTGCGCTATCCCGGCCTTGCTCGTTGCCGCCTCGCTGGCAAGCGTGCCGGCCACGGCGGCGCAGCCAGAATGGATCACCGAGAGCAACAAGCAGGCCACGGCGCTCCTGGAATTCATGGCCAAATACGGACCCGAGCAAGCAGCCGCGATTGGCGTCGAGGGGCACGATGCGGACGTTTTCGACGCCAAGCCACACAACGTAGAACGGCAGGAGGCGGATCTCGATGCCGTGGCGGCTGGTTACGAGCGCGCATTGGCAGCTGCAAATGACCCGCGCGTAAAGCAAGACATCGAGATCCTTCTCAAGAGCGCACACGATCAACGCGTCACCCTCGAGTTGAACAATCGACTGATGCTGCCGTACTTCGATCTGCCTCAAGCCCTGTTCGAAAGCTTCCATGGCCTGCTCGACCCTCGTGTCTCAAAGTCGCGCCAGGGCGCTGCAGTCATCCGTCTGAAGCGATACGTTGGTAGGGAACGCGGCTATGAGCCAATTGCGACTCTCGTTCGCGCCCGCGTTGACGAACGCCTCGGCGACACGTCTCTGACCGGTCCGTGGAATGTCGAAGTTGAGCAGCATCTGAAGAACCAGGATCAGTATCTCAAGGGGATCAAAGAGCTCTTTGAAAAAGCCGGACTCAAGGGTTGGCAGAACGACTTCAAGACCCTCTCGAAGCAGGTCGATGAATACAGCAAATGGGTTCGCGCCACTGTTGTACCGCGCGCACGCAAAACCAATCGCCTCCCGCCCGAGATCTACGCCGACAACTTGAAAAACTACGGCGTCAGCATGGAGCCTCATGAGCTGATCGACCGCGCGTTGTTCGCATTCGAGTCTACGCGCGACGAGATGCAGTCGATCTCAGCCCAGATCGCGCAACAACGCGGCATGAAGTCGTCCGATTACCACGATGTGCTTCGCGAGCTGAAGAAGACCAAGATTCCCAACGACAAGCTGCTGGCGGTTTACAACGAACGTCTCAGCCGAATCGAGACGATCGCCCGAAACGAGCACCTCATCACTCTCCCACAGCGCAAGGCAGTCATTCGATTGGCGACCGACGCTGAATCCGCCTCACAGCCGGCACCGCACCTCGACATACCCCGCCTGATCGGCAATACGGGGGAGCCCGGAGAGTTCATCCTGCCGACGTCGAACCCGAACGCGGAATCAAAGGCCGAAATGGACGACTTCAACTACGACGCGATCGCGTGGCCCCTTACCTCGCACGAGGCGCGTCCAGGCCATGAATTGCAATTCGCGGCAATGCTGGAGAACGGAGTCTCCACCACGCGAGCCGTCTTTGCGTTCAACAGCGCGAACGTCGAGGGCTGGGCGCTCTATTCGGAGGCGTTCATGAAGCAGTACATGCCGCTGGACGGGCAGCTCGCCACCCTGCAGAGTCGGCTGATGCGGGCTGCGCGTGCCTTCCTCGACCCGATGCTGAACCTCGGGATGATTGAACCGGCCACAGCCAAGCGGCTCCTGATGGACGAGGTTCTCCTTTCGGAGCCGATGGCCAAGCAAGAGGTCGACCGGTACACGTTCAAAGCACCGGGACAGGCAACGTCGTACTTCTTCGGGTACACGAAGCTCGAAGCCCTGCGAGCCAAGACCGAGCTAGCCCTGGGTAGTCAGTTCAACATACAGGCCTACCACGATTTCCTCATCCACCAAGGCCTGCTGCCGCCGGAGCTGCTCGAGAAGGTGGTGACCGAAGACTTCGTGGCCACGCAAAAGGCTGGGCACTAGCCGCCGAACCGCAACCCTGGGCTGGGCGGCATCAAGCAATGGCGCCAGTGGCACGCGGACCGCACGGCCACCCGCAGCGCTCATTGACTCACACCGTCCATTCCCAGGCCCCACGCCGCGATGCAGTACACTCCGCGGCGCTTGTCGACACGAAGGACGCGCTACTTGCGTTCACTGATCCTGCTTTTGATCTCAGCGCTCGCCGCAGGCTACGTCGCGGGCGCCCCACGCACGGCCGCCGTGCCGCCCAAATTAGCCGCACCAGCAACGCTTCTCCCCATCAGCGCGGCCACCTCACTCCTGGTGGTCTCGCCTCATCCCGACGATGAGTCGCTGTGCTGCGCAGGCGCAATTCAACGCGTACTGAAAGCCGGCGGCCACGTCAGCATCGTCTGGCTCACGAGCGGTGACGGCTCGGAGCTCGACCTGCTCGTGGTGGAAAAGAGCCTGTTCATCAAGCCCCGGAAGCTGCGCGACCTGGCCCAGCGGAGAATGGAGGAGTCGCACGAAGCGGCCACCATCCTCGGCGTTCCAGCAGACCACCTCTATTTTCTCGGCTACCCCGACCGCGGAATATTCCCGATCATCACCGACTACTACATAACACCGTATCGCTCGAAGTTCACGGATGCGACTGCGGTTCCCTACCCAACCGCCCTGTCTCCTGGCCACGCCTACACTGGACAGAATCTCGAACACGACTTCGAGGCTGTACTGGAACGCGTGCATCCGACACTCGTTTTGGCACCCAGCCCGCGCGACTCGCATCCGGACCACCGCGCCACGGGCATTGTGGCGATCCGTGCCATGGCACGACGCAGCGAGCTTTCCAAGATGCGCTATTGGATGGTACACGGAGGTGAGCTCTGGCCCACGCCGCGCGGCTACGAGCCCGATCTCGAATTGAATCCGCCGCCACTCGGTCACGGCCTGTCACAAACGCCCTTTAAGCTCGAGCCCCCCGAGGAGCAGCGCAAGCGCCAGGCCATCAGCGCTTACCGCACACAGATGGAGGTCATGTCATCATTCCTGCTTTCATTCGTGCGCACCAGCGAGCTGTACTCGATAAATCCGATGCCCGGCCACTGAGCATACCGCGGGGAACTGCATGACTCGGCGAACATCTCGAGAGCCATTGGTATTCGCACCCGGCGAGAGCCTTGCGTTGGGACGAGCCGCGAGTGAAAGAGCGGGCATCGAGCTCGCCGCGCTGGAGGAGCGGGAATACGAAGGTGGCGAGTTCAAGTTGCGGCCGTTGCAACCGGTGCGCGACCGCACGGTTTTCGTCGTGCAATCGCTTGCTGGAACACAACAGGCGCCGATCGCGCAACGCCTCGTCCGACTGCTGTTCCTGTTGCAAGGGTTGCGCGACGCAGGCGCCAACCGCGTAATCGCCGTAGTTCCATACCTCGCTTACGCTCGGAAGGATCGCCGCACGAAGCCCCGGGACCCTGTATACACCCGCTACGTGGCCCAGCTCATCGAAGCCGCAGGTACGGACAGGGTCGTCGCATTGGATGTTCACAATGCGTCCTCGCTGGACAACGCATTTCGCATACCCGTGGATCACTTGACGGCGCTGCCGATGATGGCCGCGCATTTCACTCAACATCTCCCGACAGGGAAGTTGGCCGTAGCCTCTCCAGACATCGGTGGCATCAAGCGTGCGCAGCTGTTTCGCGAGATGCTCGAGCGCAAGACCGGTAGGGAGGTTGAGCTGGTATTCGTGGAGAAACGCCGCGAAGGTGGCGTAGTCTCCGGCGGCACGATCGTAGGCAACGCAAGCGGCCACGCCGTCATCTTACTGGACGATCTGTGTGCAAGCGGCGCAACCCTGATGCGAGCAGCGACAGCCCTGCGGGCAGCCGGCGCCACATCAGTGCATGCGACCGTAACGCACACGCCAATCGAAGCTGGCCTCGCGACACTGGTGGCTGCCGAAGACATTGCGCAGGTGGTCATCACCGACAGTGTCGGTTTCGTGCCGAAACCTGGCGGGTCAGGCCATCGGGCAAAGATGACATTGCTGTCCGCAGGCGAGTTACTAGGCTGCGCAATCGCACGAATGGTGAGCGGCGACTCCCTGGCGCCATTGGCGGAGCACTGGCCGCCGCCAACCGCCTGACGCCGACCCGCGCGCCAACGCCGGCCCGCGCCTCAACGCCCGCCGCGCGGCGTCGCCACCGCAGCGGCCTTCCACCCAATCTCACAAATGCGGCCGCCGCCACCGGTCCAGCCACCGATCGAGGGCTCCCGCCAACCGCTCCTGCAAGCGGTCGATCCAGGCCCGGCGTGGCCATCGCCGCCGGTCCAACTCGACCGAATGGCCACAGTCCTTCTCGAACACCGCGGCGGCAATGTCGGCAAACCTCGCATCGTCGATCTCCTGGTTGGCCTCCAGGTTCCACTTGAAGCTCCACCGATCCAGATTGCTCGAGCCCACCGATACCCAGTCGTCACAGATCGACATCTTGCCGTGCAGCACGCGC
>Ga0307479_10005114_pt1 | contig 12029 bp, 11 predicted proteins | sample atmos_gasesECM4C_FD_203743 | JGI IMG/M metagenome (GOLD analysis project Ga0307479, IMG submission 203743) | Hardwood forest soil microbial communities from Morgan-Monroe State Forest, Indiana, United States - atmos_gasesECM4C_515 | ecosystem: Environmental > Terrestrial > Soil > Temperate... | reverse complement strand
CCGCGCCGCTGAAGACTTTGAAGACAGGCCCCGGCAGGGTACGCCGGCAGGCAATCAACCCAGCATCGTAGGCGGAAACAAAAACAAGGAGCGCAACCTTGGCGGTCAAAATTGTCCGTCAGCCGAAGAAGATTGCTCTGATTGGCGCGCCTTCGAGCGCAGCGGCGTTTTCGCCGGGGACCGAGAAGGCTCCCGCGACGCTGCGCGCGGCCGGTCTGGTCGAACGGCTGCAAAACGCCGGCTTCGAGGTGACCGACTACGGCGATTGCGCGCCTAGGCACTTTGCTGACGACGATGAACACCGCCGGGCCCGCAATCTGACGGAAATTGTCGCCGGCCTGAATGATCTCAAGCCTCGCGCGGAAGTCGCGGTGAAAAGCGGCGCGCTTGTGCTTGTTCTCGGCGGCGAATGCGTGCAGGTCATCGGATTGCTAACCGGCGCTCGACGTTATTACAAACACATCAATCTGTTGTGGTTTGACCGCGATGCCGACCTGAATACTCCGGCAACGACGCCGTCCGGCCGCATCGACGGCATGGTGCTCGCGCACATCATCGGCAAGGGCGCGCCGGAGCTAGTGCGCTTCTGGGGTGAGCCGCCGCTGGTGCGCGAGCCCGACGTCACGCTGTTCGGCTTGGCGCGGCTCGATCCGCCGGAGCAGGATTTTCTCTCTCGCGCACCGCTCCGTCACATGCCTGCCGCAGATATACAAGCAAAGGGAGCCGCGGCCGCGGCCGCTGACGCGCTAAACCATCTGCATGCCGACTCCCGCGAATTTGTTTTGCATCTCGACCTGGACGTTATCGCGCAAGAAGAATTTCCCGCCGTGGTCGTGCCGGGAAGCAGCGGCCTGGGCCTTGAAGACGTGCGCGCGGCGTTGAAAGAAATCGTACGCCACAAGAATCTGGTTGGCCTGGACGTGGCGCAATTCAATCCGGACAAGGATCCGAACGGCGATTGCGCGAAGAAAATCGTCGATTTGCTGGTCGAATCGCTCTCATCGCGCCTCGAGACGCCTGCGCCCTCCAGCGCCGAGCCCGCCCCCCAGCCAGAAGAATCTTCGGCCGGGACCACTGCTTAGCTTTCTGCTCGCAAATCAGACTGGATTCTGTCAGCGCATTTGTCTTAGGCCGTTGCTTCAGCCCGCTTGCGCAGATAGCGCGCGAGGCCCAGAAAGGATAGATCCAGCCCTGCGGTGAACGCGTGGTGGTCCGCTTCGTCGGCACCTAGACGTTCTTGCATCTCCGCTTGCGCGCGCGCCACGAAGGCTTGCTTCGCCTCCGCTTCGCTGGGGGCAGACCGCAATATTTCCGCAGCCAGCTCCGCCCAACGATGCAGACGCCTCCGAAATTCATCAATGTGCTCGGCGGGTTTCTCCGCATAGCCAAAGTGCGTAAGAAAAAGCCGTGAAGGCCGCCGCGCGAGAATGGCCGTGAAAGAATTCTCCCAGATCTCGAGACTGATGTCGGGCGGTGGAGTGGCCGGCAGGATGTACGGCCCATTGTCGATGCGAATGCCGGTGGTATCTCCTACGAAAGCGACCCCTTCCGCCGCGTCAAAGTAGCTGACGTGATGCGAAGCGTGACCAGGCGTGTAAGCGACCTCAAGTTTGCGCCTGCCCAGTGTCAGCGTCTCGCCGCCCTCGAGAATGCGCAAATTTTCCTTCGGCACCGGCAGCGTTTCCCCAAAGAGCTGATGTAAAGTGTCTGGCCATAGCCGCGCCGCGCTGGCCAGCAGCTTCGCGGGATCAATCATGTGTGGCGCCCCGAGTTTGTGAACGTAGACCACCAGCCGGGGATTGTCACGCACCAGCGAGCCAGAAGCGCCGGCATGGTCCAGATGAATATGGGTCAGAAGAATGGCGTCGAGCTGTGCCACCGAAAGTCCGCGCGAGTCTAAACGCTCGCGAAGCGTTGCATACGTCGACTCCGGCCCCGGGTCGATGATGGCGCGATGCCCGCCGGATTCCAGCAGCGCTGCTGCCACCGAATGCGGACGCCCCACCCAATTCGTGTCGAGTATCGTGATATCGCTCATGATCGCGATTAGTATAGCGTGAGTGCCAAAGCGGCCTACCAACGAACTCCTTCGCCGGAAGCGCAGACCTTCTTGAAACGGCCAATTCGAGGCAGAATGCTTTACAGATATGGCCGAACAAATGGTGGTTGCGCCCGTGATTCTGACAGGCCGGCACGTGCGACTGGAGCCGCTTGCTCTGGAACATGCCGCCGCGCTGGCTGAAGTCGGACTCGACAACGACCTCTGGAAATGGATTCCGACTGCGGTGCGTACGCCCGAAGAAATGAGCGCTTATGTCCAGAGCGCGCTCCAGGAGCAGGCCGCCGGATCCGCCTTGCCATTTGCACTAATTGAGAAATCCACTGGCCGCGCAGTTGGTTCCACGCGCTATGCCAACATCGAGCGCGTGCACCATCGACTCGAAATCGGATGGACTTGGGTCGCACGCCAATGGCAGCGCACCGCCATCAACACCGAGGCCAAATACCTGTTGCTTCGGCACGCCTTCGAAACACTCAACTGCATTCGCGTGGAGTTGAAGACCGACTCCCTCAACGATCGCTCCCGCGCCGCAATTCTGCGCATCGGCGCTCGTGAAGAAGGCACGTTCCGCAATCACATGATCACCGCCAGCGGCCGCATTCGGCACACCGTGTACTTCAGCATCGTCGACTCCGAATGGCCGGAAGTAAGAGCTCGGCTCGAGACCAGGCTCCGCTAGTAACGAAATCGCACCAATCATCCGTGCCTCGCAAATCCTTCTCGATGTCGTGAGGTATATTGAACGGAAAGCCTTGACGAGACTAAACGTGTGACGGATCCCAATCCAGCGAATCGCCGGCGCAGCGAGCGTGTAATGCTGCAAGTTCCCGTGGTCTTGCAGGCCAGAACTCGGGACGGCAAAGAGGTGCGCGAAGAGACACAAACGGTGGCTGTCAATGCGCACGGCGGACTCCTGAAATTGCGGATGGAGGTCAAGGTCGGCCAGCCCATTCTGCTAATCAACGAAAGAACCAAAATGCAGCAAGGCTGCCGAGTGGTCCGCGTCGAGACTTCCGCGACCGGAGTTTCAGCGGTGGCCTTCGAGTTTGATCAGCCCGCTCCACAGTTTTGGCCCATCGTATTTCCTCCCTCCGATTGGGGCGTGCGACCCCAATAGGTGAGACGTATCACCCACGTAGGCCGCAACTATCTCTGACAGCCCAGTGTTAAATAACGGGAATCCTATTTGTTGAGACTTGGAGGAACTGCAGATGCTATCTCAGGGGCTTTTGAGAGCCAGAGCACCTCTTTTCGCTGCCGGCGCCATCGCTTTTGCTGTCTTGCTCACCGGGTGCGACGAATACGTCCAAATCACGCGAGATCGAGACGTGCACATCGCGCGTCACGCCACGTGGGCATGGCGACCCGCCCAGGAAGAGAACCGCCGTGGCTTGCGCCCGGTTGTGTCCCGCGACGTGATAACGCGCGGCGAAACCGTGACCCGCGAAGATAGTGCGGACAACGACGCCCTCCGCGGCAAAGTGAAAACTGCCGTCGAGCGAAATCTGAGCGAAAAAGGGTTGAAAGAAGTCAGCGATCCCGCAACCGCGGATTTCCTCGTCGACTTTCACCTCGCCGTTCGCCGGCGCAATATGACCGTCGAGCGAGTGTATCCTGGCGCTTACCCGGGATTGGTGTGCGGTCCCTTCGGCTGCTATTCAGGATGGGGTTACGGCCCGGCGGCAGTGGGCTATGAAAACGTTCGCTTCCGCGAAGGCACCATCGTCCTGGATGTAGTGCAGAACCCGGCAAATCATTTGGTGTATCGCGCTGTCGGAGAAAAACCAGTCCGCCGCGACACGTTCTCTTTCTCTCAGGATGAAGTGAACGGGCTCGTGCACCATCTGCTCAAGGATCTGAAGCCCTCAAAGAAGTAAGCGCCGCGAAGCCACTTACAACAGCCCGAAGACCGCGACGCTATTCGGCGTGCCCACGAACACTTTCCCGTTCGCGATCACCGCGGTGATGAACTTGTTCCCATTGAACCGGTCCCGACCTCCGCTAGCTTGGTTCGAGTTATAAAGTTCGGTGGCGAGGTTCGTGGCGTCGTAGGCACGCAAGACCGCGGGCGACCCATTCTCCACGGCCCAGAGGATTCCATTGTTTGTGCTATTGGCGGAAATCGTAGGCGTCGTCCCGGGATACGGAAACTGAGTTGCCGTCTTTGATGAGGGCGGCGTCGCCAGCTTGCCGCTGGCGATTGGAAACGCCTTAATCGCATCGCCCACTGCACCGTAATAGACGGTTCCATTGAAGTACGAGGGCTTGGCGAATTCTCCGCCGGCAAGCTGCCCGGAAATCTGCTGGTAAATGCTGTTCTGCGTGGCGCTGAACTTACCCATATTGTCGCGATCGAGCACATAAATGATCGAGTCCTTGCCGGACCCCACCGCAAGATGCCGCGTCTTTCCAGAGGCGTCGGTGACATCAGGGAGCAACAGCGGCCCGCCGGAACCGAGATCCTGGTCGCTGTTTGATTGGGCCACGGTGTTCAGCGGAGTGAAGTAGTCGAGAAGCGTGAGTGGCGCAGCAGAGGAAACCTTGGCGTAGCAATTGCCGCAGTCACCCTGCGATGGGAATCCACTCGCGTTCAAAGTGGTGTCGAACGTTCCGTTGCCAATAATAAAGTAAATATTTCCGGCCGTGTCGGCTGCGGGCGCCGTGCCCGACATCCAAATCCCGCCATCGCTGCCGTTAGGCACCAGGTTCAGCACGCTGGTCTGCTTCAGGGTATCGGCGCTGTAGGCCATCATCCAGGAGGTATAGGCGCCGGCATCGCAATGAGATCCCCACGTTGTGTAAATCGTTCCACTAAGCTCCAGAAGTCCCGGCCGTTCGTTATATTCACTCGGATTAAACGTCACAATCCCGCCTGAGCTGCCGGCGCCGTTGCCCGAAACGGTTGCGGTGACCGTTGTGGGACCCCCGAAGAGCTCCTTGCCACTGGTGAGATCCAGCGCGTGAATGCGGTGGAAGTAACTCCCGCTTGCGTTTTTGGATACGGAAACAACATAGATGGCGCCGCGTGTGCGGTCGATAACCGGCGTGGAAGTAATGCCTATTTCCGGCGTCACCTGGCCGCAGCCGCGATCGTCGCTAGGCACCTCGCCCGACAGGTGCGTCGAAATCTGCCACAAAGGTTTGGCCGCGGTGCCGCTGACGTTGTCAGCGTCAAACGCGTAAACGCTTCCATGCTCCGTTGCGACGTACAGAACATTCTTCGCGCCGACGCCAGTTATGGCAACATTTGATAAGTACAACGGCTGAGCATCCACTTTGCCGTCGACCATCAACTCGCCGAGTTTCCCGAACTTCGCTTGATTCACGTTCGCAGTCGTGAGTGCTGTTTCGTTCAGGTTCTGGCCGGTGCGCAGATTGTCGTAGTGATAGGTCGTGACGTCGATCGTGGAGGGAGACGGAGTCGGCGTTGGCGTTGGGCTCGGGCTGCCTCCCGGGCCGCCGCTCGTGCTGGTGGTACCACCACAACCGGCCATCAAATACGCAATGAGAAGTGCGACACAACTTGTATTCAAATGTCCCCGACGAAACAATCGACACACGGCGGTTACCTCGATGGGTCTGCCACTATGGAAATAGAATGCCGCTGGCGCCGTTACATCGTCGGTGGTGTTTTCGTATTTCGCACAATGCGTTACTGTCCGAAAGGACCTTGCCCTACTGGGCTCTTCGCTCTATTCTCCTGACCCTATGCTGCTGAAAGACCGAGTTGCCCTCATCACCGGATCGGGCCGAGGGATTGGGCGCGCCATCGCGCGGCTTTTCGCCAGCGAAGGTGCCTCCGTTTTTTTGACTGCGCGAAGCGGGGCCGAACTGGCCTCGACAACGGCAGAGATCAATAAGTCGGGTGAGGCTGCGTTCGTTACCGCCGATTTGACCCGCGCGATGGAGTGCGCTCAGGTTGTTGTCGCGGCCCGCAAAAAGTTCCACCACGTTGATATCCTGATCAACAACGCCGGCCATTACGGCCCCGTAGTTCCCGTGGAAGAATACCCGCTCTCGGAATTCGACAACGTGATTGCCGTCCACCTGCGCGCAGCCTTCCTGTTGAGCCAGTTGGTTCTCCCCGAAATGTACGCCCGCGGCTCCGGTATCATCCTAAATATTTCCAGCTTGTCGGCGAAGTCAGCATTCGCCTGGGGCTCCGCCTACGCCGCCGCCAAGGCTGGAATGTTGGGCCTGACGCGAGTCACGGCTGCCGAGGCCGCCCGCAAGGGCGTACGCGTAAATGCGCTCTGCCCCGGCCCAGTGACGGAGACAGTGATGTCCAAAAAGCTTGGCGCGACCCTCGCTAAGAAAATGGGGGTAAGCCCCAAGAAGCAGTTGGAAGGATTTCTAAACACGCTGCTGCAGGGCCGCGCGCAAACCGCGGAAGAAATCGCCAAAGCCGCGCTGTTCCTCTGTTCTGACCAATCCAGCGCCATTACAGGGCAATCCATCAACGTCGACGGCGGCGCTGCATTTTTCTAATTGACTGAAAGGTTGCCAGTCAGCGCTGTTAAATGTCGCAATCTATTGTCTAGCTGCCGTTGTTCCGGTCATCACTAGTGCACATCATTTTTGAAAACCGCCCCGCCCTTCATCACGAATTTCACCCGCTCGAGTTCCGTAATGTCCTTCAACGGGTCGCCGCTCACCGCCACCAGGTCCGCCCATTTCCCCGCTTCAACCGTGCCCATCTTGTCGCTCCAACCCAGCAGTTCCGCGGGCACCACTGTCCCCGCACGAATCGCCTGCATCGGTGTCATCCCATAGTTCACGTAATACTCAAACTCCTTCGCCTGGTTCACTTCCTTCCAATCAAATCCGCCTGCATCTGTCCCCAGTGCAATCTTCACGTTTTTCTTCAGCGCCTTCTGAAACGCCACTTTTTCCAGATCCACCATCTTCGTCCAATTCCCGCCGCGCCCCGGCGCCACGTAAGCGCCCACCGCAATCGTCGGCACCCAGTACACGCCCTTGCGAACAGTCTCGTCGATGAGCGCATCCGTCAGCCCGTCGCCGTGCTCGATGGTATCCACCCCGGCGCGCAACGCCGCCGCAATCCCGTCGCTTCCGATCGCGTGCGCCGCTGCCTTCTTCCCCAGCCTATGCGTTTCGTCCACAATCGCTTTCGCCTCTTCATCGGTGAAGTTCACCATGCTGTGCAGCACGCCGTCCGCCTCGAAGTGATACCGCCGGTCCGAGTAATACTTGATCCAGTCTGCTCCGTACATCACTTGCTCGCGCACCGCCTTCCGCGCGCCTTCCACGCCGTCCACGTATTGCACCCCCTTCGGCACCTGCAACTCCCACGAATATCCCAGCAGCGGATACATCCCCGTCGGCGTCATCGCCCGCGTAGCAACTTGCATCCGCGGCCCGGGCACTTCCCCGTTAGCGATCGCGTTCTTGATGTCCACGTCCGCGTACATCGCGCCTTCCGTCTCCAAGTCGCGCATAGTGGTAAATCCATGCTCCAGCGCAATCCGTGCATTCCGCGCGCTCAAAATTGCCCGGTACGGAATCGATTGCTTCAACAACTGCACATCGTAATCTTCGGCAGTAATATCCCCGTTCAGCAGCAAGTGCGTGTGCGTGTCGACGAATCCCGGCAGCACTGTCGCCTTCGATAGATCGATCACTTCCACGCCCGCCGGTGCCGCCCCGCCCGCGCTCACCGAAACGATTCGATCGCCCTCAACCAAAATCAGCGCGTTCACTAGAGCCGTCTCCCTCTTTCCGTCAATCAGCCGCCCGGCGCGAATCGCGATCTTCTTGGCCGCCGCTTTCTCCTTGTCCTGCGCCTGCCCCGTACCCCTAACGCAAATCAAAATCCCAGCAACCGCAACGGCCGAAACCCACAGTTTTCCTCGCATCTGCTACCCCCTCGCACGCCGCAGAGAGTAGCACAAAAGAAAAAAGGGCCAACCGGTCTCAAGTCCGGTTGGCCCGTGTGCTCCGGCCGTAGCCAGAAACTGTTTACCCAGATGCTGTTAGATTGTCCGCGCCGCCGCGGAACCCGGCCGCCGCAGCGGTCGCCGCGCCAAGTCTTCCACCGCCGATACTCCGCGCCGCGCAAAATTCACCACTGGGTGGTTGCTATCCGCAACTCGCCCAACCGCGACTTCCCAGCCCTTTTGCAGCATGTACAAGCTCATAACCACAAACGCGATGGCCGCGAACCCCAGCGTAAACAACGCGAACGCCACCAGCAGCTCCCGCACGAAATAGAGCTGCAGCGCGACCAACACTCCCAGGAACCACCACATCCATTTCCGTCCGTTGTCCTTGGTCTTCATTCTGTCCTCTGCGCCCATTCCCTCTGTCACCATCTGCTCGTTACTTGCTCAACGTCTACTTAGATGCTCGACCCTGTCCTTAAGGTCTATTCCCCGTTTACCTGTACCATTTGACACCAAGTGGGGTTCCAAACGCGATAGTACGCAAGGTACATTTTTCGTCTTTAGCCAAACTCCCAGTACGACCTTGCAAATCGGTGATCCAAGTTAAGTTGTCTGTTTTAAGTACATTACGAGTTCAATGCTTCTATGTAAGACGTTCGCTCCGCCTTCACCTGTCCCACCCTGTGGAAAACCTGACCCTCCGTACAGGCCTTTCCGGGGTCACCATGACTTAGCTATCCAGTCTAGGCACCGCCGGCGGCACCCTCTCAGGATCTGCTACGAGCAAATGAGCGATCACTATATTCGCCTTTTATTCGCTATGTCAAGCGATTTTTCCAGGAGACGCTGCAAGGAGGCAGGGAACAACGAAGGAGGAAACGAAGGACCGAAAACCCGTGACCGAGTGGAACTTGGTGCCTTAATTTCCCTTCAGCGCATGCCCCACACAACCGTGCGACTCCCTGAATCGTAACCATCCCCGCACAGCCTGTCCGATGGGCCAGTATGCCTTCGCTCGCCCCCCAAGCTAACGTGATTCCTGCAAGGTTGTTCAGTGTTCTCACAATAGGGGTACGTACCACATGAACCGCTTCTCCGCGCGTGTTCTCCTTCTGATTTTCCCTTCGTTATTAGGCTACCCGGCCTGGGCGCAAAGCTCCGCGCCCCGCGTGGAAGTCGCCAAGGCACGCAACACAGGCTCTTCCGGGAGGATCGCTCCAACCTCCAAGCAGCAACTCTTTGGCAGCATCCCGGTCTCCACCCGATCCCAGGAAGCGCGCAAATTCGTCGAGCTTTCCCTGGACAAGTATGAAAACCACATCGTGGACGGCGCCCTCAGCAATGCTCGCCGCGCCATCCAGAAGGACCCGCAATTTGCCCTCGGCTACGCCGCGCTTTCACTCGCTTCCCTCGGTAGCATTCCGGATTCCGCCGCCCTCGCCCACGCGAAGTCTCTTCTCCCTCGCGCCACTCCCGACGAGCAGCTCCTCATCCGCTGGATGACCAGCATCAGCGATCGCGACCCCCTACCCGCCATCAGCGCCATGAACGATCTCCTAAAGCGCTACCCCAACAACAAGCACGTCCTCTACATCCTCGCCGATTGGCTCTACTCCCAGCAGGATTACGACCGCTCCCGCCAAATGCTCGAGACCGTGCATCAGCTCGACCCTGATTTTCCTCCCGCCCTCAACCTCCTCGGTTACGCCTACATCCAAACTGGCACACCCGATCCCGCAAAAGCCATCGCCTCGCTCCAGCGTTACGCCGAGATACTGCCGAATTCCCCGAACCCGCAAGACTCACTCGGGGAAGTCCTGCGTTTATCCGGCGACGACCAGGGCTCTCTCGATCACTATTCCGCCGCCCTGCAAATCGATCCCACGTACATTTCCTCGCGCTACGGCCTCGGAGACACCTCTGCCCTTATGGGCAACTACATCCGCGCCCGCGCCGAATATGACGAGGCTATCGCCGTCGCCAACAACCCGCGCGACCGCTCACACTCCGAGTTTCAGAAGGCGCTCGTTTATTTCTGGGAAGGCCAGCCCACCGAGGGACGGCAGGCTCTCGATGCTCTCAACGAAAAAGCGCAACAACAAAAGGAGCCCCATTCGCAATTCGAAATTGGTTTCGGCCGCGCTATGCTCGCCGCGGACCCTTCCGTGGAACTCGCGCAACTTCGCTGGCTGGAAACCTGGCTGCAAGACCCTGTCGACGGCCTGACGGAAGTCGACCGCGATAGTTCGCTCGCTCAGGTTCTTCGCGAGCGCACGCGCATCTCCGCTCGCCGCGGCGAATTGGCCCTCGCCGAAGCCAGCGTTCGCAGACTCGAGCACCTCGCGGACTTGTCGCGCGACCTGCTCGTTGCCAATAGCTACGAATCCGCTCGCGGGTATTTGCTCGCCGCCAAAGGCGATCTCGCCGGCGCAATCGACGAACTAGCCGCTGACCCGCGTTCCCTGCTTGTCCTCGATCAGCTCGCCGCCGCCCAAGACAAACTCGGGAACACCTCCGCCGCCGAAGCCACCCGTACTCGCATCAAGTACCTGCGCGCCCCCACCGTCGACTGGTTTCTCCTGACAACCACTCCCGCCGCACACTAGAACCCGTTTCATACGGCCCATGAGATAAAGGTTGTGTCTTAGACCGCGCTTTCCTCATCCAACTGTAGGAGGCCTCAAGCGATGAAGGTGCAGCGAAAGTTCAAGAACATGAACATTTTTGGGCCTGCCGCAGGATTCTCAAGACCTCGATTGGGCAAGCAGATCTTGGTTTCCCTGTTGCCGCTGGTTCTGTTGCTCGCGGCTTGCCCTCGGCACGTGTCGGCCTATCAAGACGCGCAAGCACCAGAGCAGGGCGCGCCATATACCCAACAGACTACCGAGCAGTTGCAGCAGTTAGTGGCGCCAATTGCCCTGTATCCGGACTCGCTTGTGGCGCAGATCCTGGCTGCGTCCACATTTCCCGATCAAGTCGTCGAGGCCGACCGATGGGTGCAAGCGTATCCTGATTTGAAGGGTGACGCTTTGGGTCAAGCTGTGGACCAGCTACCGTGGGACCCCAGCGTTAAGGCGCTCATGGCATTCCCATCCGTTCTGGGAAATATGGACAAGAATCTCTCCTGGACGTCATCCCTGGGCGACGCCTACTACAACCAGCAACAGGATGTGATGGACGCCGTACAAGTGATGCGCCAGCGCGCGCAGGAAGCCGGCAATCTTAAGACTACGCCGCAGCAAACCGTAACGGCGCAAGACTCGACTATCATCATTGAGCCTGCCGAGCCGGATGTGGTTTACGTCCCCGCGTATGATCCGTGGTTGGTTTACGGCGGTCCGATCGTGGCGTGGCCTGGATGGTACCCTTATCCCGGAATCTGGTATGGCGGGCCGTATCTCTCGTTCGGAGTCGGCTTCGGAATCGGCTACTTCGGAGGTTATGGCTGGGGCTGGCATCATTGGGGATCCGATTGGCACAACCACGTCGTAATTTACAACCACAACAGGTACTACTCCCGGAGCAACACGTTTTATAACCGCAACAACTACTATCGAGGCGGAGACGCGCGCGGCGGAGTTAACCGCGACCGCGGCGGAGTTAGCGGCGACCGGGGCGGAGATCGTGCTCGCGGCAATGAGGGGAACAGGCCCCCCAATGCGAACGCCGGCGGCCGCGGCGGGGCTGAAAACCGTCCCGGCCCAACGGCCAGGCCTTTTGAAGGAAACAATAACGCTGCTCGAGGCTACGCTGAACCTCACGGTCAGAGCGGCGTCCGCTCCGGCGCCTTCAGCAACTACGACCATGGCGGGCAGGAAAGGAGCTTTTCGTCACGCGGAAGTACCAGCTTCGGCGGCGGAGGGGCGCGTGGCGGCGGAGGATCTCGCGGCGGTGGTGGCAGACATTGATAATCAAAGTTTCGTCCGGTTCCTAGTACTTTGCAAAATTTACAACTGGAGAGAAGCGACATGCGGCGAACGAAGCTGAACTTCGACAAATTTGATTGGACCAATCTTCTTGAAATGGCCGCTGTCGGCATCTTGTTGGCGGGGGGCTTTCCAGTG
>Ga0307479_10005113_pt1 | contig 12029 bp, 10 predicted proteins | sample atmos_gasesECM4C_FD_203743 | JGI IMG/M metagenome (GOLD analysis project Ga0307479, IMG submission 203743) | Hardwood forest soil microbial communities from Morgan-Monroe State Forest, Indiana, United States - atmos_gasesECM4C_515 | ecosystem: Environmental > Terrestrial > Soil > Temperate... | reverse complement strand
TGCTCTGGCAATACTGGTTCACCTCGCCGCAGCAGAAGCGCGCCACGGGCATGTGGTGGCGGCGGGAACAACTAGGTCTCTACGCCCCGACCCTGGAGCGCGAAGCGGATGGAAGAATTACCGTGCTCGAATGGCCCGCAATGGAACCTCGCGAGTAGTTTTTTTCTACTGCGAACCGGGTTTTTTCTGATCCGCGGCCTTCATTTCGTTGGTGACCCGCTCCAGGTGCTTTTCAAACTCTGGCAAAAACCCGTCGTTGTTCTTCTTTCCCACTTCGATGGCCTTCTGAAAATTCTGCTTTGCGACGTCGAACTTGCCGGCAGCTTCCAGGCCTTCACCGAGACTGTCGTAAGTGTTTGCCGACTCTGGATAAAGTTCTACGTTCTTCTTGAAGACGGCGATGGCCTCCTCAAGGCTCTTCCTGCCCATCAGTTGATACCCCAGGCCATTCATCATGTTTTCGGGCGCGGTTACGGAGTAGCCATAGCGTTCAGAAAGTTTGCGGTAATGCTCTTCCAAGCCGGCAAGGCCGCCGCCCTGGAGCCCGGTCTTGTCGTCACGCGCCACCAACCAGCCGGAGAAGACGGTTCGCAGCCCGTCGTAGTGTGCGCGAAGCACCGTGGAACCGTGATCCTCGTCAGGATAACGCGCCGACTGCCAAACCAGTCCCTTCGGTGCGCCGGCGGCCAAGGTCTTCTGCAATTGCTCGAAGTTCTGGCCCATGGGGTTATCCGTACTGCCCTCGTTGGCCAGCGAAAAAAAGAGCGTTTTCTTAACTTCACTGTGATTGGCGAAGAATTGCTGGGCTTGATGGAGCGTATGCCCGTCGTCCCATTGCAGGCTCGGGCTCACGGCGATGTAGGCATTGAACAGGTCGGGGCGGCTAATCAATGCGTGGATGGCGAACAGCCCGCCGAACGAATGTCCCGCGAAGATGCGGTAGGGCGCTGTCCGGTAGCGCTTCTCGATTTCAGGGATCAGTTCGGTTTGTATGAAATCTAGAAAGCGGTCCGCGCCCCCGCTGGTCGGGAAGGTGTTGACGGTGCCGTCAGGATTCTTCATGTCGGCATGCGATGGGGTCAGGTCACGGTTGCGATCGGTATTGGCGATGCCTACCACAATCAGCGCGGGCATCCGGCCGTGTTCTACGAGGAAGTCAATCGTGCTGCCGGTTTCGTTGACGTGTCCCGGCGCGTCGGTTTGATACAGGACGGGGTAAACGCTCTTGCTTTGCTGATACCCCGGCGGCGTACGGACCCAAATGACACGGTCCTCCTTGAGCACGTTCGAATGAATGTCCAAGCGCTGCGGTATAGGCGGTGCCACCTCCTGAGCGGAGGAGCCCATCGCCGCTACACAGAAAACCCCGAAAAGAGATAGAACGCGCCACTTCATGCCCACCCACCTCATGCCAACCCCCCAGACTTCGCTGCGGCGATTCCGCCTCGCGATTGAAATTTGGCCACAACTCTAATCCGGCGACGCACACGCCGCTCAACTGGGACGAAAGTTTAGCATGCATGTGAGTTTTTGCGGCGATTCCGCCGCTCTGCTGACGATTACTGTGGGAACTGCTTGATGCTGGTGACCTTGTCGCCGATGAAGCGGACGAAGATGGTCTTGGAAGGCGGCTGGCCGTAGATCCAATCCTCGATGTCGTTGCCTTCTGAATCGCGCTCGCGCACCTTGTGATCGGGCTTGCCGATGGCGGCAACCACTTCCTCGTGGTCCATCCCCAGCATGGGCCGGCGGTCCTGGATGGCCTTCTTCATTTCCGGCGGCAGAGTGTCAATCCACTGCAAGGAAGCCGAACGCTCTTTCTGAAAATTGAGGAAAGGCGAGAGAACCTGTTTGAGGTCGTCCGGCGTCAGGTCAGGAACGGATTTATTCCAGTCCAGGAAAAGCGTGCTGCCCATGCCGGGCTGCAGTCCCGGAGGTCCCGTGTCTTGCGTCGAAGTGGACTGCACAGTGGGATACCCACCGCCCACGCCGATTTGCAGATGGTCGCGCCAGTGGCGCTTGCCGCGGCCCCCCCCATTCAAATCGACGACAATCTGGCTGCCGCGAAATTCCAGTTGGGTGATCTGCACGCTGTCGCCCGAATTGACGGCGGCGCCATGCGAAGCCACGGCGCGATCCAGAACTTCGGTGTTCAGCGGCTTGCCAACGGGAAAAGTAAAGCCCTGCTTGCCAGCGGGCAAAGCTTTCACGGCCTTGGCAAATTCGCCGGAGACAAAACGAATCAGTATGAGCTTGGAGCTTTCCTGGAGCGGGCCACTCTTCGCCGCGCTTGCTGGCTTTGCCTGTGGCTGGCTGCCGTCAGAATCCTTCCCGGCGCTGGGAAAAAGCGGAATGTCGTCATCCGACGGAAAATCAAGTACCGGCTTTTCCGAGGCACGGAAACTATGGAGGCGCGGAATGTCCGCGTCGGCCAGGAGCAGGAACGCCAGGGGAATGCAGAACCAGTTTGACATAAACACGGCGCGCCGGTGAGGGGCGCCTACTCTGCCTATTCTACGATGCCGCGAGGCGTATGAATAGGTGCCTGGCCGGGGCGGTGGTTGATTTCTGCACCTGCGCGCTTTAGCGCGATGCGCCTTTACCGCGACACGACCTGCACGCCCTGGCGGTCGATGCCCGTATGCAAAACTTCAGCGCCGGCCTCGACGATGGCCCTCTCCACGCGTTCGCGGGCCGCCGGCTCGATCAGCATCACCACGCAGCCCCCGCCGCCCGCGCCGCACACTTTTCCCGCCAGCGCGCCATTGCGGCGCGCATTTTCTATCACGCGATCGATGGTCTTCGTCGAGATGGTGGGGAGGTTGCGTTTTCGGAAGGACCATTCCTCGCGCATCAGGCCGCCCGCTTCGTCCCAATCGGGCTTCTCGAAGGCCAGGCGCATTTGCTGGGCGACTTCGGAAATGCGCTCGAGGCTGTGCTGCACGGCGCGCTTGCCGCCGATTTGCGCTTTGAAGACTTCCCAGTTGTTGATGCCGTGGCGGCGGGGCTTGCCGGTGTAACAGACCAGTACGCGGCGCTGAAGCTCATCGAGATTGACGCGCAGCTCGACGCGATGCTCGCCGCCGGGCGGCAGCTCGATGGCGGCGGCGCCGCCAAAGGCCGGCGGGTAATGATCCTGCGTGCCGGTGGGGACGTTTATGACGATGGCTTCGGCATCGCGGCTGATGTGGATCCAATCGACCTTGCTCTTCCCCGCTCCGGTGAAGCGGTCGAGGGCCGCGCAAATGGCCACGGCCATAGCGCTCGAGCCGCCAATCCCGGCGCCGGCCGGAGCTTCCGAGTCGGTCGTTAGCGTGAAGCCGCCCTGCGGACGAAAGAATTTGGTGATCTCCGCAAGGAGCGGCAGGCGATAGCGTTTCGCCTTCACGAGCGCGGGGAACGACGAGAAACTTTCTTCGCGCTGGATGTCGCGCGAGAGGAGGCGGATGCGGTCGTCGCCGAGGGGATGCGTTTCAATGCGGCAGGAGGCGTAAAGCGAAATGGCGGCGTTGACCGTGACGGCGCCAGGATGGAAAAGGTAGAGCGGCCAGATGTCGAGGGTGCCGCCGGCAAAGTCCACGCGGGTGGGCGCCTTGGATTCGATGATCATGGGCGCGAGTAAACCCTCCAGTAACTAGTCTTAATTAGAATAGTCAGCGCTGAATAGTCTAATTTAGACTAGTCTAAATTAGACTAGTTAAAATTAGATTAACTAGTGCAACGAACCGAAGTGGCAGGTTCCAGGACGGCCGCCCGGACTCTCCGGCAATGCGCACCCCCAGGCTAGAACCCGGCCCAGGAGAAGCTCTCCGCTCTCCGCTCTCCGCTCTCCGCTCTCCGCTCTCCGCTCTCCGCTCTCGGGTCTCAGCCCTCGCTGTCGGGTCTCGGGTCTCAGCTCCCACTGGCGGAGGCGGCGCGGTTGCGGGCGATGAGTTGCGGGCCATCCTTTTTTTCGACGGCGAGCGCCGGATTGGGCTCGAAGCAGCGGCGGCAGCGGGCCTCGTAAGCGCCCATGGCGCCAACGACGATTAATTCTTCGCTGTCGAGCAGGCGCTGGGTGTGCACCGCCGGGTTGCCGCAGCGGACGCAGATGGCCAGGAGCTTAGTGATCTCTTCGGCGATAGCCAGCAGGCGCGGCATGGGTTCGAACGGGCGGCCGCGGTAGTCGGTGTCGAGGCCGGCGACAATGACGCGCTTGCCGAGATTGGCGAGCTTGGTGCAGATGTCAACAACTTCATCGCCCAGGAACTGTGCTTCGTCGATGCCCACGACTTCGGTGCGCGGAGACAGCTTGTCCATGACTTCGGCGGCCTTTGTAATGTTGTCCGAGGGAATGCCCAAGCCGGAGTGGGAAACGATTTCATTGGCGGCGTAGCGCTCGTCGATGGCGGGCTTGAAAATTTGCACGCGCTGGCGCGCAATCTCCGCGCGGCGCAAGCGGCGGATCAGCTCCTCGCTCTTGCCGGAGAACATTGGACCGACGATGACTTCGATCCAGCCCATATTGCCTTTGACGATGTCCACGGTGGCTCCTGGCGAAATCAGTTTTAAGTCTTAAGTCTTAAGGCCGTAGGTTCTCTGTTCTCAGTCATCAGTTCTCAGTCATCAGTTATCAGTCACCAGATACAAGAACCGGCCCTGCCCAGCACAACCTGACGCGGTCGCGCTCATGAATCTGATGTAGAGGCGCCCACGGCAGCGGCGCGATACATCTTCTCATTATAGAACGGGGCGAAGGCTGCGAGCACGGCGATGCGAAACGCCTCCTGCCGGCTAATGAGATCGCCCGAAAGAACGCCCCAGGCGCCTTGCCGGTCGCGGATGCCGACTGCGCCGGCGAAGCGGTCGATGGCCGCGGCCAGCTCCGTGCCATTCTCGAGAACTTCATGCGCGAGTGATTCCGGCAACTCGATGCCGCCGGAACGGCCGTAGTGGCCGCGGTCGCCGTCCGAAACGTAAGCCCAGCTCTCCAAGAAAACGCGGCGGCGCCCCTTCGCCGGCAAATCGGCGGCATTGTGCAAGCCTGGAACAGACGAGGCGCTTTCGTGAATCACGTCGAGGCCGCCTTCCAAGCCAACGAAATAGCTCCACGGTAAACCGTCTTTGCGCGCCATGTGCGCCAGGGCTTCCGCGCGCTGGCGCGCGCCGCGCATCAATTCGGCGCACGAGGCAGGTGTGTGGCTGACACCGCTCTGCACCTCGATAGCGACCAACTCGAATTCGGGACGGGGAGAAAACGAAGGCGAGAAGGCTTCGAGGGCGGCTTTGACGGCGTCGATTTTTGGGCCGCGCTTGCTGCCGATGGCGATGATAGTCTTGGGCATGCTCAGTGAAATTCGCCGCGCCGATTGTAACTACACCTGGATGAAATATTCACGGAGAATTTTTTGGGGCTGAGGAAAACTCGAATCAGTCATCAAAAACGTCCTGGGAGGAAAACTTAGAAAGCGAAAGAAAAGTCAAAACCCGCACGCTTGCGAGAACCGCAAGGGATGCGGCAGCCGAAATCCTCTCACCGATCAATCGGTCGACCACCACCCGCCTCCTTCGATGCACAAAGAGACCATGCAGCGGCATCCAACCTATGATTACATTGCAATTCCGGGAGGGGAAATCATGAGCACTCCAGAGATTCCGCGGAAGGCCGACTTTAGGACGCGGGCAAAGACAGGCGACGTTCCAGTAGCTCGTCTGATTGGCTTTCAAACGGAAGAGATTACGGATGGACGGGCAATTGTAACGTTGGTCGCCGGACCGCAGCACGCAAATCCGATGGGCACGCTTCACGGCGGAATTCTTTGTGACATTGCCGACGCGGCGATGGGAATCGCGTTTGCAAGCACTCTCGCCCCCAACGAATCATTTACCACTGTGGAGTTGAAGATCAATTTCTTCCGGCCCGTTTGGGAGGCTCGCCTGAAGGCCGAAGGGAAGGTAGTGCGGCGGGGACGCAGCGTGGGCTACGTCGAGTGCGAAATTACAGACGAACGAAACCAGCTGATTGCTAAGGCGGCGTCGACTTGTCTTGCCCTGAGAGGAGAGGAAGCAAAAGGGCGGTAAGGCGGAGCGCAGAGGTTATTTCAGCTTGGCGTATTCGGATTTGGCGGCGATGAGGATGGGAATGTCCGGGTCAGCGTCTTTCCAGAGCGTGAGGAAATCCTGATAGGCCGCGCGGGCTTTGGCGGTGTCGCCTTGTATGGCGTAGGCTCTGCCGATTTGGAGATGCGCGAGTGCGCCGATAGGGCTATTTACAACAATTCCGCGATGGTCAAGCAGCTTCTGAAACTCGGCCACTGCGGCGGCACCATTGCGCGCCAGCAAGTAGGCCTGGCCGCGCACGTAAACGTCGTATAATTCAGAGCCAAGCTCGTAGGCAGCGGCAGGTTCCAGGAGCGAAAGTGCTTGTCCCGAATCGTGGCGGTTAAGTGCGATAGTAGCGTTGATGCAAGGCAGAAGAGATACGTTGATATAGGTATCCAACGGGTAGTTCTTCTCCAGATTTGCGACAATTGCCTTGGCCCGCGCAGTCTCTCCAATTCTTGCTAAGGTGAGTCCTACGAACGGCTCGACATACCTCCCCGGGCCGAGCTTCAAAGCCGCGTCGACGCCTTGTCTGGCCAACACCACAACGCCGATGTCGGCCTCCTCCAGGGCTGCGCTTGCTAACCATCTCGCGGCCGGCTCCTTCATGTCGGCGCGCTTCGCTGAATCCGCCGCCCGGTGGGAAAACTCGCGGGCCTTAGTCATGCGTCCATAGTACGCCTCCGTGTCCGATTGATAGGCGAGTAAGGTGTCTTCCTCTCCGGGCCTTCCAGCAGCCCAAGCAACCTGCCGCTCCATCTCCACGGCATCATTCTGGAGAAAAGCAAGTTTGTACAGTTCCGTGTGCAGCCACAAACCTTCAAGCTTGCGCGCTTGTGCTTGCTCAAGGATTGTTCTGGATTTGTCAAGCTGATTGAGGCTGGTGTAATCGCCCGCGAGATTGACATAGTTATATATGGAGTTTGGGTCTAGGTTGAGGGCCTCCTTGTATCTGGCCGCGGCTTTTTCATACTGACCAAGGGTGGCGTAGAAGCTCCCCAGATTGTTGCGGGGTGCGGCAACCTGTGGATAACTCTCTGCCCACGCCTCGTTCGTGCGGATAGCTTTCTCCAATTCTCCTGTGACTTCCAAGTAGTAAAATGCGGAGATGCGGTATTTCTCCTCTTCAGTAACGCGGTCGCGCAGGTTATACGCCTTCTTGATGTATTCGGCTGACAACTTGGTTTCGCCAAGGTTGTGGTACGTGTTTCCGAGACCAGCGTAGGCAAGAGCGAAGTTCGGGTCCATTTCGATGGCACGTATGAAGAATGGAAGGGCTTCCATATCCCCCTTGGTCCGTGAAGTCGTGAGGCCTAGGCTGTAGGCCTTTAATGCGTCCAGTGACGTGGTTGTAGCCACAACTGGAACGTCGAACTTCTGCACCGACGCCAGCGACTCACCCAGTTTGGTCCGCAGACTGGACGCCGCCTTGCCTAATGCTGTCAGCACAGCCTCCTTGTTGCTAGCCTCTGCCTGTTCCTTGGCCAACACGTCCCCGTTGTTGCAAGCCGCCGCCTCCAGCCCCACAACGTATCGACTACCGAGGCTGGCAATTGAACCTGCTAGCAGCGCTTTGCTCTCCGTCCGGATGCAGACCTCCCTACCAAGTTCTCGCGTGAGCCGTTCGCCCGGCGACCGGCCCATCAGGCGTAGCGTGTCGCTCACCTTTTTGTCCGAAAGAATTCTGAGGAAGGGAGACTGTGTCAATTCGATGGAGAGGGCCTGCTTCAGAGCGTCGTCGAAAATGGGGTCGCCGGTCGTGTTGGAGAAATCGGCGAGGACGATGGTGTCTTTGTCAGTCAGTTTCGGAGTGCGATGTAGATAGAAGTAACTGCCAGCGGCAAACGCCACAGCGACTAGAGCTGCAGAGACAACAAGTTTCCCCCGGATTCCACCCTGTTTGCCTACGCCAACTGTTGTATTCGTTGCTGCTGGCACCCGTGCCGACTCTGTGTCGCGTTTCAATCGTTGCAAATCCGCGCGAATATCAGCCGCGCTCTGATAGCGGAGGTTTCTGTCCTTCTCCAGCGCTTTGTTGATGAGGCGTTCCCAATCTACCGGCAGGTCAAGATTCAGCCGCGCGGCCGAAGCCGGCGTCCCGTCCAGAATGGCGTGGAATATCATTCCCGACGTGTCGCCCCGAAATGGCATTTGCCCTGTGGCCATTTGGTAGAGCACGGCACCAAACGAAAACAGGTCGGTGCGAGCATCCAGTTCCTTGCCCTGCACCTGTTCCGGCGACATGTAAGCCACGGTGCCAATCGCCGTGCCTGGACTCGTCAGGTGTTCTTCGGCATCGAGCGTCGCTGCGGTCGCCTCGGTTCCTGAAACCGGTTTGGAAGCTACCTTGGCCAGACCGAAGTCCAGAATCTTTGCGTGCCCGCGCTTGGTCACAAAAATGTTGGCAGGCTTGATGTCGCGGTGAATGATTCCTTCGCCGTGAGCCGCGTCCAGGGCGTCGGCAATCTCGATCCCCAGCGAAAGCAGATTCTCCAGTTCCATGGCGCGGTCGCCGATGCGGTGCTTCAGCGTCTGCCCGTCGAGAAACTCCATGGCAATGAAAGGCTGGCCGTTGTGTTCGCCGATTTCATAGATGGTGCAAATATTGGGATGGTTCAGGGCGGAAGCAGCCTGTGCCTCGCGGTTGAAGCGGCTGAGAGATTGTGAGTCTGCTGCGAACCCGTCCGGAAGGAACTTCAAGGCGACAAAGCGGTGGAGCTTGGTGTCTTCCGCCTTATAGACAACACCCATTCCGCCGCCACCGATCTTCTCGATGACCTGGTAGTGCGAGATGGTTTGGCCAATCATAGAGAAGGACTGGCGCAATCTTAGGTTTCACCGTCAACCAAGTCAACGTGTGTAAAGATCGTGTGCAAAGACTGAAACCATTGGCGGGAAGGCGCATCCAATGGGCCGGAGGTGTTACATGGCGAAACTAGCGATATGGGCGGAAGTGCAGGCGAAAGCCGGCAAGGAGAAAGAAGTTGAAGCGTTCCTGAAGTCAGCGCAACCTCTGGCGGAGAGAGAAGGGGGGACTCTAACTTGGTACGCGGTGCAAACCGGACCGGGAAAATATGGGATTTTCGACACGTTTGCCGACGAGAGCGGCCGGGAGGCACACCTGACGGGAGAAATCGCGAAAGCACTTATAGCCAAGGCGCATGAATTGTTCGCCAAGCCGCCGGAGATTCACAAGATTGACGTGTTGGCGGCGAAGGGGCCGGGCGCGTCGAAGGTTGCGCACGGGGCGTAGTCAAACCAGCCGCGCGCTCAGGAACCCGGCAGGTCACGACTTGAAAAGAATGGAAAGGCCTGTTCCGGGGAAACTTCTAGGGGTGGCCTACGAGATGGGGCGAAGAGACTTGCGCAGCGGGTTCTTGCTTCGGAGGCCCGCCGGCGCTTTCTCTGCAAGCAGAGGCTCAAGCAGCGTGCGGAGAGAGTTCTCATTTTCAAGAGCGGGATCGCCGCCCTTGCCGCCGCTTTGGGCCCGGATTACCCCGGCGCGGTCAATGACGACAGCCTGCGGAATGTTCAAGGTCTCTTTAGGCTCGCGGGCCAAATAAGCATCCACCTTGTCCGGCCCGCGAATAGCCGAGCGGGTAGGTAAGTTTGAAACCTTCCGCGAAGTAGGTCAAGGTCTGCAGGTCCGCGCCTGGCCCGAAGATAATGGCGACAGCCTGGAAGATTCCTTGCCGCTGGACGCTTGCGCGGCCGGGGAATCAATTCACCATTCCGGTCTAGCAGATTCAGCAGAACGCTCCGTCGGTGACACCAGATTGTGGCGCCACCACCGCCTAGCCTCGAAAGCCCGCCAGCCCTTAGGGCCTGTTTCGAGACGGCGTCCTGCGGCCCTGCAAAATCAGCAGCCCACATACTGCCAGAAGAGCAGCAGTTACAAATCCCAATACAAGTGATTGCGAAGATCCCTCGATTGGCCCGCGATGGGATTTGGACAGCGCGGAAAGATCTGCTGCGACCAAGGATTCGCGATGATTGGTTGTTGCTGGTTGTATTGCGGACTGGCCTTGGTCAACGATGGCCGAGAGGGCGCCTTTTCCCGAAACCTCAAATTCGAGCCCCGGGCTCATGCTTAATCCGTTGACGGCATGAACTTGATAGCCTTTGTCTTGCGTCGCCAGGGTGTCGAATGCCGGCGAGTTCGACGAGAATTTCATGGTAACGGGAATCATAACGGCCAACTGTTGCAGCGGATACTCGCGCCTGATTTGAAAGGCAGCATGGCCTTGATAAGGAAGGTTGTAGTTGAAAGCAAATCTGGTTGCTCCAGGAAGCAGCGGGAAATTCACTGTGTAGTGCCCCGCTTCGCCGGGCACGGGAGCCGCAGAGATCATGGCCGCAGAGCTATCCGGACCTGCCGCCAAGACGGAATCAATCTCAGCTTCGGCAGGGAGATAGACCTGGAAGGTTCGCTCTCCCGCTTGCGTCACGGGCGGGAGCGAATCGTTTTTGATCTCGTAGAAGTCGGAGACGTGGAGCAGTTTCCCGTTGGTTCCGACGCGGAGGATTTCGATAGTCCCGGTCACGTTCCGGACTCTTCGTGCCACGTCGTAAACATCCACGGAAACAACGCCGCTTGCCGCAGCTGGCCGATCGTAACTAGTCCCCTGGTGAACCACACGCACCACGTGGGATTTGTCGGAATATGGCACTGAAATGGTGAACTCTCCACGAGCATCCGTCCTCGTGCGTGCTTCCTCCTGGGCGCCTTGATCGAGTCTGAGAAGGATTACTTCGTCTCCTGCAGCTGGCCGACCCCGCGTTTGATTACGAACGGTGCCTCGGAGCTCGTTTGCGCTGAGCGCGTCCGCTGATAGACTGACTAGCAGTGCCAAGAGACAAACAGTCCTCCGTACACCCAGCGTCTTCCGGTTGTGACGACGAAAGTCCATCACTCCTTTGCTCCCGAGGCCGCAACGGACGTCGGCGTACCGAGCGCCCGGCCGAACAAGATGCCAGTTTCCACCTCGACGGCACGTCCGTCGCGCAGATACGGTTTGAAGCGCCACTGCCAAAGAGCATCCGTTATTGCTCTTGCCTGATCAGGAAACGCGCTAAGAAAATGGATGTGCTTGACCTTGCCATCTCTGTCAATGACGATACGCACGGGGATGGGGTTGAATGTGCGTTCGGTCATGACCGGATCGACTCGGGTCAGGATATTTTCGTCGCGTGCATAACCCTTGCTGCACACCGGCACCTCACCACCGCCGGTTCCTGAAATCGGCCCCGCCTCGGCGGGCAACTTCATCTGACCCATATCTTCGATGAGACTTTCCAGCAGTTGCGTGTCCCGGCTAGTGAACACGAACTGCACCATGTGGCAGCGGATTTGCGTTGCGAGAACGTGCCAATGCAGTTCCGCGACTGGCGAAAAATAATCAAACCGGAAGAATGAACGGTCCGCCATCCGCACCAGCGTTGGCGGCTGTTCCGTGACGTAATCTACCTTTAAGCTGCTTTGCATTGCGCTGATCAGTTCCATGGCGTTTGCTGCGGGGGTTGTGGTGAAGAAGAGATCCTGAGCAGTGATCAAAACACTCGCGCGGGTTGTTCCCTTGTAAGTATCCGAAGGCCTGATCTGAGCGAGAACGTAATAGCCGGTGTCCGAGGGAGGCGGACCTTTGTATTTCTCGATCCAATCCGCGCGTAAGGGGTAGGTCAAGCCAAAGTACGCGTTCGAGTAGGCTCTCCCAGCCACGCCGCCGCCTTCCGGCAGGGGAGTCGTGGAATCGCTGGCACTCGACCATGCCCCTTTTACCAGGATGATGTTGGTCGGCAGTTTCTTGGCTTGCGCGTTTTGAGAAAAATCACCACCATTTTGAGGCGCGCCCCGCGCCGGCAGCAGAAACCAAGAAGCAAGACCGAGAAATGTCAGGAACCGCAAGAATGGGGCCTGCATCCTTACACCTTGAATCGGCTTCCTCTCT
>Ga0307479_10005112_pt1 | contig 12029 bp, 11 predicted proteins | sample atmos_gasesECM4C_FD_203743 | JGI IMG/M metagenome (GOLD analysis project Ga0307479, IMG submission 203743) | Hardwood forest soil microbial communities from Morgan-Monroe State Forest, Indiana, United States - atmos_gasesECM4C_515 | ecosystem: Environmental > Terrestrial > Soil > Temperate... | reverse complement strand
CAGAGGAAAAGCCCGGGGCTCCCGACCCGCTAGCAGCGTTCGCGGCTGCCCCAGGGGACGAGAAGATGTGGACGGCACGGGTGCGCCGCCGGGCGCTGGCCGCGCTGGCGCCGGGCAAGCTGCTCCCGGACCGGCAACCAGCCTACGTCGCCTCCTGGGTATACGTATTCGGCGTGGCCTCGCTGGCCGCGCTCGGTGTGGTGATCTTGAGCGGGTTCACGATCGCGGTCGGCGGCACTGACTGGTGGCATACCAACCCGGTCGGACACTACTTCAACAGCCTGCACCTGTGGAGTGTCGAGCTGTTTATGGCATTGCTGGTCATCCACCTGTGGGGCAAGTTCTGGATGGCCGCGTGGCGCGGCCGCCGGACGCTGACCTGGGTCACCGGCGTGGTCGCGTTCATTGCCTCGATCGTGGAGTGCTTCACCGGATACTTGTCCCAGCAGAACTTCGACTCGCAGTGGATCGCCACCAACGGCAAGGACGCGTTCAACGCGGTCGGCGTCGGGGCGTTCTTCAACCTGATGAACTTCGGCCAGATGCTGCTATGGCACGTGGTGCTCATCCCGATCGTGCTGATCGCACTCGTCGGCGCGCACGTGCTGCTGGTCCGGATGCGCGGGGTCAGCCACCCGCTGCCCCCGGTCCGGCCCCGCGGGCTCGCCGCTCGGCGCGCGGCTCGACTGGCTGACCGGCAAGCGTGGCGCGGCCCGACCAAGCGCTACGACATCCTGAAGGAGGGGACGATCGCGTCGGTGATCGTCCTGGTGCTCACGGTCGCGCTGGCCAGCCTGCTGTCCTCCCCCGACGACCCGCCGCTCACCGTGCGCACCTGGGTCCAGGTGGCGCCCGATGACTTCCTGGCCACCGCGGCCGGGGAGCTGGCCGGCACCAGCGTGAGCTCCAACTACGGCCCGCCCTACAACACCAACGGAGCGCCGCAAACGCCGCAGAAGATCCTGTTCTCGCCGGCGAACATCCTCGGCGTCACATATCCGTTCGACCCGGCACAGACGTTCGTGCTGGCCCCGCTGACCAGCGCGGCACCGGGCGACCCGGTGCTGGGCGCGGCGTTGGCCCAGTACAACGCGGCGTCCGCTGACCAGCAGAACAAGTGGGCCACGGCGTACGGGAAAGCGGTCACCAAGGTGACGTTCACCAGCAACGGAACGCCGGTGGTACCCGCGGCGGCCGACGGGCCGGTGCCGGTGATGCTGGCTAGCGAGCTCGCGCTGGCCCGGAGCGGTGCGATCGACACCGACCTGCTCGCCCAGCGGTCGTTCTACGGCACCGACTTCACCAAGCCGCTGCTGTTCCTGGCCGACGGCGGCTACTACGCGGGGGTGGCGGCAGCCAATCACCTGACCGGCACCCAGTGGGGCGTGATGAACGAGACCGGCAGCTACCCGGGCCAGCCCTGGCTGTGGCTGTATCAGCTGTGGTATCAGCTTCCCGGCTTCCGGACCTCTACCAATGCTGACCTGATCGCCATCTACCTGACCGGCGCCGCCACCGTGCTCCTGCTGGCCGTCCCGTTCGTCCCCGGACTGCGCGACATCCCGCGTTGGATCCCGGTGCACCGCCTCATCTGGCGCTCGGCGAACCAGACCACGGGCGAGCCGCCCGGTGACGCACCCACCATCGAGCCCATCACGCACACTGTCGATCATTAGGAAGCGAAACCATCATGACAACCAAGCCCATCGTGGCCGGCACCGACGGCTCACTAGAATCGCTCAGGGCGGTCGAATGGGCCGCCCGGGAGGCCGCACTGCGCGGCGCCCCGCTCCGGATCGTGTCCGTAGCGGAGATACTCCCCCGGATGAGCATGCCCCCGCACACCGTCGATATGGAGACCGTCGCCAGCGCGATCCGCGTGAACCGCGACCACGCGCTAGCCGCCGCGGCCCGGGCGGCCGCCGAGATGGCTCCGGACGTGCTGGTGGACACCGATCCGCTGGATGGGTCGGCTGCCCTGACGGTCACTCAGAGCGGGGCCGGCGCGCTCATGCTGGTTGTCGGGTCCCGGGGAGCGGGCGCGTTCAGCGCCATGATTCTCGGTTCGGTGGGGCGGTACGCGGCCGTACACGCCGAGTGCCCGGTCGTGGTGGTCCGGGAGGAGAGTGTAGCGGCGCACCGTCAGGTCATCGTCGGCATCCGGGACCCGGAGGACTGCGCGGCGGCGCTCGACTTCGCCTTCACCGAAGCCCAGCTGCGCAAGGCGCGGCTGCTGGCCGTCCACGCGTGGCAGCTACCACGCGCCGCCGACAGCTGGCCGTCCCCGGACGTACCACTGGGGCAGGCCCCGCAGGCGGCGGCCAGCCAGCGGATCGACGAGCTGCTGGCCACCTGGCAGGAGAAGTATCCCGACGTCGTCACCGGCTCCGACGTCGTACACGGACACCCAGGACGGCTGCTCGCCGGGCTGTCGGCCCGCGCCGACCTGGTAGTACTCGGCAGGCACGACCGGCGCGACCGGACGCTGCCGGGGCCGGCCCGAGTTACGCACGCAGTACTTAGCCACGCGCACGGCCCGATCGCCACGGTCCCGCCGGCCTCGGACAGTACTCCCGTCACCGGATGACGGGAAGTGCTAGCGAGACCGGGTGGTTGTGGCAGCCACACGGTTGGAACCGTGTGGTTGCGGCAATCACGCGGTTGGCGGCCGCTGAGACCAGTCGACCTAGGGACTTTCTGCCCTAGCCCGGCACCCAGCCTGGGCGCACTGTTGAGGTATGAGCTACGTGCTGGACCGCGGCGACTTGGACCAACTGCTGGTGGCGATCCGGGCTCGTGGGTTCCGCCTCGTCGGGCCGGTGGTGGCGGACGGCGCGATCTGCTACGGCGATATCGCCTCGTCGGCCGACCTGCCGGCCGGCTGGACCGACGAGCAGGACGGCGGGACATACCGGCTGAAACACCGCGATGACGAGGCGCTATTCGGGTACAACGTGGGCCCGCAGTCGCCGAAGAAATACCTGTTTCCGGCCTCCGCCACGCTGTGGCGGGCAGCCGAGGCGCCTGACGATCGGCCGCCCGAGCCGTTCGCGTTCATCGGCGTGCGGGCGTGCGAGCTGCGCGCGATCGCCATCCAGGATCGCGTCTTCCTCGGCGGCGAGCACCCCGATCCGCTGTATGCGGCGCGCCGGGAGGGCGCGTTCATCGTCGCGGTCAACTGCGGCCAGGCCGCGAACACCTGCTTCTGCGTCTCGATGTCCGCGGGTCCGAAGGCGGACCAAGGCTTCGACCTCGCGCTTACCGAAATGATCGACGATAAAGGCCACCGGTTCCTGGTCGAAGCAGGGACACCTCGCGGCGAGGAGGTCATGCGCGAGGTGCCCGCTCACCAAGCGACAGCGACGGACACCACGACGGCCGACGACATCATTGAGCGGACCGCGGCCCAGATGGGCCGGGCGATGCCGGCCATGGACCTGCGCGACCTGCTCTATGACAACCTCGAGCATCCCCGCTGGGATGACGTGGCGGACCGGTGCCTGGCCTGCGGCAACTGCACGATGGTCTGCCCGACCTGCTTCTGCTTCAGCGTCGAGGACGTCAGCGATCTGGCCGGGCAGCAGCCAGAGCGGGAAAGGCACTGGGATTCCTGCTTCACGCTCGACCACTCCTACATCCACGGCGGACCGGTGCGGACCTCCACCAAGTCCCGCTACCGGCAGTGGATGACGCACAAGCTGGCCACCTGGGTCGACCAGTTCGGCACCTCGGGCTGCGTGGGGTGCGGGCGGTGCATCACCTGGTGCCCAGTAGGCATCGACATCACCGAGGAGGTGGCCGCAATTGCCGCAGACTCATGAGCCCCAGCCCCTTGACCGGCTGCTGCGCGAGCACAAGTTCTTCGCCGGCCTAGACCCGGAGCATCTGACCCTGCTCGTCGGCTGTGCCAGAAATACCGTCTTCCCCGCGGGGGCCTTCATGTTCAGGGAGGCGGGGCCGGCCGATGAGTTCTTCCTCATCCGGGACGGCGTGCTCGCGCTTGAGGTGACCGGGCCTGGCCAGGGCCCGATCACGGTGCAGACCCTCGTCGCTGGCGACGTGGTGGGCTTCTCCTGGCTCATCGAACGGAATCACCGGTGGCAGTTCGACGGCCGGGTCGTCGAGCGGATCCGCGCGCTTGAGCTGGACGGAGTGTGCCTGCGCGCCAAGTGCGAGGCGGACCCGCGGCTCGGTTACGAACTCATGCGCCGGTTCGCCGGCCTGGCGTCGGACCGGCTGCAGGCCACCCGGCTGCAACTGCTGGACGTGTATGGTCATGCGTACCCCAGCTGACACTACAGGCGCTGACACAGCGGGCGCCCCATGGGTTACCACCGAGCCGTGGCGGGTAGCGAACACACGGCGAGAGTCCGACGACACCGTCACCCTGGAACTTGAGCCGCCGGCCCCGTTCGAGTTCAGCCCCGGCCAGTTCAACATGCTCTATGCCCGCGGCATAGGCGAGGTCCCGATCTCGATCAGCAGCGACCCCGGCGAGCCGGAAAGAATCCTGCACACGATCCGGGAGGTCGGGGCGGTCACCCGCGCACTGTGCGCGGCGGAGCCGGGCCAGGAAATCGGCGTCCGTGGCCCGTACGGCTCGCGCTGGCCGCTCGAAAAAGCCGAAGGCGGCGACCTGATGATCGTCGCCGGCGGCATCGGCCTGCCGCCGCTGCGTCCCGCCATCTACCAGGCCCTCAGCCGTCGGGATCATTACCAGCGGATCGTCCTGCTCTACGGCGCCCGCACCCCGGTCGACCTGCTGTTCACCGGGGAGCTGGCGAAATGGCGGAGCCGGTTCGACCTGACCGTTGAGGTCACCGTTGACGCGGCGGACCGCGACTGGCGGGGAAACGTCGGTGTCGTCCCGGACCTCATCGCGAGGGCGCCGTTCGAACCCGGCAAGACGACCGCGTTCATGGTTGGTCCGGAGATCATGATGCGGTTCACCGTCCGCGCCTTGCAGCGTGCGGGCGTCCCGGATGATCGGGTGTTCCTGTCGATGGAGCGCAACATGCAGTGTGCCGCGGCGCTGTGCGGCCACTGCCAGTTCGGGCCGTTCCTCATCTGCCGGGACGGGCCGGTGTTGAGCTACCGCCAGCTGGCCCCCTGGATCACCCTGCGGGAGATCTGATGAAACCGACCCTGGCCGTCTGGAAGTTCGCCTCCTGCGACGGGTGCCAGCTCACGCTGCTGAACTGCGAAGACGAACTCCTGCAGATCGCTGATTGCGTGCAGATAGCGAACTTCACCGAGGCCTCAAGCGCGGTGATCGACGGCCCCTACGACCTGTCGCTGGTCGAGGGCTCGATCACCACCCCTGGCGACGCCGAGCGGATCCGCAAGGTCCGCGACGCATCCCGTGTCCTGCTTACCATCGGCGCCTGCGCGACGTCCGGCGGAATCCAGGCGCTACGGAACTTCTCCGCCGACCTGGCTCCGGTGGTGTACGCCAGCCCTGAATACATCGACACGCTGCGCACCTCCACCGCCATTGCCGACCACGTGACGGTCGACTTCGAACTGCGCGGCTGCCCGATCGACCGCAAGCAGCTCCTCGAGGTGATCGGGGCCTTCCTCACCGGCCGCAAGCCGAACGTCCGTGGCCACTCCGTGTGCGTCGAGTGCAAGCGCGCCGGTCTGACCTGCGTCATGGTGGCGCACGGCACGCCGTGCCTCGGCCCGGTGACACAGGCCGGCTGCGGCGCCCTGTGCCCAGCGGTCGGACGCGGCTGCTACGGCTGCTTCGGCCCGATGGAATCGCCCAACACCCCGGCGCTGTCCCGGAAGTGGCTCGAGCTCGGCGTAGCCGACCACGGCCTGGTCCGCGCCTTCCGCACGTTCACCGCCGCCGCGGAGCCGTTCCGGAAGGAGGCCGACACACATGACGCACGGTAGCCGGGTGAAGGTCCCGGGCTTGAGCAGGGTCGAGGGCGAAGGCGGCCTGGAGATCATCACCAAGAACGGCGAGGTCACCGAGGCCAGGCTGGACATCTACGAGCCGCCCAGGTTCTTCGAGGCGATGCTGCGCGGCCGCCAGTACACCGAGCCGCCCGACATCACCGCACGGATCTGCGGCATCTGCCCGATCGCCTACCAGATGAGCGCGTGTGCGGCCATCGAGGACGCCTGCGGAGTCACGGTCAGCGACCAGGTCAAAAAGCTCAGAAGGCTCATCTACTGCGGCGAGTGGATCGAGAGCCACGCGCTGCACATCTACCTGCTGCACGCACCCGACTTCCTGGGCTACGAAAGCGGCATCCACCTGGCCCGTGATCACCCCGACCTGGTCAAGCGCGGCCTCCGCCTGAAGAAGACCGGCAACCAGCTGATGACTGTCGTTGGCGGCCGTTCGGTCCACCCGGTAAACATCAAGGTGGGCGGCTTCTACCGCGCCCCCGCGCGCGGCGCACTGAGAGAGCTGGTCGCCGAGCTGGAATGGGCCCGGCAGGCAGCCGAGGACACCGTACGCTGGGTCAGCACGTTCGACTTCCCGGATTACGGCCATGAGTACGAGTTCGTCGCGCTGCGCCACCCGAGCGACTATCCGATCACCGAAGGTCGCATCGTCTCCAGCAGTGGCCTCGATATAGCACCGGAAAGCTACGACGAGCATTTCACCGAGTTCCAGGTCCCGCACTCCACCGCACTGCATTCGGTGCTGGACGGGGACAAGACGTACCTGACCGGCCCGATGGCCCGGTACAGCCTGAACCACGACCGCATGCCACCGGACATCGCCGCCGTAGCGCGCGAAGCCGGTCTCGCAAACACCTGCCACAGTCCGTTCCTTAGTATTGTTGTTCGAGCAATTGAGCTGCTGTACGCGTGTGACGAGGCACTCAAGCTGATCGTCGGCTACGAGCCCCCGGACCCCTCAGCGGCTCAGGTAGAGCCCAAAGACGCGACCGGCTACGGCTGTACCGAGGCTCCCCGCGGGCTGCTTTACCACCGGTACCGCATCCGAGCCGACGGGACCATCGAGGACGCGAAGATCGTCCCGCCCACCTCGCAGAACCAGCGCGCCATCGAGGCCGACCTCCGCGACTTCGCCGCGACCCGCCTGCACTTGTCCGACCACCAACTCACCCACGAGTGCGAGCAAGCCGTGCGTAGCTACGACCCATGCATTTCTTGCGCCACCCATTTCCTCGACCTTCGAGTGAGGCGGCAATGACTACAACACTGGTCATCGGAATCGGCAACTACGATCGCGGCGACGACGGCGCGGGCCTGGCGGTAGCCGAGCGCATCCGGGCCGCGCACCTGCCCGGCGTCGGGATCATGCAGCTGGATGGCGACCAGCTCGGGCTGCTGGACGCCTGGGCGGACGCCGCCGACGTCTACGTGATAGACGCGGTGTGCTCGGGCTGCCCGCCCGGGACCGTATTCCACTTCGACGCGGCGCGCGCGCTGCCGGCCCGGTTCAGCTACCGCGGCACCCACACGTTCAGCCTGGCCGACGTCGTCGAGCTGGCCCGCGAGCTCGGCTCCCTGCCGCCGCGCCTGACCGGCTACGGCATCGAAGGCAGCAAGTTCGAGATTGGCACCGCCCTGTCGCCCGAGATCACCGGCGCGGTGGAAGCCGTGGCCGACCGCCTGCTCCGTGAACTCCGGCAGCCCAGTGACCTCCGCGGGCGCGGAGAGCCGCGGGACGGCGGCTGACATGTGCACCGGAATCACCGGCGTGATCACCGAAGTCGAGGACGACGACGGCATCGGCGTGGCCTGGGTCGACACGGGCGAGTCCCGCCTCACCGCTTCCCTGCTCACCTGCCCGGAGGCACGCGCCGGGGAAACCGTCCTCGTCCATTCCGGTTTCGTGCTCAAGATCCTCGAGGAGGAATCATCATGAGCCTCCGCGTCAAAAACCGGGGCACGGGCCTGGCTCTCGCCCTCGCCGCCGCGGTGATCAGCGGTTTCGCGGTCTTCACGAACTCTTACGGGGTGCGGGCCTTCGGCGACGCGACGGTTTACACGACGGCTAAGAACCTCGTCGCCGCTATCGTGCTAGGGGCTGTGCTCGTGGCCGTCTCGTGGCGCGGCCGGAGGGGCCGGGAAGGCTTCACCCGCCCCCGGAATCTCGCCCAGTGGGCCGGCCTCGGCGCGGTAGCCATCATCGGCGGCAGCGTCCCGTTCATCTTGTTCTTCAAGGGCCTGGCCGAGACGTCCGCGGCTAACGCGGCATTCATCCAGAAGACTCTCGTGGTCTGGGTAGCGCTGCTGGCCGTCCCCTTCCTGCGCGAGCGGGTCGGGCTGTGGCACGTGGCCGCGATCGCGGTGCTGGTCTGGGGGCAGGCGCTGCTCGGCGGAGGCTATTCCATCCGGCTTGGCACTGGCCCGGCGATGATCTTCATCGCCACCTTGATGTGGGCCGTGGAAACCATCGTGGCGCGGCGACTGCTCGGCTCACTGTCCGCGCTCACCGTCGGCACCGCCCGGATGGGCCTCGGCGTCCTCATCCTGATCGGCTACACACTCGTCACGACGAAATGGAGCGCGCTGACCGCGATCGGCTGGCACCAGTGGTCGTGGGCGATCGCGACCGGATTGATCCTCGCCGCGTACGTCGCCACCTGGTACGCCGCGCTGGCCCGGGCCTGGGCGATCGACGTGACCGCGATCCTGGTTCCCGGCGCGATCATCACCGCGCTGCTGCAGGCCGGCGTGCAAGGCAAGACACTCGCGCCGCACTGGCCAGGCCTGCTGCTGATCGCCGCCGGCGCCGCCGCCATCGGCTTGGCCGCACTCCGCGGCAGACCCGCCCCCGCGCTGGCGGAGGTTCGTTGACAGCCGGCCCGCTGCTCTTCGCCAGGTACGCATTTCCACCGAACGAGCTGGGGTATTGCGGACCGGCCGACTATGCCGCCCTACGTGGCTACGGTGCGGCGGCCGTAACCGATCCGGGCCTGGTGCAGCTGGCGAAAGGCTTTACCGGAGCATGGCCCTACCTGCAGGTGATAGCGGCGGCCAACCACATCGCCGACCCGCTCGACCCACGCGTCGTGGAAGCGTACTGGGTGGGCAACAGCCTGCTGAGCAGTGTCCGGATGCGGGACTTCGGCGACTTCCTCGACGAGAGCTTCCGGCCGCGGGCTGCGCGGGGCTGGGAGCCGATCGCCGCGGCGGTTCCTGGCGGCGCGGTGCCGCATCACAGCTTTCACGTGTTCTGCGTGTATCCGTGGACGGGACTGCTGCGCGAAGGGCGGACCAATCCGTCGCTGGAGGTCCTCGACCGCTGCCGCATCAGCTGGGGGCAGGTCATCACGGCCCCGGACAGCGGGCCAGTGCCGGACGGCAGCACCGTGCTGGTGCGGCAGCGGCCGCTCACCTGGGACGGCCGCATGCTTGGTTTCGGGCCGCCGTCACCGCATCTGGCGAAGAGCGGGTTCGTCGGATCGCTCCAGCCTGGCGACTGGGTGAGCCTGCATTGGGACCGCGTGTGCGACCGGCTGACTCCAGTTCAGCTGCGGGCACTGCGCCGGTTCACCGCCCGCCACCTCGGCCTCGCGAACGCCGTCGCTCCCCTCTTAAGCTGGTGGTTGTGGCAGCCACACGGTTGGGACCGTGTGGTTGCGGCAACCACACGGTTGGTGGCCTCGCGGGGCGAGCGTGGCGTAGCGCCAGATCATCGATTGTCTTCATCATCGTGCACCTGCGGTCCGCGAGGATGGGGACCAGATCCCGGGCCCTGTTGTGGTGTCGGTCCGGCCGCAACGGCCCCTTGTGCCGCGAGGTCGGCTGCCGATGACGGGGCCCCGCGCAGCACCCAGGCCAGCGCTACGGCCAGCAGACCGCCGGCCATCGGGCCGACCAGGTAAATCCACAGGTCGTGTACGTCACCGCTGATCAGGTCAGGGCCGAGGCTGCGCGCTGGGTTCATGGAGGCACCACTGACCGGGCTGGCCCACAGCCCTGCGAGAGCGACATAGCCACCCACCGCGATGGCGGCGTTGTGGCCTACGTTGCGCGCGCCGGAAGCGGTGCCCAGGATCACGGAGACCAAGCCGAAGGTCAGCACTACTTCGAGCACTAGGGCAGGTGCGACCCCGATGCCGCGCCCAGGGTACGTACCGCCGAGCCGCCCTGCGGTGCCGAACAAGGCGCGCAGCAGCCCCGCCGCGAGCACGGCGCCACCGACCTGCGCGAACAGGTAGCCAGGGACTCGCCGCCAGGGGAAGTTGCCGCGGGCAGCGAACGCGACCGTCACCGCCGGGTTAAGGTGCGCGCCGGACGTCTCCCCGATTGTGTAGATCATCGCTAGCACCATCGCGCCGGGCGCAACGACGGCCGCCGAGCGCCCCACTTGCCCGTGGCTGACCGCGTTCACCACGCCCGCTCCGGCAGCGACGAGGACCAGGAAGAACGTGCCTCCGACCTCGGCGACCAGTCGCCGCCACTCAAGCCGGCTGTCCGCGAACGCCGCCGCCGCACTTACGCGAGCCGCGCTGGCTGGACGCATGCTCACCGCCACTCGCACCTCCTGCCCTCGTCCCAATACTTATACTCGCCGCATCGGCGGTCCGAAGACAGGGGCGAAGGACCCAGCGCGACAGGCCCAAAGGCGCGCAATACAGCGGCAGCTTAGCTGTGGAGATGGTCGAGGTTCATGGTGAACCAGACGGTCTTGCCGTTGTTGATGGGGCGGACACCCCAGTTGTCCGCGAGGGCGTCGACGAGGATGAGGCCTCGGCCGGCTTCGCCGGAGGTTACGAGAAGGTGCGGCTGGGGTTGCTGGGTGCTGTGGTCGGTGACCTCGATGGTCAGTTCCTGTTCGACGTGGCGGAGCCGGAGGTTGATCGGGCCCTGGCCATGGCGGATGGCGTTGGTGACGATTTCCGAGGTGAGCAGAAGTGCTGTGTCCTGTAGGTCGTCGTCAGCGCGCAGGCTGGGCCAGGCGCAGAAAGTCGCGGCGACGAATCTGCGGGCGGCCTGGACGGCTTGCGGCTCGGTGATGAGGTCGGTGGATGCGGTGGCGTGGGGGGTCGGAGGCAATCTGGTGAACAGCAGTGTCACGTCGTCGTTATAGCCGGGGTCGACCGGTGCGGGACCGGGGAGCAGAGCGGTGAGCACGTGGTCGATGGCGCGCTCCAGGTCAGAGGTGGCGCCGAATGCTGTGTGCAGCGAGTCAATGAGTGCGTCGATCTGGATATCAATGTCACGGCCGGGGGTCTCGACCAGCCCGTCCGTGTAGGACACCAGTGTGGACCCGGACGGGACGGTGACCCGGGCTTGCTGGTGAGGGATGTCGCCCACGCCGAGAGGGACGCTGATCGGGGCCTGCAATTTGCTGACCGTGCCGTCGGGGGAGACCACCAGGATGGGCAGGTGGCCTGCTGAGCAGATGGTGACTTCCCCGGCGTCGGGGTTCATGACGAGATAGCAGCAGGTGACGAGTTGGTCGGGCAGGTCGGTGACGACGGAGTCCAGGAACTGGAGAAGCTGCCCAGGCGGCATCCCGGTCTTGGCCAGGGCGTTGGCGGCGGAGCGCAGCTGGCCCATGACGGCGGCGGCCTCAAGGCCGCGTCCCATGACGTCGCCGATGAGCACGCCCACCCTGCCGTCTCCCAGCGGGATGAGGTCGAACCAGTCGCCGCCCACTCCGGCGCCCTGGGTGGCCGGAAAGTACCTGCTGCTGGTCTGGATGCCCGGGATCTGGGCAGGGGTGCCCATAAGGCTCCGCTGCAGAGTGAGCGCCACGTGCCGCTGTTGTTCATAGAGCTGGGTGAGTTCGGTTTCGGCCCGTTTGAGTGCGCTGATATCGCGCACGATCGCCGACGCTCCCACGATGACACCGCCCTGGTCGCGGACTGGCCACAAGGTGAGGTCGACTTCGAGCTGCCGGCCACCCTTGGCCACTCGGAATGTGTGCACGTGTTCGGCCTGCTCACCACGGCCCAGCTGGTCCAGCAGATCCTGCACCTCCTCCTTGCGGTCGACCGGCGCGAGTATGGTGACGTTCTGGCCGATTGCCTCCTCAGCGGTGTAGCCGTACAAGCTCGCGGCAGCGGAGTTCCAGAAGGTGATCC
>Ga0307479_10005111_pt1 | contig 12030 bp, 5 predicted proteins | sample atmos_gasesECM4C_FD_203743 | JGI IMG/M metagenome (GOLD analysis project Ga0307479, IMG submission 203743) | Hardwood forest soil microbial communities from Morgan-Monroe State Forest, Indiana, United States - atmos_gasesECM4C_515 | ecosystem: Environmental > Terrestrial > Soil > Temperate... | reverse complement strand
CACGCGGATCCAGAAGTGCTTATCGTTACCGATGGGTTCAGCTGTCGAGAGCAAATACTCCAGGCCACAGGCCGCCGGGCGATTCATTTGGCCGAAGCCATACAACTCGCACTGCCTCCAACGGGTAATAAAGTTTCAAGCACGTGCGGTCAAGGCAATCAAGATTCGCTGTGAATTTCTTTAGGGGCGATAAGGGGCACTAAGCGAGTGAACCGGCTCTTGGAATTACCGCACAACGGACAACCGACCCCGACCGATAGATGGCAATCCTAAATCCCCACCGGTCTCTCTCGGATTTTCGATCCGAGAAAAAAATAACACTCAAGGTAACGAATCGGGCTTTTTGGGCGGCTGACCTCCTCGGTCCCGAACCAGATTTCGGTTTGCGGGCAAGACATTCTCAAAATCTCATCACCGCAGAATCAGCTGGTTACCTCCAGCGGCGAGAAAGGTTTTTGGGAAAATGAGCGAAGACCATATGAGCTTGCTGGCTTACTGGAACCACGATCCCGGGAGTGCGGTTATTTTATCAGGTCGATTGCATATCTCGCGGGAACGGCAAGATTCGAGCCGCCGAAGTCCTTGATCACCTCGAAGTTTATTCCAATCACTTTCCCGTTGCGGTTAAAGAGCGGCCCGCCCGAACCGCCGGACGTCGTCGCAGCATCATAAACGATCTTGTCTTTAAGTACGTCGCCTATATGTCCTTGTGTGGTGATGGGCCGGATAAGGTGCTGCGAAGCGAGCTGCGACATGACGATCGCGACGTTCTGATTACCGCCTGCAATCTTCTGTGCAACTTCCGGCTCCGCTCTCGCCAGAATGCCTTCCATTCCGGTGGGGTAGCCGATCAGGACTACCGCCTCTCCCGTCACGCTAGCTTCAGTTCGATCGTCAAATTCCAGCAGCTCCGCATGTAGCGGTGCCGGATCTTCCAGTCTGAGCGTCGCCACATCAGCCTTGGATGAAATTCGATCCAGCTTAGCCCGAATTGCAACAGACGTTCCTGGGAAGTAAGCTTCGTACGCCTCGACGTAGGCGTCGACGCCGTGGTCAAGAAGCTGCTTCATTTCATCGTCATGCCACCACGGTTCCACCTTGACGAAATTGGCGATTTGCCGATCGAGCTTCAGCCCAAACTCTTGCGGGCGATTCAGGAGCAGGAATTCGAACGGCTGGGGAGTACACAGCCTACTCGAGTCGATGTACGGATCGTGGCTGCGACAAACCAGAAACTCGAGCAGATGGTGGCGGACCGACAGTTCCGCAGCGACCTGTACTATCGGCTGAATGTATTTCCCATCAAGCTTCCGCCGCTGCGCGAACGAGCGGATGACATTCCTTTGCTTATGGATCATTTTCTCCGTGCATTCGCCCGCCGTCAGAGCAAATCCATCGAACATGTCCCCGACGATGTGATGGCGGCCATTATGAGATACGACTGGCCGGGCAATATCCGGGAACTGCAGAACTTTATAGAACGATCCGTACTTCTGACGAGAGGCCGGGAGTTGCGAGCCCCGATCGCTGAGCTAACGCACCAAGTGGCACTGAATTGCACTTCGCATACGTTGGCCGATGCAAATCGGGCTCATATCATCGCGACCCTGCGGGAAACCAACTGGGTTGTCGGTGGGCCGAATGGCGGGGCGGCAAGACTCGGGCTCAAGAGAACCACCCTTATTAAGAAAATGCAGAAGCTGGGGATTTCGAAAGAAGCGGCCAAACCAACCACCAGCCCCTCAAGCTCCTATGGAGATCGGACGCCTGCGGAAGCGACCTTTGCTGCGGCTGGGTGTTAGTTAGACGGAGACACCCATCGCTCAACTCGCGATCGAGGCAGCAGCAAATGTGCTCGTCGCTGACACATCCGTTTTTGACCATGGGGAGGAGTGACGGCGGAAGCGAATAGTCCTTTGGCCAGCCTCCCTTCCGATCGCACAAAAATCTGAAGCGGAGTCATCCTCCGCTCTTCCACCGATTTCCTTCCCCCTGATAGATGAGCGTTCAGCGGGTGGGAGTTCCGGTTTGTTCCGCGGGTTTGCGCGGCGCAAAGGCAGACTCGGCTTGTGGGGCGAAGCTCGAGTGCGGGCCAGGTGTTTCGACGCGCGCGTGACAATTCGGGGTTTTCTACCGTGGCTGGCCTCCGGCTGGACGCGCGCTCAGGGCCTGGCGATAGATCTTGATATTGTTCTTGTCCACGACCACCGTGCCGGTATCGACGGATGTGGGAATCGGAGCCGCGGGCGCAGTGTGCCAATCGATGAATTGGTGTACCGCGTTGTGGTGTAAGTCATCCAGGAATTTCAGGCCGTAGTAACTCATGACGTAAGGTTTTTGCGCGATCGTGGCTGCAATTCCGCCGCGATCGATCCAATCCAGTGTCTGCGGGTCATCGTCGAAGGCCACGATCGGGAGCTTGCCGTCCAGGTTGAAGCGGTGGACCGCATCGGCCGCGCCGGAGCCCCCTGTCGCTTCCAAGCAGATGATTCCGTCTACGTTTTCTTTCTTCTGTAGTAGCCCGGAGACCTGATCAAATGCGCTGCGCGCGTCGCCCCCATCATCAATGATCTTTGTAAGCTTGAGAGCAGGGAAATTTGCCAGGGCGTCGGCAACCCCCGCCACTCGATCGTCGAGATTGTGCTGTCCCGTAATTGTGATGGCCACGATGCTTTTCTTCCCGGTCATGAGCTTTGCCATCTGCCTCAGGCTCTCTCTGCCGGCTTTGAAGTTATCCGTTCCGATGTACAGCACACGCTTTGAGTCTGGCACATCCGCATCCACGCAGATGACTGGGATGCCTTGTGCTACCGCTTTGTCAATTTCTGCCTGAAAAATCTCGGGACGTGCCGCGGAAAGGCAGATTCCGGCGGGATGCTGCTGGACGATCTCACGAAACATTCCCACTTCTGCGCTGGGATCGTACGTCGCGGGACCACTGAGGTCAGCTTTTACTCCGAGAGCCTTGGCAGCATCGAAAAAGCCCGCCTTGGCCTCCTGCCAGTACGGCAAGTTAATATTCGTCGCAATGAACACGTAGTTTTCATTTTCGTCGTGATAAGGCTTGGCACAGGCCACTACCACTACCGCCCCCACGAAAAGCAAGACAGATACCAGCCTAGTCCCAGGTGTCCTCATCGCGTTTCTCCTTTCGCACTCGAGCTCGCCCGACCGATTTCACCGTCGGAAATGCGACGCCCGTACCTGCCGTATGGGATAAAGTCCGAAGGACGGCCAGGGAACCTCGATCTTCCGGAGCTTCACCGTTTTCGCTCACAGCTTGTTCGGGATTTTCGCTTCGTATTGTCGCCACGCAAACGATAGAGCGGCCATGCCTTTACTGTCAATCAGGTGGTGGCCCGACTGGGATAGGCATGGGACGTTGCATAGTCCGCCGGGCTGCGTCATGGCTTCCAAACCGTTTTCATCTGGCAAACAACAAAAGCAATTGGTAGCATCCTGCGCATGCGCAAACTACTTTTTGTGGCGTTGAGTCTGATCGCGGTGCTGCCGCCATGCTCTGCAGCGGACTTCCCAACGAAAAAATATCTGGACCTGGCATCGATCAAGATCATGGTCGCCGCCGCGGAAGCGGAGGCGAAGAAGCGAAACGTCGAAGTGACGATCTGCGTGGTGGACGACAGCGGCAACCTGCTTTTCCTGGAAAAGGCTGACGGCGCGTCACTTGGATCAATTCAATTCGCGCAGAGGAAGGCGCGTCACGCCGCCGCCTATGGCAGCCCGTCGAAAGATGCAGCCGAGCGCGTGAAGAACGGCAGTGTCGAAGCGCTGGCGTTCCCTGATTTTTTCCCGAACCAGGGCGGGTTGCCCATCAAGGTCGATGGCAAAACGATCGGCGGCATGGCGGCCAGCGGCGCCAAATCTGAAATTGACGAAGCGATCGTGCAAGCCGGGCTCGACGCGCTTTTCAAAAAGTGACTCGTTAGAGGCTCTTCCGGAGTCTGTAAAGCCGAGCCTGGACGTGACGACACGGCAAAGGACGGCATGGATTCCTGGCCGCAATCCCCGATAAATTTTCCGCGAATCTCTCGCCAAGCCTAAAAGTTACTGCCTGGTAAGCTACTTCGCTAAGCCCATCTTGCATTTATCCGGCGAGAAATCATAATTGAGTTATTCTGGTGCCTTAGACCGCGAGCGCTGCGTTTAGACACGCCGCGCCCGCTCAGCCCATGCAATGCCCTCTCTGTCAAGCCGATAACCCGCCTACCGCGGAGCACTGCACGAAGTGCAGCACCCCGTTGCCGCTGGCCGACATGACCATTTCGCCGACGGAGATGGGTACGGGGGTGGTTGGCACCCAAGCTTGGTCCGTGGCGGTCACGCCGCGCCCTTCCAGCGAAGCTGCGGCGAAAGGGCAACTTGAGCCCGGCACTCTTCTCGCGGAGCGCTTCGAAATTCTGCAACTTCTTGGTCAAGGCGGCATGGGCGCCGTCTACAAGGCGCGCGACACTGAGCTGGAGCGGCTGGTCGCGTTAAAACTCATACGTCCCGAGCTTGCCAGCCATCCCGAAATTCTGCGCCGGTTCAAACAGGAGCTGATCCTCGCGCGCGAAGTCACGCATCGCAACGTCATCCGCATTTTCGATTTGGGGCAGGCGCAGGGAATCAAGTTCATCACCATGGAGTACGTGGAGGGGCGCGACCTCAAGAGCCTGATCCACGAAAAAGGAAAGCTGACGGCGGACGAAGCGGTTCCCATTACGCTGCAAATCGCGGCCGCTCTGGAAGCCGCGCACACTGCTGGGGTTGTGCACCGCGACTTGAAGCCACAAAACGTGATGTCCGACAAGGACGGGCGCGTCTACGTAATGGATTTCGGCATCGCGCGTTCTTTGGAACATCAGGGCATGACGCAGACTGGCGCGCTAATGGGCACGCCGGAGTACATGTCGCCGGAGCAGGCCAAAGGCGAAAAGGTGGACGCGCGATCGGACCTCTTCGCGCTCGGCATCATTTTTTACGAAATGCTCACTGGCAACTCACCCTTCAAAGCCGACACGGCGATGGCCATGATGTTCAAGCGCACCCAGGTGCGGGCCACTCCGCTGTCGCAGCTCAACATCGGTGTGCCGCCGGTCATCAGCGATATCGTTTCCAAATGTTTAGAGATCAAGACCGAGGAGCGCTACCAGTCCGCGCGCGAAGTCATCAACGATCTCAAAGCGTGGAAGGGCGGCGTGCCGCACAGCACCATCGTGCCGACTTCGCGCCGCATCCGTTATGCGCCGTCGTACCAAAAATGGCTGGTGGTTGGCGGCGTAGTCGCCGTACTCGCTGCAGGCGTCTACGAGTTCCGCGAAAAATTTGCCTTACGCCCTTCCGGTACGGCCGCCGCCCCGCCGCAGGCCCTTTCCCTAGCAATCTTGCCATTTCACAACTCCTCGACCGACGTATCTCTAGACTGGATCGGCTCGACTCTCTCCGAGATGCTGAGCACCGATGTGGGCCAATCCGCGCGTCTGCGTACGGTGTCCTCCGATCGTATCCACCAGATACTGAAGGATCTTCGCATTCCTCCAAATTCCGATTTCGATCCCGATACATCGCGTCACATGGCTGAATTCTCAAACGCGGACATACTGATTTCCGGGCGCTATGCCAAGTTTGGCGACCAGATTCGCATCGATGCCACCCTGCAGGATCTCCGCCGCGACCGCCGCGTACCTCTGAAGATTGAAGCCGCCAGCGAAAAGGATATTCCCGGAACAGTGGATCGCCTTGCCGAGCTCATTCGCAACAATCTCGCAGTCTCTTCCGACGTGCTGAAGGAATTGAAAGCCAGCTCCTTCCAGCCCACTTCGCAATCCGTGCCGGCCCTGCGCGACTACAATCAGGCACTGCAATTGCTGCGAGACGGCAAGAATCTCGAAGCCGTAAAAGCATTGCAGGATGCCGTCAAGGAAGATCCTCAGTTCGCCCTCGCCTACTCGCGTCTCGCGTCTGCCGATTCCGATCTCGGCTACGACGCTGATGCCGAACGATATTCTCGCAAAGCGCTGGAATTCACCCAGCAGCTCCCTGTCGCAGAGAAATACCTTGTTGAAGCCATTCATGCTCGCATCATGAAGGACAACAAGAAGGCCGTCGAAGCCTACGAGAACCTCGCCAAGACTTTGCCGGACAACACCGATGTGGAGTACGCCTTGGGCAACCTTTATGTTGATACCGGCGATTACGAAAAGGCTCGTCAACAGTTCGGCAGAATCTTGCAGTCGGACCCGAAGAACATCAAGGCACTTTGGCAAATGGGCGTCGTCGAAATCCGCCAGAACAATCCGCAGGGCGCCCTGGATCCTTTGAACAAGGGCATCAGCCTCTCTATCCAGGTAGACAATCAAGAACAAAAGGCTCTATTGCTCCAAGCGTTAGGCGTCTCCTATCGCTTGATGAATAAGCCGGACGAGGCCATGCGCAGCTACAAGGAGTCGATGGAGATTAATCGTCGACTCGGTCTGAAACGCCTGCTGGCCGTCAATCTTGTGGAAATGGGCCTGGTCCAGAGCACGCTTGGCAAGCCCGATGAAGCGCTAGCCAGCTTCGACCAAGCTCTGAAGATTCAGAAAGAAATCGGCATCCGAAAGGAAGTCGGCGACACCTTGATCGACATGGGCGTCGTCTACCAGGATCGCGGCCAGTACGACAAGGCGTTGCAGGCCTTGAAGGAGTCGCTCCAGATTCAGCGCGATGCCGGTGACGAAAACTATCAGGCACTTTGTCTCAGCATGATCGGCTCTGTCTACCTTTCGCGGAGCGACAGCGATAATGCCTTCAGCTACTTTCAACAGTCGCTCCAGCTTCGCCAGAAATTGAATGTTCCAGGCGATATCGCAGATAGTCTTACCGGTCTTGGCGCTGCCTATGAGGCGACCGGGCAATACGACCAAGCGGTCGCTTCCTTCCTCAAAGCCATCGAATTCTGGCGCAAGGCCGGAGACACTCGGGGAGTCGCCTTGAACTCCCATCAAATGGGATTGGTGTTTCAATATCAAGGACGCCTGGGCGCAGCGCTAGGAGCCATGCAAGACGCCGTGAAACCCCTCCGCGACCTCCAGGATCGTACCCGGGATATGGCGGAAACGCTCAATGACTACGGCGATACGCTGGCCAAAGCTGCTCGCGGTGCTGAGGCCGAAAAGCTACTGCAGGAGGCGCAGAGCCTGGCACTGGACTTGAAGAATAGCAGTCTTCAGGCGGCAGTGTTGAATTCGCAGGGCGACGTAGAGTTCTATTCCGGAAATCTTAAGGCTGCGAGGGCGCTGTACGAGCGGGCCTCGCAAGCTGCCTCACGCGGTTCGGAGCAGAACAAGATCCTTATCTCCAAGTTCAACCTAGCCAGAGTGACCAACGCGGAAGGTCGCCCACAGTCTGTCATTAACGAGTTGCGATCGCTGTCCGGAGAGGCGGACAGACAAGGGATCAAGTATCTAGCGCTTGAGTCCACCGTGGAAATGGCCGCCGCTATGGTCAATAGCAAGGACTACGCCCATGCCCGCCTAGAGTTGGACCGGGCCGTGGGAACCAGCGAAAAGCTCGGCCTGCGTCTGCAGACTGCCAGGATCCACTATTTGATCGGCGAGACCTTACGCCGCAGTGGCAACACGACAGATTTCGCAGCTCAGTACTCTCAAACACTTGGGATCCTAAATGACGTCAAGAAGGAGCCCGGAGCAGAACATGCTCTCGAACGTGCCGACCTAAAATCCATGTACGATGATTCCACCCGCTGGTCCCACTAGCCAGACTCGAAATCGCAAAAAAAGCAACGATCCCGATGCCCATCAGTGCGCTAGGTTCAGGAACGGTCAAGCTCCAAATACAGTAGTAGGCCTATGGCCCAAGTTGTGCGTAGTCGACCTCAGTGCACCGTCAGCATCGAAGTGACCGTATCAATCGTGCTCGAACCCTGCAACGTTGTGGTCGTGATGGTGTAGGTGCCGGCGCATACGTTCCTGCCGATAAAGAACGGGAACGAGAATGAGTTCGACGTCCCAGATCGAATCGTGAAGGAAGGCGTGGTAAACATAACCGTGCTGGAGTTGCTGCAGTTGCGTCCCAGCGGTCCAGACAGCGTGAATTTCACTTTGACGGTCTGCGGTGCGGTCATGCAGTCCATGACACTGCTGGTGACATTGACGAACGCCGGTCGGTTCACCGATGTAGGGCTGACAATCAACGAGGCATAGTTGCAAGACACCGTATACGTAGTCGTGGAGGGTGTGGCCGCGTTCCCCACGTTGTCGGTGCTGTTCACCGTAAACGTTTTTGTCGTTGAGAGGCCAGCGGTCGGTGTTGTGTCGATATTGCTACCGTTTGCCACTGTACCGGCACAGCTGGCCAGGCCCGATTCGTTATCCGTGCAGCCATATACCGCGTTGACCTTTTGCCCGGCCGTGTAGCTTCCTCCGCCGCTGGGTGGTGGCGTAGTGAGAGTGATCAGCGGCGGCATCGTATCGGTCTTGAGCGTCAGCGACTTGAAGCTCGTGGACCACTTACTGCCGTCGAACGAGAATTGTAGTTCGTGGGTATTCGCGCAATCGGTCGTCGAATAGTTCAAGAGGTTCACCGAGCCGTCCGTAAAGGAGGCATTAGGAAATGCCGTCGCGAGATTAACCGGTGGCGTTGGCCCGAACGCCGATGCTGATGTCGGATAGGTGGACGGGCACGTTACATTCGTCGCCTCACCGTCTTTAGCAAACGTGGCGTTGCCCGGAAATGGCAGAGGGAACGTCGCTGGTAATCCGGGTGTGCCGTTTGTTTGGGTATTCACACCGTACTCGACAAATTTGATCGGCGCTGTGGGCGTTGTCGCTGCGGGATTGCCAGTAAATGTGGCCATAGGATTTCCGTTGGTCCAGCCGCTCGTCAGTCCCGTAGGGAAGAATGGCGTTACGACAACCGTCGTTGTCGGGGGCGTGATGCCCGTCACAACAATCGTGGAAGAGTTCGTGGAACCAGCTCCCCTCCTCGTGCCGTATTCTCCCGGACCGGCGAAACTCACCAGTCCGTTTTGCGGGCATGGAGAGTTCGCCTCGGGACCTTCCAACGGGCACCCGCCGTGGTCATTGAACTCCAGAAATGCGAATGTCGCGTTCTTGTCCGTGATTAAATTTGACGGATCAAACGTGGACGTAAACAGAAAGTTGTCTCCTGTGGTGGTTTGTGGGCACTCTTCTCCCGTCGCAGCACCGCCACCTGGAGGCGTGCAGACCTGTGTTTTCAACCCACAGTTGTCGTTCAAGCTTTTCAACGGGATGCACGCTGTGTTCTGGAACGGTGTCCCCGCCACCTTCCCCGGATAGTCCATTGACGGCGAAATCGAGTTATTTGTGACAATCGGCGTGGAGTCGAAATGGGTTATCGAATTCGGATTAATAAACGAGTAATCAAAGCCGTATTGGTCCAAATGGTTAGCCACGGCGTCGAAAGTCAGCGTCTGGCTTGGCTGCTGGTTCGCCGGGTTACCTGTTTCCGAGCCCGTGTTGGCGTTGGTTAGGCTGCAATTGGTCGCCAGGAACAGGGTCGTGCCCGTATACACTACACCGGCGTCGAGTTCAGTGAACGTGGCCGTCGGTGTGGTTGGGCCGCCCTCATTAACAAAGGCACTAGCAAGATTAATCGGTGCGACTCCCCACGTGGTCGCGAAGTTATCCGGGTCATCACCGTTCGCAAGAAAGTTGCCCGCAGCGTCGCGATACGATTGAGTGAAACAGTCTTGCTGCGTGATATTCCCATTTGGATCGCTAACTCCGCCCGTGCATACGTTTCCTGCCGGCTGGCCACTGCCGAATGGCTGATTGTTTACAACCAGCGTGATGTAATTGTCCACCACCACGTTGCCGCTTCCGTCGGGTTTTGAAGAGATCGTGGCGGTAGCATTCGCCGGGCAACTCAGGTTCAATGTTGTGCTGCCAAGCGTAACCAAATTGCTGAATGTGGCGCTTGGATTCGAGGTTGCCACGTTGATTGGATCGAACAGCCGGATCGCGCCCAAGGCACCGGTCAAAGCGACGCTAAAGTTACTGTCCCCGCCCGTGGAAAAACTGAGGGTGGCGCTTTCCAAAACGCCAGCAGCGGCGCTGGGAGTGAATGTCACGCTAATTGCACACGAACCGGGAGCGGCGATCGGGTTAGCACAGGTGTTTGTCTGCATGAAGTCATTGGGTCCGGTAGTCGTCGCGTTGACGACCGTGATGCCGATATTGCTGACAGTTACAGATCCGCTGCCGCTCACGCTAATGGTTACTGCTTGCGGCGCGCTCGTCGTGCTCAAAGTCGGCACACCAAACGACAAGGATCTGCTGCTCGGTGAGACCGTAACCGTTTGCGCGCTCGCCGATCGCGCTCCGATCCCAATCGAACAACACGTCGCCGCAATCAACGCGATCAGGCGCACCTTCAACTCGGACATCTTCATAGCTGCCTCCTTGAGGCGTCAGCAAAAATGTATAGGCAGAGCAACTCTGCGGGAGCTTCGATCATGGGCCGAGCGATTTAGGGCGTACAGGGGACTTGCACCTTGTGCACCGACCAGCGCACAATTCGTCCGGCATTCTGACCGTCGCACCCCGCGTTGTCAAGAACAAAGCCGTCCTAGCAGTACTACCGAGCTTTCAGGTACTTCTAGATGGGCCTTTCCTTGGCAGCACTCTTCTCGGCGAAGCGGCAGCACTTACACCCCTAATTCGCCATCACCGAAGCATTTCTAAGACCGTAACCCAAGGCAATGGTCCGTCGGAAGTGCGCGGCGCGGAATCCTTTGAGAAAGAATGAGATCGATCACTGCTGCTTCAGCAAGACGCCGATTTAACCTGCCCCGTGTCTCCAAAATCTATCCTTCTCATTAGCAACCGTATCCGTCCGGATAGCCCTTACCTTTCATCGAATCCCAATAAGATCCTGCTATACTTGGAGGGTTATGCTGTCCATCAACAATATATCCATGCGTTTCGGTCCTCGCGTCCTCTTCGAGGACGTCACCACTACCTTCATGGCGGGTCGCCGCTACGGTATCACCGGCCCTAACGGCGCGGGCAAATCCACCCTGATGAAGATCCTGACCGGCGAACTCGAGCCCACCAAGGGCTCCGTCACCCGCCCCAAAAAAATGGGCATCCTGCGCCAGGATCAGTTCGCTTTCGACGAATTTCGCGTCATCGATACCGTCATCATGGGCAATTCCGCTCTCTGGAAAGCGCTCCAGGAGCGCGACGCCCTCTACGCCAAGCCTCACGAAGAGCTCACCGACGCTGACGGCATGCGCCTCGGCGAACTCGAAGGCATCGTCGGCGAAGAAGGCGGCTACACTGCCGAAGCCGACGCAGGCGCCCTCCTGGATGGCCTCGGCATAGAGATCGATCTTCACGAACGCAAAATGGGTGAGCTCCAGGGCGGCCAAAAAGTCCGCGTCCTGCTGGCCCAAGCTCTGTTCGGCACTCCCACCGCTCTGCTACTCGATGAGCCGACCAACAACCTCGACCTCGATTCAGTCCACTGGCTGCAAAAATACCTAACCGAGTACGAAGGCGTCCTGATCGTCATCTCCCACGACCGCCATTTCCTGAACTCCGTCTGCACCTACACCGCCGACATCGACTACGAAACCGTCATCATGTATGTCGGCGGCTACGACGACATGGTCGTCGCCAAAACGCAAATCCGCGCCCGCATCGAGTCCGAAAACGCCCAGCGCGAAAAGAAAATCGCCCAACTCAACGACTTCATTGCCCGCTTCTCAGCAGGCACGCGCAGCGCCCAAGCCACAAGCCGCAAAAAAGAAGTCGAGCGCCTCGCCACTTCCGAACTTGCCCGCTCCAACATTCAGCGCCCCTATATTAAGTTCGACATGAAGCGCAACTCCGGCCGCCACCCGCTCGAAATCAAGAGCGTCGAAAAATCCTACGACACGCTGAAAGTGATCCCGAAATTTACCGCCAGCGTGACCCGCGGCGAAAAAATCGCGCTCATGGGACGCAACGGTACCGGCAAAACCACGCTGCTCAAATCGCTCAT
>Ga0307479_10005107_pt1 | contig 12036 bp, 14 predicted proteins | sample atmos_gasesECM4C_FD_203743 | JGI IMG/M metagenome (GOLD analysis project Ga0307479, IMG submission 203743) | Hardwood forest soil microbial communities from Morgan-Monroe State Forest, Indiana, United States - atmos_gasesECM4C_515 | ecosystem: Environmental > Terrestrial > Soil > Temperate... | reverse complement strand
GTGTTGGAGCGAGTTACAACCGATTCCGATCTTCGGTTCCAGTTTCTACAGTTTCTCCAATTCGCTGTATTTCCGCGAAAAACGGTATCACTGGTATCAGTGGCGTGGCACCATTCTAGGGACACCGGTGAAATGGGCTCAATGCGAACAGGGGGTTAGAACACAACGGGACGAAGTTGCACTTGGCGAGATGGTAAATAGGATTAATCAGATAGTAAACAGCGGGGTCGGGCGCGCGAACTACATTGATGAGCGTCGATGTGCACTGTGACGCGCCGTTGAACGGTGAGAACATTACGGGATGGAGTTGCCGCCCCCCACTGTGAATCGAGAGTGAAATTTTCTCAGTTGGTGAGAAGGCCTGTTCCAAATCGACTGAGTTGCGAAGGGTTCGGTTGAGGAGGTTGGGATCGCTGCGACGAAGGTGCTAACGGAAGCGACGCGCGAAGTTGCAGGCCGGGAGAATCTGGGAGCGCCTTTGCGACGCTCCCTATCTCAGCTTTTTGCTTTCTTGTGGATAGAATCGATCTTCAATTGCGCTTGCGCCACCTCGGGCCGGTCGGGGAAAAATGTAATGAAGTCCCGATATTCCACCTCTGCTTGCTTGAAAGCGCCTTCCGCGTACCACGCGTCGGCTATGGAGAGTTTCGCACGAGGCACATAATCCGAATCGGGGTGGCTCTTGATGAGAGTTTCGAGCAGTGAGCGCGCAGCAACGTACTCGGATTTCTGCATGGCCGTCATGGCCCGGCCAAAGAGTACCTTGTCCGAATGCTTTACGTTAGGGGTTGCTACTTGGGCATTAGAGAACGCCAGGAACGCTGTGAACAGGACACCAGTGGTAACCGCAGCTGCAATGGTTCGACGAATCGTCATACTCACTCCTGCCTCCGTTGTGTGAAACGGAACTGTCTTGCAATCCTAGCCCATTAAGGCTTGCCTGGTCTAGGCTCAGCTCCAATCGCAGGATGAGATTTGGATGGCTGCGCAATATCGCCTTCTCACCAAATTGACGGGCCGCGGCCAATTTCTCAGTGAGCGAAATCTGGTTTCGACGGTTATTGGTTCCGGGTTGCCCGTCGGGCACTATCACAAAAAAATAGCGGGAAATCTGTAAGGAGTTCCCCCCGGCACCGACTACCTTAATGTTGGGGGAAAATGGGTCCAAAGTGGACGGGACTGGAAGCCAGGACGAACTGTACCAGAAGGCCGCGGCGGAGTACGGCACTGCTCTTGAGCGCCTAGCACATGCCTATGAAGCGGATCGAGACCGGAGACGTGACCTCCTGCAGGAGATTCACCTTGCGCTGTGGCGTAGTTTCGAAAAGTTCGATGGGCGATGCTCGTTGCGCACTTGGATCTATCGCGTGGCTCATAATGTGGCTACGTCGCATGTCATTCGGCGAAGCAGAAGGAATCCACCGACATTCCTCACTTTGGAAGAGGCTGAAGCGCAGCCCGGTCACGAGAGCATGGAAGTCTCCGCGGACCGCCAGAAATCGCTCGCTTGCTTATTGGCACTGATCCAGCGGCTTGAGCCCATGGACCGCCAACTAATGCTGGCCTACCTGGAAGGTATGGATGCGGAATCGATTGCCGAGATCTCGGGCCTCTCCGCGGCGAACGTCTGGACCAAGATTCATCGGATCAAGAACGTGCTGATCCGCCAATTTCACGCAGGAGGCCCCGATGGCAGGTGACTATTTACCCAATGATCTGAAGGTTCTTTGGAAGGAACTGAATACGAATCCGCGTCAGATTTCGCCAGATCAGCTTGGGAAAGAGGCGAAAAGGCTGCGAACAGGGCTGCGCCGGAGGTCCGTCATCGGGGGCGGTGCCGCATTGTTTGTGATCGCAGGGTTCACGCTTTCCTTCTTCATCTTTCAGAACACCTGGCAGCGTATCGGGTCAATCCTTACGGTAGCGGGTGCTGGGTATATGGTCGTTCAGCTGCGAATGAGGTCGGCGCGCGCCACGGTTGACATCGGCGAGACTGATTGCGTTAGGTTCTACCGGGCCGAACTGGAGCGCCAGCGCGACTTTCATCAGGGGAAGTGGTTCTGGTCGCGGCTGCTGATTCTTCTACCCGGGCCGTTCATCTGGTTTGTGGGTTTTGCTCAGGCCTCCCCCAAACTCGCGCCGATGATTTGGCTAGAGTTCGCGGCCTTCCTGATATTAGGCGCGATTGCTGTGCCATTGAATCTCAGGTTGGCGCGGAAGTACCAGCGCCGAATCGATGTCCTGGACAAGTCTTTCAACAGCACGGACTAGCAGAATGCTGTCCTGTCCTCACTCCGCGTCCAAAGCGGACGTGTTTGTGTGGTCGGTCCGACCGGAAGTTGGCCCAGCTCCTTGCCGCGACCTTTTCGACAGGTGGCGAAACATCGCATCAATTACGCTCACTGACCACTTCTAAGCAAAATCTCCTCATTTCCGGCCGGAATCTGGTGCCGCCGCGTGAATAGAAGGGAACTTTTCGCGCCCGAAGGGTGTCAGTTTGAGGTATGAGCAAAGTTGGATTTACCTCTCCCGCAGTGGTCATTGCCACGCTGCTCGTTGGAGTGCTGATGGGGGTTCTGGGAACAAAACTCTTCCGAGCGCACCATCCAAACTCTCCGTCGCCATTGGCATACAGCGCGCCACAAGTGCTGAGCAGTATCGACGATTCGCTGGCCGTCGAGGCATATGTAGATTCCAATGGTCGGGTACAGAACTACCGCGTTTTGTCGGCAGGCAAAACGTTGCCGGCTCAAACCAAGAACATGCTCATTTTTACAACCTTTCGTCCGGCAACCTTTATGGGCAAACCGACAAACGGCACAGCAACCCTGCTCTTCTCCGACATACACGTCGCGGCCACATCCACGGCTCAGAAGCAATAATTGTTGGTCAGCATGGTGCGAGTGCATGGGTGGCGTCGGGCCGTTGCTGTTGAAACATCGCCTGACTCACAACCGGAATAGCGTTTTGGTCACGGTTCCTGAACGGAAACAGTGCCAGCTGCGCTCCGAAGACGCCGGAGCGAGCTAGGGCGCACTTTTTCACCCCGTCGGGCGCGGAGGATCGTGTGCTTGCTCAAACCGGTGCGTTTCTGGAGTGTACTCAGCGACATTTCCCTTAGAATCTTTCGCAACGCTTTGGCTACTTCGCCGCTCCGGTCCTGATAATGAACCAACGATGGCAGGAGCGTACTGATATCTTCGGCCTGCTCCCAACCTCGCTCGGTTTCCTTTCCAATCAAATGAAAGCCGGAAGCCCAGACCGGATAGCGTTTGAGCAATCCCTGGGTGTAAGCCTTGCAGGGAGTCCCATCGGGCGCGAGGCTTTTGGATTCAGGGTGACGAATGTATTGTGCGAAGACCATCTCGAATGTCTGTACTAGCAGCAACGTGGACGGCGGATTGAGGGTATGAGCAGTCCCATCATGGATATTGACGTAGACCATCGTCTCCCAGCGCGAGGAATCCTTTTCGAACGATCCGAGCAGCGTGATGGGTGAACCGGCGAGATTCACCAAAACAGGCGACATTGCGAAGTTGTACGGTCGTGCTTGATCGCGGTTCAGTCTTCGCAGAGCGGCCATGACATTGGGTGTGCTGATCGCGATGCGCCTCATCACCGGCACGCGGAACCAATCCGGGTCTTCGCACCGGAGCCCCAGAGCACGGCACAGAATCCATTGCCAGCCTTCTTTGATCCAAACGGGCACGTCGCAGGTCTTGTCCCGTCCTTCTCTCGGTCTGTAGTAAAGTCCCAATCCATGCTCGCTGGCTTTGACGATTTGCAGTTTTGATCCATCGAGCTTGTATAGCGGATATCGCTTGGCAGAGATGCCGTAGCCGAAGAGCTGGCACTGGTTTCCAGCTGGGTCGTAGTTGATCTCTTCGACGATGTTCAGCATGGAACCTGGCACGATCGCGGCGTCATATGGATTCAGCGTCTCGAACCGATCCACAATCCGCCGCACTTCTTTCCATGACAATGCCTTAACTGCCGCGCCGCCTTCCCGCGTGCGGTGAGGTCCGCCCTTGCAAGCGACAAGACCGCCGTGCTCGGAAGCCACGATCGCCATCGAGTCCGTATCGCACATCAAGTGGGTTCCACCGGCATCCGTGACCATCCGCTCTAGCAGGGCCAAGAGCAAACGCCCGCCAGCGGTGATCAGGGCTGAGACCGGCGGGAAGTACCACGGGCCCGGCTGCTCTAGGATGCAAGTTCTCTCGGTTCGACTTTCGTCACCAGAGAAGATCCCAATCTGTTTCGGGCGATTTTTCCCTGTCTGATGCTGGTTGACCTCAGCGTAGATTCCGTAACAACCAGCATTGGCGAGAATCTTGAGGAAATAGTAAAGCGGGTCTGATTTGCCTTTCCCTTTGCGTTCCTCGATCACCTTGCGAAAGAAATCGTCACGATACGGGTCAATGGAGCCTTCGCCGAGCTTCACACAGTTCAGTCCCTTCTGAACGCCGACAGCCTCAAATCGGATGGAACGGATTATCTTGGGTGGTCTACCGGTGAGGAGCGCAGATGCAACTATGTCGGGTCCTGCAAGCCACAGCGCCTTGTCGGACGTAAGCGGATTGAGACCGATGTTCGTTTCATTGTTCGCGCCATGGCGATACACCGCTCGAACCGGGAGAACGTCGCCGTTGGGTTGAATCAGTGCAAAGAAACCGAGTTTCGGCCATGTCTTCGGATCGAGCAACCGATCCACGCTGACCGATCTCAGAAGTACTTTGACATCGCGAGTCGCATCGCGGACTCGTACTTTCTTGGCAGTCAGCAGACGCCACAGATCGAGCAGCGTATTCACGGTGGGATACTGACTGGTGAAATCGGTATAGACGACTGGCACAGGCGTATGGCGAATGCGAATCTCGGCTCTGCCGCCGTAGTACGCCTGCATGCAGATGCCGCTCATCTCGTCAGCCAGTCCGAATTTCTGAGCGGGCGGAATAACACCCATCGTGCCCAAGAATGCTTTGGCGATCGACGCCGCTGAATATGCTTTTTCAGGCGGAAGGTCGCCGAGCGGGTATTTCTTGAATTCGGTCAGTAGCGCATTCAGCAACCCCACACTGGCTTGTACATCCTGACGGCAGTAGTCGATTTCATCTCGCGTGACGCGACCGCTGGGAGCATATTGGTCGAGCTTTCCGGGGACTTTGAATTCGCGGCAAGCGCTCTCAAGGCTGAAGCTTCGGTTGCGCAGAGCCCACGCCAGCGTCTTCAAGTCCAAGAACCTGCCCCGTCGATAGGGTTGATGCTGGTCGCCACCAGCCAACCGCATGAAGGCCGCTTTCGAGTCTTTGGGTCTGAGCTGAATGCGCGGGCGAAAGGTGTTGGGCAACCACTTGTTCGCCTTCTCGTTTCGGTATCTGAAGAGCACAAGACTCCAACCTCGCCCGCCCGCAACACGCGCAATGCGGTACTCGACGGCGAGTCGCGAGAGATCAAAAGGAAGGTTGAAGGCCACGATTGCGGCCCCCGCCTGGATTGCGACGTACATCACCTGTTCGAGGAATGCGGAGCGGTCATACATCCTCAGTCTTCGAGCATGCTTCCGGATGTTCCTTAGATTCTCAACCTCGACATAACGATGAAGCGTTTGACGTTGTTTTGTGTCGAGGTTGTCGGCGTAGAACAACCCTTCCTCCAGGCACTCGTAGTTGCTGTCGGAATCCAACTCGCAGAACTGATAGACCCCAAAGTTCAGATTCTGCCGAGCGTCCGTCGTAGTCTCAGTGTCCAGCACGAGCACATACTGGGGCAGCGTTTGTGCTCGCCTGGTTGAGCCATATCTTCGCGGATTCTCTTTCAGAATGCGCGTGTGACAGCGTAGGAAAATGTCGTGATTCATAATCTTTTGCACCCGACACCAAACGCAACCCCTTGGAAGCTACCCAAGGGGTCTCACAATCATCGTGTGTTGCCATGTGTACTCTCAGTCAGTGTCCTTTCTTTTGTTTCGGGCTGACGGCCAGGCTGGGAACGGTCTGACCCGTCTGTGGGTTGCGAGCCGCGACGACGTCCAACCTGATCTTCTTACCCACCAACTTGTTTGCATCCTCGCCATATAAGGAGATCAGCATGTTCAGATTGGAATTGTTTACGGCCCAAGCCAATTTCCCGTACACAGGCTTCTTGAAGTCAACGATTATCGGCGCTTTGAATGCGTCTGGCGATTCACGAACGCTCCCAATTTCAATCGTGATCCATTTTTTCCCTAACGGAACGTCTGAGCCTTTCAGTAGTGCACCACCAGGACCGCGACCGCGCTTGTCTAGCAAAGATTTCAAATCCATACCTACTCTCCTTTGTGGGTCCTACCCCGCGATTTGTTGTAAGTGAATTCCTCAGCTCGGTCTTGATCGGTCGATTGCTTCAGTGACTCGGACCACCGCCACATCGCTTCAGCCAACATCTCCAGAAAGACGGCAGACCCTTGTAAACTGCTCCTGACACATTCGACCGAATCCTTTGCTCGTCGCATGCTTACGCCGGCCCTCAGCAAGTTTTCAGTCGCAAGCGCGTGGCAAGCCTGACAAAGCGGCACGGTAAAAGGTGGATCATGGTTCTTACCTGTGGGGTGATGCCGTTCGATTCGTCGCCTTCGTCCACACAGCAGACAGCAGTTCTGATCCGCGCGTCTCGATAGTCGCCGTGCTGTCTTGATTGGGGTGCTCTCCATCATGACGTTGACTCGGGAACGGCATAGATTTCGTCGAGCTGAAGCGCGCCCGCTTGCGCAAGCTCAGTCAGAGTGTCTGGGTCGGTTATCAGAGGAGTATTGGCGATCGAAAGGCCCTCGAATTCCTCCAGGCCATCGGTACTTCCGGTACGCAGGTACCGGCCAACTGCTGACATATAGCGACCAAGCTCGGACGCTTGCTCCGATCCGCGAATTACCACTGGAGTCGCGCCACGCGGGGTGGGAATCAGCATTCGCCGCCGTGCTTGGTCGGTCTTCGTGGGTTGGATACGCCCCTTAGTCAGTCGTTTGAGTTCAGTACCGACGTATTTTCGAACAGTACCTGGAGTAGTGCGTTCCTCACGTGTGGCAGCGGTCAGGGACGTGTCCGTTCGGCGCAAGCGCGCCAACACGTGCAGAGCGCGATTGCGAGCTGCCTCTTCTCGGTTGGTTTGTCCACGCATCAGTTAACCCCCCTTTTCCACCGAACGTGAGCGTCCGTGCTTCAACACAAAGAAAAGCCAGCCACAACGATCTTGTGGCTGGCTAAGAATCCGGACGCTGACTGGCTCGCCCGGAGGCTCGCTGGCTACACCTCAATTTGTCTTAGGTGTTATTTTTTCGATACTCTCCGTCAAACTTGTTCAGCAGGAGCTTACCCTGCTTCGTCTTAAGCAAAACGTATTCCTTCGTCTCATCACCCACCCGGAAACGGATGAGCAATGGCAATTGATCGGGTGTAAGCTCCACCACCTGCATGACGACTATAGGATTTCAAAAAAAGGGGAGGAGTCGAGAAGATCTAACGCGTCTATCTTATTTCTTGGGGGTGCCCTGAAATAAGCCTTCCTGCAGCCCTGAGGCGGTCGCGCACCTTCTGCAGTGCGCTGCTCGGCAGTTCGTTTGGGAAGACGAGCCGGGCAATTTCTGGCACAGATTTACCCTCCTGCTTGAGGTCCCAGATCTTCAAGTGAATTCCGTAGTCTTGAATGCGACGGCGGCTGCGCGGAACCTTCAATCCCTGTTCCTGCAGCTCCGTTTCATAGTTCTCTCGCGCATAGGCCAAGACTCGCTTCGCATAGTCCAGTAGGTCTTTCGTTGGCCAATTGAGGTCAAACTCGGCCAGAACGACATTGCGATACCGCTTCGCCAAGTCAGCCGTTCCAATAAATCCCAACTTGATAAGCCTTCTGAAGGTAAGGCGATCCCAATCCCAGGCCGGTGCGATTATGGTTGGTATCTCCACCGTGCCCCTTCCAGTCCTGCGCCTTCCTTTTCTTCGATCAAACCGCCATCCCGGAGGGAAGAGATTCGCAACTTTCCATTTCTCACAAAGTGCTCCCAAAACGGGGAAGATCTCCGCGTGATAGTGTTTCTCATCGGACTTGGTCCAGTCCTCCCGACGCGCTTGGTCATACCAATACCCTCTTCGATTGAACCATGGTCCAAAGCGTTTAATGAACATCTCATAATCAAGTCGATATTTAGGGTTTCGTCGGAGAAATTCCTATCTATACCATGCGACTTCATTGCGAATGGGATGGGGATCCGCGTGAATGAATTCGACTCTGACTGTCGGTCGCGCTGGCTTCATGCTGGCTGGACAATCGTAATGCAAGGAGTCGGTGTTCCTCAATAGGGCAGCGGGCGAGACTTGCTTGAACTAAACGCTCGATTTCAACTGACATATGTTGACATACCTTGTATCATCACGGAATGAAGAAGCGCACGACCGTATGGCTTCCAGAGACGCTGCTGACCAAGCTCAAGAAGGTATCTCAAAAGACGGGCGCACCGATGGCCGAGCTTTTTCGTCGAGCAGTCGAGGCATATCTGAAGAAGTTCTGATGCATAGCGGGCTTGCCGACTGTTACGAGCAGACGACAAGCCCTGACCACCGTCGGAGGACTATTCCAATGGCAGCTACGAAAACCCTATCGCAACTTTCGCAATCCAACAATTTGCACGTGTCGAAGCATGGGGTTTTAACCCTTAGCGGATATGGCATAACGGTACGGGTGGACCGGGGACACCTTTTTCTCGAAGACGGCATCGCTGCAAACCGCCAACAGGCGCGCCTTCCCCGCGTCGGCCACGGCCTGAAGAGGCTGGTCGTCGTTGGCTCCGACGGAATTGTTTCCCTGGCCGCGCTACGTTGGCTGGCCGACCAGGATGCGGCCTTTGTAATGCTGGAGCGCGACGGCTCCGTGCTTGCCACAACCGGGCCCGTCCGGCCCTCGGATGCGCGGCTTAGGCGTGCCCAAGCGATGGCGATGCAGACCGGGGCGGCGCTGCATATCACGCGCGAGCTGATTGGCGAGAAGCTGGCTGGCCAAGAGCGGGTCGCACGCAAGAACCTGCTCGACTCAAGGACTGCCGACGCTATAGCCAGTCTGCGCGAAGGGGTCGAATCTGCCGAAACGATTGACGCCATTCGCCATCTCGAATCTCAAGGGGCAGCCGTGTACTGGGCTGCCTGGCGCGATTTGCCCATCATGTTCCCCAAGGCGGATCTGCCGCGAGTGCCCGCTCACTGGCGCACGTTTGGTACCCGCAAGTCACCGCTGTCAGGGTCGCCTCGGCTCGCAGTCAACCCGTCGGGGGCGATTTTGAACTACCTGTACGCGGTATTGGAGTCTGAGACTCGTCTCTCCGTCACAGCCCTCGGGCTCGATCCGGGGCTCGGTTTCTGGCACGTCGACACTCCCGCTCGCGATAGCTTGGCCTGTGATCTCATGGAACCTGTTCGCCCGCAGGTCGATGCCTTTTTGCTGGATTGGATCACTCGTGAGCCTTTAAAGCGGGCGTGGTTCTTTGAAAAGAGGGATGGCAGTTGTCGCCTGATGAGTATGCTAGCCGTCGAGTTGTCCAAGACGGCGATGACTTGGAGTCGGGCTGTCGCTCCGTTTGCAGAGTGGGTAGCTCAAAGCCTGTGGACTGGGACTCGTGCTTCCATGCGCGGTGATCTGAAATTGCCATCACGTCTCACCCAACGTCGGAGAAGCGAAGGCAGAGGAAAGGAATTCGTTCTAAACATCAAACCCGCGCCCTATCCCACGAAACTCTGTGCCGGATGCGGCGCCACGACTCGCCTCGGACGGCACTGCTCGAAATGTGCACGTGAGATCTCCAAAGGCAAGCTAATTGAACTCGCAAAGATCGGACGAATCGCAGCGCAAAGTCCGAAAGCTCGCAAGAAACACTCCGCCACGCAGCGGCGGCACGAAGCGGCGAAGCGGGCATGGCGTTCATCTTCAAGTCCGGCTTGGCCTGATGAGGGGGCCTACAGTCAGATTCATCCTCGGCTCATGTCCGTTACCATTTCGGCTATATCATCGGCGCTAGGAATCTCGGAATCATACGCTGCCGATATCCGCGCGGGGCGTCACCGCCCACATCCGAGGCATTGGCAGGCGCTGGCAGAACTAGTCGGAATTTCGGTGGACACAGGGGTAACATGGAAGGATACGAGCCAGTTGATGTTGCCTGATTCAGAAAGCGTAGACTAGCAGAAAGGGGCAACTCGGTAAGGCCGCCCCTTGCTTATAGACCGGAATTAGTGCTGGAATCGCTCCCGTCTTCTTGGCTGGAGTCCGAGGGTGATTCAGTGTGACGAGCGTACTTGGCCCCCGTACATTTGAATGGTAGCACGGGGAAGGATTAGTATGCTCCTCACATTGGGCCTAGGGAATCTAGGATCGTTGACGGTCACGAGATGGAAAAATTGCTCGTCGCGAAGTACCCTCCCAATACCGATAAGCGAGAGGTTCCCGCTTACACCCCCGCTGAAGTTGCTTGCTGGCTTGGGATTCGCGAATCCACTTTGCGAAGCTGGATCTATGGGCGCACCTATCCTACAAAGACGGGCCCACGCTTTTTCCCGCCGATCGTCGAGCCGGCCGACGCCGACAATGGATTTCTTTCTTTCTACAATTTGGGCGAAGCGCACGTACTAGCAGCGACTCGATACAAGCACCAAGTTCCACTTAAGGCGATCCGCAGAGCAGTTGACCATCTTAGGGCAGTTTATCCCTCTGGTCATCCCCTACTCTCCGAGGAGTTCTACACCGACGGAGGGGACGTATTCATTAAAACGGTCGAACAGACCATCAATATCACAAGGCAGGGACAGCTCGGGTTGAAGCCGATTCTCGAAATGTTCTTGCGACACATCGATCGTGATGACAGATTTAGGCCAACGAAGGTATACCCGCTAATCCCAGGCCAGCCAGCCGACAAAATTGTTTCGATCACGTCCGGTGTCTCTTCCGGCAGACCCGCGATAGATGGGACTGGCATCCCAGTCTCGATTATCTGGCAAAGGCACCTAGCTGGCGATGATGTTGAGACGCTCGCCGACGATTTCGCGGTACCCGCACACAAGATCAAGAGGGCAATTGAGTACGTCCAACACCTCAAAATCGCCTGAGCCTTTTACGTTCTTCCTAGACCGGACTCACGGCAGGAAGATATTTCCCGATCTTCTGAGAAGAGTTGGATTGTCTGTGGTAACTCTCCATGAGCACGGATTCGCACCGGAAACTCAAGATGAAGTGTGGATCGAGGAATGTGGCAAACGAGGATGGGTAATCTTATCTGGCGACAAGGGACTGGAAGGGAATCCGATCAACAGGGCAGCGATTATAGCTGCCGGGTGCAAGGTATTCATCTTCACGGACACCAACAGTAAGGCCGAAGAGTGGGCCGCAGCCGTCATCGTGGGGCGCGCTCAGATTTCGCGGATCATCGATAAGAACAACGGTCCCTTCTACGTTCACATTGCCAAGGAAGCGCATAGCCACATTTTGCCAGTACGGTTTGTTGGTACAGGCGGAAGGAAAATAGCTGAGGAACCAACCGTTGCGGTAGCAGTGCCTGTCCCGTCCTCTGAAGCGCAGCCTAAAGGAGAGCCGTCAACCGAACTGGAGTCGTCGAAGCAGGACAATCTCTTCTCTAAGGACTGAATGATGGGCAATGGGAGCGTCTCTTGCCGAACGCTCTCTCCTGAACTCTCTCTAGAGGTGGCCCTATGATGGCGCCAATGCCACACGGTAATTTAAGGAACGTCTTTGTCGTAGTCGCGGGAGGGAATCCCGCCGCGCAGAGACATTTCGAAGACACGATCCAGCGGAAAAGAACCGTTGAGGAAGTAAGGAAATTCCTGCCATCCCAAGAGATCGAAAACTTGGAAAGGATTTACCGCGGTTCGAATTTTATCGTCTGGGGAGCGGTCCCCGGGCCGATGAACGAATCGCGATGGGAGAAGATGGCGGCGGGAGACGTTGTGCTCATCTACAACGGCGGTCGAATCCGTTTCGCGGGTGAAATTGCCGCCAAGGTGCGGA
>Ga0307479_10005106_pt1 | contig 12040 bp, 9 predicted proteins | sample atmos_gasesECM4C_FD_203743 | JGI IMG/M metagenome (GOLD analysis project Ga0307479, IMG submission 203743) | Hardwood forest soil microbial communities from Morgan-Monroe State Forest, Indiana, United States - atmos_gasesECM4C_515 | ecosystem: Environmental > Terrestrial > Soil > Temperate... | reverse complement strand
GAGGTGGCTTTAGGGTCGTCTTTTTCCCGCAAAAGCGCTTCGATGTCCGCCTGGTTGCGCCACAGGTCGGCCACGGGAGCAAAGTCCTTGTCAGTCGCTAGGGCGTACGCCAGCATGACGCCGTTGACGCCACCGGCCGAGGTGCCGCTGATGATGTCTACGATGATGTCGGAATCGATCAGTTCTTTGGCGAGGCCATAGATGCCCTCGCCGCGAATGGCGCGGTACAGCTCCTGCGCCACTCCGTTTTCATATACAGCCAGGGAGACTCCGCCGTATAGAACCAGCCCCACCCGAACCTCACGCGTGTGCGCCATTCGAGATCCCGCGAAGATCCATGTTGCCAGAATAGCAATGAGCAACGCACAATGAGCTTATCCTCGCCCGTTGCCGGCCGACTCGAGCGGCAAGGTGACTGTAAACGTGCTTCCGCGGCCTAACTCGCTCGAGAGATGCACCGAACCGTGGTGGGTTTCGGCCGCCAGTTTCACGATAGAAAGACCCAGACCGCTGCCGCTTCCGGCATGCGCATGGGCGCCGTCGACCCGGTAAAAACGGTCAAACACACGTTCCGCGCTCGCGGGCGAAATGCCAATACCCGTATCGCAAACACTAAGGCGTACACACGCCGGGCCGGCCGCCAGCCTGACCGATACAGATCCCCCGGGCGGGGTGTATTGGATGGCATTGTCCAGGAGATTCACGGCCATCCTCTTGAGAAGCTCTTCGTTGCCCCGGAAGGAAATGTCCCGGCCTCCCTCATAGGTCAACCGGATGCCTCTCGGAACCGCGAGCGCCTGGGCCGCCCGGCAGCAGTCTTCGACGAGATCGTTCAGGTACAATTCTTCCACCGGAACATTCAGATGCCCCGCGTCGGCGCGGGCCAGGGCCAGCATGTCGCCGACAATCCGCGCCATTCTCCTGGCCTGCTTGTTGACGACCCCCAGCGAACCCTGGAGCTCGGCTGCCGTACCGTCGCCTGAGAGCGCTACCTCCGACTCTCCCTGGATCACCGCCAGGGGAGTGCGCAGTTCGTGGGAGGCATCGGCCATAAACTCGCGCATGATGCGGAATGAAGTCTCCAGCCGGGAAAGCAGATCATTGAACACTCCCGCCAGTTGCCCCAATTCGTCGCGCGGATTCCGGATCACGATGCGTTCGTCGAGGTTCTGAGCGCTGATGTGGGCTGCCTGGGCGGACATCGTGACTACGGGCTGTAGGCTCTTCCTCACCAACATGTATCCACCCGCCGCCGCTAGAAGCAGGGCCGCGGGAAGTCCTACGAATATGATTCGCCGGACGCGCGCCAACTGCCCCTGCAGGCCATCCAGGGGTTCCAGGACCACCACCGCGTAGTTTACGCCTTCGGCGGAGGCGGCCAGCCCCACCAGACGCTTTCCTCCTCGCGCGTCCGTGGCAAAGGAATAAGCCGGCGAAGGCCCTAGCGTGGAGAGCAGTCTGGTCGCGGTAATCGCGGTGGTGGTTTCAGGGTTGCTTGCGGCCAGGAGTTGGCCGTCGTGAAAGATCGCTGTGCCCAGCCGTTCAAACTGTAGCTCGAGGACTGTTTCCCGCGCTCCGCCGGCCAGGTTCTTACGCTCCACGAATTCCGCGAAATAATCGGATACCGATTGCGCCGTGCGCAGGAGCGAGGTATCGAACTCCTGCGCCAGATCCCGCGCCAGCGAAGTATAAATGTAGGCACTGAAACCCGCCAGCAGCGAGCCAAAGCCCAAGAGGTACCAGAGCGCCAAACGAACGCGGATGCTATTGAGCATGGGCATCCGCTGCGCCAGCGAGGAGCATGTACCCTTCTGATCGGCGCGTCTGTATCAGTGACGTTTCCGATTCGCAATCGATTTTCTTGCGAAGCCGGTTCACATAAACGTCGATCAGGTTAGAGAAAGGGTCAAACTCCTCGTCCCAAACGTGCTCGGCGATGACGGCCCGGCCGAGAACCCGTCCCGGGTGGAGCATGAACAGCTCGAGCAAGGCATATTCCTTCGCGGTTAGCGAAATGAGCCGGCCGCGCCGGGCGGCGCTGTGGTTCAGCGTGTTCAAGCTCAGGTCTCCGACTTGAATCACGTTCGGCCGCACCGTCTCGGCCCTCCGCAGCAGGGCCCGCATGCGCGCCAGCAGCACCCGAAAGTCGAAAGGTTTGGGGAGATAATCATCGGCGCCACAGTTGAGCCCGTTGACCACGTCCTCGGGACTGTCCAGCGCCGTCAGCATGAGAATGGGAGAGCGGAAGGAGCGATCCCGTAACTCCCGGCACACCATCAGTCCGTCCTTCACGGGCAGGCGGACATCCAGAATGACGAGGTCGTAATCGTTGATCTCCGTCTGGTACAGGCCCGCTGCGCCATCGCCGGCCACGTCCACCGCGTAGCTTTCGTTGCGCAGCCCCTTGGCGATGAACCCCGCCATGTCCGGCTCGTCTTCCACGAGGAGTACCCGCATCTCTCGTTTTCTAACCTTCTATTCAGTCGACCGGTTAACTGGCCCTTTCGAAGAGGGATTCCCTCGAGGGGATCTGCTTGCGCAGTTCGTCGCGAATCTGTTCGGCAGTCTTCTGCAGCTTTGCCTTGTCATCGCCCGCCTTGTAAGCATAGACCGTTCCCAGAGCTCCGATAGTTTTGCCCGACTGATCCTGCAAAACCAGTTCCACTTCAAAATGATCGCCCTTTTCGTTAACCTCCAGGTTAGTCTTTCCGGTGTTAATCACCCGCAGATCGTCCTCGTCGGCCTTCTTTCCGATTCGGCCTATATTGGACGCGATAATGATGTTCTCGGAACTTCCCGGCGGCGTGACATGCATCACCAGAATCAGGAGTTCTTTATGCTTCGCCAGGGTCTCGTCTACGAGCTTTTGAGCATACGTTTTGGGCGTGGCCGTTGACTGGGCGGCCAGAGGCATGGCGGCCAGGACGGGCAGCAGCAAGCGCGTTAGTGCTTTCATGAAAACCTCCGCCGGAAATCGTACTACACGGAGTTAAACGCAGCATGAATAACGCGGCTGCTGTTATTTATGGCGTTCATAATACGTTTAACTTGCGCGTGGTACGCTGCACACCGACTCTTAGCTGAGTTGTCCGAAGGAGGGCCACATATGAGACGAAGAAGCCTCATCGCTGCCGTGACCGCGGCAATCTGCTTGATTCCGTTCTGCCGGCACGTCACCGCTCAGGTGGAGGGTGGAACGATTTCCGGAACCGTGAAGGACAACTCCGACGCGGTAGTCCCCGAAGCCAAGGTGGTTGTGTTGAATGTCCAGACTCAAGTGAGCCGGAGCATCGCGGTCAACGGCCAGGGGCTCTACAGCGCGCCTAACCTGATCCCCGGCGAGTATTCGATTTCGGCTTCCGCCCCGGGCTTCAAGACCGTGGTTCGGAGTGGCGTCACCCTCAGCGTTGGCGGCCAGCTCAATATCGACCTGGAGTTGCCTGTGGGACAAGTCAGCGAGAATGTGACCGTCACCGGCGATGTTCCGGACGTGGAAACGGCCACCTCCAGCCTGAATTACACGCTCAACTCCACCACCGTCCGCGAACTACCGCTGAACGGACGCGACTGGACTTCCTTAGCCCTCCTCCAACCAGGGGTGGGCACCGTGGACCAAAGCGCCTTGGCAGTGAGCAATCAGCGCGCGAACCGCGGCCTGGGAATGCAAATGAGCATTGGCGGCAACCGGCCCCAGCAGAACAATTACCGGCTGGATGGAGTCACGATTAACGATTATTCCAACGGCGGCCCGGGTAGCATCCTCGGCGTGGTTCTGGGCGTCGATGCGGTCCAGGAATTCTCGGTTTTGACCAATAACGCCCCCGCCAACTTCGGCCGGACCGGCGGCGGTGTCATCAATTCGATCACGCGTTCGGGAGCCAACCGGCTCCACGGCTCCGCTTTCGAATTCCTGCGCAATAGCGCCCTCGATGCCCGCAATTTCTTCGACGCGGCCACCGTCCCCGAGTTCCGCCGCAACCAGTTTGGCGGTGATGCAGGCGGGCCGATTGTACACGACAAAACCTTCGTCTTCGGTGCTTACGAGGGAGTCCGGCAGGGGCTCGGGACGACCCAGGTCGATACCGTGCCTTCGGCCTTGGCGCGGAGCGGGCAACTGGTGGCCGGTCCAGTCACGGTCGACCCGAAAGTGACGCCGTATTTGGGACTGTATCCGCTACCTAATGGCGCCGTTAAAGGAGACACGGGGATTTACACCCTGGTATCGCTGGCTACCACTAGGGAGGACTATTTCACCACCCGCCTGGACCACAAGATATCCGACAAGGACAACCTTTTCGGCACCTATTTCTTCGACGACGGCCGCACCACCTCCCCGGACGCCTTTAATGACAAGCTGGTCGCCACCTTATCCCGGCGGCAGGCTGCCATTTTGGGAGAGACACACATCTTCGGACCTTCCCTGACGAACTCCGTGACTATCGGGTTCAGCCGCGTGGTTTCAGAGGCCCCTAAAACAATCAGCGCCACTAATCCGGTGGCTGCGGATACCAGCCTGGGTTTCTTCGGCGGCAATCCCGTGGGACTCATCAACGTGACCGGGCTGACCAATTTCCCGGGCGGCCTGGGGGCCGTGGGAGAGTATGACTTCCACCTCAATTCGTATCAGATCTACGACGATCTCTACGCCGTGAAGGGGACACACCAACTCAAATTTGGCATCGCGATCGAGCGCCTCCAGGACAACCAGTTGGGCAAATCCAACCCCACCGGCCAATACATCTTCGGCACGTTAGCCGCCTTCCTGACGAACCAGCCAACCACGTTCAACGCCCCCACGGGCGCCGGGATCACCCCCCGCGACATGCGCCAGACCATCGTGGGAACCTATTTCACAGATGACTGGCGCGCAACCTCCAGCCTGACTCTCAACCTGGGACTGCGTTATGAGCCAGCGTCCGTGCCCACGGAGGCCTCGGGCAAGCTAACGAATCTCCCTTCCCTGACCGCCACGGCTCCGCGCCTCGGCTCTCCCTATTTCGCGAACGCCACCAAGCGGAACTTCGAACCTCGCCTTGGCTTCGCCTGGGATCCGTTCCGCAATGGAAAGACCTCGGTGCGGGGCGGCTTTGGTCTCTACGACAATTTGCCGCTACCTTACCTGTTTGAACTGACCTCTCTTCTGTCCGCGCCGTACTTTGTGTCGGGAAGCGTGGCCAATCCGCCCCAGGGATCGTTCCCATCCGGCGCCTTTCCCCTGCTCAGCGCCAGCACTTTCCGCTACGCGTACATTCAGCCGGATCCCTCGCGAAGCTACGTTATGCAATGGAATTTCAACGTGCAGCGCGAATTGGCCGACGATCTAGCGGTGATGATCGGTTACGCCGGCTCGCACGGCGTGCATCTTCCATACTTCATTAACGACTTCAATATGGTGCTGCCGGCGGCCACCGCCGCGGGATGGGTCTGGCCTTCGACCCCCGGCACTCGCCTGAACCCCGCCGTCGGACAAATTGCCGGCACCCTCTGGAACGGCAACTCGCTGTATCACGCCGTGCAGGCCCAGGTCACTCGCCGCCTGCACCACGGGATGCAGGCCGGCGCTTCCTATACGTTCGCCAAAAGCATCGACACCGGCTCCTCATCGCTCGCCAGCGATACCTTCACCAATACGGTTCAGGAACTTTTCTTCGATCCCAAGGGGAGCCGCGGTCTTTCCGATTTCGATATCCGCCACAACTTTACCTTGAATTACATCTGGCAACTGCCCGATCCGAAAGGCGGTTTCAGGCCGCTTCGGTGGGCAATCGGGGGATGGCAGTGGGGCGGCACCTTCCGCGCGGCCACCGGCACACCATTCACGCCGCAGATCGGCGGAGATCCGGTTGGCATGAAGTCGAGTTCCACTTTCGATCGTCCCGACGCGGTTTCCGGATCTGGTTGCGACGGCTCGCGAGTCAATCCGGGCAATCCGTTGCATTACATCCAGACTCAATGCTTCGCTTTTCCTGCCCCTGTGACGCGCTTCGGCAATGCCGGCCGCAACACCCTCACCGGGCCCGGCCTGCTCGATCTGGATACATCTTTGTTCAAGAACATTCGGGTGACCGAACAGTTCCGCGCCCAGTTCCGGGCGGAATTCTTTAATATTTTGAACCGCGCCAACTTCGCTCCCCCGGTCCAGAACGCCAGTTTGTTCGGCGCGAACGGCAGCCCCGTATCGACGGCCGGTGTGATCACCACCACCTTGACCACCTCGCGCCAGATCCAATTCGGCCTGAAGCTCCTGTGGTGAAACACCGGTAGCGCCCGGCGGTATCTGCCGCCGGCGCATGCGCCGTAGAGGGAAGAAATGATCACGCCAGACAAGACGCGCCGCTCTCCGCTTAGCTCCATCCTCCGTGTCGCCGCGGCCAATTTCCTGGAGATGTACGACTTCATGATCTTCGGCTACTACGCTGCGGCGATTGGCCGGACGTTCTTCCCGAAAGGAAGCGAATTCGCGTCGCTTATGGCGGCCTTGGCCACGTTCGGTGTGGGCTTCCTCATGCGCCCGCTCGGGGCATTGATCTTAGGCGCCTACGTTGACCGGCACGGCCGCCGCAAGGGCCTCATCCTCACGCTCGGCCTGATGGCGACCGGGACTATCTCGGTCGCTTGCGTGCCGGGATACGCCGTCATCGGCATCGTCGCACCCTTGCTAGTGGTTGCCGGCCGGCTCCTGCAAGGCTTCTCGGCGGGAGTGGCCCTCGGCGGCGTATCGGTTTACCTTTCGGAAATCGCCACTCCGGGCCACAAGGGATTCTACGTCGCATGGCAATCGGCCAGCCAGCAGTGCGCGGTCGTGTTCGCCGCACTGCTTGGTGTGGCTCTGAATTCCACTCTGACCACTGCCCAGATGGACGCATGGGGATGGCGGGTGCCGCTGCTGGTTGGTTGCTGTATCATTCCGGTTCTGTTCTGGCTCACGCGTTCTCTGGCCGAAACGGAAGAATTCCTGGCGCGGCAGCGGCACCCGTCACTTGGTGAAGTTTTGCGGTCCGTCGCCACCAACTGGCGCCTTGTGCTGGTGGGAACCATGCTGGTCACCATGACCACGGTGACCTTCTACATGATCACTGCCTACACACCGACGTTCGGATCGGCGGCGCTCCACCTGGCTGGCCGGGACAACCTCATCGTGACGCTCTGTGTGGGTATCTCGAATTTCATCTGGCTCCCGGTCATGGGCGCGCTCTCGGACCGCGTGGGGCGCCGCCCCCTGCTAGCCGGCGCCACGCTGCTCGCGCTCGCCACGGCATATCCCATGCTTTCCTGGCTGGCCGGCGCACCTTCCTTCTCGCGGCTGCTTGCGGTGGAACTCTGGCTGTCGTTCCTCTTCGGCAGCTACAACGGCGCCATGACCGTATATCTCACCGAGATTATGCCGGCGCGGGTGAAGGCTTCCGGATTCTCGCTGGCTTATAGCCTGGCCACGGCCATTTTTGGCGGCTTCACACCCGCAATCTGCACCTACCTGATCCAGGCGACCGGGAACCGGGCGATGCCCGGCCTGTGGCTATCACTCGCCGCGATCCTCAGTCTGATGGCCGCAACATTAGTGCCGCGGAGCCGCGACCGTGAGGGAGCGGTCTTGGTCCCGATTCCTCAACAGCCTGCTCAAGTTTATGAAACATAAATTGCTGCTTACGTTCTGTTGGATGGGCCTCGCCGCCGGCGCCCCTGGGGCGAGTCTCCCGCTCGAACTCATCGGCTCTACGGACCTGCCGGACATCTCCGGGGACCTCGACCATCTCGCCATCGACACCGCCGGGCAGCGGCTCTTCGTGGCAGCCGAGGACAATGGGACCCTGAGAATCATAGACCTGAAGACCGGCAAGCTCGAGCGCACCGTCAAAGGGTTCAACACGCCGCATAGCATTCTGTACCTGCCCGGCGCCCAGGAACTGTACTTGACCGATGGTTCGAAAGCGGTCCAGGTTCTGGACAGCACGACCTTTCAGGTGAAGCGGACTATCGCCACCACGCCGGGGGCCGATTCCATTGCGGTGGACCCGTCGCAAGGCCGCTTGTTTGCCGTGAGCGGCGGGAAAGATGTCTCTATGAAGACCTCGGCCATCTCCGAGATCGATACGAAGTCCGCTAAATTGCTGCGCGAGATCCCGATCGAAGCGGCACACGTCGAAGCCATGGCCCTGGAAAGCTCCGGAACGCACCTGTTCGTCAACGTTACCGATAAGAACTACCTGGCCGTGATTGACCGCTCGTCGGGTAAGATAACTGCCCGCTGGCCCATCCAGGAGGCACGGGAGAACGCGCCGCTGGCATTCGACGAGGCCGATCATCGCCTGTTCGTGGTCTGCCGCAACCCTGGAAGACTCGTGGTGCTGGACAGCGCCAGCGGCAGATCAGTCGCCAGCTTTGCTACAGGCTCCAAAGCCGACGAGGTGGTCTACGACGGAGTGCATCACCGGATTTACGTGGCAGCAGGCGAGGGAAAGCTCTACTCCTACCAACAACTCGATGCGGATCGCTATACTGAACTGCCGCCGGTTCCAAGTGCGCCGGGCGCCAAGACGGCTCTGTTGGACCCGGACGCCAAGCGCCTTTACGTTTCTGTCTCACCCGGTGAGGGGAAGAAAGGCGCGAAGGTGCTGGTCTATCGGGTCAATTAGCCGGGCTTTGGGTGGGGGCGTCGCCCGGGCCCGCCGCCATTCATCGCAAGAATCGCTTCTTGACCAGAAACGCCATGTTACGCACGCCATCGCGCCACGGGTTGAGTTTCTTCTCTCCCAGCCGCGACGAGTACATAATCGAAATCTCGCGGAAGCGGATGCGCGGATTGCGCAGAGCTTCGATCTTAATCTCTTCGGAAAAAGGCATGCCCTCGGATTCCAGCTTCATCTCCTTCAGAATCGCGCGGCGGAACACCCACATCCCCGATTGCGAATCCCGCACCCACCGAAAAAACAAGATGGACATCACTACCGAGAGCGCCAGGTTCCCCAAATGGTGCTTCAAGCTCATGGCCTCCGGGTCTTGCACCGGGAATCGCGACGCGTTCAGGAAGTCGGCTTTCAAGTGGAGAAAGGCCTCAATGAGGTACGACAGCGCGTCCACGGGATAACTGTGATCACCATCCAGCGTCACGATCAGGTCGCCAGTGGCTTGCGTGAAGCCCCGCTTATAACTGCGCCCGTAGCCACGGACCTCTTCGCGAATCACTTTGGCCCCCAGCGAGGCCGCCACTTCACTGGTGCGGTCGGTGGAATCGTTATCCACAACAATCACTTCGTCCACGAAGTCAGGCATGGCGCGCAGGACTTTCTCTATACCTTGCTCTTCATTGAGGCAGGGAACGATGACGGTAATTATCTGGCCTTTGTACATCGAAAATGTAGAGTCGATTTATGATCGTAGCAAGCCGCTGCGGTGTGCCCTACGGCCCTGAGAAATCGCTACCAGACCGTTTGGATGATTGAAGCGCTAATGCGTCCATCGCGGCCGATGACGGGTACGCCCAAATACAATCCCGTGGCCGCCACGATGCGGTCGGGCATGTCCGGCACCTGGCTGCGGGGCACCTGGCGCATGGCGTCCACGACGGCGGCAGTAAAGGGCGCTTCTTCGAACACATGGTTAGGGTTGGCGAGCGCTTTTCTCAAATCGTCAAAAGCTGATACCGGCAGACGATTCTTTTCGGCAAGGTAAACGACTTCAGCCAGGCTGATCGGCGCAAGGGCGATCTTTCGACGCGCCATCGCGGCCTTGTCAATGAAATCCTTAGCCGCCGCGGAAAGCCGGGAGTCGCCGAATAAGAACCATAGCGCAGCATGAGTGTCGGCGACGCCCGCGATCATCAGAAGTCCTGGGCGAAACTGCGAAACATCTCTCGCCGGTTCTCCTCGATTTCTTCAGCGGATGGGGCAGGGCCGTACTTCGCCCACAGGCCGTACCCTGTCTCGAAGGGTTGGCCGTTGTTCCGTTCTTGCAGCTTGGCGGCCAGACTGTTTTCAAGCATTCGGGTGACGTAGCGGTCAGGCGGGATGCCTTGTGCTTCGGCTTGCGCTTTCAGAACTGCCCCCAGTTCATCAGGGAGCTCAATCGTCAGGTTCATGAGCAACTCCTCGTTGCTATCTCCAGCGTAAACGATACGCGGCCGTCTGTCACCGAGATCCGGCACCGCCGCCGTTCCCGTCACTGAGGCAGAAACGATGATGTGTGGACCCCGGTTGCTTCGTTCCGCCTTTAGAATGCCAGCTTCAAGCCCAACTGGATCGAACGCGCCGCGCCGCTTCCCACCTCGGGATTCGAGATTTGCACGTCGGGCGTGGTCCGGGAACTGCCAACAAGCGGGTTGCTTCGTCCCGCCGTATTGCCGTTCACCGTTGGCGTGTATTGGGTCTTGTTGAGGATGTTGAACACCTCGAAACGGAATTGGCCGTGAAGTCTTTCGGTAAACCTCATGTCCTTGGTCAGGGACATATCGAGCAGTTTGAGTCCCCTGCCGCGGAACAGATTGCGCGCTACGTTGCCGTAAGTCCCGATCGCCGGTGGCAGCAGCATCGATCCATTCAGGTCCCAGCATCCGTACTTAGCCAGGGCGCTCGCGTAAGTGTAGCCAGGAAATAGCGGCGTGCGGCCGCTATCCAGGGCGTTGGCCTTGGTCAGACAGTCTGCGTTTGTTGTGCCCGGGAAATATGGAACCGCGGAGTAACCGAGGCCGTTGAATGCCGATGGGTTGCCATAAAAATCCCATTTATCGGTTTTGCCACCGACTCCGCTGATGTCGTCGGTCGTGTCGCTTATAGTCCAAGGCAGAGCGCTCTGCACATTCGCCACCGAGGTGAGCTTCCAGCCTTCCAATAACTGAGCGAAACCCTTCTTCTCCGGCAGGGCATAAGTCACCGACAACGTCATACGATGCCGGACGTCATCGGTGCCGTTGCCGTAGTCGGACCGGACATTAAACAAGTTCGTCGGCAGCGCCGCCCCGTTCCAATCGCCCCCCGCGATGTCCAACGCGTGCGCCCACGTGTAACCGGCAAGGTAGGATAAGCCGTGCCATGGCCGCTGGGTCACAGTCACCTGTAACCCGTCGTAGTTGCTGAAATCCTGGTTGGAAATGTAGTTGATGTTCGACAGGTACGGGAACTTTTGGAAGTATGGCCGGTTGAGGTTCTCGCAGGTGGCGCTGGCTGCCGCCGCCGAACCGGTGATTTGGGAGGGCGTGAACGGCGTATTGCATCCTGCTCCCGTCAGCCAGCCGGACCCGGGGGCGGGCGCGTTGAGGTCATTCAATCCGATCAGCCCCGTCGCATGACTGCCGACATAGGCCACCTGCAGCGACAGGTCGTTGGTGAATGCGTGCTGCAAACTCAGGTTCCATGCGCTGGCGTAAGGCCGGCGCAAGTGCGGATCGACCGCCGTAATAGCGCAGGGCTTGTTAGCGCCCGCGGGAGTGGTATTCAGAGGCGAGTCGCAGCGCACCGTTCCGCCGCCTGGGAATACCGGCCCCGCAATGCTCCAGTTCACTCCCGAAGTGAACTGCACGCTTGCCGTTGTGATATCGCCCGGGCCCGCTGCCCCATTCAGCAGCGCGCCGGTAGGAATGGCGTTGACCCCGAGAGCCGAGACGCCCTGCTGCGACACGAAAACGTTGAAGCCCTCAATCACCGGAATGATGCTGCCGGCTCCTCGCACCACCCATTTGGCATTGCCGCCGATGTCCCAGGCGAAGCCCAGGCGCGGCGAGATGTTATTACTGCGCGGCCAAAGCGAGTCAATGCCATGGCCCAATTGCACAAACCCAGTCGTCGACCTTGGGTCGAAATTAGCCAGCTGGTTGTGCGCTTCCGAAATGGATGTCACGGTCTCATAACGCAGGCCCAGGTTCACCGTGAGGCGGGGGCTGATCCGCCAGTCATCCTGCACAAATGCCGCTACGGCCGATTCGGTAAGCTGCCGCGCGGGCTGGCCTAACAGGACCGAAGGAGGACTCGCGGCGTTCAGCGTTCCGGTAAGAAAGTTAGTAAGGTTGGTGAATGTGAAACTTCCGCGCGTGCCGGAGTAAGTGCCGCCA
>Ga0307479_10005105_pt1 | contig 12041 bp, 10 predicted proteins | sample atmos_gasesECM4C_FD_203743 | JGI IMG/M metagenome (GOLD analysis project Ga0307479, IMG submission 203743) | Hardwood forest soil microbial communities from Morgan-Monroe State Forest, Indiana, United States - atmos_gasesECM4C_515 | ecosystem: Environmental > Terrestrial > Soil > Temperate... | reverse complement strand
CATGCCCTCACACAACCGTGAAGCAGCTTCGCACATACGGAACACAATCTGCCTAACACGAGCTGGATGTCAGATGATCATCGAGGATCGCGTGTCTACTCATCTCCTTCACGATCGGTGCCTGTGCCCACACCGCTGTGAAGCACGAGAACATCGTCCCCAGCGTGCCCAAGTCTATCATCACAAACCTAAAGACGATCGATTAAAGGAGGCCAAGAAACTGCGAGAAGGCAGCAGCGAGATCGCAAATCAAAGAGAAATCCTCAAGGACAAGACCACAGAACAGGGCGACACGACCGAAGGCGGCTACCGCAATTACGCCGACAGCGTGGAGGACCAAGCCTCCGACTGGGGATGACGCGTCGTCTAGGTGCTTGAGGGTCTCTCGTCCTTCCCATTTTGATCCACTGCCGCAACAACCATCACACGCTCTAGGAGGAAGTCTTGTACCAGAAGCTCACCACGCGGGTTCGACTGGCCCTGGCAGGCACAGTGCTCGGATCGTGCGCTGTACTGATGGCCGTGCCCTCGTCAGCGTCCGCCACCGCCGGGGTTGCCTCGCAGGGGACCGGGAACGCTACGATCGAGCAGCCGTTGAACCCATTCATCGCATCCGTCGCGCGCCAGCGCAGCCACCCTCAAATCAAGGCGCACGCGTGCAGAGGCGCGTGCGTCATCGCGGACGCCGTCCCGCAGTGGGTGTGCGACCTCCAGGGCGGCGTCGTCGGAGCCGGAATTGCGATAGCGTTCCCGGAGGCAAGCGCCGCCTGGGCAATCCTCGGCCAGACCGCCTGGACGGTCGGCTGCAACGCAATCCCGAAGATCTACCTGAGCGGCGGCCAGGTTAACGGCCTGATCGCATACGAGCAGAAGCACGCCGCCGCCGGCTGCTTCTATATCTGGCCTCGCAACCACCACACCTGGAAGATCAAATGCACCAGCTACTACGCGTGAGCATGGCCTCCGCTAAATCAGGTCCGATGAAGCGAACGACCCGCCAGCGCCTCGTCACAGTCACGCCTGTCATCGCTGCGGTGCACGTAATCGCAGCGGTGCTCGAATCCATCAGCGGAGCTTCGCCCGTGCGGTGGCGATCCTGACAGTCGGTATCAGTGCCGCTGTAGCTGTCACCCTATTCGAACGCCGATCACGACGGTCACGCTGGCCATCACGCTCTCGAGGGTGCCTCTCCAGAGGCACCCTCGTGCCTGTGGCGCCCCTGTGGCTGTAGTGGCCGAATATTCGGCTATCGGCTTGACCTGGGGCTATGGCGCCGACATGATCGGCACCCGTGTCTGTCACGCTGGTGTACCGGCTGCTGGTGACCGTGCGGTCCTGCCTGGCGCTGCTGGCGCGGAGGCGTTCTTCCGGTCCAGGTACATGCAGGTCACCCTGGATTCCTGGTCGAAGGCGCCCGGGCCAGCACGCACGGCTGACGGGCACCGGGAGGGGGTCATGATCGCGCCCCAGTCGGCCCGTCCTGACTTCGGCATGCTGCAGCGGCGCATGCCATGGCCCAGTCCGCCGCTTCTCGCTTTGGCGCCAGTCACCTTGATCGCCTTCGACCTGCTCCAGATCGGCACGCGGAAGCTGACGGGCAACCCGTTCCGGCAGCGCCGGATGCTGCTGGGCAGCCTGGATCTCGCTACGGCTGGCGCGATTGTCTCCCCGTTGTTCACCGGAGAGGAAGCACCCGACGTGCTGGCGGTCAGCGCTGATCGGTCGTACGAGGGCGTCGTCCTGAAAAGACCGGCCTCCCCTACCGCCCCGGCCGACGGTCCGCCGACTGGGTCAAAGTGAAAATCGTGAGGACGATCGACGTCGTGATCGGCGGATGGTTGCCCGGGTCGGGCTACCGCACCCGGCTTGCCGGGTCTGTCATCGTCGGCGTCCCCGGCCAAGAAGGACTGCGCTATGCCGGCGAGGTCGGGTCAGGTTTCTCCGTCGCCGAGCTGCGCGACCTCACCGCCGCCTTGATCCGGCTGGAGCAACCCGAGTCGCCATTCGCGCAGCCGCTGCCGACCGAGGTATCGCGAGACGCCCGGTGGACCCGGCCCGTCCTAGCCGCCGAGGTCGCCTACGCCGAGATGACCGCGACAGGACGGCTGCGGCACCCAGTCTGGCGCGGCTTGCGAGCGAGCTAGGGCGCGGAACCGGCTTGTGACTTGTCGCGCTAGTTGGCATCTTTGCACGGAGCTTGGCATGGAGGCTCGGCCGGAGCGTTGAGGGCCCTGTGCCGGGACATGATAGTTGGCACATGGCCACGCTAGTTGGCACGACGACCTTTCGGTCATTTGGGTATGACCACTCACCGTGTTCGCCAGCGCGAGCGCTTGGTGCCGTTACCGCCCGCCGGTCCCGCGACCTTGAGCCGCCGGGCCTTGCAAGCCAAGCTGCGTCATATTCATGTCCAGAAAATCTGCACATAGATGCTTGTCCAGGATTTATAGACATGGCACACTGATCTCGTGACCTCAACCAACGACACGCTCGTGGCGACGCTCGGTGAGACTGCCTTCAATGCCCTGCGAGGCCTGGCTGTCAGCGCTGAGCCCGTGTCAGGGCGGAAGATGGCCTCCGCGTTGGGGGTTTCGCCGACCACGGCCAACGTTGCGCTGGGGAAGCTCCGCGACGCCGGCTTTGCGATGTCGAGCCTGGAAGGACGCGCCAATCGGTGGCGCCTCAACACGGACAACGCCGTGATCCGCTCCTGGCTGGAGGAGACGCGAGACGAGATGAAAGCGCCCGATGCTGGAGGCGGGTCAAGTCCGTACTCCACAGGTGGAGGCGGCGTCACCTTCGAGCGCAAGGTCGCGGTCCAGCACCTTGCCCGTCTCCTTACCGGCGACGGTGCCGTTGAACTCGGCGACGGCCGACACGTCGTCAGCGTTGAATTCCAGCAGGCACCAGAGCACTCTGTCGACGACCTGGTCATCCGCGCGGCCCGTGACGGCGAACCGGAACCCTCCCTCGTTCTCGCTGCCGGGGTGCGCCGCGCGCCTCACCTGGTGGAGAGCGACGAGTCAACGAGGAAGCTCATCCGCGCTTTCGTCCGTGAGGTCATCAGCGCGCCTGCCGACGGTCCTGAGCATCGTTGCGCGCTCGTAGTCGCCGGCGCGCAGGAGCACGCTGGGCAGCTAGCGTTGCTCGCCGACCTTGCTGGCAAGCAAATCGACGCACCGCGCTTTTTCCGGCTCGTCCGCACGCCGGGAAAGTTCGGCGGCGATATCCGCAGACGCCTCAAGCAGGTCGAAGGTCTCGTCAAGCACGGACTCACTGAGCTCGGCATCGCCGATCCCAGCGCGCTCGTGGTCGAGCAGCACGCCTGGCAGCTGCTGTCCCGGCTCACCGTGCTGATGCCGCGCCTTGAGACACCCGACGAAACCGACTGGGCCGCGGTGACGAACTCGCTGCTCCCGATCGCCCTCGGCGCGGACTTGCTCGGCGCCGCGCAGCTGCGTGACCGGCTCGTCGCCCTGGCAGACGAGTACCCGCCAAAGGCCGCCACGGTAAGCCTGAGCATGCTGCGACGCGACGCGCACACGTCCATCGACTCCGCGAAACGCCGCCACCGGCAGGGATGGCAGGCGCTGGGTCACCTTCACGCGCGCGCAACCGCAGTGCGCGATCACATCGCGTCAGAAGATGGCAGCCGGACCCTTCAGCTTGACCGGAGCGGGGCAGCAGCTGAACTACTCGCTCTGGCCGGGCCGTCAGCGGCTGCTGTCGTTGCGAACGGCGACTCCGGCGTCGGCAAGAGCGCCCTGGCCGTCGGCGCGGCCAGCGATGCAGTCGGCCGCGCCTCCGGCCTCACCCAGGCGCTTTGCATGAACCTGCGGCACCTGCCCACGACGAGCCTGGAGCTGGAAGGTCATCTCGGCGCTCCGCTCGCTGCCCTTCTCGCGGAGCTAAGCGCTCCCAAGCGTCTTCTAGTCATCGACGGCGCGGACGCGGTGTCAGAGGGATCCGAGACCGTCTTCCGGTATCTCGCGGACGCTGCCCGGCAAGCTGGCGTGACGCTCATAGCGGTAACTGCTAACGACGCGAGGCAGCTCGTGCGGGACGTCCTCGTCGAATGCAGCGGCGGTGGTGTCGCCGAGTACCTCGTGCCGCCGCTGACGGACGCGGAAGTCGAGGAGGTGATCGCTGCCTTCGGCGAACTGGCTGCCCTCGGGGCCAACCCGCGTTCACGGGAGTTGCTTCGCAGGCCCGTGGTAGTGGACCTGCTTGTCCGGGGCGGCGTCACGGGCATCCCCCTCAGTGACGCTGACGCCATGGAGCAGATCTGGGCCGGCCTGGTCTGCCGCCAGGGACGGACCGACCGTGGCGCTCCGGACGCCCGGCAGCTTGCACTCCTGACCGTGGCCGACCTCGCGCTGTGCGGAGGCGAGCCGCTGGAGGTGGTGAGCCGGATGGACCCAGTCGCGCTGGAGGGACTCCGCCGTGACGGGCTGCTGCAGACCTCCCCTGACGACCCGTTCAAGATCGGCCCGGAATTCGCACACGATGAGGTGCGGCGCTACGCGGTCGCTCGACTCCTCCTGTCCACCGGCAACCCGGCTGCGAAGCTGGCTGCCGCAGGCGTGCCCCGCTGGTCGCTCGGCGCGGCGCGGCTAGCGTGCCAGGTTTTGCTCGCCGCGCCTGACAAGCCAGTGAACCGCCTGCGAGGTCGGCTGTCTCGCCTGCAGCGGGTGTTCGACGACCTCGTCTCGGAAGGGCACGGTGAGCGCTGGGGTGACGTGCCAGGCGAAGCGCTTCTCACGCTCGGCGACTCCGGCCCGGTACTGGGCGACGCATGGGCAGAATTGCGCGCCGCATCCAGCACCGGGCTCCGGCGCCTTTGTCGTCTTGCAGACCAGAGGCTTCGCGACAACAGAGGAGTAGTCCGGCCTGTCGCCGTCGAGCCGCTTGTTGCGCTGCTGCTCGATGACGAGGCACCTTTCATCTCTGACGATCATCTGCAGGACCTTGTCCGGGCATGGCTGCGCGCCCTAGTCATCGATGACACCCCGGCTGGGCATCCGCTGCGTATTCGCCTGCGCAATCGACTCGCGACCGTGTGTACTGCAGCCGACCGCCGTCTGGAGGCGGAGCGCGAGGCCGCGGCGGCCGCGCGGACGGCACTGTCTCCCGAGGAACTCGAGGAGGAACGCCAGTTTGAAGAGCGGCAGAACGCTTTTCTTTCGCGGATGGGTCATTCCCGTGCACCTCGGCGCGCCCGAGCAGAGGTTCCCCGCGAGATCACCGACGAGGCGATGATCGAGTTCCTAGCGCTTCTTGGCCCTGACCTCGGCGATCAAGGGGAGGGGATCCTCCGCCGGGTCGCGCGAGACGCGCCCCCCTGGCTCCACCCTGCAGTAGAGGAACTGGCTACCGGCCGCGCACTCGCGTCCTACCGTCGCGGGTTCCTCGCCGAACTGACTGAGGCCTACTACCTTGACGAGGACGAAGATGGTTCCGGCTTCCACGAGGACGGCATAAGGCGTCACCAGTCTCGTTCCTTCGGCGTGACGCCCCTGGCAGCATGGAACCGCGGGCCGTTCATGGTGCTCTTCCAAACCGATTTCCGCAATGGCGTCGCCGTCCTCAACCGCATGCTCAACCACGCTGCCATCGTGCGTGTGCGTACGCTGGTGGGCCTCTACCGCAATGGCGCCCCCGTCGATGACAGCGAACTCGACGCCGCTTACCGTACGGAACTTGGTATCACTGGGACCAGCGTTGTCTACGTCGGCGATGACCATGTGTGGACCTGGTATCGCGGCGCAGGGGTAGGCCCTTATCCCTGCATGAGCGCGCTTGAGGCCCTCGAGCGCGCCTGCGATCAGCTCGCCGCCGCCGACGTCCCGCTCGCGAACATCGTCGCCGTGCTCCTCGACGGCTGTCAAAACCTTGCAATGCTTGGGCTCGCCGTCGGGCTGCTCGTGCGCCACCTCGAAGACGCTGGCCGTCTGCTCGACAGGTACCTGGCAGAACCAGACATCTGGCACCTGGAGTTCGCACGGCTCGCCCACGAGAGCAGCGGATTGGGGGCTTCCTCTGAAGGCATCGTCCAGGCTGAGCGCCGCCGGTGGTCCCTGCGCGAGGCCGGCATGCTGCTTGTCCTGAACGCTGACGAGGCGCGAGCCGACGGACTCCGCGCAACAGGCGAACAACTGGTCGCGGCCGCCCGCCTGATTGCGGCAGAGGCACTCGACGCGGGCGCCGATGAGGCAAGCACGGAACGACTCCTCACCACCGTACGCTCCTGGGCGAGCGGCCTCGATCGGACGACCTACGAAGCCCGGCAGGCGGAAGGCGGCATATACGTCCAGAGCACGCCACCCGACGATGTCGCCACAGCATTGCAGCACAACGGCGAAGAGATGGAGCGGGCAGGCGAGGCAACCCGACTCATGGTCCGCTACTACATAGAGCCGCTCAAGGGAACGGCCCTGCCCCCTAGTGCCGAAGATCTCGCAGCAGACCTAACTGTGGCCGAGCAACTCCTCGACAGCCCGCCCGATTACAGCCCCGGAGGACCGTGGGACGTCCCGGCGGCTGTCGCCGCTACGGCTCTTGTGGCCAGCATCCTCTCTGGTATGGAATTGCCTGCCGAAGCCCTGCGCTTTGCCGCCGAAACCGTGCTCCGCATCGGTGAGGGGGCGGTGAAGCCGCACCCGTTCGACAGCGAGGGCTCGTACTTCGAACAGGGCGCCGACCGCAGCGCGGCACGCGCGCTTCCCCTACTCATCCTTCCGGACGCGGCGGCTCTCCGCGCCAGCCTGGACGGCGAGGACGGCTCTAAAGCGTACGCGCGCGCGACCGCGGCGGCAGGCAGCATCGCCCAGGCGCTGCCCGACGAGGTCCGGGTACATCTCGCGCGAAGCCTCGACCGGGTATGGGAAGCCCCGTGTGCAAAGGACGGGACGTGTCATCACAGCACGGCGTTCCAGGTTGCAGTGACGACTATGCGCGACTGCGTCTTCGGCCCATGGAACCCGGACACCGGCAGGCGCCAGCTCATCAAGCTAGCCGACCCCGTCGACCAGGCGCTCGCGGACACCGCAGACAACGACATCCACTTCGCCCGCCTGGACGCGGCGATCCGCGCCCTCGCCCCGGCCGCCCGGGCCGACGTCTGCGTCTCCGCCCGCGCCCGCGAACTTCTCACGGTGCTGCTAGCCGCGCACCGGCGCTCCCTGCTCTCCTACGACGATGACATGGACGACCGGGGCACCCACGCCCTGATCGCCGCCAGGGCGCTGCTAACCATCGCGGCCGACGGCGACGACGCTCCCCTCCACGAGCACATGGACGCCTACGCCGACAACCCGGCGCTTGTGCTGAACCTCCTTCGGGCGCTGTCGGCAGCAGGCGAGGAAACGGCCGACCGTGCCGCGATCGCCGCGCGCGTCTGGCCGTCGGTGGTCGCGCACGTCCTCGATCTGCACAAGGCGGGGCACGCGCCGTTCGGCGATCGGTATCACGGCGACTACACGCTCGCCTCGCTCATCCCGAGGGCAGCCGGGGAGGTCACCTTCCTGTATCGCGAGCTCTCCGGCCCCCCGGTCGTCTGGTGGCAGCCGCTCTCCTTGCAGGACACCGTCGAGCAGTGGCTACCCCTGGCGGAGGGCGACCCGACGTGCGTCGACCAGTTGATCAGCTTTATCCGCCCGCTGCCGCCGGATGACCAGGCACGCGTCGGCCTGCCGTGGATAGCGAGGCTTGTCCTGGCCAGCCCCGGCAAGGTGGCGAACCGCACCTTCCTGCTATCGACATGGCTAGTCGAAATCCGTCAGCACGCATCGGACGCGGGTCTGCAGCCCGACTGGCAAAGCGTGGTCGATGCTCTCGTCGTCGCCGGCGTCACCCGGCTCGCGCCGTACTCGGAGTAGCGCCATGCCTCTACTGATATCGGAGTGCAGGCGTCCGCTGCGAAGCAGCCAACCACCCTGACGTGGGCTTGGCATGACAGAGAACGTCGGCGCGTCCAAGGTCGAGTACGTCATCGGCGGCCAGCGGCTGTCCTACTCGGACCGGGAGAGCACTGATAGAGGGAGTGATGTCGCTGCTGGTGGCACGGCGTGGATGCAACGGACGAGCATCTGGGTGCCAATGCAAGCCCGAGTCCGGGACAGGCAAGGTCTGACGCCGCGTCCGGCCTTTCGGCGCCAGCAGTCCCAGGCGATCTTCTCGTTGATGACGCGACCAAGAAGCTTTGGCCGTCCATGAAGACGGCCACGAGCAGGTCATGCCCTCTCTCGGGATGAAGGGCGGAGCCGATGTCCCAGTTCGCCATCTACGCCCTGTGATCAAGGACCGGCCGCGTGCCGGCAGGATCAGCGAAAAATCCTGGGTCTGTGCGCGAAGGGAATGCCTGGTCACGCATGCTGGCGTAGTCCGCGAGCGCGGCCACCGAGGTCGGGTGCAACGGGAGCCGCGGGGGGCAACGCCTACGCCGAGCGCTTCGTCCGCACAGCCCGAGCCGAATGCACCGACCGCATGCTCATCGCCGGCGAGCGGCACCTGCGCGCGATCCTGGCCGACTACATCGGCCACTACAACACCGGCCGCAGCCACCAAGGGCACGGCATGAACCGGCGCGCACCGGACGACGACCCGGACCTCGTCGCCTTCCCCGTTCCGGCCATCCAGATCCAGCGCCGGACCAGGCTCGCAGGACTGATCAACGAATACCAGCAGGCGGCAGCATGAAAACCCAGGCCAGCCCCAGTAGCCGAGTTTTCGATCAGTACAGGGCTGTGCATTGAAGTTACCACCTGCGCGGATCTGACTCTCTGGAATTCGAGCGCTGCGGGTCGTCCCCGCTGTCAGCGCTCGCCGCCCTCCTGGAACGTTCCGGCGTACCGGAGGAGCCGCTCCGCGTCTAGCTGGTTCCTCCGGCCACCCCTCCGCATCCTCGTCAGGGCCTAGCCGCGGCGCAGGTGTTGCACCCTATCCAGACGCCGACCCAGAGCTGGATAGCACTCGGGGACACCGACGGATCTGACCGGCAGGAGTACCCGTCCCAGTCCCCGCTGGCGACTTCCTGCTGTCCTAGGGCCCGGCATTCGGCTTGCGCGTTCGGGTCAGTCCAGACATTTCTGGTGGGATACCACAGGACGCTGGCTGCGTGCGCCGCTGGAGCTGTCAGCCCGGCCGCGCCAAGGGCACCTATGGCGATAGCGGTGGTGGCGGCGGCACTGGCGTAGCGGCGAACGGAAACAGACATCGGTCTACCTTTCCGGCAGGAAGAATTGATGCTGCGGAGCTCCGTTGCGCTAAGGCTAACAGAGGAAGCGACGGCCGCATAGGGCGTTACTGTGCATACAGAACTGGGTCGGCCGGGCTTGCGCGTGGCGCTATTCCGCGCGTAACCCGATGTGCATTATCCTATTCACCAGCGAGCCCATGAAACACCATAATCGCAATTCTCGCTGCATGCCCGCGCGCAACCGGCTCCCCTGTGGCGTGCCAGAACTCGCGCAAAGCATCTGAGCCGGGCTTCTATCCTCGGTCCTCGTGCTCTTCCGCGTCGCGAATCTGCTCATGATCCGGCTGTTCGGCTGGCTGGCGCTCCTCGCCCGTAGCCGTTTCATCCGGAGAGATGGCCAGGGTGACTCGCAAAATCGGTTATGCATGTCAGTTGTGAGTGCCGACAACCAGCGCCACCTGGGCTGATGTTTCGCAAAGGAGGCGTCGGCGCGTTCACGCGAACGGTGCCCGGCGAGCAGGTCTGGTTCGGGCTGGCATGCGATGATTTTCGACTTGTGGGCTTGAAGCTGGTGTTCCTCGTCGTGACCCGGGCCGTGTCCGTGCTGGGCCTGTCCCGGCGGGAGGCATGGTGGAAGGAGGCCGTGATCCTGATGCTGCGCCATCAGCTCGCGATGGCCCAGCGTGAGCGGCCGAAGGCTCATTCGCGGTTGATGTGGCCGGAGCGGGCATGGTTTGCCCTGCTCGCCCGGACACTGCCAGCCGACCAGCTAGCCGCGATGCGGCTGATCGTCACCCCGGCCACGATCTTGCGGTGGCACCGCGACATCATCCGCCGCCGCTGGGCGCGGCTATCGCGCCGCGGCCGCAACGGCCGACCACCGGTGCACCGCAATATCCGGTCGGTGGTGCTGCGGCTGGCCCAGGAGAATGAGCCCTGGGGCTACCGCCGCATCCACGGCGAGCTCGCGGCCCTCGGCATCAAGGTGGCGCCGTCGACGGTGTGGCAGATCCTCAAGGACGCCGGGATCCGCCCGGCACCCCGCCGGGACGGCCCTGGGCGGGCGGAATTCCCGCGATCGCAGGCGCAGGGAATCCTGGCGCTGGACTTCTTTACCGCCGACCTGCTCAATGGCACGAAGGTATACGTCCTTGCGGTGATCGAGCACGGCAGCCGGCGCGTACGGATCCTGGGCGCCACGGAGCACCCCGTCCAGTCCTGGATCATCCAGCAGGCCCGGAACCTGCTCATGGATCTGGGGGATGCCGGCACGCGAGCGAAGTTCGTCCTGCATGACCGGGACGCCAGCTTCACCCAGGCGTTCGAAGCCGCGTTCCAGGCAGCCGGGACCTGGGTCATCCTCTCCGCCGTCCAGGCACCTCGGATGAATTCGATCATGGAGCGGTGGATCGGCAACTGCCGGCAAGAACTGCTGGACCGGACCCTGATCTGGAACCGGCGCCACCTGATGACAGTACTGCGGGAATACGAGGACTTCTACAATTCGCACCGGCCGCGTCGCGCCCTGGACCAGGCCGCGCCATTGCGCCCGGGGGGGCCAGAGAGGCCCAAACGAGCGCGCTCTTTGCGGATTGTATACTATCTCATTCCGCTCGAACTGGTGTTCTATTGAGTAGCATTGGCCTGCCATTTCTCGGATCTTCTGGCTGTAGGTATCCTACGGAGTGCTGATCTTTCCCGCATCAACCCACTTATTCTGCCGTAGTGCCTGCTTTAGCAGTCAGGATCGCAAACCCCAACCGGAAAGTGATCTCAGGCCAACCCGTACCATCTGAATTCGGACCATGCCAGCCAGCCATTGAACTGCTCATCAACCACGCCCATTGTCCGGGCAAATGCGGCTGCACTAATACCACGGCTCTTTACGCTCGGTGCTTTACCTTCGACCAGTGCATCGCGCGCCGACTGATCCCACCAGAAACCAGGTTTAGCCAATGTCACATTCCGTTTGACCTTATGTGACCAGTCACCCAACTGATTCGATATCGGCAAGTCAGGATGTTCTGTCAGGAACAATACGGCATCAGTAGCGATCATCAATGCTGCACGCGCTCCCATCGGATGAGTACCGATAGCATCTAGTATCTGTGTCCGGCATCCTGCAGTAATTATCGATGCATATATCCAATTCAGGTAAGGTGGATTCTCTCCGACTGTCTGAGCAAACTTACCAGACTGCGAATTGTAATTCAATTTTGATCCGATACCAAGTGGAGTATCTTTCCCGACCTTGAGACGCAAGTCATACAGGTTAGCGACTTCCCGCAATGGTGGCGGACAATCACAGTCTGGAACATACAACCACATCTCATGTATGAATGCCAGGTCAATCAGACCGGCACCAATTGCGGCTTGCAACTCATGCAACCAGAACCATCCTGCCGTTGTATGTGGTCTACTGATATGACCTCGCGCATCGCGATGAAGCATCGCCGCCAATATTCGGATTACTACCCTCTACTAGAGCGCGTACCAGTGCGAGTCGTCCAGGCGCCCGTCTGTCTTCTAGGATGATCAGCGGTCGATTCAGCTCATAAATTCTATGTGCCCATCGACCATGAGGTTCCCACGTGGGTCCGTCATACTGCCCGAGACATGGCAATCTTGCAATCTGATAGGGATAAGCCGAGTTGATATCATACAGATGAGTCTCTTCTGGCATATGCCCGTGAGCGAAGATATCCCACCAACCAGCAATGTAACTCGATTGCGCAGCGAACATCAGACCTTCAGGCAATGCAGGCCATAGGTCTTTTCGTTTCGCGTGCCTGGTGACCTTCTTTTGCAAGCCATGCCCCGGCCGGTTGGCCAGGGCCAAACCATT
>Ga0307479_10005103_pt1 | contig 12042 bp, 11 predicted proteins | sample atmos_gasesECM4C_FD_203743 | JGI IMG/M metagenome (GOLD analysis project Ga0307479, IMG submission 203743) | Hardwood forest soil microbial communities from Morgan-Monroe State Forest, Indiana, United States - atmos_gasesECM4C_515 | ecosystem: Environmental > Terrestrial > Soil > Temperate... | reverse complement strand
GCCTCGATTTCCGCGACGACGCTGGCCAGCTTTTCAGCGGAACGCGCCGCAGTCGCCACGCGGGCGCCCGCCTGCGCCAGCGCCAGCGCAGTGGCGCGTCCGATGCCTTGCGACGCTCCAGTCACCAGCGCCGTCCGATTTTTCAAGCTGAACATGACTTTGGTTCCTGGCCGACCTGGCTGCTTGCTTGGTGCTAATTGCGCCCAAATTCGCCGCGCCGCGCCCGAACTTTCGGCTTCCCTCGGAGGGCTGGGCTTCAGAGTCTGTGTCAAAACTCAGTTTTCGTTTGGTCTGACCATAATATGTAGTGGGAGACCAATTGGGTCCACACAAACTGTGGCCGCGATTCGTAGTTTTGAAACAGACTGTTCAGCCCGGCCCTCCGAAGACACCCGAGAATTCGCGCACGGCGCTAGAATCCTGAACGCTTGCACCACAGAGGACACAGACACCTCAGAGAACGCACCCTTGCGGAGAGTGGTCGGGTTTGAGTGGCTCCTTGGCGCCGCTGACGGAAGCGCGCGGACCCTTCTACGCTTCTGCGGCTTCTACCTGGGCCTGCCCCAGCTTCTCCAGAGTGATTTGCAGAGACTTGCCGTCCTCGACGTTGAACACGTGCACGGAGCGGTCAATTTGCCGCAACAGCCCAGTCAGGACGCGCCCCGGTCCCACCTCTACAAAGATATTCACACCGAGTTCGACCAGCGTCCGGACGGACTCCTCCCATCGCACGGGGAGGGTCACTTGACGGACCAAGGACTCGCGCGCTTCTTCACCGCTGGTGATGATTTCTGCGTCCGCGTTCGTAACCAGGGGAATCCGCAGCGCCTGAAAGGCCGCTTGGTGCAAGTCTGCTTCCAACCGCCGCTGGGCCGGCGCCATCAACTCGCTGTGGAAGGGAGCAGACACTGTCAGCATGACAGCGCGCTTGGCGCCGCCGGCCGAGGCGAGTTCGACGGCGCGCTTGACCGCGGCAGCATGCCCGGAGATCACTGTCTGTTCGGGCGTGTTCAGGTTGGCCGGACCTACCACCTGCCCCTTCGCTGCTTTGCGGCAAAGTTCCGCCACCTGGGCCGGGGCGAGTCCCATGATGGCCGCCATGGCCCCTTCGCCTTCGGGCACCGCCGACTGCATATACTCGCCGCGCCGCCGCACCAGCCGGACAGCATCGGAAAACGCAAGCGCCCCCGCAGCCACCAGCCCTGAATATTCTCCCAGGCTGTGCCCCGCGACATAATCCGGCCGCACGCCCTTTTCCTCCAGCACGCGGCAGGCGGCAGTCGAGACCGAGAGGATTGCCGGCTGTGTGTTCGCCGTCAGCTTCAGATCTTCTTCCGACCCCGTGAAGCAAACATTGGATACGGAAAAACCCAGCGCCTGGTCGGCTTCGGCGAACACACGACAAGCTGCCGGAAACTTGTCGGCCAAGTCTTTGCCCATCCCCGGGTACTGAGAGGCCTGCCCAGGAAACATGAATGCCAGTTTTCCCATTGGACGGTCCGCCGTTTCGTTCCTCAGGCTTCCACGGCGACTTGAAGCACGGAAAGCTCTTTCTCGATTTTATCGTTGACCTTGCCGCGCGCCAGTTCCGCGGCCACTCGAACCGCGTTTTTAACGGCGTGCGCGTTTGAACGCCCATGTCCAATCACGGTGACGCCCCGCACGCCGAGCAGCGGCGCGCCTCCGTACTCAGAGTAATCGATCTTCTTCCGAAAATCCTTGTACGCCCGCCGGGACAACACATATCCCACTTGTGAAGACAGTGTGCTCTTCAGCGCATCCTTCAACAAAGTCTCAATGTGCTGCGCCGCGCCCTCGCTGATTTTCAACGCGATATTCCCGATGAACCCGTCGCAGGCGATCACATCCACCGAGCCGCCGAAAATGTCTCGCCCCTCGACGTTCCCCACGAAGTTGAGCGCCGAATGTTTCAAACGGGTGTGCGCTTCGCGAGTGAGCTCGTTGCCTTTGCTTTCCTCCTCGCCAATCGAGAGCAGCCCCACTCTTGGGCGCCGCGTGCCAAAGATGGCACGATAATAAATCTCCCCCATGATGGCAAACTGCACCAGGTGCGCCGGCTTGGAGTCAACATTGGCCCCCACATCCAGCAGAACGCACGCTCCGCCGCGCGCCGTGGGGAACGGCGCCGCCAGAGCGGGACGGTCCACCGAGGGGAGCGTGCCAAGGCCAAACCGCGCCACCGCCATCACCGCGCCCGTATTTCCGGCGCTGACCAACCCCTGCGCGATTCCGTCGCGCACCAGCCTTGTGGCCACGTGCGCCGAGCTGTCTTTCTTCTTCCGAAACGCCTGCGACGGCGAGTCACTCATGGTAATGACTTCGCCGGCGGGCACAATTTCGATAGGCAGGCCGCGACGCGGGTGACGGGCCAATTCGCGTTTCAGCTCCGGGGCAAGGCCGACCAGTAGGATTCGCACCCCAAGCTCGCGAGCCGCCGCAATGGATCCCTCCACCTCGGGGCGCGGCGCATGGTCTCCTCCCATGGCGTCAACTGCGATGGTGATCATTTACACTCCGGAGGGCGCCGGCGCGGGGCTGCGCGGGCGTCTGGGCGTCAGGCCCCGGTATCTATGACTTCCCGCCCCTTGTAATAGCCGCAGTGCGGGCACGCCTGGTGAGGCTGCTTCATCTCATGGCAATTGGGACATTGGGCCAGCGCCGGAGCGGTCAGGTGGTCGTGCGCTCGCCGCTTGTTCTTCCGAGCTTTCGAATGGCGCCGTTTTGGATTGGGCATGCAAACTCCTTGCAAACACCCCGAACCGCCGGGGGCATTCTATGGTGTTTCAACCTGGATTTCTATTGCTTTTTGAACCAGTCCTGCCTGAGGCGCGCCAGGGGCGCCATGCGCGGGTCCGCGGTATGGGTCTCGCAGCGGCACTCTTCGTTGTTCAAATTGACTCCGCATTGAGGGCAAAGCCCGCGGCAATCACTGCGGCAGATGACCTTCATCGGGAGCGCCAAGAGCACCTGTTCGGCCAGCACGTCGGCCAGGAACAGCCCTTGGCCTTCGAAAAACGCAATCTCAGTGTCGTCGAGCTTCAGCCGGACCTGTTCCTCCTTCGTGATGGAGGCCATCGGCCGGTAAAACAGGTCGAACTCCCGGGCAACATCCTCCTGCACCGGCTCCAGGCAACGCGCGCAAACCAGTTCCAGCCGGGTGTGGAGATCCCCGGTAATCCGGATCTGTCCCTCAACAAGCTCTGCGGTCGCCCGCACATCTAGCGGCTCCGCTTGCCGGAACTCCCCGGTGTGATAATCCACGGCCCCGGGGGCGTAACTCCTTCGGATGCGGATCTTGTGAACCGCGAGTTCGTTGACGTCGATGAACATGAGTTTCTTTGCCGCGTCGAGCGGAAGCCCTGATTCTCCCGCTGAAGTCATTATAGGATTCATAACAATGATGTCAAGGAAGCGACAGTTAGGCTCCGGGGGTTTGCTGCGAATCAGATAACTCGTGGATTGCCAAGGGGGCGGGGAAGCAAACACGGCTCGCACGCCAACCCATTCCCATTTTGGCCCTCTCTTAACGGGCCGGGGAGGCAGAGCTTGCGCCGATCAGGTCCGCGTGTTGCCGGAGCAGAAAGTGGTCGGTCATACCTGCAATGTAATCGCAGACTACGCGATGGCGCGGCTCGCGCCCGGCGAGTTCCGCGTAGTATTTCGGCATCGCTTCCGGATGATCCAGGTAATACTCGAAGAGTTCCCCTAGCGCTTGGACGGACCGTTCGCGATCCATCACGATGGCCGGGTGGTTGTAGAGGCGTTCGTTGAGGAATTTCTTGAGCGCGGCGTTTTCCGCGGCCGCGGCCTGGCGAAAACCGGCCAAGCGCCTCGGGAAGCGCCTCACGTCTTCGACGCTTTGCACATCTGCAGCCGCCGCCTCCGCGCGCGTATTTTCGATCAGGTCCGAAGCGAGCTTATCCAGCATCTGCTTGAGCGCGTGATTGAATTTCAACTTTTCCCGGCCCAGCGGATATTTTCGTTCCACCTCTCCGTACAGTTCTGCAAAGAGCGGCACCCCACTGCGAATCGTGCCGATGTCGAGCAGCCGCGCCTCGTAGCCGTCGTCCACGTCGGCCGTGTTATACGCGATCTCGTCAACGAAATCGATGAGCTGCGCTTCGAGCGGCGGGCGCTGATCGAGCAGATACTCCGCAAGCTCCGGAAATTCCCGCGCGTCATAATCGCGCGAATGCTTGACAATTCCCTCGCGCACTTCGAAGGTCAAGTTGAGGCCGGAAAAATCCAGGTACCGCTGCTCAAACTGCTCGATAATTCGCAGCGCCTGCAGGTTGTGGTTGAAGCGGTCCCCGAGCGGGCGCATCAACTCATCGAGCTTGTGCTCACCGGCGTGGCCGAACGGCGGGTGGCCGATGTCGTGCACCAAAGCCAGCGCTTCGGCGAGGTCGGTGTTCAGGCCGAGCGCGCCCGCCACAGTGCGCGCAATCTGCGCTACCTCGATGGTGTGCGTGAGGCGGTTTCGAAAGTGATCGGAGTATCGAGTGGTGAAAACCTGCGTTTTTGCTTCGAGCCGCCGGAACGCCCGGGAATGGATGACCCGGTCCCGGTCCCGCGCGTAATCGTTTCGGTAGGGGTGCGGCGGCTCGGGATAGCGGCGGCCGCGGGACTGTGCCACATCCATCGCGCAGGGGACCAGCGCCATACCTCAATTCTATGACACCACAGGCGCGAAGCAAAACGCGCGTGCAACTGGCCCGTCGGGCGCCAGTTCAATCAGGCCTGGGAATCCGCAATGGAAGACCCCCGCCTCTGAAGAGGCGGGCTACAGCAACCAACCGACGCGGCAGGAAATCTTGTCCCGGGCCGGGGCGGGTAGTTCAGTGTATAGTGCACCTTTGGGACGCCCAATTGTAGATGCTGCATGGACGGCCGGACTCGATATCAATTGTTTCCCTAGGAGGCAGCGATGAGAATCGCACGTGTTCTTCTGCAAGCCGCAGCTTGCATTGTCATCGGCAACTATCTTGCCGTAGCCGGCGAGCTGAATCGCGTGATTCACGCTCGGCTCGCGCCGCCTTGCATCGGCCTATTCCTTGCCAACGCCGATGGCAGCAATGAGCGCCCCCTTTTGCCGGCGGACGGTATGGATTACAACCCCTCGTTTTCTGCCGATGGCAAGTGGATCACGTTCACTTCCGAGCGTGGCGGCTCCGCTGATATCTTCCGCGTCCATCCGGACGGCAGCGGCGTGGAACGGCTCACCGATAGCCCCTCTTACGATGACCAGGGCAGACTGTCGCCGGACGGGCGAACGATGGCATTTGTTTCGACGCGCGATTGCGGCACCGCAAACGTCTGGTTGCTGGACCTTTCGTCGCATCGCTACCGAGAACTCACCAGCGGTCCAGGTGGCAATTTCCGTCCGAGTTGGTCGCGGGACGGCAAGTGGATCGCGTTCACTTCGGACCGCGATACGAAGGTCGCGCGATGGGACGGTGGCTGGGAGTTGGTCCAATCCATCGCGATTTACATCGTTCACCCGGATGGCAGCGGTTTGCGGCGCATCACGGAATTGGGAGGCTTTGCGGGAAGTCCCGAATGGTCATCCGACGGGAAGAGCATTCTTTACTACGAATCGAACCCGAAGGACGTCTACCCGGGAAGGCTTTCAACTATCACCGGGGTGCCGGAGAGTCAGACGGGAACCGCTACCTCGCAGATCCTCTCCGTCGATCTGAACACGGGAATCAAGAAGCAACTCACGACTGGTGGCGGTCTGAAGCTGTCGCCGCATTACGTTCAGGGAGAGGACGTTGGCTACGTAGTTAAAACTAAGACTGAACTGAGTCTCGCATTCGTGTCTGGGAGAAAAGTTGAAACGCTCCCACTCCGAGAGCCCTCCTGGTCGCCCGATGGAAAAATGATGGTGTACCAAAAAACGATCAAGACTCAGCCTCCATTCCTCAAACCCTCATTCAGCTTTGACCCGGAATTCGAGATGTTTCTGACCGCCGGAGTGTTTCCGGCGTATTCCCCATCGGGCGAGCAAGTTGTGATGAGCACCTTCTATCCTTTTGGCCTGAAAATCATGGATACCGATGGCGGCCGTTCCCGAACTCTTTTCGACGCTCAAGAGAGAATGGCAATTTTCCCCTCATGGTCGCCTGACGGCAAATCCGTCGTCTTTGGTTTAGGCCCTTATTTCCAGGCCGGTTGGGGGAAGTCTGCGCAGATCGCTTCGATTCAAGCGGACGGTTCAAATTTCCGGCTGCTGACGAACGGAGAAACGAACAGCGGCTTCCCGAGTTGGTCGCCGGATGGAAAGCGGCTGGTTTACCGCGTTTCAGGGAGCGACGGCCGGGGCCTGCGCATTCTCTCCATTGAAGATGGAAAAATGACGACGCTAACCACCGAGTACGATAATTTCCCGGGCTGGTCGCCACAAGGTGATCGCATCGCGTTTACCCGTTCCGAGGAAGGACGTTTCGAAATCTACACCATACGCCCGGACGGATCGGAGGTGCGCCGGTTAACCAACACGGATGGGAACGACGCGCATTCGGTCTGGTCCCCCGATGGCAAATGGCTTATTTTTAGCAGCTCGCGCCGAGGCTGGAAGGATGAGGCGTTGCTGAATGAAATAGGCCCGCAGCCTTATGGCGAGCTGTTCGCCATGCACGAGGATGGTACCGGAGTGCGTCAGCTAACGGATAATCAATGGGAAGACGCCACCCCGGCATGGATGCCATCCCACGCGCTCAAGGCGGGCGGAAACGGCCAGCGATCGTCGGCTGAGGTTATCCACTAACCGCGTTTAGTTTGTTGAATAACATGTGTGACTCATGCGGCGAGCAGTCCGCAGCGGCGAACTACATCTCAGACGCGGAATATTCTGCCAAGTCTTTCTCGTTGCCAGGGTTAACTACACTAAGGACTAGGTCTTGGAATTGAGCATCTGCAGATCCTGGTCGGCTTGATCGGCGGCAGCAGTGTCGGGAAAATCCTGCTTGATCTGCGTGTATAGCTTCGTGGCCTGGGCGGGGTCGCTCTTGCGGTAGTGGTCCGCGAGAGTCAGCAGCACAAGCGGCTTAGGCACAAAAATCGTGGGCTTATCGAGCAGTTGCTTGTACACGTCAACCGCCTGCGTGGCTTTTCCCTCCTGGTCATACACTCCGGCTAATTGGAAACGGGCCAGGGACGTTAGAGTTTCATCTCCGCTCGAATCAAGCATCTTGAGGTTCCGTTCCGCGTCAGCGTATTTCTTCAATTGCACTTCGCTGAGTGCGTCGTAATATCGCGCAATCTGCCCCGGACGCGTCCGGCCGTATTGGTTGGCCACCTGCAGGAACTTCTTCTCGGCATCGGCGTACTTGTTCTTCTCGTCCACGTAGCTGATTTCGCCTGGTTGCTCCGGTTCGCCGACGGGGCGGATTCGCGCCTGGAAAATTTTCATCCCGTCGGAGAGCGCGGCAGCAGCCTTGGCGGTCTGACGCCGGGAATAACTCCCCCAGCCGAAAAACGCGATGGCCACAAGCAGCGCGGCGCCGCCTACCACCCACAACAGCTGCTGATGCGAGGCGACGGTCTCCACGCCAAGGACAAACTTCTCGCGGATCTCGTCCTTCTTCAGATCCTTGCGCAAAATATGCTGCGCCACAGGCTTGCTCCTCCACACACTCCCAAAGGAAGGATGCTATCACATTACTTCGCGGGCGTAACAAAGGGTGGAGCCGCGACAAGCGAATCAACCACGGGTGGCCTCGCCCAGGCGTTCAAGCGCCCAGCGGGCATGGTCAGCCAGCACGTCATCTTCCGCGGCACCGAGTTGCGACAGGCGTTCGCAGATCTCATTGTAGCGCGGCGCGCAGGGCAGCAAACCTGAATTGCCGAGCGCCACGCACGCGTTCCGCACCATGCCGCGCCACTTCGCGCGCTTGACGGGGCTGCCGCGGAATACTTCGCGAAACTCTCCTTCAGTCAGCGAGAGCAGCCATTCCAGGTCCGGCGCGAAGAGCGAATTCGCTCCGTGCCTCCGCGGCTCGAATTCGGCGGGAGCAGTCGCCGGGGCGCGGTGGTTCCATGGGCAAACGTCCTGGCAGATGTCGCATCCGAAGACGTGGCGCCCGATGGGAGCGCGCAACTCCTCCGGGATCGCGCCGCGCAGCTCGATGGTCAGGTAGGCGATGCAGCGCCGCGCGTCCAGCACGTAGGGTTCGACTATTGCCGCGGTCGGGCACGCCTCGATACACAGCCGGCAGTTGCCGCACAGGTCCGGCGGTGGGGCCTCGGCCGGACCCAGCGACTGCGCCAGACCGAGCGTGGTCACAATCACGCCGAGGAAAAAACACGACCCCAATTCTTCATGAATCAGAGAGGTGTTCTTGCCGAGCCATCCCAAGCCCGCATGTCTCGCCGCCACGCGCTCCACCACGGGGCCGGTATCCACATAGGCTCGCGCTGCGAAGGGTTCGGGGAAATCCGCGCGCAGCACTTCGACCAGCGCGTCGAGTTTGTCGCCAACCACTTTGTGATATTCCCCGCCCCAAGCGTAACGCGAGATCCAGCCACGAGGGATGGTGCCGCCGGGAAAATCCTGGGGCACTTCGGTCGAGCGGGGATGCGGCGTGTTGTAATTCAGTCCGCAGACCACGATGCTGCGCGCGCCTTCGAGCACCCGCGAAGGTGACTGGCGCCGCGCATCGTGGAGATACTGCATTTCTCCCGCATGGCCGCGCGCCAGCCAATCTTCGAGATGCGCGAGTTCGGGAAAATCCGCTGCCGGAGCCACGCCGCAAAGGTCGAATCCCAGCGCGCGTGCTCGCTCGACCACTCGAGCAGTGCGTTCAGCTTGGGATGACCTCCCGGACTGGACCGCGTGGGTCATTTGCCGATTTTGCCCTAGCCGCACCAAGAACGCGAGCGTCGAGACAGGAAGCGAGCAACGCCTAGCCTCACTCCCGGGAATTTGGAGCGTTGGGGCTGGCCGGGCTTGCACGCGGCTGCTACAATGCGCCTGTGAGCGATTGGCGGCAGATACAGGCACGCATCCGCAAGGCGCGAACCAGCGCCGACCCCTCAGGACAATTGGCAGCTCTGTTTGAGCGCACGCGCGACGCCATGGTTGCGTTCGAGCTGGCGCGAATCCATGAGAAGTCCGGAGCGCATGCCGAAGCTGCGCGTTGGTACACGGCTGCCGCGGAACGCTTCCGCCGGGCGCAATGGAAACAGAAGGCCGAGGAAGCCCTGGCTCGCCTAGGCGCGCCAATCCCCTCGGCGCCCGCCGCTGCGGCCGAAACGCCCGCTGAGCCGGTGGCTCGATTCGAACCGATCATCGCGGAATTTACTGAGGAGCACGTGTCTGAGACCTCTGCGGGCGGCGACGGCGGGGAGCAGGAATCGGTCTTTGAGCAGCTCACGGTCGCAACTCCTGCCCCGCAACCTCAGCCCGCCGAAATGGGCCCCGGCCACCAGCGCCGGCGCCGTGGGCGCCGCGGAGGACGCGGACGCCACAAAGGAGTGCCTGCAGGCGCACAATCTACTTCTGCGCGCGCGCCGCATCCTGCGCCGTCCGAATTTGAGCGCGCGGGCGAACCGCGAAGGGCAGGTTTTGCTCCACCGCGGAATACCGAGGAGGTCGCCGAGCACCACGTCCGTGGGCCCGAACCTGGCCGGAGTTTTGAACCTGCGCCAGTTGGCTCGACCCTCGCGGCGCGCGCGGGCCGCTCCGGAGACCCCGGGCTCGCCTCGCGGCTCGCACATCTCGAATCTCAGCTCCGGCGCTTGTTGGCGTGTGCGCCGCAGTCGCTCGAGGAGGCTGACGAAGCGCCCGCGGGTCCCGGGGTCTTCCTGGTGACCGACAAGGACCAGACCAGCTACTACTATGTTGAATCCTGCCAGACTCTGCGCGTGGGGATCGGGAATATGGCGCGCGGCGGGCGCGGCAGCCGCGAAAGCGGGGTCATGAAAGAAAAGCTGGCCGATCATCTCGGAATCACAGAATCACGCGTCACTAAATATCTAAAAGACCACTGCATAGTGCGCTGGCTGCAGCTCGACGAAGGCGCGCCGCTGCTCGCGCACTTCGCCATCGCCGTTCTCCGTCCCATCGCAAACGAGTAAGCTTCGCCACCTTCCCTTGATCAAGTCACGATCTGTATTGCGCCGCAGGCTTACACATCGTGCGCGGCTGCGGCGGCGGCGTGGTGTAAACTTGCGGCAACTCACGAGACCCGAGTCCGAACGGGAATGAGATAGGAGGAAGCTCTATGCGCACTACGCTTTTTTTGTTTGCAATCGCGGTAATTCTCGCTGGCACGTCCGCTTTTGCGCAGCAGCCCTCAGGGAACGCGAGCATTGATCCCGAGCACATCTTTTTCACCGAGCCGGTCAAAAGCCCGGTCACAGAAGTCACAGAGCCCGTCAAAGGCTCCAGCATTCCAGTGGAATTGATCTACGTGGAGACGCCGGACGGGCTGTACGCCCCCATCGGCCTGCGCAAACCGCCAGGCAACGGGCCGTTCCCTATCATTTTGTTCGCGCACATGAACGGCGGCATGGGCATGCGGTGGATCCGCGAGTGGACCCAAAACGGAAGCTGGACGCAGGAGCAATTCTTGAAAGCGGGCTATGCGGTGGCCTGGATGCGCTACCGCGCCGAAGTGAACAACAGCTATGGGGCGCGCCTGGTCGAGGCGAAACGCGAGGGGCGGCAGCTTTTTAACCGCGGCGCGCTCGAGTATGACGACGCGATCTCCGTCATCAGGTACGTGAAAACGTTGTCGTATGTGGATCCGAGCCGCGTGGGTTACGTGGGCTTGAGCCACGGCGGCGAAATGCTGATGAAGATCGCTTCGGAGTACGACGGGCTGCGCGCCGGGATTGCCAGCGAGCCGGCGTCGGGCGAGTTCTTGGCCCGCAAGCCGCAGCCGCGAACCCCGGGCGCTCCTCCAGTCCCGGAGACTTTGCCTGTCAATACTGAAGAGATGCAAAAGAAAGCGACCGAAGTGATGCGGGGCCAGCTCGATATGGACACAGCGATGGAGCGCATCCGGGCGATCAAGACGCCTATCTTCGTGCAGGGCCGCGACCGCGACCACAATCAGGCGACGTTCCGCCTCAATTATGAACTGCTGCGCGAGGCGGGAAAAGACGTCGAGTGGAAATCCTACGAGCACCCGGAACACGGTTTTATTTTTGTGCGGAGGAGCGAAAAGGGCGTTTATGAGCCTGACCCAACCCAAGTCCAGATCGTGACCGACTCCATTTCGTACTTCGACCGCCACATGAAGAAGCCCTGAGTGCTGCGCCGCGAGATGAGCCTTCGCGTGGCCCGCAAGACAGCTTCCGACTAAGCTTAGCGGCATTTCCGGTTCGTGGTATTCGACAAGCCACACTATCACCTCGCGAGCTTGCATAATTGCCATTTATTCATTATTGTTGAACAAATGAGGAAGCGAGACTATCTCGGCAATTTCGAACTCATGGTGATGCTGGCGTTGGTCCGCCTGGGCGAGAACGCCTACGGGGTCCCTATCTCAGCGGTGATTGAAGAGAGAAGCGGCCGCGAAGTGGCGCTCGGCAGCGTATACGCCACGTTGGAGCGGCTCGAAAAGAAGGGCTTGGTCCATTCAGATTTGGGCGAGCCGACGCCTGAACGCGGCGGGAGAGCGAAGCGATATTTTCGTGTGACTTCGAAGGGGCTGCGAGAAGTCCGCCATACCCAGCGGGCGCTGAAAAAGCTGTGGCAAGGACTCCCGCAATTCGAAGGAGGCGCGGCATGAGGTCCTCACAACCGCCCGCCGGGGCGACGTGGTTATTGGAACGGCTTAATTTCGGCCATCGCAATGATGCCCTCATCGGCGACCTAGTGGAGCAATACGGAAACGGACGCTCTGGCGCCTGGTACTGGAGGCAAGCGCTGACGGCGATCACCGTGGCCTTTTGCCAGGAAATCCGCGCACACAAACTGCTCGCGGTAAGGGCCGTGGCCACCGGTTGGGCGGTCTTGTATGTGTATCAGGTGTTTGTTTCTGCCTGGTTGAATGGGATCTTAACCTCTTT
>Ga0307479_10005102_pt1 | contig 12044 bp, 16 predicted proteins | sample atmos_gasesECM4C_FD_203743 | JGI IMG/M metagenome (GOLD analysis project Ga0307479, IMG submission 203743) | Hardwood forest soil microbial communities from Morgan-Monroe State Forest, Indiana, United States - atmos_gasesECM4C_515 | ecosystem: Environmental > Terrestrial > Soil > Temperate... | reverse complement strand
CAAGGACGCGCCCGTAGCTCAGTTGGATAGAGCGTCTGCCTTCTAAGTCTTCCTGCACGAAGAATCAACAACTTACACTGAGTAAGATGAAATGCTATAGATTGCTACAAGTGCAACGACTGCAGACGTTTAGCTTTGCGGGGCCAACAATCGGTAGTACTCGGTAGGGTTTGGCAGTGGGCACAAAATTGGGCACATTCGGCAGCGAGTATGCAAACTGAGTGCTCGAAGAACTTTTGGTAATCGTCTGCATGGCCGTCCAGTCAACGGAGAGGTGCAATATGAAGCGTAAGTCGATCGGCTAAGACACTCGAAGTTTGTCAGACTGCGTGAGGACAAGGACCCGAAAAGCGCGGTCAAGGAACACGAATCCTAATTTCTACTTCCAATGCTTCTCCGTCTGCCGCGAACGGCCTGCATTTGCTGGCTTCATTCGTGGTGGTGGTTCCGAGCGCAGACCTCAGCGCTGCAACAGGCAACCCCTTTCTTGTGGGCTACCAATCGGGACGCGAGGACGGTTCCCCCTATGGCGATAAGGAGAAATACGAGCACTCTTAATGACACGTTCGCTGGTGAAAGGGGCTTCACTTCTTCCGTCGTTTCCGCAGACGCTCGAAGGGGAAGGATATTGCGCGAACCTGTGATAGCGAATGGTCCCACGGTACCGCTGCGCCGGTACTTTCGGCACCGTGGCTAACCCACTAGAGGGCACAGCTACTTCACAGTTCAGGAAGATGCACGCATCCAACTGTTGCCGCACCTTATCCACTTGCTTTTGTAACTTTGCTTCTTCCTGCTTCAAGGCCGCCAAGATGTTCATGAATCCTCCAGCCCGATATCGTCTCTCGTCAAAAGCCTCGTGTTAAGCTCTTGCCGAGAAGCAAACTGCCAGACGGACCCGAGTGAGGTATGCCCGTTGAGAATTGTTGTCTGGAATTGCAAGATGGCGTTTTCCCAAAAGCGCCGTTTCGTGCGTTACCTTTGCCCTGACATCGCCGTAATCCCCGAATGTTCTCAAGGTTCAATCCAGTCACCTGCGGGCGACCAGTTTGATTGCCGCTGGTTTGGAGAGAACCCAAAGAAGGGGCTTGGAATTTTGGTCGCCAAGCCTTGGCGAATTCTTGATTTTCGAGAACCAACAAGCAAATGGATTGTTCCCATCTGGATAGGCGGACCTTCTGACTTTCTCCTACTTGCAGTCTGGACGACAAAAATCAATGGGAGCGTGAAGAGGAGTTACATCGGTCAGGCGTGTGAGGCAGTAAAGGGGAATCCTGAATGGTTCGGCGGAAGGCCTGTGGTCATGTGCGGAGATTTCAACAGCAATGTAATTTGGGATAGCAAGAGAGAAGCCCAAAATCACTCATTCTTGGTGAGGTTCCTAGCAGAACGAAATATTGTCAGCGCATACCATCATTTTTTCTCAGAATGCCAAGGCGAGGAGAAGTACCCGACACACTACCTGTATCACCAGAAGAGGCGTGGCTACCATATCGACTATGTATTTCTGCCGGAGCAATGGGCCACGCGAATTGAGAAGGTCGAGGTAGGAAAATATCGGGAGTGGGCAAAAGTCAGCGACCACGTACCCCTAACTGTGGAAGTGAATTTAGGGAACCATGGAAGTGGTTTGCCAGATAAATTGCATGAGTGGTAGTCTCTCCGAGCCGTGAAACCACAGCGTCCAAAAGTGGAGCCGATTCTACAACCGAACCTCTTCGAAATGGCGAACTCGGAGAAGACGGCTGAACTCACGAGCCAGGTAAAGATCGAACGTCCGTACTCTCTACCGGGAATTCTGCTCGGCACTTCGGCTTTCACAGCAAACGGTTGGGAAGGCAGCTTCTACCCTCCTGGCATGAAGTCACGCGAATTCCTTTCCTACTACGCCACGCAGTTCCCCACTGTGGAAGTGGACTCGACATTCTACGGATGCCCTTCTGCGAGCACGGTTAGCAACTGGTCCGCCCGGACTCCCGAGGACTTCATCTTCGCCGTCAAAGTTCCCCAGGTCATTACGCACGACAAAGCACTGGTGGACTGCGATGTCGAATTCGAAGAGTTCGTGAAGACGGTGGATGTTCTCGGTCCGAAGCTTGGTCCGATGGTCTTTCAATTTCCGTCTTTCGATAAATGGAAATTCCCGAAACAAGACAGTTTTCTCGGTGTGCTCACACCCTTCCTGAAGAAGCTTCCTGCCGATCACAAATTTGTAATCGAAATTCGAAACAAGACGTGGCTCGATGCCAGATTCGCGGACGTGCTCCGGGAGCACAACGTCGCCTTGGCGCTTACCGACACATCGTTCATGCCGCGACCCTGGGAGATGAAGAGTAAGTTCGATCTGGTTACAGCGGACTTCGCTTATGTCCGCTGGCTTGGAGACCGCAAACGAATTGAGAAGCAGACCACGACGTGGGACAAGACCGTCATCGACCGCACTAGCGATTTGAAGAATTGGGTTGATCTCCTCAAACAGATGGTGAACAACAAGAAGATTCGGAAGCTATTTGCGTTCGCGAACAACCACTACGCGGGGCACGGTCCTGCGACGGCCAAACTGTTTATGGATTTGTGGAGCGAGGAACAATAAAATTGTGATTTCAGAGCGCAATTTCCACGACATTGATCCCAAAGGAGACACGCATGAGCGGCTACCATCCTGACTGGGTCGGGGCTTTGACGGCTGGCGTCGGAATTGGGCTATCACTTCTTATTGGCACAAGAATTTGGCCTCAACAAGATCGTCGTAAGAGGGTCATATTCATTGCGGTAGCCATTGGAGTTGCGCTAGCAATTGCTGCCCGCACGGTGATGCGGCGTTTCGGAATCTGACAAGCGGGTGAAGTCGATGGCACCGCTGGAGACCCTAGGGCCACTTGTCCGCACGACTAACCAGGAGTTAGGATTTCTAGCCGGGTGAATTGCTCTTTGAGTGCCAATCTATTACCGGTGCGCTCAAGCGATCTCTTATTGTCCAGTTTCAGTACAAGCGGTTTGCTTCACGGCAGGGAGCAATCTATCAATCAAATCCTTAGCCGGAGCCGGGTCTTTGAGAATCTCCCAGCCGGTGAAGACAGCGATTAAATTCTGCTCCGGGAAGACCATAAGCCTCTGGCCGCCAAATCCTCTCGCCATCCAAACAGATTTCCCGCTCAGCGGATACAACCACCATTTGAACCCGTACTGGAAATTTTCCTCCGCATCAATGTGAGGCGTGAGAGATTCCTTCACCCAGTCCTTGGACACGATCTGTTTGCCGTCCCAGAATCCTTCGTGCAAATACAAGTAGCCGATTTTCGCCAAATCCCCTCCCGTCAGATAGAGGCCGCCTTCGGTATCGACCACTCCAAGGTAGGTACGTTTCCAGTGGTGCTTTATGCCCAGCGGAGCGAAAAGATATTTCTCCCCATATGCATCGATATCCTGTCCTGTTTCTTTCTGGAAGATGTAGGCAAGCAGCTCGGTCGCTCCGCTACTGTAATTGAAGGTTTCTCCAGGCTCTTCCGCCATGGGTTTGTCGATCACGTATTGCACCCAGTCATCGGTGGCCTCCATGAGGCTGGAGTCGCTGCGTGGGTCATCGTAGGGAACTTCCTCATTCCAATTCAGGCCGGTGGTCATAGTGAGAACGTCCTTAAGCGTCATGCGGCGCTTCCGGTCGTCCACATTTTTCACTTTCGGCACATCGAAATACTTCAGCACAGGGGTATTCAGGCCGGCCTTGAAATCGCCACGCGTGATGGCCACGCCGAAAATCACGGAAGTAACCGTCTTACTGACCGATTGCATCGTGTGCAAGTCGGTACCGTGATAGTAGGGGTGCCAGTCGGGATCAAAATAGTTGTACGGCCCCGTCAGGCGCGCGTTCAGCGGTCCTTTTGTCTTTGCCTCTTTTCCGTAGATCTGACCGTAATCGTGTGCATACTTCCGCGTGAAGACTTCCGTCCCACAGCGGAAGAGCTGAAAACTGTCAACGAGCATGTATTTGCCGCGGGCCAAGTCCGCTTCAAAACTCGCTAGGGTCGTTTCATCGACCCCCGCACTCGCCGGTGCTCCCTTCGGCCAACTCTTGGTCGGCCAGGTCACGGTCGGAGTAGTTGTGGCTCTGCGGCCGCCCGCGAGTAAGACCACGGCTGGGAACAGAACCAGAAAGCCAACGGCCACCATTCCCAGGATCATCTCTCTTCTCATTTTTTCTCCTCATCAGCCTCACTCGTTAGACACACCTGGCGACCTGATCGATAAAGCGTCCCACAGACACCTTACTGCAAAACAAGTCTCACGGTCATTGAGCGCGAAACGTCAAACATGTTCACCGGCGTCGGAGCATCTTCCGAACGTCGCCATGTATCGAAGCTCCCGAGTGGTTCATAACGTCGGACGGAATGAAGGGAACCTTGGAGCCGTCCGCACTATCAATAATTCCAAACCCTTGAGCGTCAATTTTCTTCACGATTCCTGTCATTTTGTCGGTTCTCCGCGTGCAACCATGTTCTCGTTCAGCATCTCGCTGGGTCATTGGTTGAGCAAGAAACTTCTCCATTCATTGTTCTCTCCCGCCGCCTTCTGGGGCTTATCCGGCGACCGCAAAACTCTTTATAGATTTGTGAGACAAGAAAAAGTAAGCTGGTTTTCCCGCGTCTCCTACCTAATCTCCAACTTCCGAGTTCATCATGTCGATCAGCAGGTGCATTGTCCGTTTGAAGGACTACCACAATACCGAACACAGCGTCGAGGTTTACGCGGAATCGTTATACGAAGCCGTCCTTCGCGGATTGAGCCGCTTGCAAGATGTCGGGTGGGAATCCAAAGGAGATGAAACGATACAGCGAGTCGAGGTAGAAATTCACCAGGAGCCTACTCGACACGTGGTCGATGTCCCGAAGCTGTTGAAGTGGGTTGGAGAAAAATCCACGTACCCGGCGCAAGAAACCAGGAAAGCAAGGCTGCGGAAATTACTCAGCACAGTAGGACGCTGAACATCGTCGGGCCTCACTATCCGCACCGAATCTCACGCGCGCGGAGGAGGATATAGTCCGCTGCTAAATTCCGCGCGAATAATTTCCGCGCTATCATCCAGGTGTCAGACTTGTAACTTTCTTGACAGAATCGGTTAACTCTCCGACAATCCACTAACGGCATTGCTTGACATTCCCGACTAACTCCGTCCATTTTCCCGCAAACGCCAAATAGTCCATTTCGAGCGATGTCATCTAGGCCCTGGGCTCAAGCCAAACACAAATTTTCGCCGGGCGGCTAAGTTCTCGGAATCCATTTGTGCTACCCGGCCAAAAGGAGCTATATCATGAGTGCAAAAGTGAAAGTGGGACTCGCGAGCACAATCTTGATCGTCGCACTTGCGGCTTTAACGTTTAATCGTCACGCCAGCGTCGTTCCGCAGGCGCATGCCGAGGAAACCGAAGGCTGCACGAACCAGACCCTGGTTGGCCGCTATGGCTTTACGGGAGAGGGGTTCTTTACTGGTTCTAACACATTCATCCCGGCTGCCGACGTGGGGGTTTTTGTATCGGATGGCCAGGGAAAGATTTCCGGAAGCGACACGCTCAGTTCTGGGGGCCAAATTGCCTCTAGGACGTTTATGGCCACCTACAAAGTGAATTCGGATTGCACGGGCACTGCGGCTCTGCAATTCAACGGCCTCGCCGTCGATGTAGCCATCGTCCTCGATGACAGGGGCCATGAAGTTCGCGCTCTGCAAACTAACCCGCAAGGTGCGGTTTTCACTGTCCTCGCGAAGAAGACTCATGAGGAATAGGGCGTAGCTTACATTCCAAACGCCGAGCATCACAGCCGACTTAGGACAACTTCAAAACTGGATCGTCCCACGTAGTTGCGTAAAGGACGGCCTAATTCCAGGCTCGCAGCATACTCTATCGGCTTGTTCTGCTTCATCCAGAGCAGCGAATAAACCTGGTCCACAGCGTTCTTCATGATGAGTTTCATCTCCGCGTCCGAAATTCGCGAATAGCTCGCATCCTGGCTGCATGTCGGACAAGGTTTTCCGGCGTGTACATCCTCGATAGGCCCATTGCGGAAGGCCAGCGCGACAAGCAGGTTCGTTTGCTTGCCTTCAAGACGCCTCAATGAAATAATCCCGCGATGATAATTGGTGATCGGCTCCGCGAACTTCGTGAGGAAAAGAAACTCTCCCAGGGCGACATTGAAAAGCGGACTGGTCTTGTTCGCCCGTACATTTCCCGCGTCGAAAATAACCATACTGTTCCGACTATCGATACCCTGGAGAAAATGGCACGGGCTTTAGAAGTTCCGATGTATCAACTTTTCTACGATGGTGAGGAGCCGCCCAAACCGCCGATCTTGCCCAAGCGGAAGGCGTCTGGCGAAATCGTATGGGGTAGCTCAGGCAAGGATGCGCGATTTCTGAGCAAGCTTCGCCGCCTCTTGGGCAAAGCTAACGAACGAGATCGCAGACTCATTCTGCAAATGGCTCAGAAGATGGCGCTTCGTTAGTTCACATGGGAGGTAGCAATGGAGCAGAACGAGAAGACTGGCAAGTTGACGACAACGATTCAGGAGATGGCGACCTACAACATGTTTTTGTCAGAAGCGATCTTCGAACTCCTGGCGGAGAAAGGAATCCTGACAGGCGAAGAGGTATTGGAGCGCGTCAAGAAGCTGAAGAGCGAATCTCCCGTTCAGTTTCGTTGGATGCAGTAATGTGGCCCTAAACCGCTTAGGAACCCAGGCCCGTTTAATTCCCTATGATCTTCACCCGACTGTCAAATATCTGATAGTTCGTAAACTGGCCGCGACACCAGTAAACCTTCTTTTTACGTTGAGCCTGCGTGTAGATGGTGAGAGGGATAAGCCGTGGAGTCTCATTTAGCCGGAGCCAACCATAGGTCACTACACCCTGGTAGGTTTTCCACTTGCCGGGAAGGTCGAGATGCTCCGATATGCGAAGGATGTTAGTATCTTTGTCGGTCCAGACTTCCCCATAACAAGCAACATCACCAATCTTGTTGATTACGCGGAATAAAAGGTCGGAGATTACTTGGAATTTACATACGCCATCCTCGATGTCGGCCCAATACTGAAAAACCTTCATCCGCTGGCCGTTGACCACCACGTCGGCAGCCTGGTGAATTTTCAACCCGAGTTCTGTTCCAACCATTTCGGGCAGTTCTGACCACTCACCACCGGGCCTTATTACGTTGTTCAAAACAGGGAAAGGTACGTCCTGCAACTCCTTCTTGCCGTCAGGATACTCGCGGAATCGTTGAACGCCATCGATAACCCGGACTTCGTACTCTGCCTGGGCAGAAGGCTCCTTGTCTCCCAATCCCCATTCGAAAGTCTGCACCGCAATAAAGTTGTTCATACTGTTCGCTAGCAGCTGTGCCTTCTTTCGTAGCACTTTGACTTCGGGGGATTCCTCAACGCGGTGTTGCAGTCCCGTGTGCGCTGGTACGAAGATGTCCGCCGAAACTGGTGAGATCTCGTTGCTGGGGAATAGTTTCTGCGCTAGGAAGGGCTGCGTTTGACTCACGAAGTCTGCAAGTGTTTGAACCGGGACAGCCAGGGCCATCGATTCGGCGGTTCCGCACAAAATGCCTACAATTTCTTCGGTTTTTCTATCCACGACGATACCCCCGCTTGCCCCGCCCCGAATCGGTTTATCGGTGGATGAGTCGTAGTCAAAGGCGAGGAGGCCGGATGTTGTCGGGCCTTTGAATGTGGCGGGAAACCGGGTTAGTTTGCGAATCGGATTGATAATTCCCTTGGGATAACCGTAGATATAAACTTCTTGGCCCTCCTCCAGCTCATCGAGACTAAAAGTAATGCCATGATGATGAGGCAGAGAGTGATGCAGCTCGAAGATTGCAAGGTCCCGACCTACGGCATACGGCAGCACGTCGCCGCTCGCCAAGGCGTTCGGAGTTGCGTCTTTATCATGCGGACCCGTGGCAAGATAGCGTTCGAAAATCTTTTCTCCTTTGATCTTGCGCGTCCGCGTAGTCATAGCCACATGGTAGTTGGTTGCTATAAATCGGCATGGGGCATCCAAGCAGAAGCCCGTGCCGAAGGTAGCACTCAGGTCAACTTCGGGGTTGAGCATTCCTGTGATACCAAGTTTTAACAACGGAGTGACTTTCACAGAGGTTATAGGAACGACGACCTCGTTAAAATCCTTGTGTTCCAAGTCTTTTTGGGCTGCCGCGACCGGCGATAGGTAGGAACATGCAACTAAGATCGGAATGACGCGCAAAATCATCAGATGTCCCCGGCTCTGAAATCAGCAGTCGGTTCTGACGCCCTGCATGCGCTCTTCCATGAATTATCAAATCAATACAAAGGTTTTGGACGGGCTTACAATGATGACTAACCAAATTTCAACAGATAAGCGGACCGTTTCGGCATCACTTTCCCAAAACGGCATGGGCGCTGGCTTGCGAAGGACGCACTAGATTTCCACATTGGCTATATATTCTGCTTGACAGTGTACTATGTAAGTTATATAAAACGCCTCGCGTGCGGGGCACCCTAGCGCCAACCTTGGCCTCTTTTTGAAGGGGCGGCCAGGATGGATGACCCCATAGTGCCGGGGTGCCCGCCTGTAATTCCCTTAATCTGTCTGGGAACCAGCCCATGCGAACCTGCCCTACATCTGACATTAGTCGCTCATCCCTGTTGGTAGGAATGATGCTCTGCCTGCTTGTGGCTTCTGTGCTGGTCCTTGTCCTGATCTCTGGGGTGCCTCGCTGACATGCCGAGAGAAACTCTTTCCAGTGAACGAGCACAGGAACCTGAGAAGGCCCTTTTCCCACCTAAAGGAATTGTCGCAGACCAAGCTACGGCTAGGCGACTTGATGAACTGTGCTGCGAGATGACCGATACCTGCGGCCTAATCGAGGCTACTCTGCAATTGGCCGTCAAAGACGTAAGCGATAAGCGAGAAGCTCTCATAAAAGCTGCTTTGAACCTCGCCGCTCGGGGGACGAAATCAGTCAAGATGTTTTTGAGTGAATGGGGTGTTTTAGTTGAAGAATCAATAAGCCGAGAGAATTCCGGCACAAACGAACCTTCGCTTTTAACCGAAATGGAGCGACGAATTGTCATTGAGGCTCTGAGAGAAACTAGAGGAAAGAAGGGAGCGGCCTCACGCCTTCTAGGCATCGGAAGGACGACACTGTACCGCAAACTAAAACAGTATGACCAAAGCCTCGCCGGGAATTCCGAGAACGGAGATAACCGCTGATTCGTCGGAGATAACAACCGTAATGCCTTCACATGAAACATATCTGAAACGTGCGGACGAACTGGCGCAAAACGTTATTGACGCCTGGAACGCTTCATCGGCCAACTTCACTCCTGAATTCAGCACTTTGTTGCATGTGACTTTTCTTTATAAAACTGCTAGAGAGAAGGCAGAAAACCACAGAGCTTTTGATATTTTGAGCAGCAACGATGAAGCCAAAGAGAGGGCGGCAGGCTTGATGTTTGTGCGAGCGTACAAGATTTATTATAGGCAAGCAGCAAGATTTAACTAGATGCCGATCTCCGCCGCTCGAATTCCAGCCAGTCCTGCTTGAGAAGTTCTTAGAACTCGCGCTTGTCCTCGCCCGATTCGCGCCGTTCTTTCGGTTCCAGTAATAGCTGTCGCCGCTGGTCCACGGTCGACCAATTTCTGGGCAGCATTTGGTCTGCGGCGACGGGCAGGTGCCCGAAAATCATCTGTTTGTGGGCAGTGTGAGATTTGGCCTTCGTGCCGCGTGGAATCAAGAGTTTACAGGGACGGTTTCTCGAAGGTTTTTGGGCAAAGACAGGACAGTTCGCGGCGCGGTTCTCTCTGATATTCCCCTTGTGCCACTAATCTGATCCCAGGGACGGCCGTCTTTGCCCAGACCGGCGATTCTCAGGCGGTCCCAAACACCTTCGCGTGGTCTCTCAGAATTCCCTTGACGCTGTAAATAACGAGTGTTATAGGTCTATAACAGCATGAAGACTTGCTCATCACGCGAGGCGGCGAAGAAATTGAAAATCAGCCTAATGACTTTGCAGCGATACATCGCCGGTGGCAACTGGATCAAGGCGCCGGTGCTACAGAACGTCGGTGGCGTGAAGGTGCGCCTCTGGACCGAGCGTGATATCGAGAGAGCCAGAAAGCTGATGAAGAAGTCATAGAAACAAAGCGGGCCTGCCGCCTGTTCGAGCAGACGACAAGCCCTAACCCAATTGCACTTAGGAGGTGCAACGTGGCTGAGACAATCCTACACCGCCCACCAAGGGCGGCACTTTACGGACGAGTTTCCACAATAAATCACGGACAGGACGTCGGACTCCAAACCCGCGAATTAAGGCAATTCGCACAGGCTCGGGGCTGGCAGGTATTCGGCGAGTATTTGGACGAGGGAATCAGCGGCGCGAAAGATTCCCGACCAGAGCTAAACCGACTCATGACCGATGCGCACAAGAGACGCTTCGATGTGGTATGCGTCTGGCGTTTCGACAGGTTTGCAAGGTCCGTCTCACATCTACTCAGGGCTTTGGAGACGTTTCGAGCCCTCGGAATTGACTTCGTTTCCTTCTCTGAGCAAATGGACACGTCGACTCCGGCGGGCAAGATGGTTTTCACGGTCCTGGGCGCCGTGGCCGAACTCGAGCGTTCGCTAATTGTGGAGCGTGTTAGGGCAGGAATGCGGAACGCGCGCGCGAAGGGCAAGCAAATCGGTCGGCCTCCGCAGACCCAACTCTCCGTTGAGACACGGACCGCAATCGCTGGCTGCTATGCGAAGGAAAAAACTAGCTTGCGGGCGCTAGCCAAGAGGTTTGGCACTTCCCTGGCCACCGTCCAGCGATGCGTGGAGGTATATCAGAGAGCTGCCGACGAAGGTTCACTGACTGCTTAATTCTTGGGACCCATTCCGAAGACTCGGCTTTCAACGTGAATTGTCGGGGTCCATGTCTCGTGTCCCAGAACCCCGTTTCTGGATAGTTTCCGGATTGCCGACCACTCGGCCAGAACCTCGTTTTTCGTTTTCCGCAACGCCGTTTCGGGCTCATTACTGTCGATTGTAAACTTACCGTCAGGCTTCACGGTCCCTGAAGAGATCGAGGAGGCTTTGGCGGGGGCGCTCCACCGGCCTGGAAGAGTTCGTCAATTCGGACGTTTTGCTGCGGAATACGGAAGGAGTTATGGGAGAACGTCAGTAACAGCTCTGCTCCCAGTCCCGTGGTGGGAAGCTCGTTCAGCTAGACGCGAGAGATCTGAGCCACGCAGCCGCTTGCGGGTTTAACAAACGAAGCCACGATTTTTATTCTCTCTTTATGCCGAATGTTGCGGTCGGCTGGTTATCGCGCGCATTTCTCGCAACCACGCATGTTACCGCTTTTCTGGCGGGATTCTCTCAAGCGTTTCAATCGTAATCTGCTTGTAGCCGCCTTCGAGGCGAACGACCATTTGATTCTTATCGCCGACGGGCATTTTCAGCTCCATCGGGTCGTGCTTCTCCACCACGGGGCCGGAAGCGCGGACGCGGGCATGCAAAAGGCTCTTTAGCCGCTGATTCCCATCAGCAGGAAAGTAAAGAGCACCATCGTCGGCCGCAATCGCGAGAGGGACACCGCGGGCCAGACAGGCCGCACCGCAGTCTCTGTGGGATGCGGCTGTAGCCGCCGGAGCATGCAACATATAACAGGCCGCGTCGACCACCTTGCCGGTCACAGTGACAGAATCGGACGCAGCGGTTTGGCGAGGATTTGCGGAACCAACAGCTTTGGGAAGAGGACGACCGCTCGGGTGGAAGACAGCGTTAACCAAGCGAGCTTGCGGAAACGCGAGACGCTTACGCGAGAAGGCTGCCATGGCCTCTTCTTCCGCATCCTCCCCGTCCTGTGTTTTCCCGATGTTTGGACAGGGAGATGGTCCAGCGCCGGTATATTCCAGGCAGCGGTTGTCATCAAAGGTGTTAGCGCCCATATTCGAATGGTCTTGAATGTCTACACCGGTCGAGGCGCCGAACTCTCTTGAGACCTGCACGGGAGGGTTGCCTACGATG
>Ga0307479_10005101_pt1 | contig 12046 bp, 10 predicted proteins | sample atmos_gasesECM4C_FD_203743 | JGI IMG/M metagenome (GOLD analysis project Ga0307479, IMG submission 203743) | Hardwood forest soil microbial communities from Morgan-Monroe State Forest, Indiana, United States - atmos_gasesECM4C_515 | ecosystem: Environmental > Terrestrial > Soil > Temperate... | reverse complement strand
CCGGTCTCTGTTCGATCCAAGACCCCCCTCTCTACCAGCCTTACTAGATATGTGGAGACTGTGCTTAGAGGGATTTTCTCTGAAAACGAGGTTTCGAAGGCTTTCTTGGCGTCGGAGGCGCTGAACTCTTGTTGTTTGAGGTCTGAGAGGATTGTGCTCGCGAGTCGGTCAAATTTCCGGGGAGAGATTCCTAACACGGATGCGGTTGCTCGGGGGGTTCCAGCCATAACCTCAACAAGGTCCAATAGTTTTCCGACTTTTTCGCGGGTGATCTGGCCGTCGATAGTTATCGAGTGTCTGACGCCTTGGTCGTCGTAGAATTCTAGTTTGAATCGGCGTGGTTTCACGTTGCTGGGCACTCGTCTCCGAGGAGGGAGTTTCACTGTTCGCTGTTCACATGTAGAAAAGAGCTTCCCCTCTCACAGAATGCGTGCTGTGAATGGCCCCTCCTCAGGGATGATGCTACTTCCAATGGTTCCAGTGGAAACAGAGGGGTGCTTGAGCTTGTTCACTAGTAGTGAAGCTGTTCCGTCCTCTTTCTAAGATGATGGAGGATTATTGTTGGTAGAGCCGGTGGCAGGATCAGGAGGCTTCACGGCGCTGGGTTGCTGAGTGGGAGGTGGTGTAGAGTAGAATGATTGCATTTCTTTTTCCTTCTTCCGCTGTGCGCGTCGCCTGACTAGCCTGTAGGTCTCGATAATGGGGGTCAAGAGTAATGGGATTAGGAGGAGATAGGAGTAGGGCTGAAAATCAGTGAAGGTCCGGGTGAACTGGGTGATGGGTCCCGCGAGGGATGTTATCTCGGCCGGGTCCGTTGCGACGGAGTAGGTGATCTTTGTACTGTTGGGTGCAGTCCAGAGAAAGTTCACCGTGGCGGGAGAAAGGACGTACACTCCGCTGCTTACCGTGGTAACTGTGTAGCTCAATGTCAGGCTATTGCCAGGCGTCAGTATCGCGGCCTGCATTGCTTGGGCTCCGCTGGGGGAAATCTGTAGAGTCTTAGCATAGTTCGGTGAAGTTTCCACATCTGTGATATTCAGATTGGAGACTGTTACGTTGTCAAGGTTCTGGATTGTGACGACCACGATGTGGGTTGTTCCCACAGGTCCTGAGGCAGGTGTGCTGATCTTCTGGATCACGATGTCTGGCGCGAAGGGATAGTTGAAGTTCGCCACGAAATCGGGGCGGGAGCTCGATGTTACGTTGAGGTAGTATGTTGATGTGGCATTATTGTAGAGTGGGTTGCAACAACGGGGGCTGTAGAGAATTGTGCCAGTTTGGAAACTCATGGTGATCGCCGACACGTTGGCTGCTGGGTCCCCGATGATGCTGTTCGGGAAGCCTAGCAGGGTCTTGAGGTCTAGTTGGTGTACTCCTCCCTTGTAGTACTGGCGTGGAAATTGGACGTTCATGTCGAAACTGAAACCGGTGATCTGGACGCCATTGACTGTTATGGGCACGACTCCAATTGCTGCGAAATATTTCATGTTCTGAACGTTCGCAGGGTTGATGAGGCTGGAGAAGCTCTGGCTTGGAAGTAGACCCATTAGCTTGGTCAGTGCGTCGTGATTGGAGAGTTCGGGGTTGGGAGCATAGATCGTCGCAGTTCCCTGTCCACCCATGGGTAGCGAGAATATTGTCGTGAACGGAACGCCTAATGCTTGGGAGAATTGGGCTTCGACTGCGGCAGACTCTGCGGCCGTTGTTTTGGGATCACCGGAATAGACTGTAACCAAGGCGGGCTGTGAGATGATCTGGAGCACCTGACTCTGCTGTCCACTCCCAAAGGCTTGAGAGTCGTTGTTGTCCACGATGAACGCCGCTACGTTAGCGCCAGCGTAGTTGTTGTCTTGGACGAGACCTTTGCTTGATAGGTCAAGGTTAGTCATTTGGAGGCTCATGTTTGGCGCTCCGAGCATGCCGAGTGCAACATCTAGGCGCTGTTCATACGGACCCGGAACCGGCGCTTGGAATGGGGGAAGCGTGGTTGAGATGTGTGGGATTGCGAATAGAGGCAGAAGCATTAGTAAGACTACTGCCGTTTTCAGAACAGGCCGGTCGACTATATTCCGGTTCTCCTTCAACCCCGGCTTTCCACGTATCAATACAAAGACGTACTTGGCGAGGTCAATGCTGCCCAGCCAGACTAGCGACGCTGCGCGTCCAGAAATTGTGACTATCGCAAAAATCAGGCCTGCGTTTCGTGCAAGTGTCAGGGTTACGCTCTGAATGAACGCCGGATCCGTAGGCGATGAAGCTTGGAGGAAGAGAGGTAGCAGGTCGGATGCTACTGGACCGGTCGCGGCCGCGATCAGGGAGAAGCCTGGTGGTGGAGGAGGAATGTTTGGCATGCCCCCTGAGGTTACTCCTCGAAAGATGGAGAGCGCCGCCAGCCCCATTGCTCCGAGGGTTGAGAGGAAGACTGCGAGACCCACCATAAATCCGCGTCCAACCTTGCCTCCCGCGATTAGTCCTCCAAGTAGCCCAGCAGTGATCCAGAGTGTGAGGACCGGTGGATACGTGAGTGGGTTAGTGAAGATGAGATAGACAGCGACTATGAGCGTGTTGAAGTGAACACCTAGAACTGGAGAAAGCCAGTCACTGATTCCTCGTAGCCCTGTGGGTAGTTGTGTGTAGCCGACGTATAGAACTAGGAGGTAGGCGGCTGCCCATCCGACGTACCGGCCGAGGAAAAGTCCCTCACTGGGATGTGGCAGGAGATAGATGGTCTTAGGATCATCAGGTCGACGCTTGACCTCCACATTCCCAACGCGCGTGTAGAGATAGATGAAGAGAATTCCAGGGACTACACCCGCGATGATGAAACCTAGAATCGCTGCTGAGAGGCTGGCGGACCGTGCTTTCTCGAATTCTCTTGACGCGATTCTCTCTCTTATCCGGGAGCCCTTGCCCCCGACAATGGCGCATCCGACTGTGAGAACTACGAGTGCGATAGGGATCGGCTGGTAGGCTAACAGCCCGATGAACCATGTCGGAAGGGTTGCGATGATGATTGTTGAAAATAGGATTCCGAGAGCGCGAGAGACTGAACCGCATATTTGGGCAACGGCGGCTGCTTGCCGAATCTCTCTCGGCGCCTCTTTCAGAGCCTGATAAGGCGGAACCTGGGCCACGCGTGCCTCCTCTCAGAAACAGCCCTCTCGGAAACCGCGAAGAAAGGGATTCTGATACCCAAGTTGCCTTGTCGTATGCTCAGAAGCAAATCGAAATATGAGAAGAAAGGCCTACCCTCCCTAGGTTAAGGGACAAGTGTCATCGCAGTTCAGTCCCGGAGAGATCAGCTCCATCATCATCGCCTGGCTGGTACTCTCCATAGCTATCACTTACCAGAATTTTCTCGGTCTCTTTACCGGAGGCGGTAGCCTCGAGATCGTAATAGCCGGCTTCATCGCCACCGCGACAGGATTCATCATTCACGAGATGGGACACAAGTTTGTCGCGATAAGACACGGATACGTCGCCCACTTCCGTCTCTGGATGTGGGGACTACTGCTGACCCTGTTCATAGTGGTCTTTTCAGGAGGCGGTATCGTCTTTGGTGCTCCGGGAGCGGTGTACATCGCGCCAGCGGCTGTGGCACTCTACGGCTATGACTCCACAATAAGGCCCCGTGATCCGGAGCAGGAGAATATGATCATTTCTGCGGCGGGACCTGGAATCAATCTTGCATTCGCAATCGCTTTTCTAACACTGTTCATAGTTGCACCGGCAGGATTCCTAGGCACCATTGGATTCTTTGGTTTTGAGCTGAACGTTGGACTAGGATCATTCAACATGATACCCGTTCCACCGCTGGACGGGTCCAAGATATTTCGAAAGAATGTCCTAGTCGGACTCGCAATCGCTATTCCTCTATGGGCAATGTTCCTGTTTCTCTTCATTGGAATATAGTGGGCTACGAGTTTTGGTCGGACCGGAAAAACGATTAATTCTCCAAGCAGGATGATCTCGGCAGGTTGCTAGTCGAAGAAATCGGCCTTGGCGTCCTCTTCGTCTTAGCTTTCGCTAACGGGGCCAATGACGTTGGCAAGAGCGTAGCTTCACTCATGACTACCACGGGTCCCGACGGTCCTAGGCTGCGTCGTCGAGCATTGCTTTGGGGAGGAGTCTTCAGCGGCCTAGGAAGTATCTCTGCAATTCTGATTTCAGGAAGACTGTTGACGGTGTTCACTCCCTCAAGCATACTGCGAAATTCTACAGATTCAACCTTCATCTTGGCAGTCCTAGTCGGAGCGACAATATGGATCCTGATAGCGACTCTCTTTCGGCTTCCCGTCTCGACAACCCACACCATTCTCGGGGCTGTTCTCTTGCAGGGGATCTTTCTGTTCGGAGTATCAACTCTGAAGCTAGATTACCTAGCCATCCGAGTAATTCTCCCGCTAGCAGCGGGACCCTTCGTCGCGCTGATCGCGCTAAGCATTCTGGGTCGTCTACCCCGAGGGTCTATGGCTAAGAATTCAGAAAAGAGCCCTAGATTCGGCAAGATCTCGCACTGGGGATCTGCCGCAGCCACTGCCTACGCGAGAGGGATCAACGATGCTCCCAAAATGGCGGCGCTTGGAGCGTTCTTTTTCGTCGCAGGCTCGACGTATGCAGTCTGGGGTCCATACTCGATTGTAGCGGTCGCGATTGTCGCTGGGTCCCTGGTACTCGGCCACCGAGTGGCTCTAGAGCTTGTGAAGCGCGTCGTTCCTCTCGATCATACTCAAAGGTTGCAAGCTGGGATCGTAACCGCTACTCTAGTCTCAGTAGGAGCGTACCTTGGGGCTCCATTATCAACCACCCATGTTCACGCAGGGTCTATCGCAGGCGTTGGCGGTCGCAAGGAGGAAACAGTAAGAACATTGCGAGGCATGGTCTTGCCGTGGTTAGTTACTCTGCCCGCAGCTGGATTGCTTGCTGTCGCAGTAGCATTGCTGGTAGCAAGACTCTAGAACAGCGTCAGAGTTTGCGGTACTAGATTCTAGCGCGATCTATTTCGCAAAGTAAGGTAGAGTATTGTAGATCCCGCCGCTACGAAAGAGTAGAGGCCGACCCAGACACCTGTCACTAACCAACTCGGACTCTCAGCAACGATGACACTCCAGCTGATGCCCACCGCCAATAACGCCAAAGATGGGAATGTCGCGTCTAGGGGAAGCAGTACTCTGATTCTTTCAGAATCTTTCTGCATGGCGGCCCATCCTGTAGCTAGGCATGTTGCGAGAAATAACGCAGCGAATGTCTGTAGAGTGGAGACGTAAACTTTCCAAGGCCAGAACTCCTGTTGTGCCACACTCGGCAATAACAACATCATGATTCCAAAGATTCCAACGACACTAGTCTGAATCCCGAAGAACACCCGCGCGCCTCTTGGCATAGGTGGTCCGGTCAAGACTCCCACGTGTGTTCGATGCCATCCGTGGTATTGTAGGAGAAGGAAGCAGCCAGCAGCCGCAGCTAGGAAATAGGCCGTCCATGCCCAAGTCGAAACGTCACTGCTTACAGTTATTCCCCTAACTAGCGAGACAATGCCTGTTATGCCGAAGAAGGTCCCGCCGACTAGCATGAGAATCTTGGCCCTCTGCCATCGTTCGGCGCGGACCGCAGACCAACAGCCGAAGGCTATGGCCAGAAATATCGCGCCCATGAACCTGACAGCCAGCTCTTTAACAGGCCACGGCCAAAATGAAATGACGAAAGGCGGATAGACGTAGAATATCAGACCGACCACAAAGTTGATTCCTGAAAGAAGAAGCAGAAAGTGCCTGGCATGTAGGTTTAGAAGACCGTCCGACTGTGATTCGTTCGTCGTCGAACCTGGTTCGTGCGCGGTCATGAACGATTAGTCCAGAAATTAGTCAATCGGATCGGCTCGAGTCGTGGAAGCATCAGGCAGAACTATACATAAATCCGTTCTCGCTAAGCGGGGGAGTTCGTCAGAGAGTTCCGACAAGGGTAGAAACTTATATCCAGGACGGGCCAATCAGACTTCCGCCCATGGAGCTCGGCGACTTGGAAGCAGCGGTTCTCGGAAGCGTTCTTCGCCAGGGCAAGGCCTCGGCCCGACAAGTCGCTAAGGACCTCGAGCCCTCACGAGGACTCGCCTACTCTACCATCAGTACAACTCTTGACCGGCTCTACAAAAAGGGAATGCTTGCAAGGGATGAAGCTATTGGCAGAGGCGGCTCTCGCTACATCTACATGATGCACTCCGAGGAGAAAATGAAGGGTAAAGTTGTGAAAGGACTCGTTGATCGGCTCCTGACTGCTTTCGGCCCGACAGTCATTTCCACCCTATCCGACTATGTGGATGATATTCCTAAGGATGAGTTGAAGCGTCTAGAGGAGAAGATCCGGAAGGGATCAAAACAACGATCGACCTAGACCTCTATCGCGTCTTCTTCCTTGCGCCTACCACCCTAGGGACCTTAGGGGGAGTCGCTGCCGTCGAACTTGCTTGTTATGCTCTCTACTCTTCTCAGGGATACAATCCGTCAAGAAGGTCCCGCCTACTGCAGCCGATGCTAGTGTCATCGCTCTTCCTATGGTCGTTTCTAGGAACGAGTTTCTTGGTGTGCAGCATGATGCTACAGGACTATTGGGCTCACCCTCAGTTGACAATTCGAACAGTACTCGGGACCTCTTTGCTGGTATCACTTGGATTTGCTACTATGATGACGTTCATTGGGCGCCGGTATACTTTCTCACGAATGCTGGAGAGAATGACGGTTGCACCCATTTCACTGTCAGGAATAGCCACAGGCTTCGGTGCTCTTACTGGTAAGATGGGAGTGTCCGGAGTCTCGCTGCGAGAGGCTTTGTCCGGTAGTGCTTTCTCGATCAGCCTGAGCGGACAAGGAGTAGTTGCAATTTCTCCGAAGCTCGCAGGGTCCCTGTCTCCCGACGAGACAGACGCTGTCCTCGCTCATGAATTGGCACATATCAAAAACGGGGACTCTGCGGCCAAAGGTCTCGCGAAGCTGGCGAGAATGGCTTTTCCATTCGACCCCGCGCTACGGCTTGTGGAAGCAGCAGTTCACAGGGAACGTGAACTCTGGGCCGACAAAGCGTCCGTTGAAGTGACAGGAAAACCTCTAGCGCTCGCAACCGCGATTGTTAAGGCGAACTCAGAGTCAACGGGTGCGCCGACGAGTAATCTTGCAGGACTATTCGTGGGAGGTAGTGGGCATGGACTCCTAAGCCTCTATCCAAACCTAGAAAGACGAGTGGACATTCTGCTGGAACTAGCCCGTCGGATGGAGATCTCTAACAGCCCACTAGTCGCCGCCTGACCTGAGCTCATAAAAACAAAATTCTATTTGTAAAGCACTAGCCTGGTTAGCCCGGTCACATTATGCTTAGAACCAGATTTACCGATCTGACGGGTTGCAAGGTACCCATACAACAAGCCGCTATTGGCGGTCTAGCTCGTCCTCAACTGGCAATCGCGGTCGCGGAGGCAGGAGGCCTCGGGATGGTTTACGCGGGGTCTTTCGATCCCAACCAGATGGCCCTTGTGTTTGAGGATATGCGAGTGCGTACGTCTGGCGTCTTTGGAGCCAACTTTCTGATACCGGAAGCCTTCGTCTCGGATCTTGGCGAGATTCGAGAACAGGTGGAGGTGGCGTCGAAGCTTGTGAAGGTTGTCGAGTTCTTCTATCGTCAACCAGATGCTTCACTTGTTGATCTTGTGCACAAGGGAGGTGCGTTGGCTTCTTGGCAAGTCGGCTCGAACGAGGAGGCGGTCGCGGCTGCTGAGGCTGGTTGCGACATGATAGTCGCGCAAGGAGTTGAAGCCGGTGGACACGTTCGTGGAAAGGTCAGTCTTCTGACGTTGTTGAGTCAGGTCTTGGACTCTGTCAAGGTCCCTGTGCTGGCGGCCGGTGGGATAGGTAGCGGCCGAGCTTTGGCCGCGGTCTTGGCTGCGGGAGCTTCTGGCGTAAGAGTTGGGACGCGTTTCATTGCGGCTACAGAGGCGGGGGCGCATCCTGAATATGTGAAGGCGTTGATTGCGGGCGAGCCGGAGGACACGATTGTTACGGAGGCTTTCTCGGAAGGCTGGCCCAACGCACCTCATAGAGTGCTTCGCTTCAGCATCGAAGAAGCTCAGAATTTCAAAGGCGATATTGTAGGATACAAGAAGCTCATCTCGACCGGCGAAATGGTTCCCGTGAAACCCTGGGAGTCTTTCACCATGACCAGTGAGACTACGGGAACAATCAAGGCCATGCCACACTGGGCCGGAGAATCAGTGAGCGGAGTGAAGAACGTCAAACCCGTAGCGGCAATCATCAAGGAACTGGTGGATGAGGCTGAGACACTCCTTCACAAATGGCGCTGAGAATGCGTCTTGCTTCAACGGTACGATCTAAATAGGCGACCGGAACGAAAGAGGCTGGTCAGAATTGCCTGACCTGGCACCGGTTAAACCCGATGGGCGCTGGCCAAACAAGAGAGTTGTCTTCTTACTTGTCGGAGTATTCCTAGTCATCACGACGCCACTGGTGGGATACTATGCGTCAAGTTATTACTCTGCGAGCAGAGTGACGGTCGACGTAGTTTCGGGCACTCGTACACTCGGTAACCCGATCAACTACACGTTGCTAATCCGAATTACAGTTCCAGGAACGATTATGACCGTCAAGTTGTGGACTCCGACTGTAACTCTGTTGTTAGACTCTTTCAACCTTGGAGGAGTGTTCCCTTGTCACACTTCAGGGACTTCGGCCGACTTTTACCAACTGAGCTCCAGCGACAATCTGACATGCCGAGGCTACTGGAGGTCGTCCTTTGCCGACTATCCAGGGCAACCTTCAGCGGAGGCCGCCCTCAACCAGACGAACACTAACCACCTTGTCTTATGGGTGTACTTCCACCAGGTAGAGGCAGGATGGTACAACCATGACATGCTGAAGACGGATTCTTCTGTTTGGACCTGGACATGATGGGACCATCCATGTCTGGGATTCCCCCAGAAACCTGAGATCAGAGTTGTTTTCTTACGATTGCGAATAATTCGAGCTGCTTATGAATCGTGAATCCGTTCTTCAAGTACACGTTTAGTGGTCCTTTGTAGTTCGCCTCTGCAGAGGGAATCTCTCCGAATCTTTTCTGAGGATTTGTCGTCGGATATCCTTCCGCAGTCTGCAGTCCATCTCGGCGAAACTTGTCGCATGCGGCACGTAGAAGTGCCGTGCAGACACCTCTTCCTCTGTAATCAGGAGATACGACGAAGCACATTATGGATCCCACTGGTTCTCCCGGGTCTGTCAACGCGACTCTATACGATCGCATGTTGACAAAGCTGGCTCGGGGCTGAGCATTACACCAGCCTACGGGTCGACCGTCAATGTAGGCGAGCAGTCCCTGAGCTTTGCTGGCGCTGATTAGCGTCGACCGAGCGGCTCTATGTTCCGGACCAGTGGTCGCGTCCCAATCACTTCCTGGAGTATCGTAGAAGCCGCAGTAGCAGTCGGCCCATTGAGGAAAGTCGGAAAAGGCCTCATCGAAGAGTCTCAGATAGTCCTGTAATAGCTCCGGTCCTAATTCTCGAACTTCGATCTCAACGGTCTGATCCATGAGCAGGTATTTTATCTTCTATCGTATAAGCGAGGCTGAGAGTATGAATCCGATCTAGATTACGTGTTAACCAGTTGCTAACCGAGTTCCGGGTGGAGAACCAGACGGTACGCATATAATGGGCTGTCAAGGAAATGGTCTCTCGTTTCAACAAGTGGTCGCAAGTAGCAGATGAGCACTCCGAGAAATGAACTCCCAGTGCTCGAAGGAATGAAAGGTCCGCTTATCCGCGAACCTTCTAGGAGCAGAGAAGACGAGATTCGGCTCTCTCTGATGGGTTTCGCGGCGCTTTTCAGCTATCTGGGATTATGGAGCAGTTTCTCACCGATTGACTTTGTAGCGATCGGAGCTACCCTCGTCGGCGGCTATCCCGTCTTTGTACAAACATTCCACTCGCTCAGCCACCGATCGATAAACATGGAGGTCTCGATGACCGTAGCGATAGTTGCCTCGCTTCTAGTGGGCCAGTTTACGGCCGCGGTCGTGGTGACGTTTTTCGTTCTTCTCTCAGAGTTCATAGAGGCTTACGCGGTCGACAAGGGAAGGGCGACAATCGTCAAACTGGAAGGGTCAATTCCGAGAAGGGCTCTCGTAAGACGGGACGGGAGAGAGATCGAGACTGCTGTAGAGTCCATTCAGCCTGGTGAGATTGTGATTGTTAGAGATGGAGAACGTATTCCTGTTGACGGAAACCTCGTCAAGGGTTCGGGATTCGTCAACCAATCTGCCATAACAGGAGAAGCTGTCGCGGTTGAGAGGTTGGTTGGCAGCAGAGTGTTCGCTGGGTCTGTTGACCAGTCGGGCGTCTTCGAGGTACGGACCGAGAAAGTGGGAAACGAGACTGTCTTTGGCCAGATCATCAGGCTGGTTGAGGAGGCTGAGAGCAGGAAGGCGCCCATTCAGAGGATATCTGACAAGCTCGCCGCCTGGCTTGTCGAGTTTACGATTGTCTTTGCGGTGATTACTTTTGTCGTGACCAGGAACCTCATCTCCACCATATCGGTAATTGTTGTTGCAGGTGCGTGTGGTGTTGCTGCAGGCACGCCTCTGGCGATTGTTGCCGTAATGGGAGGTTTGGCGAAGAAAGGAGTCATCGTGAAAGGCGGGGTGTACGTTCAGGAGATGAGCAAGGTCGATACTGTCGTGATTGATAAGACGGGAACGCTCACCTTCGGTGATCCGGAAGTTACCGATGTCATAGGACTCGATGGATGCTCCCCTAGGCAGGTCTTGACATATGCTTCGGCTGCAGAGAGATTCTCCAAGCATCCACTCGCCCACGCAATAATGGCCAAGGCTCAGGAGCTTGGTGTTAGGTCAGAGCCGACTACGTCGTCTGATTACCTAGCCGGAAAGGGCATGGTGTCGTGGTTCAATGGAGAACAGGTCCTTGTCGGCAACAGCGTTCTCATGAACGAACAGCACATTCCATTGTCAAACAATGTCGATGCAACAATTGCCAGTGAAGTCTCGGACGGAAAAACCACCGTACTCGTAGCTCATGGCGGGCAAGTCTGTGGAGTGATTGGAATTTCAGACAAGATCAGAAACGAGAGTCGCGATGCAGTCCAGAAACTGGAGAAAATGGGATTATCAACAATCATGCTCACAGGAGACAACCAGGTCGCCTCGAAAAGCGTCGGGGACCAAGTGGGGATCAATGAAGTTCACGCTGAGCTTCTACCCGCAGACAAGGTATCCTACATTGAACAACTATCAGGCTCAGGACGAAAGATTGCAATGGTCGGCGACGGAGTAAACGACGCTCCGGCCCTGGCTCTCGCGAACGTCGGGATCGGGATGGGCGCGGGAACAGACATCGCAATCGAAGAAGCCGACATTGTCCTCATGACGAATGATCTCGGAAGGATTCCGACCATCGTCAAGGCAAGCAAACAGGCCTACGGCGTGATCATGCAGAACTTCTATGGAACACTGATCGTGGATGGAATCGGGCTCGGCCTAGCTTTCGAAGGTCTGCTCAACCCACTATTCGCCGCCGGCATCCACGTAGTCTCAGAGCTTGTGTTCATTCTCAATTCAGCGAGGCTGATCCGCTAAATCCCTCATCAATATTCACCTGAAGATCGAATCCGACAGGTTCTGTGCAATGGCACAGTCTCGCAAAGTGTAACCGATTAGTTTTCATTCCAGAGACAAGTTTGGTCTCGGAAGCATCAACAATGAAATTGTCCGTATTCGGGGGTACACGCGGAACCGGTCTTAAAGTGGTTGAGAAAGCGTTAGCAAGAGGTTACGAAGTCACTGCCCTAGCTCGCCATCCCGAAGCGATAAGAGGGATGTTTCCGGGCATTCGAGTGATCCAAGGCGACGTGTTCAACCTAGAGAGCGTAACGGCGGCGGTAAGAGGCGCCGAAGCGGTAATCTCAACTCTCGGTTTTGGTGGACGGTCCAGAGATACGAAGATCTACTCGGAGGGTGTACTCAACGATGCGAGAAC
>Ga0307479_10005100_pt1 | contig 12047 bp, 9 predicted proteins | sample atmos_gasesECM4C_FD_203743 | JGI IMG/M metagenome (GOLD analysis project Ga0307479, IMG submission 203743) | Hardwood forest soil microbial communities from Morgan-Monroe State Forest, Indiana, United States - atmos_gasesECM4C_515 | ecosystem: Environmental > Terrestrial > Soil > Temperate... | reverse complement strand
CAGGTGGAAGTTGGTCAGCAAAGCGCCCACGATGCGGAAAGGGTAGCCGGGATAAATGAACAGGTCCGCCTCTCCAATCCCTGGAACAATTCGACCGTCGGGCGAGCGCGAAGCGGCGTATTCCAACGTGCGCACGGTGGTTGTGCCGACGGCCACAATCCGCCGGCGTTCCTCCCGGGCGCGGTTCAGTTCGGCGGCAGCCTCGGGGGAAATCGAATAGTGCTCCCCGTGCAGGTGATGGTCTTCCACCCGTTCGACGCGTACGGGCTGGAACGTGCCGAGGCCGACGTGGAGGGTGATCTCAGCCGCCTCCACGCCGCGCTCGCGGATACGGGCGAGGATTTCGGGCGTGAAATGCAACCCGGCGGTAGGAGCAGCGACCGATCCACGCTCGCGCGCGTACACGGTCTGATAGCGTTCGAGGTCTTCTGGGCGGTCCGCGCGGGCAATGTAGGGGGGCAATGGGACGTGCCCGAGCCGGTCGAGCGCCCGGAAAAAATCGAGGACCGGCGCAAAACGTATCTGGCGTTCGCCGAAGGCGCCACGGAGGATGACCTCCGCCTGTAGTTCCTCATGCTCGCCTAAGAAAAGGTGCTCGCCGACGCCGATCTTGCGTCCGGGGCGGACCAGGCACTCCCACTCATTCGGATTCTGACTCACTTGCCGGGTCAACAGAACTTCGACGCGGCCGTGCAGGAACTCGCGCGCTGCCGGGTTCTGGGGACTGATCGGTTGAGCTTTCGCGCCACCTCGCCGGCCATAGAGCCGCGCCGGAAATACGCGGGTGTTGTTGAACACGAGCAGGTCGTCGGCGCGCAGAAGGCCGGGAAAGTCGCGGAAGACGAGGTCCCGGGTCGCTCCGGTCTGCCGATCCAGGTGCAGCATCCGTGAGGCGGCGCGGTCGGGCAAAGCCTCCCGGGCGATCTGCCCCGCAGGAAGGTCGTAGTGGAAGTCGGATACCTGCACGCGAGGCCCGATTATAGATAGGGAACCTTCCGAAGTGACGGGGCGGTTCTGCCTACACGGGCAGGCCGATCGAAGCCCGCGGCAAATCGTTTTGCCAGTGCGCGAATTTGGATTGTCGGAAACGGAGAGGCTGCGTTACCATGAGCGGGTCAGGCCCTCCTTCCGTCGCATACCCATGGCTAGTGAACGCCAATATCGGGAGCAGATCGTCCGTTACGGCCGCATGCTGCACGAGCGCGGTCTGGTGGCTGCGACCGACGGCAACCTGTCGGTGCGGCTGGACAAGAACCGCATCCTGGCCACGCCCACCTGCATGAGCAAGGGTGGAATGCGCGCCTCCGACATGGTCATCGTCGACATGGAAGGTCGGCTGCTGGCGGGACGACGCCGCGTTTCCAGCGAAATCGCGATGCACTTGCTGATCTATCGGCTGCGTCCGGATGTGAACGGGATCGTGCACGCGCACCCGCCGACTGCGACCGGGTTTGCGGCCGCGGGCGTGGCGCTCAATCAGCCGCTGGTTTGCGAAGTGGTCATCGGGTTGGGATCAATTCCGCTCGCCAAATATGGCACACCCGGAACTCCGGAGCTGACCGACGCATTGGCGCCCCTGGTGCCGCAATACGATGCCATCCTGATGTCCAATCACGGCGTGGTCGCTTACGGTTCGGACCTGTCACAGGCCTATATGAAGATGGAGACGGTCGAGCACTTCGCGAAGATCGCTCTTGTCACCCACCAACTGGGCAACCAGCAGCCGCTGGGCGCGGCCGAACTGGAAAAACTGGTCGTGGTACGAGAGAAATACCTGGGCGGATTGCAACCGGCGTCTTCGGCCCCCCTGCCCGATCCCGCGTCCGCGAACGGGAACCATCGCAAAAAGGCTGCCCCTGAATCGGCGCCACTGGCCGAAGGTCTGCCCCGGCGACGCGTGTCCAGTTAGCCCCTGCAAGTCAATCCGCAGTTTCTCCGCTACAATCGGAAATTCGCCTGGCCCGCCGCCAACCCGCCTGTTGCATTTGGCGTCAAAGCCAAGGGAAGTGTTGGGCTGTCACGGATTGCGCGACTTTACGTAGCACGGCGGAGTCTTTACCATCGCACAGTTCCGAAATTCTTTGGCACCGGGATTTCTTGCCGGGCACGCAAGCGGGCTGCACTTTTTTGGAGAACGGATGAGAGAATTCTGTTTGGTGGGGATGACTCTGGGTTTGTTGTCAGTTTTCGCCGGTGCGCAGCAACCGCCGCAATCCAAGCCGCAGCCGCAGTATCCAACCTGGGAAGTCTACGGCGGCTATCAATTTGTGCGGGCGGATTTCGGCCCGATTCAAGACGCGGTGCGGGCTCTCAATACCCCATACGGGCGCCCAAACGTTTCCGCCGATCATAAGCTCAACATGACGGGAGGAATTCTATCGCTTCAGAGAAATTTCTCCGGCCGCTGGGGCGCCGTGGTTGAAGGTGGCGTGATGAACGGGCCCCTCGGCGTCGACACATCCGCGGTCATGCAGTCCCTGGGCTACATCTCCCACGGAGGCACGTACACTTCCAACTTCCTGCCCAAGCTGTACACGGTCGCTGGGGGGCCACTGTTCATGCCGTGGCGGAGCCACAAAATCCAGCCGTTCTTCCGCGCCATGGGAGGCATAGCGAACAACACTATGGTCGTGGACCAGACCACCAGAAACGCTCTGAACTTTCTGGCGCCGACCTATTCGACCTCGGGCAAAGGAGCGGTCGCGATCATGGGCGGCGGAGCGGAGTACCCGCTGTCGTTCCCTGTGGTCAAGGTCAAAAGCCTGGCGTTCCGGATTGGCGGAGACTACATCGTGAGCTTTCTCCCCAACGGACGGCAAACCTATCTCCGGGCGACTGCCGGGTTCGTGTATCGCAGGACCGGGAGACTGTTCTGAGCATAGTTCAGCAGCCCTAGTCTCCGCCGATCCGAAAGCGAAGCCCCGCGCGGAAGTTGATTCCTAGTGCGGGGTATCCCACGACTTCCTCGTATTGCTTGTCGAGGGCGTTCTCGATGTTCGCGTACGCGGTGACGCGCGGATGAATCGCGTACCATCCGCCGAGATCGACGCGCGCGTAGCCGGGTGCGTGGTCGATACCGAGTCCCAGAAAATCGGAATCCGGGCGCCTGCCTACAAAACTTCCCGCAAGATTCGCGCCCCACCGGCTCCCTAGATAGCTCAGCAGCAGGCTCCCGGAGTGCCTGGGGCGCCGAATGAGAGGCTTTCCCGCGGCAAGCAGCGGATCGCAGAAGTTCTGCGGTGTGCACAGCGGGGCCTCCAGGATCTGCGTGGAGGTGTAGTTGTAGGCCGAATCGAGCGACCAGTGCTTCGTCCGGTGGCCCTTGAGCGTGACTTCCGCTCCGTGCGCCATGCTGCGATTCACGTTCACGTACTCGCCATTGAAGTCTGTCGGATTAGTGGTGAATTCGATCTGGTTGCGGAACTGGTTGTTGAAATAGATAGCCGAGAATGCATACGCCCCGCCGAAAAGACTCTGCTCGAAGCCGGTCTCGAAAGCGCGATTCCCTTCCGGCTTTAGATTGGGATTGGGGTCGGACGGAAACACACCGGAAATCCCGAATGATTCCTCAAAGCGCGGCTCCTTGATTCCCTGCGCATAACTAAATCGCAATCTGGTGCCCGAAAGTAGCTGTCCTCCGCGCAATGCAAGATAAGTCAACGCGACCCGGGGAACCGCCCGGTCGCCAAAGCTGTCATTGTGAACGTAGCGCAAGCCGGCAACGACAGAAAGGCGTCCGCGGCTCATTCTCTGCTGTGCAAAGAGCGCATGGTTCACCCGCAGACCGTGCGTGAACTGGGTCGCCACGATCGGGTTATTGTTGGCGTCGGTGCTGGTGAAGGCGGTATTGAAAAATCCGTTCTCGTCTTCCAGTTCGTAGCCCAGTGTGGTCTGCATCCAGTCGCGAGGGATGTAGTCTCCCTGGTAGTTGAGTCCGGCGCGGTTGATGTGCGCCAGGTCCCGAAAAAAGCAGTCCGTGAAGTCGAAGACCGTGACGTCGCAACCGCGGTCGGGTAGCGTGTCTTCATTGAGGGTGCGGTGGTTGTATTCGAAACCGGTCACCTGATGCTGCCAGTGCGCCGATGTGGCGACGGTCAGTTCTGCGCTGGCCAGCAGGTTATTCTGCCGCGCCCGAGCGTCGGCGTCGGGCGCGAGCGGGGGCAATCCATCAAATTTCCATTCTCCCTGCACGCCGCTGCGGCTGCCGGAATGGCGGGCGCGGACTCGCAGCGTGGCGCGCTCACTAAGGCGTACGCCCAGGTTCGCGCCCTCGAGTGAGTTTGAATAATCGTCGTTGATCCCGGATCCCTGGGTATTGAACTGGTCGCCGAACAGGTTGTAGTCGAAACGATCGGCGGCGCCGGCGAGCGACGCGTACCCGTGCGCCGTGGAAAGGTTGCCGCCGTCCGCTCCGAAGCGGACTTCGGAGCTTTCGCTCGATCCCGTGCGGGTGAAGATCTGCACCACGCTGGTCATCGCGTCCGACCCGTAAAGCGTGCTCTGTGTTCCACGTAGGAATTCCAACCGGTCGGCGCCCGAGACCGGCACAGTGCCGAAATCGAAGATTCCGCCCGGATCGTTGACCGGCACGCCGTCGATGATGACTTTGTTGTAGCGGGAATCCCCGCCCCGCACGAACAGCGACGACTGGCCCCCGCGCTGGCCCACTGTGTTGACGATAGCGCCCGGCAGAAAGCGTACGGCATCGGATGCGGCCACTGGTTGCATGACCTGCAACTGAGAGTTCTCGAGCGTCGACACGCTGGCCCCCGACTCCTGCTCCGGCACAGGCGTGCGCGTCGCGGTCACGACCACGATCTCCGACGCCTCCGCCACGGTCAGGTTGACGGTGACCACAGAGGTTGTGATTGCCGGCACGTCGACCGTTTGCGGCGCGAAGCCCGGCGCAAGCACTTGCACCCGGTAACGTCCGTCGGAAAGGCCGCCCAGGGAGACCGAGCCCTCGCCTGAACTGGTGAGCACGGCAACGGGGGTTGCGCCGTCGGCGGGGAACACCGAAACCTGCGCTCCGGCGACGGCAGCGGAATGTGGATCGACGATTTTGATTTTGAGGTCGGCGGCCAACACTGAGGCCGCAAGAAAAAGCAAAGATACAATGGCACGAAACACGCGCATGCAATCCTCCTTGACACGCGAAAGGATTGTTGGTGGTGGCGGTTCGCGCCGGTCTCCTGGCTTCGCGAGTAAGGACGCGCGGCGTCCGACCTGGGCAACCGGCCTTCCCAGGAAATTTCCCCAGTGACCGGCTGCGAGTTTCCTCGCTCACAGTTGCGCGGCAGCGCGGGATTCACACCCGCTTCCCAATTCCCGTCCCTGCGGACGAGAATGCGCGAACCGAAGGATTTGAAAGAGCGGGAAAAATCGGTTTATGGAATTTACTTGGGATGGGAAGGGAAGTCAACGCGAGGGGATGGGTGATGAAAGCTAGGCGGTGGCGAGAATACGTCGAGAGCCAATGAGCGCTAACGCCTTGTTAACAACAACTATGTTCTGGGGGAAACTGGTTGCAGGTTTTCGTTGCTATGTTCAGAAACCAGACTGCGGAACAAATCGAAGGAAAGCAGCGGGAGCGTTGGCTTCGCGCCAAGGCAAAAGGTTAGTGTTTGTTGGGGAAAAGTTGGCTCGTAAAGTTGTCGAATGTTTGTCCGCCGCAGGAGATGAAATTGATCAAAACTAGTCCTTTGGTTTCTTTTTCAGCAGCCACGGCTGTTATCACAAACAGAAAATCTATAAACCGCCTGAGTGTTTGACGACGGCACTCAGAACAGCGAAAGCACTCAGGGAGGAATCGCCAATGTCATCGAGCGAACGGTTCAATCGCATTACTAGACTCCTAAGAAGCAATAAATCTAGGGCTTCATACATCAAAGCCAAGCTCGGAGTCTGCGGACATAGCAGCCCCGGCCTCTGCGCCTTCCCTTGCGGGATTTATAAGTATACATTTTGAACAGATTAACGGGCCAATCGAGCTCGACGTGAAATTGCCGGTCAATCTTCCGTAGCAATGTCAGTCCTTTTCGGTCGCTTCTGTCGCGCTCCGCGGAGCGGCCTGATTAGGGTTCTCGCGGGTTTTTCTTTTCCGGGCGGTTTCTTGAGATTTCGCCAGCTTTTTTCAATGATTTCGCGGTGTTTTACACTATCCGACGAAGTGTTGCGCAGGGCAACGTTTTGTCAGAGCTTCACCTGCACAACTACCCCCCTTCCGTCCATTGCTTTCCCCTTGCGCCGTGGAGGATAATCAGCCATCGCTGTTTTTCTATTTCCTTGGCGCTTATGATCCTCGGTGAATCTGCCTAACTCCATCACGTTTGTTCGGATCTTCAGCATCCCACTCTTGATCTGGATTCTTTCGACCGGACGGCTGACCAGCCAGAACGGCGAAAAGGAATTGCTGGCGTCGGGGTTGTTCATCGGGGCTTCGATCACCGACGGCATCGACGGCTACCTGGCACGCAAGCGCGGGCAGATCACCACCATGGGAATTCTGCTCGATCCACTGGCCGACAAGATGCTGATCGCGTCGGCGTACATTACGCTGGTGCAATTCAATCCGAGTCTGGTCCCGGCGTGGGTGGCGGTAATCGTGATTGGACGCGAGTTTCTGGTGAGCGGGCTGCGGGGGATTGCCGCGTCCGAAGGCTTCACCATTGAAGCGAGCGACCTGGGCAAGTTCAAGATGGTGGTGCAGATCGTTTCGGTGGTGGCCGTGATTCTGGATCATCGCTGGAAAGAGTGGCCGCTGTACCACTCCTATTTCTTCCCGGTGCACTGGATCGCGTGGTGCGCCATCTGGTTCATGGTGTGTCTGTCGTTGATTTCCGCGGTCGATTACTTCGCCGCTTTCTGGTCGAAGATCGACAAGCAAGTGGTACGGAGCCGCCGGCGCGCCTTCGTCCTGAGCCGGCGGAAGCGAAATGCCGTTCCCACCTCATAACTCGCCGCCCGCCGAAGCTCATCCATCGACCGCGGGATCTGAGACCTGCGAGTATTCGCAGCCCGAACGCGCCACCTTGCTGAAGCTGGCGCATACATCGATTAAATCGGCGGTGGAGGGGCGCGAGCTCCGGTTGGAGGCGCCGTCGGCGCATCTTTCTGAGCCGCGCGGGGTGTTCACGACCATCTATTTGCGCGGCGAGTTGCGTGGCTGTGTCGGGTACGTGTTCCCGATGGCCCCCCTTTTCCGGGCAGTGGCGGAAACCGCGCGGGCGGCTGCGTTCGACGACTCGCGCTTCGAGCCGGTGAGCCGCGACGAGGCGCCCCAGCTGGAGATATCGCTCAGCGTGCTTTCGTTGCTGAAGCCTATCGAAGCGGCGCAGGTAGAAATCGGACGGCATGGCCTGATGGTGAGCATGGTAGGGCATCGCGGGCTGCTGCTGCCGCAGGTTCCGATCGAGCACGGCTGGGACCGAGTGACGTTCCTCGAACAGACATGCCGCAAGGCTGGGCTGTCGGTGGACGCGTGGAAGATGGGAGCAACGCTGGAGGCGTTCACGGCGGAGGTGTTTGGGGAGGGAGCGGGTGAGGGAGAGTAAGGGCTGGCCCTCGAGAACTGAGAGTAGTTGGATTTTGTCAGTTAGCTGCGCTTCCATAGCGGTAATTGCACCTGGGAGCGTGCTGTGGTTCCCCCGAGCGCACTGCTTCAATGCCAATGCGGGGTGGGATGATCCGGCGCAGGACCGGCACCAGTGGTTGCTTGGGTGGGGCGTCTGGGCGTCGGCCATAGTTGCTCTGACCAGCGTTGTCATCATCGCGTGGACATCAAGGCGGGCGTTCATCTCAATCGCAACTGGCCTGGCGCTGTCGGGTGTGGTCGCGTTGCCGGTACCCGGCTTCCAATCGTAGGCGTCGTCCTGGGATTTCCCGGATTTTTAGCAGCCATGTATAGCTTCGGAGTACATTCCGCAGGATCTGAGATCCCGGCGTTCGCGGTCATCGTCAATGCGTCTGTATACAGTGTCGCAATGTTCTCTCACTTCGCGCGAGGACGCTCTAAGGTGCCGCAGGTCCCTCTGCTCTTTGGACGCTGATGCAGAAATCTTTCGGCGCGTTCGTGCTGACGCGGGGCGCGAACCTCGGGCACCGATTCAGTCATCTGATTCAGATATGAGCGAACACAATCTCGACCAGACGGTCTCGCTTCTTACCCGCACGCCCGCAACTCTCAATGCGCTGCTGCGCGATCTGCCGGAGACGTGGACGCAGCGCAACGAAGGGGAAAAGACCTGGAGTGCGTTCGATATCGTCGGCCACCTCATTCACGGCGAACGCACCGACTGGATGCCACGGGCGAAGATGATCCTCGAATTCGGCGATACGCGGGCGTTTGAGCCGTTTGACCGGTGGGCGCAGGCGCGGGAGAGCGAAGGCAAGTCGCTTGGAGAGTTGCTGGATGAGTTTGCCCGTTTACGGTCGGAGAACCTCGGCGAGTTGCGGGCGCTGAATCTGCGGCCGGAGGACTCTGGGCGGCGAGGACGGCATCCGGCGCTCGGAGTGGTGACTCTGTCGGAGTTGCTGGCAACCTGGGCCGCGCATGACCTCACGCATCTGCACCAGCTTTCGCGGGTGATGGCGTATCAGTACCGGGAGATTGTCGGCCCTTGGAGCGCGTACCTGGGGGTGCTGAAGTGCGCGGGGCACAGCTTGCCGTGTTCTCATCTGTTCGCGAAATATGCGATGTAAAACCCCTCGCGTTTTCAATCGCGCTGGCGCGGGTATCACTTCGTATTAAACTCCAGTCCTCGACTGTCCTTGGACTGCGATGCACGAGCCTTTCACCGAGAATTCCCCAACTAAGCATGCGGGACAGCCACGCGGTTCGTTGCTGGAACTGACTCTTCTGTTTCTGAGGCTGGGTTCCACCGCCATCGGGGGACCAGCGGTCCACATCGCGATGATGGAAGAGGGGGTCGTAACCCGGCGGGGCTGGCTGACGCGCGCCGAGTTTCTCGACTTCCTCGGCGCCACCAACCTGATCCCGGGACCGAACTCCACCGAGATGGCGATCCACGTGGGCCGGGTGCAGGCGGGTTGGCGGGGACTGCTGGTCGCGGGCGTCAGTTTCATCCTGCCGGGTGCGCTCATGGTGGGATGCTTGGCTTGGGCTTACGTCCGGTGCGGCGCTTTGCCGCAGATTGCGGCGCTGCTCTATGGCGTGAAGCCGGTGGTGATCGTGGTGATCGCCCAGGGGCGCTGCAGCTGGGAAGGTCGGCGGTCAAGTCCGCGGGACTGGCAGTGCTGGGCGTTCTGGCGGTGGTCGCGGCGGCGCTGGGCGTCGATGCGCTGCTGGTGCTGTTTGCGGCCGGGGCACTGGCGAGGTTGGTGCATCTGCGGTCGCGGTTTCGGAGCAACAACCTGGCGGCGGGAGCGTTGGGTGTCGGGGGCGGAGTGGCAGCGGCCGCAGCGGGGGTCGTCCCGTTCAGCCTCTCGCTGTTGTTTCTGGTGCTGCTGAAGATTGGGGCGACGCTGTTCGGTGGCGGGTATGTGCTGGTGGCGTTCCTGCGGTCGGGCCTGGTGGCCGGGCTGGGATGGCTCACCGAGCGGCAATTGCTGGACGCTGTCGCGGTGGGCCAGATCACACCGGGGCCGCTGTTCACGACGGCGACGTTTGTCGGCTACGTGCTGGGAGGAGTGACGGGGGGCGGTGCTCGCCACGGTGGCCATCTTTGTGCCGGCCTTTGTGCTGGTGGCGGCGAGCGCGCCGCTGGTGACCCGGCTGCGTCGTTCGAGCGCGGCGGGCGCGGTGCTGGATGGGATCAACGCGGCCGCGCTCACCCTGATGGTCGTGGTCTCGGCGCAGCTGGCGCGGAGCGCGATCGCGGACTGGTTTACGCTCGGGCTGGCGGCGCTGGCCGCGCTGCTGTTGTTGCGGTATCGAGTGAACTCGGCCTGGCTGGTTCTGGGGGCCGCGGCGGCGGGTGGTTTGATGGCTTGGTTGGGGGTGGTGCGCGTGCACTGAGAGTCCGCGAAGAACCCCAAGAGCTTCACCGCAGAGATCGCGAAGAAGGGCCGCAAAGGACGCAGAGAGAATCAGACGCCTTCGATGAGGCTCAAGCTGCCCGTCCCGAGTCTTCTGTCCCGGCTCGTCGAATCGGCATCCAAATTACTGATCGGAACGATCGGCAGACTCATGGCCCGTAAGTAACATTGGCTTTCGCGATCGTTCTGCGCTATTGTTTGAAGATTGCGTTTGGAGATTCTAAAATGGAATTAGCCGTTGTTACGATCGTGATCATTGTCGGGGCTTCCTTGATCCCTGGCGACTACCACGTTGTGTTTTTCCGCTAGGCGCTCGCTGGCACCGCTGTAGCTGAACTCCCCCTCTCAGCTTGCCACTACCTCCCTGCTCTCTGCCTGCAATGCCGTCCTTCTGACATTACGGAGGCGCGCACTTCGTTGCACGCTGATCGCGCGGCCTGCAGCTGTCCGGAAAGCCGCCCCAATCACACGTTCTCCCACTATCCCGGCTCCGGCTCCGGACGGGGCAATCCCGAAAAAAAGCCGGAGAGGTTTTTCCTCTCCGGCGCCAAAGACGGACGGGGTGAATCGGAAGGCTATTGGGACTGCTCGTCGAGTTCCACGGCGTCACCGACGTGAACGTCCTCCATCGAGAAGACGATCATTCCGGTTGAAGTGGTGGGAGTCGCACTGATGATCACTAGCTCGCCCACGGCGCGGCGCGGTAAATCGCCCACGTGGATGTTCGGCCCCTTGGTCTTGGTCATCCAGTTGCCTTCGATGGACGGAGGCCGCCGCTGTGTGTCCTCGGCCGTCGAGGCAGCGAAGGAGAGGGAATCGACCGGATCGTTCAGATCGGCGGAGTAAGAGCGTACGGCGCGGTAGTAGTCGCCAACCTTGACGCCCTTGTCAGTGCCGATGTTCATGTAGGCCTTCATGCCGGTGCCGAGCACGGAGTCGAAGTCTTTCCCGAGCACGATCCGTCCGGCAGTCTTTCCAGTGTTCGGCACAAAGCGGTCAAAGCGCAGCGGCGGATGGAACGAAATCGAGGGCTTCTCGGCGAAAGGCACGGCGAAGTCGCCCGGGTTGATCGGGTCACAGCTGTATTCGATCTGTGCGACGGCCATCTTGCTGCGCGTGTCGACGACGCGGACTCGTCCGACCTCGCCGTAAGGCTGACCGGCGGCTTCCAAACTTTTGCGCTGGCCGGGGAAGACCTCGTAACGATTCTGGTCTTTCAGTTCCCGCAAAATCGTGTACTGCCCGCCGGTGGTAAAGCCGCTGCCGGCGATATAGATGATGTCGCCAGTCACGAACTTAGTGGTATTCGGAGTCTGCAAGCCGCCGGCAACGTAGTTCGAGTTGGGCAGCAGTCGCTTGCTGAGGAAGCCGGCGCAATACAGGTCGGCGTAGGTGGGCGTCTGAATGCGCTCCACCGGGAAGCTGTTGGACGTCGGGGCCGTCCCCTGGGGCGCGTTCGCGTCGCCTGCCGAAGCCGCGTCCTGGGCCACGGCCGTCACAACCGTCAAGAGGAGTAACAGTCCTAGTTTCTTCATCTTACCTCCGAGTCAGGGTGGGTAACCCTGGCCTCCACGCCGGCTAAGCACTGCAGACACAGGGGCTTCAGCCGGAAGGTAACAAGGGGGTGGGGGACGGTCAAGTTACGGGGGTGTCATGCGGGCTTCGCCAAAGGTTTTTCCCCGGATACGGGGATAATCCGTTGTTGCATCTGGAATTACGCCCCTGTAATATCGCGCCGATTCGTTCGCGGCCGATGAGCTCTTCCCCATCCAGTTTCGTGCAGCGCTTCTTGCCCCTGCGTCTGCCCCGGGTATGCCTGGCCGTGACCGGTTCCGATCCCTCTGAACTCCTTGAAAAGGCCGAAGGCTTAGTGCGAGATAACCCCTTTCTGGAGTTCCGGCTGGATTACCTGCCCCGACCGGGCCTGGCCCTGCCTAAGATCAAGCGTTTCTTTGAGTTAAATCCCCATGCGGTGGTGATTGCGACTTGCCGCCGGGCCAATAGCGGGGGCAAGTTCCGGGGATCGATCGCGTCCCAACTGGACGTGCTGG
>Ga0307479_10005097_pt1 | contig 12052 bp, 10 predicted proteins | sample atmos_gasesECM4C_FD_203743 | JGI IMG/M metagenome (GOLD analysis project Ga0307479, IMG submission 203743) | Hardwood forest soil microbial communities from Morgan-Monroe State Forest, Indiana, United States - atmos_gasesECM4C_515 | ecosystem: Environmental > Terrestrial > Soil > Temperate... | reverse complement strand
CTGCTCGATCCCAACCAGGTCTACAACGTCCACGCCTACACGGTGCTGCGCGCGGGCGGGGTCGAGGCTCGCTGGTATCCGATTCCAAAAGGCGCGCTGCTCCACGCCAAGATCGGCCTGTTCGACCGCGACCTCGTCCTGGGCTCAGCGAACTGGACGCTCAGCGGCCTTGGGGTCAACCATGAGCTCGACGTCGAGACGAGCGATCCGGGGGCCGTGCAGGCCTACGTCGGCCGGTTCGACTCCGACTGGACGAGGTCCGGCTAGGTCTGTGGGGGAGGTCCTGCCGAGCCGGGAGCCGGGGGCCCACCCTGGCCTGCGGCCGGGGGAAGCGAGCCCGGTGACGCGGCCGGCGGCACGTTGTTGAAGCTCACCTGCGGGACCGCGCGGTCGCCCTCGTCCGCCTGGAAGAAGCCGAACGGCTTGAAACCCAGCGCCCCCGCGATCAGCGACGTGGGGAGGGTCTGCAGCTTGGTGTTGTAGTCACGCACGTTGCCGTTGTAGAAGCGCCGCGAGAACTCGAGCTTGTCCTCGGTCGCGGTGAGATTCTCCTGGAGGTTGGTGAACGCTGAGATGGCTTTCAGGTCGGGGTAGTTTTCCGCGACGGCGAAGAGGCTGCGGAGGCTCTGCGACAACACGTTCTCGGCCTGCCCGATCTTGGCCGGGTCGCCGGTCGCGCCTGCCGCGACCGCGTTGGCGCGAGCATTCGTGACCGCCTCGAGGGTGCCCCGCTCGTGGCCCATGTAGCCCTGCACCGTGTTCACGAGGTTGGGGATCAGGTCATGCCGGCGCTTCAGCTCGACGTCGATCTCCGACCAGGCCTCCTGGGTGCGGTTACGCGCCGTGACCAGCCCGTTGTAGGTGAAGACCAGCCAGGCCAGGATCAGGACGATTACGACCCCGAGGATCACCCAGCCCATGTCCTACCTCCTAGCGCAGTCGAGACGAGCACGTCAGGCGTGCGCGCGCCTCTGCCAACGGGTCTTCTTAAGCATCTTCTTGTGCTTGTGCTTGCGCATCTTCTTGCGACGCTTCTTGATTACCGAGCCCAATCCAACTCCCAGTGCACGTGTGTATTTAACCGGCTGAGGGTACGGCCGGGAATCATACCGCAAGCCGCAATACACTCGTTTTCGGATGTACTTCACCGACGCCCACGAGGAGCTTCGCCTGCACATACGGAAATTTCTCGAGAAAGAGGTGCAGCCGCACCTCGAGGAGTGGGAGGAAAAGACCTTCCCCGACGAGATCTTCAAGCGGTTCGGCGAGCTCGGCTTCCTCGGCCTGCGGTACCCGCCCGAGTACGGCGGACAGGGCGGTGACTACTTCTCGGCGGTCGTGCTTTCCGAGGAGATGGCCCGGCTCGCCTGTGGCGGTCTGGGCATGGCCGTCGCGGTCCAGGCTGAGATGGCCACTCCCCCGGTCTTCAAGTTCGGCACCGAGGACCAGAAGCGGAAATGGCTCGTGCCGGCCATACGAGGCGAGCAGATCGCGGCCCTCGCCATCACCGAACCCGACGCGGGCTCGGACGTCGCGGGCATCACGACCACGGCGAAGCGGTTCGGCGACGAGTACATCGTCAACGGCCGCAAGATCTTCATCACCAACGGCGCGCGCTGCCAGTGGGCGCTCGTGGTCACCAAGACCGACAGGGAGCGCGGCCACGGCGGTTTCAACCTCCTCGTGATCGAGAAGGGGACCAGGGGCTTCGAGGTCACGCGCACACTGGAGAAGCTCGGCATGCACTCCTCCGACACCGCCGAGCTGCTCTTCGAAGACTGCCACGTCCCCGCCAGGAACCTGATCGGCGAGGAGGGCGAAGGCTTCAAGAACCTGATGTGGGAGCTGCAGGGCGAGCGCATGATCGCCGCCGCCGGTGCGATCGCCGGTGCGCAGCGTGTCTTCGAGTACGCGATGGACTACGCGAAGAATCGCAGCGCCTTCGGCCAGCCCATCTCCAACTTCCAGGTGATCAAGCACCGCCTCGTCGACATGGGCACCAAGATCGCCGCGGTGCAGTCGTTCGTGTACCAGACCGCGAAGCAGTGGGACGAGGGCGAGTACCCGGTCAGGGAGATATCACAGGCGAAGCTGCTGGCCACGCAGGTCGCGTGCGAGGTCGCGGACGACGCGATCCAGATCCTCGGAGGCCACGGCTACATGCGTGAGTTCCCGGTCGAGCGGGCGTGGCGCGACGCCCGACTGGCGCGCATCGGCGCTGGGACCGACGAGATCATGAAAGAGATCATCGCCAAGTCGTACGGGCTCTAGCTCAGGCGGTCAGGGGGCGCCGAAGTCGAGCAGCCCGAGCTGACGGCCGATCGAGCTCGAGCGTTGATCGTCATCCCCAGCCTCGCTCTCACGGCTGAGACTTCGAAGCACATTCGCACGGTCGGCCAGAGAGCGCGCAAGCGCAGGCCGGGCCTCCATCGCCTCGAAGAGCTCGACAGCGCGGTTGAGGTCTTGCAGGGGGGCGGAAAGATCGGCATCTTGCTGTCGCGCACTGCTTCGACCTCGGCCCCACAGGGTCTGCGCCTCACCGTATCGATCGTGCATCGATTGCGCATTGGCCAGCGCTTCGTTCCAGCCTGCGATCCCGCCTGGGATGTCGCCAAGCTGTGCCCGAGCTGATCCCAGAAAGGCGAATGTCAAGGTCCGGAGGGGAGCGAAGTCGATCACGCGGCTGAGCTCGTTGCCGCGTTCCAGGGCGCCCTTGGCCGTGATGGCGTCGTCGGAGGCCAGGCTCGCTGCCCCAGTGATGACGCTGGACGCCACCACGCACGCATAAGCGCCGAGCTCCTCCGACCGTATCGAGCATTGCTGGGCGCTCTGGCGGGCCTGGGCGAGGTCGCCGCGCTCGAGGCTGTATCCGGCGAGCGCGATGTCGAGGTCGACGACGGCGATCGCGTCCCCTTTCTCGGCGTAACGCTTCGAGTGCTCGATGATCTCTTCCGCAGACGCAAAATCACCAAGCCGCGCGTACGCGCCGGACAGGAAGTTCGCGATCATCGCGGCGGACACGGCGTCGCCTTTCGCCTCGATGACCCCAAGAGCGCCGTGCATCAGGCGCGCGCCCTCGCGCAGCTGACCGGAAAAAGCGGTGTACGCGCCCATCAGGGCTCGCGGCACCACGGTAGCGGTCGAGTTTGAAACCTCCTCGCCTGCCTCTACCACGCGCTCGAGAGCTCGCCTCAGCTCGGCGCTCGATTCCGGCGTCTCCCCGCGCATGCGGCGCAGGAATGCCAGCCAGAAGTAGGCCTGCGCGACGAGCTCACTCGGGGCTGGGCCATCGCTTGCGACGGCCAGCTCGAGCGGATCGATGAGAGTCGCGGCAGCGGCAAAACCCCAGCCGGCCCTGGCCGCCCCGATCGCCGCCCGCAGCCTCGTTCCGACCTGTGCATCGGCCGCCGACGCCGTCGCACGGGTGAAAAACGCGAAAGCCTCCCGGTTGGCAAAGCGTTCGAGCGCGTGCTCGCCCGCCAGCACCAGGTAGTCCGCGGCGTGCTGCGCATCGCCCGACTGCTCGTAGTGCATCGCTACCACCGACGCCAGCTCGCTCTCGCGGCCGGGGTGCAAGGCGAGGATCGTCTCCGCCGCGGCGCGATGAAGCGTCCGCCGGTCCTGCTTGAGCAGCGACGAGTAAGCCGCTTCCTGCACGAGGGCGTGGCGGAATAGATACTCGAGCTCGGGCTGCAGGGCGGCGATCTCGATGAGGCCGCCCGCTTCCAGCGCGTTGAGGTCCGCCCGCGCGTTCACGAAGTCCTGTCGTCCAGCAATCGCTCGAGAAGGGTCACGCCGAATTGCCGGCCGATCACCGACGCGACACGCAGCGTCCGCTTGGACTCCTGAGGCAGCCGGTCGATCCGGGCGAGCAGAAGGCCGTGGATCGTGTCCGGGATTTCGATCGCAGTCGCGCCCTCGTTGGCGAGCCATCGATCGCCTTCCTGGACGATGGCGCCGCGATCGATCAGCATGCGGATCACCTCCTCGACGAAGAACGGGTTGCCTTCGGCTTTGGCCAGCACGAGGTCGCGGGTGTTGGGAGGCAGCGACTCGATCTGAAGAAGATTGGCGACGAGCGCCCGGCCGTCGTCCATCGAGAGCGGCTCGAGCCGGATCTCGGTGAGCGCGTCCCCGAACATGTCGCGAGATTCGGCCACCAGCTTCCAGCCGTTCGCAGACCGCTCCAACCGCGAGCCGATGACCAGGAGCACGGGCAGGTATCGCACCGAGGGAAGAACCTGGAGCAAGGTGTCGACCGACGCCCTGTCCGCCCAATGAGCGTCGTCGCAGAAGATGACGACGGGCCCCCGCGCGCTGATCGCGCGCAGGACGGTGACCAGCGATGCGACGTAACGCTTCACCGTCTCGAAGTCGATCAGAGACAGACGTGACCGCATCTCCGGCGAGAGGTCGACCGAGAGCAGATGGCCGAGGTAGGCGAAGCTCTCGGCCCACTCCTCGCCCAGCAGCTCACGCGTCGTCTTCTCCAGCGCGTCCGCGACCTGCGACTCGTCCGCGGCGGAAGTGACGCCGATCGCCGACCTCACGATGTCGATGACGAGGTGGTACGGCATCGTCTGACCGTAGGAAAGGCATCGTCCTTCGATCCAGCGGACCGGGCCGATGTCGTGCTCGATGCTCGCGTGCAGCTCGGCCAGCAGCCTGCTCTTACCCAGGCCCGGATCTCCAAGCACGGCCGCCACGCGCCCCTGGCCGGCCTGGACAACACGAAAGGTGGTCATCAGCCGGGCCAGATCGGCGTCCCGTCCGATCATCGGCGCCCGGTGGCCGGCGAGGCCTCGAGTCTGGACGGCCCCGCGCTTGAGGCCGATGACCTCGAAGGCCTGCACCGCGTCGCTCTTGCCCTTGAGCGCAAGCGTTCCAACGTCCGCGGCTTCCACGAGCGGTGCAATGAACCGGTACGTGGCTGAGGCTATGAGCACGCTGCCCGGTCGGGCTGCGGCCTGCATCCGGGCCGCCACGTTTACCGCATCGCCCATCGCCGTGTACTCGTGCGCCGTGTCCGTGCCGACCAGGCCGACGACGACAGGGCCGGTGTTGATGCCGACGCGGACGCGCAATTCTTCCGCCCCGGGCGTGCGCCTGGCCGCATCCAGCTCTTCGATGGACCGCACCATGTCCAGGCCGCACCGAACCGCCCGCTCCGGGTCGTCTTCGTGGGCGACTGGAGCTCCGAAGAAAGCCAGGACGCCGTCTCCCATGAGTCGCGCAACCGTCCCGCCATAGCGCTCGACGGTCTGGTTCATGCAGGCGAACGCTTCGCCGACGATCGCGGTCCAGTCCTCTGGATCGAGTCGCTCGGCCATCGCCGTCGAGCCCGCGATGTCCGCGAAGAGCACGGTGAGCGGACGGCGCTCGCTCGACGCCGCCCGTGAGACGGGAGTCGGCGCGCCCGAGACGCTCATGATTCCGAAATCCTAGGCGCAACCCGCCTTATGGATACTTTCGCTACACCGTTGAGCTCGATCTCACCCGTTCTCTTCACCGGATGCAACCCCGAGGTGGCGGCTTTCGACGGCCGCATAGTCGCGGTCGGGGCCGGCGCCAGGGCAGCTGCGGGCCGTGGCGCCGAAGTCGTTCGCCTGCGGGGCACGGCCTGGCCGGGTCTGATCGACTCGCACATCCACCTCGAGGGACTGGCCGAGATCAAGCTGACCCTCGACCTGACCGGCGCGAAAACCCTCGCCGAGTCGCTGACGCGCGTGAAGGAGTGGGCGAAGCCATTGCCGAAGTCGGCGTGGGTGGTGGGCGCGGGTTGGTACAACGACGCGTGGGGATCGGCCGCCTTTCCGACTCGCGAGCACCTCGATAGGGTCGCTGGCGGCAGACCGGCCTACCTCCGCCGCAAGGACGGCCACTCTGCCTGGGTTTCGAGCGCAGCGCTCCGCGTGGCCGGCATCGATCGCACCACCGAGGATCCGCCCGGGGGCGCCATCGACCGCGACGACCGCGGAGAGCCGACCGGCATCCTGCGCGAGACGGCGATGCTGCTGGCCTGGCGCCACGTGCCGCCTCCGAGCGACGGCGAGCTGGATCGAGCGATGGCTCGAGTCCTCACGGAGCTTGCGCGCTTCGGCCTGACAGGCGCGCACTCCATGGACAGCGCCCGAGGGCTGGGTTCGCTGCAGCGGCTCGCGCAGCGGGAGCCGCTGGCTGTGCGCGTCGTCTACAACCTGCCCCTCTCGGACCTCGAGCACGCGGAGCGTATGGGCGTGCGCTCGGGATGGGGCGACCCGTGGCTGCGAATCTGGGGCGTCAAGGCCTTTCTGGACGGGTCGCTTGGCAGCCGCACCGCGGAGATGCTCGACGGCTCGGGCGTGGCGCGGCTTCCTCAGGAAACGCTGGTGGAGACGGTCGAGCGCTGCGCCCGCGCCGAGCTCAACGTCTGCCTGCACGCGATCGGTGACGGCGCCGTGCGGCGCGCCGTGGATGCCCTGACGCCGCACAGAGATGCATGGAGCCGCTGGCGGCCGCGCATCGAGCATGCGCAGTGCGTGCATCCGAAAGACATGCCGCGGATGGCGAAGGCCGGGATCATCGCGTCGATGCAGCCCATCCACGCCGTCGCCGACCGCGAGCTCGCCGATGCGATGTGGCCACAGGTGACCGCGAGCGCGTACGCGTGGCGCGCGCTCGAGAAGGCGGGTGTGCGCCTGGCGTTCGGCTCCGACTCTCCGGTCGAGACAGCTGATCCACTGGCTGGAATCGAAGCCGCGACCGCGTGGCGCCGCGCCGCGAACTGGCATCCCGAGCTGGCGCTGACGCGGGCATCTGCGCTGCGCGCGTACACATCGGGCGCTGCTTACGCCGCCGGCATGGAGAACGAAGCCGGCGCGCTTCGTCCCGGGCGGCTGTGTGACGTGACGGTGGTCGACCGCGGGCGAGTGGTCGCCACGATCGCCGGCGGCCGCGTCACCTGGCGTCGAAGGCTTTCCTGAGCTTCTCGGCCGTCTGCTCGAGCGATTCGTTGACGATCTTCACGTCGTCGATGACCGCCATGAAATTCGTGTCGCCGTTCCAGCGCGGCACGACGTGGAAGTGCACGTGGTCGGGAATCCCAGCGCCGGCGGCGCGGCCGACGTTGACGCCCGCGTTGAAACCGTCGGGGTTCATCACCGTCCTCAAGACCGTGAACGTACGGCTGACCGCACGCATCAGTTGGAGGAGCTGTTCGTCGTCGAGGTCCTCCAGGCTCGGCTTGTGCGCGCGCGGAGCCACCATCGCATGACCCGGGTTGTACGGAAACTTGTTGAGCATCACGATCGCGCCCTCGGGGCGCCACACCACGAGCTTCGCGTCCTCATCGTCCGGATTGTCGATGACGCGGTCGAAAAGGCAGCCGGGTCGCTGCTCGGCGCCGATGTACTGCATGCGCCACGGCGCCCACAGTCGCTGCATTGATCTACTTCCTCTTGCTTCTGATGGTGACGGCCGTCTGGGGCTGGACCTTCGTGCTCGTCAAAGATGCAGTCACACAGTACCCGACGCTGCCGTTCCTGCAGATCCGCTTCGCGCTGGCTCTGGTCGTGATGGCCATTCTGGTACGCCGGCTTCCGACGCGACGCGAGCTGCGCATCGGCGCCATCGTCGGCACAGTTCTCGCCGGCGGATACCTGACGCAGACCGCCGGCCTCAACTACACGAGCCCCGGCAACGCGGGACTGATCACAGGCATGTTCGTGGTGTTCACACCGCTCCTCAATCGCATCTTCGGCACACGGATTCGGTGGTGGACCTGGGGCGCGACCGCGATCTCGCTCGGGGGCCTGGTGATGCTGACCGGGGGCCCGGCCGGAATGGGCCTCGGCGACCTTCTGGTGCTCGCGTCCGCGGTGCTGTTCGCGCTCCACATCGTGCTGCTCGGCCGCTGGTCGCCAGGCCTTCCTGCGGCGCCGCTCGCGATGGTGCAGATGGGAGCGTCGGCCCTGATCTTCAGCGCGGGCGGAACATGGCAGCTGCGGCCGCCCAGCAGCTCGGTGTGGTTCGCCATCGTCATCACCGGCGTGTTTGCGTCGGCGTTCGGTTTCTACATCCAGACCTGGTCGCAGGGCTTCATCAGCGCCAATCGCACCGCGCTGATACTCGCCACGGAACCGGCGTGGGCGCTCGCGGCGTCTGTCCTCCTGGCGGGTCAGCGTCTTGGCTTGCTGCAGGCGGCAGGCGCCGCGCTGGTGCTGGCCGCGATCGTGGGCCACGAACTCGCGTCCCTAAAATTTGAGGTTCACCATGACCCGTCCCGGCCGTAGCGCCTACGCACCCCAGGAGATCGAGCCGAAGTGGCAGAGGATCTGGGCCGAGCGCGGGGTGATGAAGGCGAACGACGATTCGCCTAAGCCGAAGTTCTACGACCTCGTCATGTATCCATACCCGTCGGGCGATCTTCACATGGGGCACGCGCGCAACTACGTGATGGGCGACGCGCTGGCGCGGATGAAGCGCATGCAGGGGTTCGAGGTTCTGCATCCGTTCGGCTGGGACGCGTTCGGTCTGCCGGCCGAAAACGCGGCGATGAAGCATCCGGGACTGCACCCCGAGAAGTACACCCTCGACAACATCGCCGAGTCGAAGCGCGACCTGAAGATGATGGGCATCCTCTACGACTGGGACCGCGAGCTCGCGAGCTGCATGCCCGACTACTACAGGTGGACCCAGTGGCTGTTCCTTCTGATGCTGGAGCGCGGCCTGGCGTACCGCGCCAAGGCGCCGGTCAACTGGTGCCCGGTAGACAAGACCGTGCTGGCGAACGAGCAGGTCATCAACGGCAGGTGCTGGCGACACCCCGACGTCGAGGTCGAGAAGCGCGACCTCGAGCAGTGGTTCTTGAAGATCACCGATTACGCGGACCGGCTGCTCGACGACCTGGCGACGCTCGACAAGTGGCCGCAGAAGGTCCGCGTGATGCAGACGAACTGGATAGGCAGGAGCATGGGCGCCGAGGTCGACTTCGCGATCGACGGCCTGCCTGGCGAGTCGGTCCGGATCTACACGACACGCCCCGACACGTTGTTCGGCGCGACGTTCATGGTCCTGGCACCGGAGCATCCGCTGGTCGAGCGCATCACGACCGAGAAGCACCGCGCGCGTATACGCGAGTACGTCGAGAAGGCGCGCAAAGAGACCGAGATCGAGCGCTTGTCGACGGAGCGGGACAAGACAGGCGTCGCGACAGGGGGCTTCGCGATCAACCCTGTCAATGGGGAGAAGATCCCCATCTGGGTCGCCGACTACGTGCTCATGACATACGGGACGGGCGCGATCATGGCGGTACCCGCCCACGACGAGCGAGACTTCGATTTCGCGCAGCGCTACGACCTGCCGATCCGCGAGGTCATCGCACCTCCCACCGGCGCGCGAAAGGTTCTGCGCGAGGCATATGTCGGGCCGGGGGTGATGGTCAACAGCGATGGATACGACGGCCTGGACTCGACCGTGGCCTTCGGGAAGATATGCGACGACCTCGAGAAGCGCGGCGTCGGCAAGCGCGCGGTCAAGTACCGGCTGCGGGACTGGTTGATCTCGCGCCAGCGCTACTGGGGCGCGCCGATCCCGATCGTGTACTGCCCCACGCATGGGATCGTGCCCGTGCCGGTCGACCAGCTGCCGGTGACGCTGCCTCGTGAGTACAGGCCGCTCGCGGAGCAGCCCGATTGGTACCGCACAAAGTGTCCGATCGGCGGCGAAGAGGCGCGGCGCGAAACGGACACGATGGACACCTTCATCGACTCGTCGTGGTACTTCCTGCGCTACGCGTCGCCGCACGACGAACGCGAGCCGTTCGACCCCGAGCTTGCGAATCACTGGATGGCGGTGGATCAATACACCGGCGGGGTGGAGCACGCGATCTTGCATCTGCTTTACTCGCGCTTCTTCACTAAGGTCCTGCACGACGCGGGGATGCTCGAGGTCGAGGAGCCGTTCAAGCGACTGTTCAACCAGGGAATGGTCAAGCGCTTCGGCCAGGTGATGGCGAAATCGGCCGGCAACGGAGTGTCGATCGCGCAGCTTTCGTCCGAGCAAGGGGCCGACGCGGGGCGCGTCTACGAGATGTTCATCGGTCCGCCCGAGGAGGACGTGGAGTGGTCCGAGGCGGGGCTGAACGGGGTCGTCAAGTTCCTGCAGCGCGTGTGGCGGTTGGTGCTGGAGCCGGAGTCGATCGACGTCTCCGAGGGCCCGATGGTCGCGGTGGATGAGGTCGTGCTTCGCCGCAGGGTCGCGCAGACGATCGGACGCGTGACGGAGCACTACGACGAGCTGCGCTTCAACACCGCGGTGGCGTTTCTGATGGAGCTGGCCAACACGATGCAGGACTACCTCCAGGGCGGGGGTGCGCGCGACGCGTCGTGGGCGGACGCGGTGCGGACCCTGGTCAAGCTTCTGAACCCGCTCGCACCGCACATCTGTGAGGAGATGTGGGAGCGCCTGGGCGAGCAAGGGGTGCTGGCGGACGCGTCGTGGCCCGCTTTCGACCGGGCGGCGGCGGTGGAGCCGAAGGTGACGCTCGTGATCCAGGTCGCCGGCAAGGTTCGGGACAAGCTGGAGGTCGACGCGGGTCTGTCTGAGGGGGACGCGCTCAAGCTGGCGCTGGCCCGGGAGAAGGTGGGGGCCGCCCTGAACGGTCGAGGTCCGTCCAAGGTGATCTACGTACGCGACCGGCTGATCAACCTGGTTCCTTAACGACCAGGGTTGACATCGGGCCGCCAAAACTGAACCCTGTCCGAGCTCGCCGCACGACTCCCCCCAGGGTGGGTGGGGGTCAGTGGCTGGAAGAGGTCGCGCGCGGGAGCGCCTCCTATTGCTGAGGAGCCGGCGCCCTGATACCCGAGTCGAGGAGGTAGTTCGCCACCTGGCTTGATCGAGGGGCGACCGCGATCGTCAGTGGTCCGCTGATCACGCGCATGTACGTCTTCAGCTTGACCTGGTAGGTGCCAGGTGCGAAGGAGACCAGATAGCTCCCGCTTGAATCGGTGACCGTGTCGGCCATGACCGCGCCGTCCCTGATGTAGTCGACCTCGAGCTTGGGGACCGGCCGGCCAGCACAGGTCGTCCCGGCCTGCTCGACGGGCGCGCACGGAACGGCCAGCACCCGCCCGCTGACGGTGCCGCTCTCTGGGGATGGCGACGGGTTTCCACCCGGAAACTGGTACGCCCCGCAAGCCGCAGTAGCCAGCAGAAGCGCGACAAGGATCAACGTACGCATCTCTGACACCCAACGCCGGACGGCTCTCTCGGGTCACGCGCCGCGGGGGGAATGGCCCTCAGGACGAGCGCTACTGTTGATACCTCTCCCGGGTGGCCAAGCGGTAAGGCAGAGGACTTTGGATCCTCGACCGAAGGTTCGAATCCTTCCCCGGGAACCAGCGTCTTAACAGCCTGGGTTTTCGCCGCGGCGAGCCAGCCCTAGCCTCGACCCATGCGCGCTCCGTTCACCATTCCCCTCCGCGTCGTTCCGGGCTGGAAGAGGCCGCTGCTCGTCCTCGCGCCGCTGACGCTGGCCATCGCCGGCGTTGCCGGCGCGTACGTCTACCGCACCACACACGCCGCAGCCCCGCCCTCGCCGCCGATCACCGATCCGGTGCTCGACATGCCTGCCCAACCCGGCCTGCTGATCGACGTCTCCGGCGCCGTCGACAACCCAGGTCTCTACCGGTTACCGCGAGGCGATCGCGTATTCGACGCCATCGCCGCGGCAGGCGGCCTCAGCCCCGACGCCGATATGTCGAAGCTTCCCAACCTTGCCGGCCGGCTCAAAGATGGCGAGCAGGTCAAAGTCGCCTTCGCCAAGACCACCTCCGGCACCGTCGTGGTCCGCATCAACCTGAACACCGCGACCCTCGAAGAGCTGGAGACCGTTCCCGGCGTCACCCAGGCCTTCGCCCAGGATTGCATCGACTACCGCACCAACTACGGCGGTTTCCAGAACACGCGCGAGCTGGTCGACATCCTCGGTATGAGCGAGGCCGAGTATGTGATCGCCCGCAGGTATCTCACGCTATGACCCGGTACCCGGCCCTAGTCCTGGCCCTGGCAT
>Ga0307479_10005096_pt1 | contig 12052 bp, 13 predicted proteins | sample atmos_gasesECM4C_FD_203743 | JGI IMG/M metagenome (GOLD analysis project Ga0307479, IMG submission 203743) | Hardwood forest soil microbial communities from Morgan-Monroe State Forest, Indiana, United States - atmos_gasesECM4C_515 | ecosystem: Environmental > Terrestrial > Soil > Temperate... | reverse complement strand
ACGAAGACCTTGCTCGCGAATATCAAGCGATCATCGGCTACGTAGTCTATTCACAAGTCCTCAGCGGCGCACAGTACATGGACATCGCCGCGCAGCTCGAAATCCACGCCAAGCAGGAGCTCGACCATGCCCTGATCATCTCGCGGCAGATCGATTACCTCGGCAAAATGCCAGCGGTTACTCCCAAGCCGGTACGCACATCGAAAGATGCGAAAGAGATATTGCGGTTCGATCTCGAAAATGAAAACGACACCATTCGTAATTATCGCGATCGCGTCCGGCAATGCGAAGCGCTTGGTGAATTCGCGATGGCGGAACAGATTCGCCAGATCCTTGTACAGGAGCAGGACCATCAAATCGATCTAGCCACAGCGCTCGGCGTTTAAGTTCCGGACGTTAGCGGTGGTCCGCAAGGACGCACTCTCGGCAAGCGCCGGTAGCGCGATTCGCACGGAAAGGAGCATTCCGAAGACTCGACCAAAGACGAAAATATTGGTGGATGGTGGTGACCCACAAGAAACTCGACGGGTGAAGGACTGGTTGGGGTTTGTCGATGGCGGAATTAACGTTTCCAATCACGGTCTCTTCATAGTCTTTGCCACCGGCATCGCGCTGAAACGCGATCGAAACATTGTCGTTGCGGTAGGGGTTAGCGGCGGCTCTGGCGAGCAGGATCACACTGTGGCCGAAGCCGGCGCGATGGCGTTCTAACTTACTTTATTGGAGTGAACATATATGGCAAGTAATCGTGGAGTTGTGTACGTAGGACCGGGAAAAGTAGAAGTCCAGTCGATCGACTTTCCGAAGTTAGCGCTGGGTTCCCGCAAATGCGAGCATGGTGTGATTCTCAAAGTGGCTAGCACCAACATCTGTGGCAGCGACCAGCATATGGTACGTGGACGTACCACGGCTCCCGCCGGTATGGTCCTCGGACACGAGATCACGGGCGAGATCATCGAGAAGGGCCGCGACGTCGAATTCTTGAACGTCGGCGACTTGGTTTCGGCTCCGTTCAACATCGCCTGTGGGCGCTGCCGCAACTGCCGCGAAGGCAAGACCGGAATCTGCTTGAACGTCAACGGAGACCGCGCCGGTGGCGCTTTCGGCTATGTCGACATGGGTGGCTGGATTGGTGGGCAGGCCGAATACGTAATGGCCCCGTATGCCGATTTCAACCTGCTGAAATTTCCCGATAAAGATCGAGCGCTGGAGAAAATCGAGGACCTGACACTGCTCTCCGACATCTTTCCGACCGGGTACGATGGGGCGGTGAAAGCCGGAGTGACGACCGGTTCGACAGTTTACGTGGCAGGTGCCGGTCCTGTGGGGCTCGCCTGTGCCGCCTCATGTCAGTTACTGGGAGCAGCAGTTGTCATCGTCGGAGACATGATTCCCGAGCGTCTCGCCCAAGCGCGAAGCTTCGGATGTGAAACGATTGACTTGCGCGAGCGGATCCCTCTCGGCGAACGGGTAGCCCAAATCCTTGGCGTTCCTGAAGTCGATTCGGCGGTTGACTGCGTCGGCTTTGAGGCGAAGGGTCAAGCCGAGCAGGCCGGCACCGAGCAGCCGGCTACTGTGCTGAATTCATTGATGGCGCTAACTCGCGCCGGCGGGGCGATCGGAATTCCCGGTCTATATGTCACGGACGATCCGGGCGCCAAGGAGTCGAACGCGCAGAAGGGCGTGCTGGGCCTGCGAATTGGACTGGGCTGGGCCAAATCACACACGTTCGGAACGGGGCAGTGTCCCGTGCTGCGCTACAATCGGCAACTTATGATGGCCATCCTGCATGACAAGGTGAATGTCGCGAAGGCGGTAAATGTCACCGTTTTGCCATTGGAGGACGCGCCGCGCGGGTACCATGACTTCGACAAGGGCGCAGCGAAGAAGTTCGTGCTAGACCCCCACGGGATGGTGAGGTCACGTCGAGCCGGGGCCGAACTAGCCACAACCGGCGTCTGACTCCCCGCTTCATCTGAAGGGATAACTTCAGCGCGGTGTCGATCGGCACTGCGCTGACAGATCCCGCACACGCCCCCATCCCGAGAGAGTTTTGCTTTGCACACTTTAGTATCCAGGATTGCCAAGTGGCGAGAAATGCAAGTGATCGCGGCTCTTAAAATCACGAACGCCTCCACGTGGTTTATGTTCCTAAGAACCGGTGGCGAACCATCCTATCGTCGCGAGAGGGAAACAAGCCAAACGTTCCTAGAATCGCGCGAATGCTGGAGAGAATTACCGGCGGCTAAAGGCGTGCAACGCGGGGAAACATCGGAGCCCGATTGGTCCTGTGCAGGGAGGCGGTGACAGGGCAGCGTTCTAACCGGACGGAGCCTCGACCGACTATCAGAGTCATTGAAGGCGTTTCACCCGATTCAGAGAAGATACATCACAACCTCTTTGCGATAGGCTCAGCAAATAAATTCCGCTGTTGCCGAGCGGCCAAAACCCGAGGCGTGACCAGTAAGATCTTAGCTTCCGAATGGCCTCGCCTTTGCTTACGTTCGGCAAGGCAAGTCTTTTCAACGCTTCTTGATCGTCCGCAACGGACGGAGTGAACTGTAGCGGCCAAGGCTTGCACGCTACCAGCCCGCACCCTGTACCGAAAATGTCGACAGTACGGTGAATGGCGGACTCAGCAATCCTTAGTCCCCGAAACTTCGGATGGATCGCGACGTAGTCGATGATCAATAGATCTAGATCTACCACTTCAAACTCGTTTTGTATCTCTTCTTTCGGATAGCCAGTTTCCGCGTCGAAAAGATGTTCCCAGTATTCTGAGATGTCGCCCGAGACGCCATCTCCAAGCCTTTCCGCACTGATGCCGTGGTCCAGTGCCTCGCCGAACTGAACGAGTGAAGCGCTAATTTGCCCTGCGTCCTCTTCTCCACGGCTTTCCGCCTCGGCAATAATCCTTCCGGCATGGAGTGGACAAAGTCATCCTCAAGGGAGTCGTGCAGCGCGGCACGGACGACAAACTCAACACTCGCAACTACATTGGTCTTCAACTCGATCTCCTTGGTCCTAAGGACGGCTCTTTTTTCAGTCTGCATAGGGGCACCTCATGCCGCTATTTACCCCCAGCATTCGTAATTCGTCAACCGGGCATAGCCCTTCGAGAGAGCTGCTCTACGCCGTCTAGATTGGCAAGCCCGATCGCATTTTCCCCGAAAATCATGCCCGTTTGACGGAAATTCAGTCTGCATTTATAGAACATCCCCAGAAGCAAGTCAGCTCGATTTTCGTGATTTGGCTCAGGAGTTCATTATGTCCGCATCCCAGCCTTCGAGGTTCGCTCCTTCTCCAAGCCAATCACGGCCCAGGACCGAGTTTGTGTTTGAGCCGCTCTTAGACAGCGACGAAGCAGCGCAGTTGCTCCGTATCCACCCAAAAACGCTACAGCGAATGGCCCGAAACCGTCAGATTCACGGAATTCAAGTTGGAAAACTATGGCGCTTCCGAGCTTCTGATCTCGAAGGGTGGTTGAAAACGAAAAGAGCAGGCTGATTCGCCGATTTTTCAACAGACGTCTTGTCGACCCGCCACTCAACTTGCGCTAAGCTGAGGCAGCCATCCGTGTCGCCTCAACCGAAATGGAGGAAATGAATGAGGCGAACTAGTTATCAAAAAGGCAGTCTGAGACTGGCGGACCGCAAGAAGGGAAAAGTTTGGGAATTCCTATGGAGAGAGGTTCAGCTGGACGGCACCATCCGGCGAAAACACATCGTCATTGGAACGCAGGAAGACTTGCCGACCGAGTCTTCCGCCCAGGCTGCCGTAGATGCAATCCGCTTGGAGATCAACCAACAAACCCCTCAAAGGCTCATCAAAAGCATCAGTTTCGAGACGCTTGTGAATCACTATCGTCAACACGAGTTGCCGGACAGCTTCAACAAAACGAAACCGGGGCTCGATGCGGCAGGCGAAGATCGCAAATCGTACTCGACGCAGGTGACCTACGAAGGCTATCTGAAGAAGTGGATTCTTCCGCGTTGGCGTGCGTGCAGGCTGACGGACGTCAAGGCAACCGAAGTCGAAAAATGGCTCAAGAGTCTCTGTTTTCCGAAGACCGGCATTCCCCTAGCGCGGGGCAGCAGGGCCAAGATCAGAAACATCATGAGCGCGATCTATTCTCATGCGATCAGATGGGAATGGACGGAGAAGAATCCAATCACGAGCGTTCGCCAGAGCGCGAAACGACAGAAAGCACCCGATGTTCTGACGCCGGAAGAGATCATGGCATTTCTCAAGGAACTGCCCGATCCACTCCGCACGATGATCGAGCTGGACGCTTTCACGGGGCTGCGTCGAGGAGAACTGATAGGGCTTCGGTGGCAGGACGTGGATTTCGAAAACCTCATCTTGCACATTCGTCGGTCGGTAGTGGCGATGGTGGAAGGTGCGCCGAAAACGGAAGCTTCTCTGAAAGACGTTCCGCTAGATGCGCAAACGGCCGAGTCGCTGTGGGCATGGAGACGCCTTTCTCCGTACCCAAGTCCGGGCGATTAGGGTATTTGCATCGCCGCACATGAAAGGCCGACAGCCTTATTGGCCTGGAACGTTGTGACGATATTATGGCAAGCCGGCTTTGCAGCGTGCCAAGGTGACGAAGCAAGTTTCCTATCACACCTTTCGGCACACTTTTGGGACGCTCTTGAACGCGAACGGAGAGAATCCCAAGGTCGTACAGGAACTGGCTGCGCCATGCGAGTCTGAAAGTCACGACCGACGTTTACATGCAGGCAGTCGGTCCACAGAAGCGCGAGGGGCAGAGCAATCTGGTAAAGCTGGTGCGGAAGGGCGCGGTTTTGGAGATCAAACCGGCCTAAGTGGATCAAATTGGATCATGAAGAAAAACGGCGGGTTTGTGGAAGTCTATTGTTTTGTTGGCGTCCCCGACGGGATTTGAACCCGTGTTACCGCCGTGAAAGAACAACCACGATAAGGAAATACAACGACTTGCAAGAGGCGGGCGGCCACCTAAGTCCTTGCTAGTCCGTACAAGCCGAACCGTTTACGTACCGTAACCCGTACCGCCGATAGACCGCCCTGGGAAGAGCAGCGCTTCTGACTATGGAAGGTTAGCCCGTGATGCGTTTCGCATCCCGAAAATCGATGTCTATCCAAAGGTGTTGCCGACGCACTTCATTGACAACCGGCTACGATTAAACGAAAAACAATTCCGATCCAGCTCTCAGGGGCACTCGTCACCGAACAAGCAAAGTGGCCCGATGATGATGCAGGGAGCCATCGTGTTGCGACTGCGCCAAATCGCGATCACTTCACGGATACGGTAATGTCCGAGCCTGATGCGGCGGTCAACTGCTGGTCAGGCTGCAATCGTGCCGGAACCACGGGGTCTAGAAACCAAGCCGGGTGATTAGCTATGGAGCGCCGAGGTCTCGGCACTCCCAAAATCAAGCCAGTCATGAAACAGGGCTGTCATCTTAACCGAGTCGTAGTAGCCCGTCACATGCGCGATGAGCCCATCACGGAACCGGATGACCCAGCAATATTGCATATCGAAGTTGGCGCCGTTCTTGCCTACTCCACCTTCGCCATGAAACTGAACGCATGCTGTGTCTCCGTCCACGACGATGTTCTCCACCACAGGCTTGGGCCATGACTGCAGGCGGTCGCCCAGACGCTTGATGATCTTTTCCAGGTACACCTGCTTGCCTTCATAAGTTCCCGCTATCGGCGATGAGCCTGTCGCGACCCACACGAGATCATCTGCCAAAGCATCATTGAACTTCGTGGACCAACCCTCCCGGGTGATGTTTGCAAAGAGATCCTGAATTAATGCGGTGTGATTACTCATTCTGTTCCTTTCCAATGATGCATGGCGAGGCTTCCGCCTGCCTCCTCTTAAGAACATCGTTCAAACCCTGCGAGAGAAGCTGTAAAGGCTCAGAAGAGCCGTCGATCGGCAGGAGTGTACGGGTCTTAATCCTCCACTCGCCGTTGGTTTTGATAAGCTGCCAGCGGTTCGCGTAGACGCGATGGATGCGGTAACCCTGCGAAATGCCATGATTTGGCAGCTCGCGCGGCTCGCCCTGGTGATCGAGGCAAAGAATCTGGAGGTAGGAGGTGACGATGGCCTCATTGCCGCGTAGGTCGATGAGGGGCAGGCCGGCGATGTGTGCAAGTCCGCCTTGGATCGCTTCCTTGTGCTCCGGCTTCAAGGTGAAGGATGCAATGGCGTCTACACCCTTTGCGCCTTCAAGTTTGGGACCGCGATCAAAGACACCGTCTTCTGTATAGACTTCGCGCGTGTAGTTGGCTGCCGCCGTGTCCGCGCTGGGTGGATGGGAAGCGATTAGCGTGTAGATGGCAAGCCGATCTTCAATGGCTTGAAGCCGATCTTCCTGGCTAGGGGTGGACATAAAAGCTGCTCCTCTCTGCTACAAATAACTAGATGCCGTTATCGTCTCGATCAGCGCCTCGTCCGGCTGCGAGAGATCAAGGGGTTCCACATAAGGCTGCCTCCAGCTCAGATCTCCGGTGGGCCAGTAGACTTCGATCATGTTGCCGTCAGGATCATCGAAATAGAAGGCGAAGGAAACGCCGTGGTTGAATACGAACTTGATCGGGATCTTCTTCTCCACCACGCGCGCGTGGAAGGATCGGAACTCGGCGAGTGAAGAGACCTTGAAGGCGATATGAGCAAATGCGGGGTCCGCGAACAAGGCTATTTCGTGCGATTCCTCATCGGGACGGCTGCTCAGGAAGGCGCTCGCTCCGAGCGGGTGGTCAGGCGCGCTCCCGCCGACGATCTCCATGCCAAGAACGCCCCTGTAGAATTCCGCCGACGCCGCCGGGTTTGTAGCGCGTAATCCAACGTGGTGGATACCGGTGTTCCGGCAGCCAGCCTGGTTACCCATGGACGCCTCCTTGGCGGACCATGCTCCACCACGGCTCAAACTGATAGGCAATTTAATAAACATTCAGATGCTCCTTTCATCGAGCTTTCCAATTTTTTCTCCGCAGATGTCACTCACAAGATCCCGATACGCGATGAGCGCAGCCTTGTGCGGATTCCGCAAAGCTGACGCGGTGAGCAGATTCCCAAGGTTCACTGTTGTTCAAAGCTCCTGGCTCGAATAACACTTCGTGCCGGAATATATTCCGTCGCCTCTGTCTCCAAAGCAGCATCAGCACACGGCGACAGCCGCATCGCAAGCGCTCCGGGCTGCTTGTGAACCGAAACTAACCGGCAAAGTGCCCAGTCGCATCCTCGACCTGGCCGTTTCCAGGGTCCCGCAGGATGCTCCATACCAGCTCCTCCTGTGTCACTGAAATCGACATTTCACTCATCTCTGCTCTCCTTACTCTCCAGTCGCTCCGCTAAACCAGGACCGTTCCGCCATCAACCACAACAGTCTGGCCGGTGCCGAACCCCTCCTGCATCAGGAACAGATAGGCTTGTGCAATATCATGAGCTTCGCCGACTCGTCCCACAGGCAGACGCTTGCCCACGCTTTCAAAGAGCTGCTCCCTTTCTCCTGAGCTCATGGTCTGCCACAGGTTCGTCCGGACGACTCCAGGGGATACGGCGTTAACCCGAATCGGCGCCAGTTCAACCGCCAGGGCACGTGTTAAAGCTTCGATAGTTCCGCAGACGCTTGCGGCAATTACCCATCCACTGTGCGGGCGCCGGCCGGCGACTCCCGTCGTGAGAACGATGGAGCCGCCCTTTCGAATCTGTGGATTTCCATACTTGACCGTGGCAAGCGCAGACCAATAACGCAGTTCAAACGCGCGTCTGGCCTGCTTGAGATCCGTATCACCAAGCTCGCGTAATTGCAGGCTGTCACCGGCAGTGAAAACCAGGTGATCAAAGGCGCCAAGGTTCCTGAAAAAGCTTTCGACAGCCTTTTCGTCCGAGACGTCAACCGCCTGGCCCCGTGCATCTCCTCCGATGGATTGGATAGCTTCCTGAACTCGTTCTGCTTTGCTGGAGACGATGACGACCTCGGCTCCCTGCGATTCCGCCTCTTCGGCGACTGCCAAACCGATTCCCGACGACCCACCTACGATGACCACCCGCTTATTCTCGAAACCGTTTTGTCGTGGCATTGAATTCTCCGCATGTACAGTCTGTCGACTTACAGAACTACAGATGAGCAGACAGCAGCATGCGGATCATGCATAATAAACATGATGCCTATGCGTCTAGAGAAATTGCGTCAGGCGGATTTGAATCTCCTAGTTACGTTTGCTGCCATTGCCGAGGAGAAAAGCATCACCGCGGCAGCAACCCGCCTGTTCCTCAGCCAGCCTGCCGTGAGCCGGGCCCTGCAGCGCGCACGCGCGATGTTTCAGGATGATCTACTGGTTCGATCGCCGCACGGCTTCGAACTCACTTTGCGAGGTCGAAAGATTCTTGACGAGCTTGAGGGACTGCTACCCAGAATGGAGAATCTCGTTGCGCCGGCTCTGTTTGATCCCACGCGGGAGAAAAGCCATTTCCGCATCTCAGGCCCGGATAACGTTTGTACAGCAGTGCTTCCGCCCCTGTGCCGGCAGTACGCGAACGGACGCTATCAAGTCCACTTTGAATTCTGGCCCTGGCGGAGCGGCATCGCAGAGCTCGTGCAACATGGACAGCTCGATCTTGTTCTCCACATTGATGACGGGCTCCTGCCGGTGCACTTTCAGTCGGAAAGGCTCTACAAGGAGGACTGGATTTGCGCCGTGGCGCGCGACAGCCACTTTGGCGACCGGCTGCCACTTAAGCAATACCTGGCCGCGAGCCACGTCGTGGTTGCCACCTATGAGGGGGTGCAAACGATTCCGGACAAACAACTTGCGGCTGTCGGTGCAAAACGCAGTTCTTGTATTCGCGTGCCTTACTTCGGCGTCGCGCTGCAATGCCTCCCCGGTACGGAACTGGTCCTTACGCTAACTGGCGGCATGACATCAACTATCAAAAACGATCGTAGGTTGCGGCTCGTGAAAGCACCGCAAGAATTGCGTGCGTTTCATTTCCTCATGGCCTGGCATCCGAGGCTCAACTCCGACCCGCGTCACGTATGGCTCCGCGAGGCGATGCGCCAAGTCGCGATCACTGCACGGACACGGTAATCTCCGAGCCTGATGCGGCGGTCAACTGCTGGTCAGGCTGCACGACAGCCGCCTTGGTGATTTTCACAGGGAAGCGTCCAGTGGCACTCGCCTGGAAGGTCAGGGTCGCTACCACGCCGTGACCCGAGACTCCTTCCGAGCCAGGTGGGCGTGACGCCGTGATCTCGACGGCACCGCTAGCCGGATCCTCCCGATGGACCAAAGCAACGATTTGTTCTCCCTGAGACAGGAAATTGCCGCTCGAAATATTCAAGAGTTGTAGGCCCTGGTTGTCATAGATTACTTGCAAGGGAACAGCATGCACATTTTGCCCACCAGATAGAACCACATCGATGGTGAAAGTTCCACCGTTGAGGACCGAGATTGCGGTGGGATCAAGTTCCAATGCAGCAACTGCTCCACCGAGTGACTTGGCTGCCGGTACGGTCTCAAGGGCCTGGTCAGATTGTCCGCTTGCAATTGTTGGCGGCGCGTGTCGCAGATGAATAGAATTTGCCGTCCCCACATCGAGAGTCCTGCCGTTGAATTCATTGAAATCTTTACGTCGAACAATATGGGGAATCACTACAAACACGATTTCGCTATCCATCACATCGGTATTCTTTTGCCCAAACAGATACTTCAGGATTGGGATCTGGGACAATCCGGGAATACCGGTCAAAGTCTGCATATTCTGCTGCTCCAGCATTCCGCCAAGCAGGCTCACCTCGCCATCCTTCAACCGAATTTCATGTTCCACTTTTCGCTGGCCGATCACAGGTTCGGTGATTCCGCCAATCGGTTGACTGTTAATCACCGATGAGACGTCGAGTGAAATCTTGAGGGTGACATCTCCATCGGGATGAATATGCGGCGTGATGTCAATATTTACGCCAACATCGATGTACTGAAATTGAGTATTGACGAGTCCGCTTACCGAGAGACCGCTGATCCCCGACTGAAAAGAGCCGGTGGCAACTGGCACTCGCTCACCGATCTTGAGTGATGCCTTTTGGCCATTCAGGGATCGAATCTGTGGATTCTGGATGATCTTAGTGCTGCTGTCAGTAAACAAGGCGGTTGCATTGGCGCTCGAAATCGTCGCCGCGAAGTCGGTCGCATTAAGGCTGGCAAGGGAGTTCACGTTGATGCCAGTACCAGAACTGCCGCTCGAACTCGACGTGCCAGTCGACGTGCTCGAACTGTTGCTGGAACTGGTATTAATATTGGGTTGCAACTGGACAGAGGCGCTGGTGGGTGGACTTATGCCCAGGGTATGCGTCTTATCGCGGCTCACTTCCATCAACGCGAAGTCGACAACGACTTCCGGGGACGCCCTGTCAAAATCGCTCACGATCTTTTCCGCTAGCAGTACCTGGTCGGGCGTTCCCCGGATCACGATGGCTTCCTGTGAAGCAAGTTGCTGAACGCGGTTCACATCGAGGACGGAACGTAGAGTGTTCACCAGGTCCTGGAGTTCGGTCGGTGCCGATAGGTTTGAGAGATAAAAAGCCTTGATGACATTTTCCTCCAGTTCCTTCCGTTTCGCGGGATTGTCGGCTGCCACGAAAATCGTATTGCGAGTCATCGGCTTCCAGAACGTCTTCGATTCGGCGGCGACCAGATCAAGTGCCTCCTGCAACGTGACTCCGTTTAGTTCGATATTGAGTTGCCGCGCGGCGAAGTCCGGATCAAAAAGCACGTTAACGCCAGCCAACTTGCCAATGGTCTGATAAACGATTTTGGCGTCTTGCGACAACTTCAACGTGACTTGAACAGTGGAAATGCCGCTTAGTTTCACGGGTCCTTGCGCATCCAAAATGTCGGGGCTTAGTCCGGGTTCGGACCGAGATACATTCGCGGCACGATTTCCCAGCGCTTGTTGGATCATGTTGCGAGTATTTGTCACTTGCTGTGAGGCGATGGGACTGGATGGGTCAATGCTCAGGGCTTGTTCAAATAATGCCAAAGCCTCTTCGAGGCTTCCCGCCTGCTGCAGTAGCGTCGCACGGTGCACTTTTGATGCGGCGGCCAAGAACCGGATTCGGGTCAGTGACGCGCGATATCGGGTGTTCCGCGGATCGGCATCATAAGCCTTCTGGTAGGCTTCGTAGGCGCCTTCGTAATTCTGGCGCGCCTCCAGATCTGTGCCCTGCTTGTACGCCGATTGACCCTTTTCGGCATGCGCGGGCATCGCCAGAAATACCAACAAAAGCACGAGGCCGGCTGTGATGAACGATTTCGCCATGCACCCAGTGCGCAAATTACCTCTTGTCATCCGAACTGCCAAACAATTCCACACTTTGACACTCCTCCTTGAGAAACCGCAACGTTTTCCGAGTCAAAGCGCAGGGACTTGACTGCTAAGAACGCGAATTCGCGCAAACGTTGCAGCAATTCTTCGTAGAAAGAGTCTGCGTGTTTGGCAAGTGCGGTACCGATTGCTGAGAAGAGGCATCGAGCAAATACTCAGGAATCTAAACGACGCTGAGGAGCGAAAGCGGCGTTCCCCTAGATTTCAACCATGCCGCCATCAACGACGATTTCGGTGCCAGTTATAAAACTCGAATCATCACTTGCAAGAAACAGAACCGTCTTCGCAAGCTCGATAGGCTCGCCCATACGCTTCATCGGAATGACCGAGCTTAGATACTTTTTTGTGCCTTCAAGTGTCTCTGCATCCATAACCCGTCCCAGGATTGGAGTTGCTATTGGTCCAGGACTTACCGCATTTACACGAATACCTTGTCCGACAAGCTCCGCTGCGATCACGCGAGTGAACGAACGCACGGCGGCCTTACTTGCAGAATAAGCACCAGTTCCAGGGTGAGACATCTGGTTAACGATGGAGCTGCAAAAAACCCTCAGGGGTCACCCAAAACCGGCCAATGAGGGTCACTTGAAAACCGGCCAACGAGAATGAGGCCCGGGACGTTGATTTCGGCGTGAGGCATGTAGCCTTCGTCGATATGAGCAACGTCTTGAA
>Ga0307479_10005095_pt1 | contig 12053 bp, 5 predicted proteins | sample atmos_gasesECM4C_FD_203743 | JGI IMG/M metagenome (GOLD analysis project Ga0307479, IMG submission 203743) | Hardwood forest soil microbial communities from Morgan-Monroe State Forest, Indiana, United States - atmos_gasesECM4C_515 | ecosystem: Environmental > Terrestrial > Soil > Temperate... | reverse complement strand
TCGTCGTGGGACCGCGTTAGCGCGGATTATCTACAGAATTTGGGTATGCAGATTCTGCGGGGACGCGCCTTTACCAGGGCGGACAACGAGACAGGCGAGCTCGTTGCCATCGTAAACGAGGCTTTTGTGAAGCGCTTTTTCAAGAGCGGCGAAGAGCCGTTGGACCAGCACTTTGGGATTGATCTGCTCGAGAATGCCAACACATTCCGCATCGTGGGCGTGGTGCGCGATGCAAAATTTGCTGGCTTCGCGTTGCAGAAGCCGGCGCGCCCGATGTTCTTTGTGCCGTTGGCGCAGAGCGTTGACTACAAGGCAGAACTGCTGAAGAAACTCGAGATGCGCTCGCATTTCATCGGTGGAATCCTGCTGGTGACCAATACCGCGCCCGGAAGGCTGGAGCCGATGCTCACCGAGTCGCTGGCGGAGGTCGATCCCAACTTGACCACGACCAGCGTAAGAACGATGAAGGAGCAAGTTGATCTCTCATTTGACCAGGAGCGCGGGGTTGCTAGTCTAGCGGGGCTGTTCGGAGTTGTCGCTTTGCTGCTGGCCGCCGTTGGACTGTACGGCGTAACCGCGTATACGGTCGCGCAGCGCACACAGGAGATCGGCATTCGCATGGCGTTGGGTGCTGATCCGGCAAAGGTGGTTCGCCTGGTGCTCCGCGGGGCGTTCCGGCGGGTGGTCATCGGACTAATTTTGGGCGTGCCGCTGGCGGTAGGCGCTGGGCGCCTGATCTCGAATCAGCTCTACGGCGTTTCCAGTTGGGACCCGCTTGCGCTGATGGTGGCGACGAGCGCGCTCGCGGTGTCCGCATTTTTCGCGGCGATCATACCAGCGGGCAGAGCGGCGTCTATTTCACCGATGAACGCGCTGAGGATAGAGTAGCGCGCTGATCCCACCCACATCGGCCGGGACGCAAAGGGCGCGCTGCGGTCGGAATAACCACGAAAAAAGTAAGGTTCCTCGGCTACTTGGGCCTGAGAAGCTACCCTCGGGATGACGCGGTGTTGCGCGCGTACGTGAAATCCATGAAGCGAGCGTGGGAGTTGGGGCCGGCGGCTATGGCTATGGACTGGAGGGGGCCGATCAGGGCTAGGGCTTGGCTGTGGTGGAAGAACGACAGGAGGCCTTGGAGATTTTGTTCGCCGAGCCCATAGTCAATATTCTTTTCTAGATAGAGGCGGAGTTCCTTTTCGGGGAGCTGCATTTGCTGAGCGGCTTCGGCGCAAATTTCGGGAAGATGGCGCACGCCGAAATCGCGGGAGGCTAGGAAATCTTCGGCGAGCTCGGGGGTCACGATTTCGTTGCGCGCGGCCCAGACGGCGAGGACCGCGGGTTTTTCGGTGAGATGCCACCACTCTTTGACGACGTCGTACATGTGGAGCGCGCCGACGCCGGAGATATCGGCGGTGGCGCCGTTCGAGAGCCATTCGCCGTCGGGGCCGGGCGTCACGTGCATCTCGGCTGCGATGGCGAGGCGCAGGGCAGTGTCACCAATGATGAGGGCGGCGTCGGAGTTGGCGAGCATGCCGGCGGGGTCGGGATCAGCCTCGAAAAATTCGGGCGTGATTTGCCAGCGGCGGGCGGCGAGGATTTTGACGAGGGCTTGTGTGCTACGGGAGCTGCGGTCAAGCGCGATGCGGCGGGCCAGGCGGATGGGGATTTTGCTCAGGAGCAGAAGGCTGCGCACGCGTTCCTTGGAGGCGATGGCCAGGCCCGGCAGGATGGTGAGGCCAATTCCCTCGCTCATGATTCGCTGGTACTCGATGGCGGGAATGATGGCGACGTCGGCGGCGCCGGTGCGCAGAGCTTCTGAGCATTGCGAGGGGACAGTGAAGGAGAGGTCGTATTTGCCGCGCAACGGACCGTGGGTGAAGCCACGGACAAGCGGGGCGGTATTGAGATATTGCACGACGGAGATGCGGAGTTTGGTCACGGTCGGTTGTGCGAAGTCAGGAGTTGCAAGACACTTCCTCAGGGGCTGAATCCCAATTTGAGTGCGCGGCTCTATTAGAGCTCCGACCCCCTAAAACGCTCGCGGGGTCAGTATAGCAGACGCGATTTTCCAGCGCGCGGCGCGGTTTTGCTGCAAAACTCTTGCGCCGCGCTGACGGCTGCGAATTTGGAGGCTTTGAAAAAGTCGAAGCGTTTGCTGTTGCTGGCGATTTTCGGATTTGACTGTCGCGAATTTGTCCCGGGCGGGCAAGACCGTTGGGGTGCGTGCGTCGTCTATAGCGGTGGGAGGGGATGTCCATGAAGATTCGCACAGCGGTTTCGATGGTTGGGGCGAGTATCGCCTATGTTTTGTTGCTGTTGCCGATGGGACGGGTCCGGGCGCAAGGTCCGCCGGTACCCGCGCCGCCTGCTCTGGCGCCTCCAGCGATGCCCGCGATCCCTGCGATGCCTGCGTTTCCGGCGGAACCAGCGGCTCCCGCTGCACCGGGATGGGGCGAATACGGGTTCAACGGGTCTACGCATTGGGGCGATGGGCCGGCGGCGGATTGCTCGGACTTGCATATCCGGCTGGATGGCGAGCGGCCGACGATCCAGTCCGAAGAGCGGACAGTGAGCAAGGCGGAGGCTCCTGTGCTTCGGGTCCGCGAAGTGGAAAACGGCGGAGTGCAGGTGCAGGGCTGGGACAAGGACGTGTACTCGGTGACCGCGTGCAAGGCAGCGGTGGGCGGCGATGCGGCGCGGCTGCTTTCGCAGATTAAGTTGACGGTGCAAGGCGGCGAAGTTTCGGTGAGCGGACCGCACGGCGACCGCGAGGATTGGACGGTGTACTTGCTGATTCGCACGCCGCGCTCAGCGGATATCGAGGTGACGGCACATAACGGGCCGGTCAGCTTTTACACCGTGGACGGCAAGATCACTACGCGGGCCACGAACGGGCCGATCAGCATGAAGGATTGTTCGGGCCAAGCGAACATTTCGGCGGAAAACGGGCCAATCAGCTTTTCCGGCACAAGCGGCAAGCTGCGGCTGCATACGCAGAACGGGCCGATTAGTGTGTCGCTCGGCGCGAATTGGGATGGCTCGGAGTTGGTGGCGGATGCCGTGAACGGGCCGCTTACACTGCGCGTGCCGTCCGGATTCCGGTCGAGCTTCCTGGTGGAGTCGAACGGGCATTCGCCGATTAGCTGCCATGCGAGCATTTGCTCGGATGCGCGGAAGACCTGGGACGATGAGCATCGGCGGATTGAATACGGCAACGGGTCGCCGGTGATCCGGCTATCAACCGAGAACGGGCCGATTTCGGTAGCCGATTAACGAGCTCCAGAGTAGTCCCATGTAGCGGCCGGGCTTCAGCCCGGCCAGCGAGCAAAGCGAGCGCTCCGAGATTCTGTCCACGCCTAAATGCGCCGCGCTCCCGTACCCGGCTCGGCGCGGGCTGCGATGGACGCGCTTTCCCATTGCGGATAAAATTCCCGGATGCTGCTGGAAGAGCGCCTTGCGCGGTCGACGACAGAAGCGGAAGCCGTAGAACTGGCGCGCGACCTGTATGGACTTGCGGTCAAGGCTAAGTCGCTGCCCGGCGAGTACGACGACAATTTCCACCTGACAACGCTCGGCGACAACCCAGCCCACACAAAAGATGAAGCTGCCGCCGCCGGATTCGTGCTGAAGGTGATGCACCCGGCGCGCGAGCGGTCGTTCATCGACATGCAGTGTCGGGCTCTGCAGCATCTAGCGCAGCGCACTCCGCAGCTCACGTTGCCGCGCGTTTGCATGAACTTGAAGGGTGAGGCGTTCGCGGCGATTGCCGCGCCCGATGGATCCGATCGGCTGGTGTGGTTGCTGAGGTATGTGCCGGGAACCATGCTAGCGAAAGCGCGGCCGCACTCACCGGACCTTTTGCAGAGCCTGGGTCGCTTTCTGGGGGAGATGGATGAGGGGCTTGCGGATTTCGCGCATCCCGCAGCGCGCCGCGAACTGAAATGGGATTTGGAGCGGGCTGGGTGGATTCGCACGCATTTGGAACATATTCGCGACACGGCGCAACGTGCACTTGTCGAGAAATTCCTTTCATTTTATGAACGCGAAGTTGTGCCGGTCCTGCCGGAGTTGCGGCGCAGCGTGGTCTATGGCGACGCCAACGATTACAACGTGTTGGTGGGCGAGCCGCTGCCGTTGCCGAGAAAAGTGGTCAGCGTAATCGATTTCGGCGACATGCAGGAAACGGTGACCGTCTCGGAAGTGGCGATCGCCGCAGCGTATGCGATTTTGGGGAAGGAGAATCCGCTGCGCGCGGCGGCGGAGGTGGTTAGCGGGTATCACCGAGCGTTTCCGCTTACGGAAACGGAGCTGAAGGTTTTGTTTGCGTTGATCGGAACGCGGCTGGCGGTCAGCGTGGTGAACTCGGCGCAGCGCGCGACGGTCAAGCCGGACGACGATTACGTGCGAATCAGCGAGAGGCCCGCGTGGGAGGCGCTTGCGCGGCTGGCGAAAATTCATCCGCGCTTTGCGCAATACACATTTCGCGAGGCCTGCGGGCTCGAGGCTGTTCCGCACAGCAGCGCGCTAAAGAAATGGCTTGCGGAAAACGCTCATGTGGCAGCGTCCGTGCTCGAGACCGACCTGCGCACGGGACCAAGCTTGGTATTTGATTTCAGCGTCGGAAGCAGATTTCTCGGTGCCGATCCCGCTGCGGCTGATCCCACAGCGATCAGCGCGCGGATTTCTGAAGAGATGAAACGAGCGGGCGTTTCGGTCGGAATTGGACGGTACAACGAAGCGCGAGCGATTTACACGTCCGCGTTGTTTGGGAGCGGAAATCCTGTTGACGAGCGGCGCACGATTCATCTGGGAATCGATTTGCTAGGGCAAGATGGCAGCGCGGTGCGCGCTCCGCTCGATGGCGTTGTGCACGCGATGGCGCATAACGACGCGCCCCTTGATTACGGTCCGGTCGTGATTTTGCGGCACACCTTCGATGGTCCAGGCGGCGCTGAGGAGTTTTTCACTTTGTACGGGCATCTTACGCGGCAGACTCTGAGCCGGCTGCGAGTATGTCAAAACGTTGCGCGGGGAGAGAAATTCGCGGAAGTGGGAGCGATACAGGAAAACGGCGGCTGGATGCCGCACCTGCATTTCCAAATCATTAGCGATTTATTGGAGCTAGGGACCGACTTTCCTGGTGTGGCCCGCGCCTCGGAACGCCGCGTGTGGACAAGCTTGTCTCCCGATCCGAATTTATTGTTGGGCATTCCGGCGGACCGATTTCCGGCGAAGGAAACCGGCGCGGGCGAGACTTTGGCGGCGCGACGGACGTTGCTGGGAAGGAGCCTGAGTGTTTCCTACCGGCGGCCGCTGAAGCTTGTGCGTGGCTGGCGGCAATATCTTTACGACGATACCGGTCGCGCGTACCTGGATGTGTACAACAATGTGCCACTGGTGGGGCACAGCCATCCGCGGGTAGTGCGCGCGGCGCAGGAACAGCTCGCGCTGCTCAATACCAACACGCGGTATTTGGATGACAACGTGCTGCGCTACGCGGAACGGCTGACGGAACTTTTGCCCGAGCCGCTGCGCGTGTGCTACTTCCTGAATTCGGGGAGCGAAGCGAACGAGCTGGCCTTACGGCTGGCGCGCACGCACACCGGCCGCGAAGACATCATCGTTCTGGAGCACGCCTATCACGGGCATACGAACACGCTGACCGATATCAGCCCATACAAATTTAATGGCCCAGGCGGGCGCGGGCAAAAACCGTGGGTGCACGTTGCGCCGATCGCGGATGATTATCGCGGGCCCTACCGGCGGGGCGATGCGCAAGCCGGTGCGAAATATGCCGCGCACGTCGGCGAAATTCTGGAGCGCGCGAGCCGTGAAGGGCGTGGCGTGGCGGCGTACATCGCGGAAACTTTGCCCAGCGTTGCGGGGCAAATCGTCTTTCCGCGGAATTATCTTTCGGAGGTGTACCGCCTGGTGCGCGCTGCCGGAGCAGTCTGCATCGCCGATGAAGTGCAGGTGGGTTTCGGCCGCCTGGGCACGCATTTCTGGGGATTCGAGACGCAAGGCGTAGTGCCGGACATCGTGGTGTTTGGCAAGCCGATCGGAAACGCATTCCCGCTGGCGGCGGTCGTGACCACCAAAGGGATCGCCAATTCGTTCGCTAATGGGATGGAATTTTTCAGCACGTTCGGAGGGAATCCGGTGGCATGCGCGGCAGGATTGGCGGTGCTCGATGTAGTGCGAGACGAGGCGCTGCAGGACCGCGCGCTGCGCGTTGGAAAGTATTGGATGACCGAATTGAAGAAGCTGCAAGAGTGCCATCGACTGATCGGCGACGTGCGCGGCTCCGGACTTTTCCTAGGAATTGATCTCGTGCGCGATCGCGAAACGCGCGAACCGGCCACGGAAGAAGCAGATTACGTGGTGAACCGGCTGCGCGACTGCGGAATTCTGGCCGGTACGGATGGCCCGCATCACAACGTGATTAAGTTGCGGCCGCCGCTGATTTTCGCGGAGGAGGATGCGGACTTGTTTGTGGCGACGCTGGAATCGATCCTGCAAGAAGATGCCGCACAATCGTATGCAACATCGGGGACGCAGGCAACGCCGCGGGCGCTTGCGGATTCAAAGCGGGCATAGACATTGCGTGTCGGCTGCGCGAATATCTTAGATTCTGAACGCGTCTGCAGGAACCCGCCCAAATAAGGGCGCCGAGGATAAAAATTATGTATCGTGCTCCAATCTCTTCGTATCTGCCGCTGTCTTTGCTGTTTTGCGCTTCGGCGTTTGGCCAGTCGGCCCCCGATGCTGCACAGAGCGAGCCAGCGGCAACCCAGAACGCTTCGGCCTGCGATGAAGCTCCGCGTGAAGACGCGATGGTTTCCCTGTGCGCCCCGCCTTCCTCGGCAGAGGAACCGCGAGCGGCCGAAGTTGAGCCTGCGGCACCAGCCACCATTCCCCTGACGATCCCGACGGGAACACCGCTGCGCATCGCGCTGGATCAGCGTTCTCGAATTAACCATCCGGGCGAAGTGGTTCACGGCAAGGTTGTGGAAACGGTGTACGCGTTTGATCAGCAGGTAATTCCGGCCGGGAGCGTTGCCACCGGTCACGTGAAAAGCATCGCTTCGGTATCGGGATTGCGGCGCACCATGGCATATGCGAACGGAGATTTTTCGCCGTTCCACGGATATGAAGTGACGTTCGACATGGTCACGCTTCCCGACGGCACGCAACGGCCGATAACGACCACGGTCATGCCGGGAACGGCCGAGGTGGTGCATCTGGTGAGCAACCCCGCCAAGCAAAAAGGCGCCTCTGACCGGGTCAAGAGCGAAGCGAAAGGCAAGATCCAACAAGCCAAGGCGCAAGCGCGTGAATCGTGGGGAACGTTGACCGCGCCCGGTAAAATGCAGCGGCTCAAGGAATTTGTGCTGGCACAGTCGCCGTATCGGCGCCAGTACATCCAGCCTGGAACGCGCTTTGTGGCCGAGCTTGGTGCGTCGCTTGACTTTGGCACGACCACGCGGACGACCGAGCAACTTGCGGCGGTGGGAACCGAACCGGTGCCGGACAGCACGCTGAAGGCCAGGTTGGCTGCGGAAGTCAGCTCGGCCACGGCTACGCGCGGAACTCCTGTCACCGCTGTTCTGACGGAGCCGCTGTATTCTCCGACCCACCAACTGATTCTTCCCGCGAACAGCCGGTTGATTGGCCAGGTGGTGAAAGCCAAGGCTGCACGCAAGCTGCATCACAACGGCGAACTGCGCGTGATTTTCGAGCGGATTGAAACGTCCGAGGAGGCCGCCCAGGCACTGGCGCAACTGCACGCGCAGGCCCAGGCGCAAGCGGAGCGTTCACAAGCCCAAGCCGAGCGCTCGCAAGCAATGATCGGGAACCTGGAGGGCGTCGAAGTCGATCGCCGCGCCAACATGCAGCTTGACGAAGAGGGCGGCGCGCATACGACGGACAGCAAGACGCGCTATCTGTCTACTGGGCTTGCGGTCTTGCTGGCGGCAGCCGCTTCCCATACCGAGGCCGAGCGCGGAACGACGGAAACCGCAGGCCCAGGCGTGCGCACAGCCGCCGGCGGCTCCGGATTTCGCCTGACCGGCGCGCTATTGAGTCTGGTGGCGAAGTCGACTCCGGTTTCCATGGCCATCGGTGCCTACGGCGCGTCAGCTTCGATTTACGCGAATTTCCTTTCCCGCGGCCACGATGTCGTCTTACCCAAGGACACGCCACTCGAAATCGGCTTTGGGGCGCCACACACGAAATCGCAATAGAAATCCCCATTCCGTGTGATTCCGCATCTGGTAGTTGACAACAGCGTTATTCTACGCGTAGGCTCGCCTTGCGATGGAGCTAGACGCTTCCCTCTCCTGGCTCGCGCTAGCGCTTACTCCTGGGCTGGCTTCGCGGCTTTCCGCGCGGCTGCTGCGGGAGTTTGGCTCGCCGGAAGAAGTGTTTCGTGCGCCGCTGACGCGTTTAGAAGCGTGCAGGCTGCCGGCGCCGGTGGCGCAGGCGGTCTTCAAGAAGCAATCCTTTAAGCGAGCTGAAAAAGAGCTGGCGCTGACCCGGCGCATCGATCGCTGCCGGCTGCTGAACTGGACCGACCCGGAATATCCGCAAACGCTGCTGCAAATCTACGATCCCCCTGTGATGCTGTACGTGCGCGGGGACGCGGAGGTGCTGAATTTGCCAAGCATCAGCATTGTGGGCACGCGGCGGCCAACTCTTTATGGAACGCAGATGGCGGAGCGGCTGGGACGCGAGCTTGCGGCGCGCGGTCTGGTGGTGGTAAGCGGCTTGGCGCGCGGAATCGATGCCATTGGCCATCAGGGGGCCATGGCCGCAAACGGCCGGGCGATTGGGGTACTGGGCACGGGCGTGGACGTCTGCTATCCCAAGGAGAACAAGAAATTGTACGAGAAAGTGCTGGAGCGAGGCGCGATCATCAGCGAATTCCCATTGGGGACGCATCCGGCGCCGGAGAATTTTCCCGTGCGTAACCGCATTGTGGCGGGTCTGCCGTTGGGTGTGGTCGTGGTCGAGGGCGCGCAGTATAGCGGGTCGCTGATCACCGCGCGGCTGGCGATGGAGTTTGGGCGGGAGGTGTTCGGTGTGCCGGGGAACGTCACGCAGCCGGTGAGCTTTGCGCCAAACCAGTTGATCAAGCAGGGCGCCAAACTGGTGACCAACGGCGCGGATGTGATTGAGGAGTTGCCTGCTCCGGTGCGCGCGGCGTTGGTGCAGGCGGAGCAACCCGAGGCGGAACAACGGAATCTGCTGGCCGCGGCGTCGCTCAATTCCTCGCAAAAGAAGATTTACGATTTGCTGAGCACGGACGAGCCCAAGCACATCGACGATATCGTGGAGCAATCGGGGTTGAACTCTTCGGAGGTTCTGGCTACGCTGTTTGACTTGGAGATGAAGGGTATCATCCGGCAGACGCCGGGGAAGCAGTTCAGCAGAGTGCTGCTGTAAGTTCCCATCCGGGTCTGCTGCTGGAAATCATTGAAAAGCAGGGTCTTAGTGAACGCGCTAACAGCGAAATGAATCCGGCGGGCGCGTTTGCGCATCTTCATTAAGGTAGCGAGAAGGACACACCCTCGCCGCATGGGCCTTCCTGCGAAGGAATCCGGGGTTACAAAGACAAGATGGCACGTTCGTTGGTGATAGTGGAATCGCCCGCCAAGGCGAAGACAATCAATAAGTATTTGGGACGCGACTTCACGGTCAAAGCGTCCATTGGGCACGTGATGGACTTGCCCAAGAAAACGATTGGTATTCGTTTGCCCGATGAAGAGCCGAAGAAAAAGAAAAAGGGCAAAAAGGGCAAAGCAATCCCCGAGAAATCCAACAGAAAACCGATAACCCTGGATGACCCCAAGATTTTTGAGCCTACGCTGCAGATTATTTCGGGCAAGGGCAAGGTTATTAATGACCTGAGGAAATCGGCCAGCACCGCTACGGCGGTATATCTGGCTGGCGACCCGGACCGCGAAGGCGAGGCGATCTCGGCGCACTTGGCCATGGTGCTCTCCAAGCCCACCAAATACGAAGAAGAAGCGGCCAGCAACGGCAACAAGGCCGCCGAAGCGAAAGAAAAAGAAGAGGCCGAAGCCAAGGCGGATGCCAAGGGCAAGTCCAAAGCCGCCAAAAAGAATCGCGACGAAATCAGCATTCCGCCTATCGACCCGAAAAAGATTTTCCGGGTGACCTTCAACGAAATTACTCCGAAGGCGATTCGCGCGGCGTTTGAGAAGCCTCGGCAAGTGGATAGCAACCTCGTGGATGCGCAGCAGGCGCGACGCGTGCTGGACCGTATCGTGGGCTACAAGATTTCGCCGCTTTTGTGGGACAAGGTGCGGCGCGGATTATCCGCCGGGCGCGTGCAGACGGTCGCGTTGCGTTTGATCGTCGAGCGGGAACAACTGATACGCGCGTTTGTGCCGCAGGAGTATTGGACCATCCACGCGATGCTGGATGCCGGCGAGCCGCCCATCTTCGAAGCCAAGCTGAGCAAGTACAAGGGCGAGGACATCGAAGTTGGGAACCAAGAAGCGGCGGACAAGATCGTCGCGGCGGTGAGCAAGGCCAAGTGGCAGGTCGCTTCCGTAACGCAAAAGGAAAAGAGGCGCAACCCGCCGCCGCCGTTCACGACGTCCAAGCTCCAGCAGGCGGCGTACAACCGGCTGCGCTACACCGCAAAGCGCACCATGGGTCTGGCGCAGCGGCTTTACGAAGGCGTGGAACTCGGCGAGGAAGGCTCCGTCGCGCTGATCACCTATATGCGCACGGATTCCGTGCACGTCTCCAACGATGCGTTGCAACAGGTGCGCGAGCTGATCCCGGAACGCTTTGGATCGAATTACCTCCCCGAAAAACCGAACTATTACAAATCGAAGAAGGACGCACAGGAAGCGCACGAGGCCGTGCGGCCCACGGACGTTTCGCGCGCGCCGGAAGACGTGCGCAAGTATCTACCCGACGATCAGTTCAAACTGTACCAGTTGATCTGGCAGCGTTTTGTGGCTTCGCAGATGCTGCCCGCAATTTTCGATCAGACCACGATTGACATTTCAGCGGGCGATTACACCTTCCGCGCGACCGGCTCCGTGCAAAAGTTTGATGGTTACCTGCGCGTCTACCAGTTGCCGGTCGCAGCAGCCGACCGCGAGGACGATGAAAAGGATGACGAGGGCGAAGGCAAGGCACTGCCGCGTGTGACGGAAGGGCAGACGCTGCGACTCGACCAGATCCGCCCGGATCAGCATTTCACGGAGCCGCCGCCACGCTACACGGAAGCGACGCTGGTGAAAGAACTGGAAGAAAAAGGCATCGGCCGGCCGTCCACTTATGCATCGATCATTTCCACCATTGTCGAACGCGAATACGTGCGCAAGGACCAGGGCCGCTTCACTCCGACGATGCTGGGCGAGCGCGTGAGCGTGCTGCTGGTGAAAAGTTTCGATGACGTCTTTGACGTCACCTTCACGGCGCGGCTGGAAGAAGAGTTGGACGAGATCGAAGAAGGCAAACTGCCGTGGCGCGACGCGGTGCGGGAGTTCTGGGAAAAGTTTGTCGTGGACCTGGCGAAAGCCGGCGACGAAATGGTGTCCTACAAGGCCGGAATCCCGACAGGTAAGAAGTGCGAGAAATGCGGCGAGGGCGAGCTGCTGGAGCGCATCAGCCGCCACGGATTTTTCCTGGGCTGCTCGCGCTATCCGGATTGCGATTTCATTCAAGATATGGCGCCGGAACTCAGCGACGATGCCGGCGGCGAAGGCAAAACCGAATATTGCGACAACTGCGGCAAGGAAATGGCCATCAAACGCGGACGATTCGGCGCATTCCTCGCGTGCACCGGCTATCCCGATTGCAAAACCACGCGCCGGCTGGTGGCCGGCACGCGCATCGCACACGATCCCGATGAACCGCTCGAGGAAAAGTGTGCGCTGTGCGGCAACCATCTGATAAAGAAGAGCGGACGCTTCGGTCAGTTCATCGGCTGCTCCGGATATCCGAAGTGCAAGTACACGCGGCCGATCACCATGGGTATTAAATGCCCGAAGTGCAATGAGGGCGAATTC
>Ga0307479_10005094_pt1 | contig 12053 bp, 8 predicted proteins | sample atmos_gasesECM4C_FD_203743 | JGI IMG/M metagenome (GOLD analysis project Ga0307479, IMG submission 203743) | Hardwood forest soil microbial communities from Morgan-Monroe State Forest, Indiana, United States - atmos_gasesECM4C_515 | ecosystem: Environmental > Terrestrial > Soil > Temperate... | reverse complement strand
TCAGATGCGCGCGATTCCGAAGCTCGCCCTCCAGACACGCATTCGAGCTCTCACGGATAGCGAGCTCGCTGAAGTCGAGTTGGCCACCGATGAGGCGATTGGACGAGTAGAGCCAGCTGGCGAGGGCGGCAAGGGCTGACTCGCCGGTCTTGTCCGGCGCCCGCTGGCGGACAAGTCAAGAGCCGCTTCTACTCGGCAGTGCCGCCCAAGCGACCGCTTGCTATCGTTCAGGCGCGCGCCGTGAGGACCTCTTGCAGCTTCTATTCTGAGCCAACCTCCATCCACCGAGCCCGCGCTCCAGGCCGACCGAGGCTTTCGTCCGTATTCAATAGCCCCCGCCATCCACCCCCCTCTCACCTCCCCCTCTCACAACCAGCGTACCCACGCCGGGATGCCCGGGCGTCAAGGTTGCCCTCGCTGTGCTCGGCGGCTTCGCCGACCTTGACGCCCGGGCATCCCGGCGTGGTGCCAGTGAGACATAGCGAGGGAGGGGAGCAGCCCGGTCAGGAAAGGAGCAGGTAGGGAGTCCAGCCGGACACCACCGCCCGTGGCATCCGGAGCGCCGCTCCCGGCAAATCCCGACCTCGAGGCGGCCCGGCCGTCCCGGCGCCGCCGGCGGCTCAGGCTCGCCATAGAAAGGCCCTACAGTGACTTTGGGTCAATCCCCCTTGGCGCAGGGCTTAGATGCGGCAGCTCAACGCTGGCGTTCTTTCTTAGCCATATGGCAAATCTGCTATTTGAAGTGTCCCATAGCCAGAGATAGGCTTCACCCCACTAAGAAAAAGCACTCGCAGATCGATCTGAAATGACAGCTAGCCTCCAAGTTGATACGACCGAATTACACCTTGCTTGGCGCCGCATGCTGTTGGACAGGCCGGATCGCGTCTTTGTTAGTCATCCAGCAAGCATCGAGTGGATTAAAGGTGCTCTTGACGATTGGCTATCTCATGCTCAACAGCACTTGGCTGCGGGCTATCTTCCTCGCACAAGTCGCCTCTGCCTCGTTCCTAAAGCAGGCGATCTTCTCCGGCCGGGGAGCATTTTGGATCTTGAGGATGAACTTGTCTACAACCTTCTTGTGGGGCGCATGCTCGCCCACATCGCTGAATTCCTGCAGCCCTTGCAAGGAGATCCAGATGTCGCCTATCAACTTCAACCTGATCCCAGTCTCCCACGATGGGTGCTTAGCGGTTACAGAATCTGGCGACAATGGCGGGAGAAGTCGCTCACTAAACTCACGGGAGATTCAGCGTACGTTCTCTTCACGGATCTCAGCGGCTTTTACGACAATATTGATTTGCCAAGGTTGTTCTCGGACCTCCGATCTCTTGGCGCGACTGAACCTGATCTTAGACTTCTTAGCGACTGCCTGAAAAAATGGTCCTACCCGCGCGGCAAGGGGATACCACAAGGTTACTCCGCCAGCGACATCCTAGCGAAGGTATATCTCGGATCTATGGACTTCGCTCTAAAGAATGAAGGTCTTATTCACCTCCGCTACGTAGACGATGTGCGTATATTCTGCAAATCGCGTCTCGCGGCCCGGAAGGCAATACGCCGCATCACGGAGCTTCTCCATGGTCGAGGCCTGACACTACAGGCTGCCAAGACGATGATCAGGGCAAGGCAAGAAGCGCGAATTGAGATTGATGGCGTGACCCCGCTTATCGAGGCACTTCAGCAGCAGCTGTTAGAGGAGGTACAGGAGGAGTTTGAGGAATTTGGATCCTATATGAATCCGACGCGCCTGGCGATTTTGCGCGGTGACTCAGCTACCTTGAACGTAGAGGTCTTAGAGAGGGCCTTTCATGATAACTTTTCTATAGCTGGTGGTGTATTTAATGCTAGCTTATTTAGGTTTCTATTGCACCGACTTGGTTCGGTCAGATCGAGGGTGGCAGTGGATCACGTATTCGATGCCATTCGTGTTCGACCGGAAGAGACGCGAGTCGTTCTCAGATACCTGTCTGCAATCAGGCCAACGCCCGAGGAGGTCGAAGCGGTGGCCACCTGCCTCGCCTCAAGAGACACAATTAGCGACTATCAGCGCTTTGAGCTTCTAAGGTGGTTTTACGAAGAGAAACATAATTCTGCAAATGTCTTGGCGCTTGCTCGCCGATGGGCCATGGACGCAAACCGCGAACCTTGGCTGCGCAGCTACGCTCTCGCATATTTGGGTGAGTATGGCGATGCCGCTGATTTTGAGCGGCTTGAGCGACGCTTTCAAGGCCTTGAAGGCGATCTCGAAAAGGCGGAGTGCCTCACCGCCATGAGGAGGCAGGAGAAGGGTCGCCGAAATGCTCTATATGCGAGGGTCGAGGAGGAAGGGTTTTTCACAAAGCTGGCGGTGTTGGGAATCAAGTCATCGGAAGCAAATCCTACGACCAAAAAGAGAGTTAGAAGAACGGTAGCGCAAGGGTAATGAACGCTTTGCCACATTAAGCAAAATGGGATTGGCGTAACGTGCTTCCTCCCATTCAGCGAGAGCTTCCCTTCTCGGTTGCGAGAGAGTCAGATGGGCATAGCTGGCCGGAGACCCTCTGGCGGCGCCGCAAGCTAGAACGCGGCCATTCGATGACACACGATACACTTCCCGGCATCTTGCTTCCCCTTTGCTTCCCTAGAAGTTTTCGTTTCGGCAGGCACCGCGTTGCTCGGCGACTCAGCGGAGGTAGCGATCATCAGCGACCAGTTTGACCCCCACGGGGTGCTTAGAGATCGCAGGATCGAACGCGGCTTTCGCGGACGAGCAGGCGAGCATCCGCTGGATGCACGGACGATCGCCAGAGTAGGCGCGGCAGTAGCCCAGACGCTGTGCCCCGAGCGGTCCGACCGGCGATTGCTGACAGGGCGCGATACGCGCGTGTCCGGCGCCTGGATCGAACGCGAGTTGACGCGCGGCGCCCAGGCGGCTGGCGCGAAAGTTGTCAGCGCCGGTATCGTGCCGGCACCGGGCCATCGCACACCTGACAAGGACGGGAGGCTTTGAGGCTGGGGTGATGATCACCGCGTGTAATTGGCCTCCGCTCGAAAATGGGATCGAGATCTTCACCTTCGGGGAAATGCTGGCAGAGCGGTCCGAGTCTGCCATCGCGGCGCTTGTCGCTGATGAGAGCTGGGAGGTGCCAGCAGACTCGGACGTCTCGATCGTGGAGAAGGATCTGATCGGTGACTATCTCGCGCACCTGAAGGGAGTCCTTCCGCTGCGACCTTCGCTGGGGATCCCGAGGGTCTTCGTCGATTGTGCGAATGGAGCCGCAGGCAGGGTCGCTCCGCGCCTCTTTCGCGATCTAGATCTCCCCGTGGAAACGCTGAACAGTTCCGGCAAAGGCGAGCGCATCAATGCCCATTTTCCGGGGTGCGAGGAGCTGAGAGCCCTACTGCGGACGACGGACGCCGGCCTCGGGCTAGCGCTCGATGGCGATGCCGATCGCCTCTTGCTGGTGGACAGGCACGGCACGCTGCTCAGCAGCGATGTTGTCATCTTCTTGTGCGCTATGCATCTTAAGCGCCGCGGGCGCCTCAAGAAGGATATGTTGGCGATCTCCGGAGCGACGAATCTTGGACTCGAACGCAGCCTATTCAAGGCAGGGATCGGCGTCATCCGCTGTGGGCAAGATGAGCGGCAGATCCTGGAGACCATAACGGCGAACGATCTGTCGCTGGGCGGAGACGGCCTTGGCCGTCTCATCTTTGCCGACCATGCTCGTACAGGCGACGGCCTGATTACCGCGTTGATGCTGCTCGAGGCGATGGGGGAGGGAGGGCTCGACATTAATGACCCCGGTCGGGGCCTCCAGCTGTTCAGCGATATCATGGTTAATGCGAGGGTGGCGAGAAAATCCGAGCTGCGGTCCATACCGGAGCTTGACGAAATGATCAGCAGGGTGCAGCGAGAGCTTGCCGGCCGTGGCCGGGTGATCCTGCGGTATGCCAGCAGCGATCCTCTCCTGCGTGTCGTGGTCGAAGCTGAGGACCTTGCCCAAGCCGAGCGCGGCGCCGCAGCGATCAGGGACACGGCGGCGAGAGTGCTCGGTAGCGACGATAAGCCCGAGGAGGACCCGATCCTCGAGACATCCTTGTATGTTGCCTTGGCCATGGTTGATGGCAGGATTCGCGCGGTCTCGGTCGAGGCGGACGGCACTTATAGCTTCCTTGACCCGCTGGAGAATTGGCACCACGTCCTCTTCGTCTCAGGTCGCGAGTCTCTCGATCTCGCAGCGGCCGTCGAGGAGTTCGAGGCACTCCTCAACAGCCCGCGGGCGAAGGAGGTAGACCTACAGCGGTTCTTCGAGGGCCATCCCGGTTTCATCCTCACCGATGACTATCGCAGCGCGCGACCCCACCTGCTGTTGGAGTCGGCCACCAACGATCGGGGACCGCTGATCCCGGACTTCGTTCTCGAGCCGGTCGAGCGCTCCGGTCTCGCAGATCTGCTCGAGATCAAGCTCCCATCTGCTCGAGTGCTGGTGCTCAAACAGTCTCGCCTTCGTTTCTCTGCCAGCGTCGTGGAAGCCTGCGCTCAGCTCCGCGAGTACAGCGCGTTCTTCGACGATCAAAGCAACCGGTTTGCGGTGCAAGAGAAGTATGGGCTGACCGCGTATAGGCCTCGCCTATTCGTGATCATCGGCAGGCGAGCCAAGGCTGACCCCCTGGAGGTGAGACGCGTCTACGACGATCTTCCCCGGCGTATCGAGATCCGCACCTACGATGACCTGCTGGAGAAGATGCAGGCGAGGCTGAAGCAGTTGAGGGGCTAGGGCGAGAGGGGGCGGTGTTCCTGCGGCGATGGCGCTCTGCCGGCGGTGGGAACCGAGGGCCGTGGAAGTTGGGCGTAAGAGCCCGCGCTCCTGGAGGTGCATCCGATCGGCCACGGGCCGGGTTCATAACCTGCGGCACTCCTAGGCGTCGGTGGGTGCCGCCGCTGGGCTCGGCGCAGACACCTGCGGCTGCCCTGGTGCTCAGCATCCTCTGGACGCTTCCGCCGAGAGGGACCTCAGCCTCCTCTGGTCAATGGCTCTTCGCCGCCGTCTTCGTCAAAGCCCTTCATGTGACAGCGCGCGGAGGATGAGGCGAGAGCCTCACGTCCGGTTCCGTGAGGGCGCGGGGGTGAGATTCCCCCGCGCTACTCGACTGCTGATTGCGAATCGGCGGCTCGGCTGCCGCTCCGGCCAGCTACCAGTGCCGGGAGATGACGCAGGCGTTGACGCCGCCAATCCCCATCGAGAGCTTCCCGGCCAGGCCCGGGGGGGCTTTGCAGGGGCGGTCGAAGACGAAGAGCTGGTGGCGGCCGGCGATCTCGCGATTCAGCTCTCCCTCGGTCAGAGGCGTGGGATAGAGGCGGCCCCTCTCGTACCCCAGGTACTGCGCGGTCAGCTCCCAGCCTCCGCCGGCTGACATGCCGTGCCCGAAGGTGCCCTTGCGGGCGGTCACCAGGACTGAATCCGGCACGAAGGAGCGGAGGGTCTCGACCTCCCGGTCGTCGCCGGGGGTCGCGGTGGCGTGCAGGTCCCAGGTGCCCAGGTCCTCGGGCTTTGCGCCGGCCGCCGCGAGGGCCTGGCGCATGGCGGTCAGGGGACCCTCGGTCGAGGGCGTGATGATGTGATCGGCGTCGGAGCTGACTCCCACCGCCAGCGGCTCCATGCCCAGCGGCCGGAACCCACGGTCCCGCATGTGCTCGAGGTCGCCGACGACCCAGACCACGGAACCACCCGCGACGTGGGTGCCGCGCAGGCCGGTCAAGGGCTTGGACACCGTCGAGTCCGCCGCCACCACCCGCGCGGCGTAGAAGGCCCCGACGCTGAGCGGCAGGGGCGGCGGGTCGGTCGCTCCCACCACCACGGCCTTGGCTTCGCCGCGGTCGATGGCGTCGATCGCCAGCTTGAGGGCAACGCCGAAGGTCGAGCAGGCGGCGACGGGAGCGAAGGCGAGACCGGTGATGCGGCCCAGCATCGAGATCTGCGCCGCGGGCGTGTTCTGGATGTTCCACACCAGGTTGGCCGAAACCGCGTGCCAGGGTGCCGGCGGCGCGCCCCAGCGCTTCTGCAGCTGTGCCTGGCGGCGCTGCTTCTCCTTGAGCACGCTGATCTTGGCGCGCTCGACCTCGCCTTCGACCGAGAGCCCCTCGATGGCGGCGAGCTCGCGCAGGTAGACGTGCAGGTCGGCGCTCCGGCCGGCCCAGAAGTGCCACCAGGTGGCCTGGGCCTCCTCCCGGTCGTCCGTCGCCGGGTCCATGGCATCGGGGTCGGGCGGCATCCCCGGCAGCGCCTCCGGACCGGCCTCGGCAACGGGTGCGGGATTGCCGGGACGTTCGTGCCGCTCCCGAAAAGCCGCCAGCTCCGGGTTGCGCTCCGCCCAGAAGCGGTCCCAGCGACGCTGCGCCCGGTCGAGGGCGACGGCGTTGGCGCCGATCGTCCCCACGCTGCCGAGGCCGGTGCCGACGTAGACGTGGGTGCGGGTGCCCAGGCTCGTGAGCTCCTGCTCGAGGCCGGGGTTCTGGCCGAGGGCCTGGATGAACGCGCCGATCGCGTACTGCGTCGGCATGTCCATCTTCTCCTCGAGCTGGCGGAAGCGGCTGGGCGGGAAGCGCTCGGCGATCCAGGAGCGGTAGTCCGCGAACGCGAACTGCGGACACCCGACCAGGAAGTTGTCGGGGCCGAAGCCGTTGAACGGAGCCAGCCAGCTCGCCGAGCATTCCAGCTGCCGCGCGAAGGCCGCGATGTCGGGAGACCGCGGTGCCACGACCCCCCAGCCAAAGACTCCGATCCGCCTGCGCAGCTCCGGTTCCTCCCGTCGAAACCCCGCATTGTGCCACAGCCGGGGCCGGGACCGGGCAAAACAGCCGCGGGCGAGCTGGGCGAGACCCGGCTCGAACCCGCTGCCGGCGGCGGCCGCAACCGACACCCCTGCCGAGGGCAGCCCGCCTCAAGCGTCCAGGAAGCGCTGGGGAGCCGCGGCGAACCGGGCCTGGTGCGCCGGCGAGCAGAACCAGAAGGTCTTGCCCTTGTAGACGAGCTTGGGCGCGGTGGCCCGGTCCACGTCCATCTGGCACACCGGGCACAGGGGATGGGCGTCGGTCGAGATGCGCGCCTGGCCGTAGACCGCGTTGGACTGCGGGTTCGTCCAGCCTTGCCCCTGGTACTCCATCTGGTCGGCGGTCTGCGCGGCGACCTCGCGGCCGAAGTAACGTTCGACGACCCGCAGCGCCAGGTCGATGCCCGAGGACAGGCCCCCCGCCGAGGCGAGATTGCCGTCCTCGACGAAGCGCGCGCCGCGCCTGAGGTGGATGTCCGGAAAGTCCCTGGCGAAGCTGCTGTAGAAGCCGTGATGCGTCGTCGCCGACCTCCCCGCCAGCAGGCCGGTGCTCGCCAGCAGGAAGGCGCCGGTGCAGACCGACATCGTCACGTCCGTGTGCTTGGATGAGGCGCGCAGCCATTCCAGCATCGCGGCGCTGCGGCCGCCCTGGGCCGGGATGACGATCACCTTGGGCGCCGGAGCGGCCGCCAGCGCGTAGTCCGGAACGATCTTCATGCCGGCGCTGGCGTGGAGCGGTTGCGTCGTCTCGGCGACCGTGTAGAGACGGAAGACGGCGTCGTTGCGCCCGGGGATGCTGACGTCCTGGAAGACCTCCCACGGTCCGCAGAAGTCGATGATCGTGGCGCCCTCGGAGAGCAGGAAGGCGACGGGGATGCTGCCGTGGGCGGGAGGCTTGAGCGGATTCGGCCGGTTCGCCGGTCCGGTCGCCGGCCCATTCGCCGGCTGGGTTCCCTTGCCGTCCGCCGGCGCCGCGGCGGAGCGCGGACTGGCGAACAACCTGGAGGCGGCCGCGACGGGCATGGCGGCGAGCACTCCCAACGCGGCGGCTCCTTGCAACAGGTCTCTTCTCTTCATGACGTCCGTCCTCTTCTCGATCAAGGTTTCGTGCTTTGGTCTCGGTCTTCTTACCTGCTGTGCTTCCCACCCCTGGTGCGGTGATTGCGTCCCTCCTAGAGGGCGCGCAGGGCCCGCGACGGCTGCAGGTCGGTGGCGCGGCGGGCCGGCAGCAGGCAGGCCAGCGCGGCGACCGCGACGAGCAGCACGGCGCGCCAGGCCGGCGCCCACCGCAACCCCGATGCCGACCGCCGCCAGGACATCGCCCAGAACGGCTGCGAGGATCGTGCCCCGGCGGCTGGCGGGGGGTACACCAGGCAGGCGGCTGCCTTGGGGAGCCTGCCGCGGCCCTCACTCGGTCCGCAGCACGCGGCCGATGGCGGCGGCGGATAGAATCGGCGGCGACCGCCAGAGGTGCGATGTCCGGACGACAGATCATGGACGACCTCGAGCTGCTGCTCGGGGTGATGCCGCAGCCCATCCGCCAGGCGATCGAGGCCTTGACGGACGGCGAGGCGCTGGTCGAGATCGTGCTCGATCTCGGCCGGCCGCCGGAGGCGCGCTTCGCCGAGCGCGGCGTCGAGCTGGCCGCCGAGCCGGTGAGCCGCCAGGACATCGCCTACGTCGTGGACCGGGTCGGCGACTTCGGCAAGGACAACCGGGCGGGCATCGAGCGCACCCTGCACCGCATCTCGGCGCTGCGCAACCGCCGCGGCGACGTCATCGGCCTGACCTGCCGCATCGGCCGCGCCGTGTACGGCACCGTCGACATCCTGCGCGACGTGGTCGAGGCCGGCAGGTCGATCCTGCTGCTCGGCCGTCCCGGGGTGGGCAAGACGACGTTGCTGCGCGAGGCGGCGCGGGTGCTGGCGGACGACCTCGGCAAGCGGGTGATCGTCGTCGACACCTCCAACGAGATCGCCGGCGACGGCGACATCCCGCATCCGGGGATCGGCCGCGCCCGCCGGATGCAGGTGCCGTCTCCCGAGCTGCAGCACGCGGTGATGATCGAGGCGGTCGAGAACCACATGCCACAGGTGATCGTCATCGACGAGATCGGCACCGCCGCCGAGGCGATGGCGGCCCGCACCATCGCCGAGCGCGGCGTGCAGCTCATCGCCACCGCCCACGGCAACACGCTCGAGAACCTGCTGCAGAACCCGACGCTCTCCGACCTGGTGGGCGGCATCCAGACCGTCACGCTCTCCGACGAGGAGGCGCGGCGCCGGGGGACCCAGAAGACCGTGCTCGAGCGCAAGGCGCCGCCCACCTTCGGCGTGCTGATCGAGATCCAGGACAAGGACCGGCTGGCCGTCCATCACGACGTGGCCGAGGTGGTCGACCGGCTGCTGCGCGAGGCGCCGGCACGGCCGGAGCTCCGCACGCGCACCGCGGCCGGCGGGGTCGAGATCCAGGCTTCCTCGCCGCCGCCGGCCGGCGCGACCCTCCGCGGGGCCGGCAGGCGCGGCGAGGCCGGCTGGCTCGAGAGGCCGCCGGAGCCCCGTGCGGCAGCGGCGCTCGAGCGGCGGCCCGCCCGCAAGCTGGTGCGCATCCACCCCTACGCGGTGTCCAAGGCCAAGCTCGAGCGAGCCATCCGCAAGTTCCGCGCCCCGGCGCTGATCGTCGAGGACCTCGACGGCGCCGACCTGGTGCTCACCCTGAAGGCGCAGGAGCGGCGGCAGCCCCGGCGGCTGCGCGATGCGCAGGCCCGAGGCATCGCCGTGGCGATCGTCAAGAGCAACACCATCGTCCAGATCGAAAACACCCTGCGCGCGGCGCTCCACCTGGACGAGCAGGCTGATCTCGAAGCCGCCGACGAGGCCGCTCTGAAGGAGGCGGAGGCCGGCATCGACGAGGTCCTCGACGCCGGCGAGCCGGTCGAGCTGCCGCCGCGCAACACCTACCTGCGGCGCCTCCAGCACCAGGTCGTCGAGCGCTCGGGCCTGGCTTCGGAGAGCAAGGGAGAGGGCCACTACCGCCGGGTGGTGATCTACCCGGCATGAACGGGTGGGCTTCTGGCGTTGCCCTTGCAGAGACGCAGGCGCATGACCGATCCATGCCGAGGCGCAATGCCGCCACCGCCACAGACGTCCGTGCCGCGCACCCGGAAGAAACGCCGGCCCACCCCCGCCTCCGAGGTGGACAGCCGTCACGTTTCCGCAGCGAGGTGCCGGCTCCTGGCTTGCGCCCTCCTGCCCCTCCTCCTGCTCTTCGGCTCGGCGGCAGCCGCGGCCGCCAGCGCGCCGCCGCCTCCGCGGCCATCCCAGCCGCCTCCCGCCGCACCGGCGCCGCCTGCGACACCGGCGCCGCCGGCCGCACCCGCGCCGCCGGCGGGCTCGCCGGTCCCCGGGGCGCCCGGCCAGGCGCCGCCGCCGGCGATGCCGCCCCCCGGTGCGCCCGCGCCCCCGCCCCAGAACGTCGCGCCGGCCCCGCCAGCGCCGGCGCTGCCGCAGCCGTCTCCCACGCAAGGGGCGGACGTCCAGGTGCTGCTCGATCGGGTCAATTTCTCGCCCGGCGTCATCGACGGGACCTTCGGGGAGAACACGCGCAAAGCCTTGGCCGGCTTCCAGGAGGCCCACGATCTGCCGGTCACCGGCCAGGTCGACCCCGTCACCTGGCAGAACCTGGTGGCGGCGAGCGGCGGCAGGGCGTGGGCGCTCTACACCATCACGGCGGATGACACCAAGGGTCCTTTCTACCAGATCCCCGACGACATGCTGGCAAAGGCCAAGCTGCCGGCGATGGGCTACGACTCGCCGCTGCAGCTGCTCGCCGAGCGCTTCCACGCGTCCGAGAAGCTGCTGCGCGCGCGCAATCCCGACGCTCAGTTCGTGGCCGGCGAAACCATCCTGGTGCCCAACGCGCGCGCGGTGGCCTCGACGCCGCCGGTGCCTCCCGCCGGCAACGTGCGGGTGGTGGTCTCGAAGTCGCGCCTCACGCTGACCGTCGACAACGGCGACGACCTGCTGTTCTTCGCGCCGGTGTCGGCGGGCAGCGAGCACGACCCGCTGCCGCTCGGCAACTGGGTGGTGCGGGGGGTGCGCCGCAACCCGGTCTTCAACTACAACCCTGAGCTCTTCTGGGACGCCAATCCGAACAAGCCCAAGGCCAAGATCGCCCCCGGCCCGAACAACCCGGTCGGCCTGGTCTGGATCGACCTGTCGAAGGAGCACTACGGCATCCACGGCACTCCCAACCCGGAGAAGATCGGCACCACCCATTCGCATGGCTGCGTGCGGCTGACCAACTGGGACGCGCTCACCGTTGCCGGGCTGGTCAAGCCCGGGACGGGGGTCGTCTTCGAGCCATGAGCAAAGGCAAACGTCGCGGTGGACCGGTCTTGCTCGCCGGCCTGGGGGGCTTCGCGCTGGGCGCCGCGACGGTGCTGTTCGTGGTCTGGGTCTACGGCGTGCGCCCAGCCTGGCAGGCAAACGGCGCCGGCGTCCCCCCGGCAGCCGCGCCGCCGGCCGGCCCCAACGGGCCCCCGGCCGCCGCCCCTCCATACGCTACCGCCCCGCCCGCAGGGGCCCCCCGCGCTCCGGGCGCCCCTCCTCCGGCAGCCGGCGAGGCGCCAGCGCCGGCGCAGCCGCCGCCGGCAACGTCATCCGACGTCGACAGCCTGCGGCGCCACCAGCTGCTGCTGCCCGTCCAGGGCGTCCGGCGGGAGCAGCTGCGGGAGTCCTTTGCCGAAGGCCGCTCGGGCCATCTGCACGAGGCGCTGGACGTCATGGCGGAGCGGGGTACGCCGGTCTTGGCGGTCGAGGACGGCCGCCTGGTCAAGCTCTTCCTCAGCGCCCAGGGGGGCAACACGATCTACCAGTTCGATCCCTCGGAAACCTACGCCTACTACTATGCCCACCTCGACCGCTATGCCGGCGGGCTGCGCGAGGGCGATCAGCTGCGGCGCGGCCAGGTCATCGGCTTCGTGGGCACGACCGGCAACGCCCCGGCCAACGCCCCGCACCTCCACTTCGCGATCTTCCGCCTGACGCCGGACAGGCACTGGTGGCAGGGGACGGCGATCGATCCCTTCCTGGTCCTCTCGCCGCCGTAGGCCCCTAGTATTACTCCGTTAAGTCAAGAAGAGTCATTCTGATATGCCCGCCTGCAGAGTGGACACCACCTCGCCCAGCGCACCAGAAGAATTTGGAGCTTCTGCCGGGTCTGGGGAAGGGTCCAAGATG
>Ga0307479_10005093_pt1 | contig 12056 bp, 9 predicted proteins | sample atmos_gasesECM4C_FD_203743 | JGI IMG/M metagenome (GOLD analysis project Ga0307479, IMG submission 203743) | Hardwood forest soil microbial communities from Morgan-Monroe State Forest, Indiana, United States - atmos_gasesECM4C_515 | ecosystem: Environmental > Terrestrial > Soil > Temperate... | reverse complement strand
TCCGTCGGGGCAGAAAAAGGACACATCGCGTTCCGGTTGGATCAGCGATGAGAGCTGCGGAAAGCAACACGCGAAGCCCGGCGGAGCGGATTGTGTGCAGAAATGCTGGCGGGGAGGCGCTTCGGTGGGACACCCGGGAATGGAAACCCCAAGGGCCGTCTTTGTAGCAGACGATGATCAAGCAATCTGGACTGTCGAGAATCCTGAAGCCGTTAGGGACTTCCCTGCCGCGCATATGGTGCTGGCGGGCAAATTCGATTCTGCGAAGAAGACGATTCACGTTGAGAAGATCGCTCCCGCTGCGCAGCAGGGTAGTCCAAAATACGGGTCAGACCCTGAAAAGTCAGATTAGCGGACATTGAGGGTTTGGTTCCCACGACCAAGGTGCCGGAATAATGTGGAGGGAAAATGGAGCGGGATAAGGGAATCGAACCCTCGCCTCGACCTTGGCAAGGTCGCGTACTACCACTATACGAATCCCGCGTGCTGGAAAACTTCAACCGATTGATATTTATAACATGCAGTTTGGAGCGGGACAAGGATTGCGTGGAAGCTGTGCTGTTCTTATTTGAATGCGACGCAAAAGCGCTTCCCTCAGGGGCTTCCCGACACAAGGCCCTCAGGACGCAAGAAAACGCGAAAGCCCCGTAAGCTCTGTTGAGATAATGACATCTTCGGTGGGCGCCCCTACGGGAGCGACTTCTTCAATCTACTTCGGTGACGCGCGCTGATTTCACGACGGGCGATTTCTTCTGCCGGTCGGCAAAACGAGCGGCGCGTTCACGATCGATATAAACGCGCGCGAACTTCTCGCCGTCGTTGTAATACACCGTCACCTGCCAGTGGCGGTGCTTGCGGCGGCGGTCCTTGTGAAACCTGCTGGATTTTCCCGGTCTGCCCTTTTTCTTCACCATATGCACCCCTCGAATCAAAATGACTATGGCAAGTTCGGGGGGTGCGCGCAAGTGACTATTTAAGGGTTAACGCCGCGATACCGGAGGAGAAGATTGTTGCGACTTTCCGGGGTGATTCGCGTCTAATTGGGGGTAAACAAAAACCGCCACGGAGTGGAACATTTGGCCTGCGCGGCGCGTAATAACAGGTGAGCGGCAAATCAAGGGGGTTGGAGGGGCCCAATGGTAATGCGATGCGGACATGAGCTGCAAATCGAGGACGTAAGGAATCATCCCGTTGAGACGGTACTGATGCTGAGGAATCTGCTCGCCGAGGGGGCTGTCGTGAGGCGCGACCCCAAGCGCTCAGAATTCTACGAGGTGGAGAGCGATTCCGTGGTGTATTACATTCATGTTTCGCCTGTGACGGGAAAGGTGCTATTGCTCGCCACGTGGCCTACCGAAGGCGTACTTGAGGGAGCGCACGCAGTCTCGTAAGTGCGCGGTTCCCCGCCGACTTTTCACTTTTAGATCGCAACTTTCAACTGACAATTATCAGCATCAACTACCGGGTCAACATAAATCAACGTTCGAAAACAGCATCCTCAGCCTTAAAATCCAAATCCTTGACGATTTCGGCGGGGAGCTTGTAGACCTCGGGCGCGGCGCTGGTTCGCGCATAGACAAACGCGCCGGATTGCTTCGAGAGACTCAGGGTGAGCTTTTTGGCGTCCGCGGTGGTGACAATTACTTCGATGGCGGGCTTGGCCAGCAGGGATGAAATATCCGGCGTGGGGTGATCCACGATCTCCTGCGCGCGCGCCTGGATAATGGGCGTGAAGAACCTCCAGGACGCCGACTGCTTTCCTTTTTGAGCTTCGGGCGACTCGAACAACCACTGGTCCGATTTGTTGTCCTTGCTGCGGACGAAAACAATCGTTCCGTTGGAGTTGTGGATCTCGATACGATTCAGGCTGCCTGAATCGTATCGCACGAGCTTTTTGTCGCGCAGGTCCCTAGAGTTCTGCGAGAGTTTCTTATACAGGAACTCGTTGATGCGGAAAATCGTGGGGCGCGAGGCATCCCGCGCGAAGTAATCGCCGCCATCTTTTTTCCCGACGTCGAGCTTCAGGCTGCGGCCCTTTTCATCGAGGATGGTCAACGAGACGAGTGGACTCGCGAGACCATACTTACCCAGGTTGTCCGGCGTCTCGCTCGCGATTGAGACCATTTTCGCGTTCACGACCGCCGCCAGGAGCGCGTTGACATCCACGTCGTCTGCATCGGGCGCGGGTGCGGCGGCTGGCTTGGTGAAGCGCCAACCTCCACTGTCCTTACTCACCGCAAATTGGCCGGAGGAATTCTTCAGGTCAAGAGATTTGACCTCCGTTGTTGAAACGTGAAGCACGGCGCGATCGCGCAAATCGTCGAGCGGCTTGTTCACAGCGACGAGAAGCGACTCAGGGAGAAGCGCCACGTCCTTGCCACCATCGACGACGGCGTAAACGGATGAGCCGGTGAAATCCTTGTTGCCAAGCTTGATGGAGTGCTTGGCGCCATTCTGCAACTGAAAATCGAGGGCCACCTGCGGCGGGTCAAGGCCGTACACTTTCAGGCGGTCGGACGAGCCAGGCTCGGTCTGCGCGATGCGGGCGCTCGCAATACCGTCCAAAATGTGGGAGACGGATTCCTGATCGGCCGTCGTCGCGAGCGGTTGTACGACTTGCCAGAGGCCGTCGCGCTTCGCAAGCGCGATCGGGGGTTGAGCTGGATTCGCCGGATGCGCGAGGACGAGCGAAGAAATGTCTGCGGCCTGAAAGGAGAACGCGAGCTTGGATGTATCCTCGGACGGCTTCTCCTTTTCGCCGCGCTTCCAATCGAGATAATAAACCGCGCCGCCAAGGACGATGGCGCAGAGAAGTGCCAGCAGGGTGGTCTTCTTAATCATGGGGTTTCTAGCGGCGCTTCCACCAGATGTAGATGCCCGCGATAATTACGACTCCCGGCAAGCCGAAGAGATCAACCCAGCCGAGCGCTTTCGACTGCCCTTCCGTGAGAGTGACGCGGCGATTGGTGACGGACTTCGGCCGGATCGAAATCAAGTTCTCGTCCTGAGCGAGCCAGTTGACAGTGTTGTAAAAAAGGTCGCCATTGCGCTGCATGCCGCTGACTCGATTGCCGGCAAAATCGGAATCCCCGATTACGACCAAGCGCCCGCCTTTTTCAGTTGATTTGCGGGTGGCAGCAACGCCCAAGGAAAGCGGGCCAAGCGTGCCGGTCTTCGGATCGTAGCTAACTTCGCGCTTCAAGTTCGGAACCGTGAAGCTGCGAGATGAGGTTTTCAGAAGCTCGACATCTTCCGGATCGGATTTTCCCTTGTCCGCGATGGAAACAGTCCGAGCCAAAGGAAAGAACGTCATGCTTCCCTCGAAGCTCTTCGTGATGGGGCTCGGACCATAGTTCACGACGAGCGGGATCGCAGGCCCTGCGCCGACCAACCGGCCCATGCCGCTTGCGTCAATTACGACGTTCTTGCCCACGCTGATGTTCCACGCCTGAAAAATGTCGTCCAGCTTGGGATCTTGCTGTTTTTCGTCGGTAATTGGGTCCACCTCGATCAGCACTTTCCCGCCGTTGTCGAGATACTTGCTCACCATGGATGTTTCCTGTGGGAAATAAGACTGCGTGGGGCCGGCAATCACGAGAACGCTGCAATCGGATGGCACCTCGTTCTCGGAAACGAGGTTTATCGACCTGGTGTCGTAGCTTTCCTTCTTCAACCCCGCATCCAGACCGCTATAACCAGTTTCGGCAGTATCCGCCAGGGATTTCTCGCCATGCCCGCTAACAAAGCAGATGGTTTTTGAGGTGTCGCGCGTAACTTTCAGAATCGCGCTCGTTACGTCCTCTTCGGAGACGTTGCCGCGCGCCCCGGATTCCAGATGTTCTGTTCGCGACCCTGAAGCAACGATTACGTCGTCCATCCGTTTCGCGCCGTACTGCTGGGCTATTTCGGGTTTCTCGTTGGGGTCAACATTCTGGAACTTCATATGCGGACTCAGATTTTTGTATTCGGACATCAGGTCGTCGAGCTGCTGATCGGGAAGCTTTGCGAAGCGGATGACGACAACGTCATTCCGAAGGCCGCGAACGATCTTTTGCGTTTGGTCCGCGAGGGTGAACATTTTCTCGGTGGTCAGGTCGAATCGCTTGTGATGGCGGTAGCCGACGAAGTTGAGCAGCCCGAGAATAAAGAGGACGGCCAAGGCAAGGACGGTAGTATTTGTTCCCAACCTTGACGATCGCCTGGAAAAGAAACCGAGAATGCTTCGGTAGCCAAGGACGATTGCGGCGAGAATCACCACGCCGCCGGCAATCAGGAGAATCTTGCTTGTCGTCAGCAACGTTCCCTGAAAGGAGTATCGCAGGTAGCCGGAGATCAGGAGCGCCGCGCCAAGAGTGAAACAGAAGCGCGCCACTTCTTCCCGGTTCACTTTCATTTTAGGTTTTTCTTCCGCCACAGAACGCCTCGCTATGCCCTCCGCCAGCGCATCGAATCAACCGAGCGGACAGTGAGAAAAATAAAAAGAACTATAAAGCTGAGGTAGTAGATCAATGCGGACGTATCGACGATTCCGCGGGTAAAGTCCTCGTACTGATGGATCACGGAAAGATATTGGAGGACGGTATTGCCCCGGCCCAAGGAGCCGCGGATGAAGAAAATGTTAATGACCCAGATGACCAGGTCCGCGCTAAAAGCAAGGACGGCCGCGATAAGCTGGCTCTCGGTGAGCGAGGACATGAACGAACCCAAAGCCAACAGCGAACCGCCCAGCAAGGCCACGCCTCCGTAGCCGGCCAGCAAGAGGGCCCACGGCGGCCGGGGCTCGCTGCGAAGGTACATAAAGACCATGTAGCTGGCCGTGGGAAGCACCATAAGGAGAAAAAGCGAGAGCGATGCAAAAAATTTGCCGAGCACGATCTGGAGGTCGGTTACCGGCGAGGTCATCAGCAACTCCATGGTGCCGCGCCTGCGCTCCTCGGCGTACACGCTCATCGTGAGCATGGGCGTAAAGAACAGAATCAGGGTGGAGAGCAGTCCGAAGAAAGCGCGAAGGACCTGCGTCGGGACGTCAAAGTCCGCGGGCGCGCCGAAGCGCATGCCCTGCATTTCCATCTGGAACGATTCCTGGATGATCGCGGTCAAGAAATAATTGAAAAACGCCGCGCACAGAACCAGGAATACGGCGATGACCACGTAGGCGATGGGCGAAACGAAATAGTTGTTCATTTCCTTGCGATAGATCGCGTAGATGCTGCGCATCGTCTTCGGGCTCCTCAGTTCGTGGGCTGCGCGTGGGCCGCGTCGTCCGTGGTCAACTCGAGGAAGATTTCCTCGAGGCTCAGGCTCACGCCGCGCAATTCGTAAAGCTGCCAGCCTCTTTCGACGACCTTCGCCGCGATTTGGCTGCGCAAATCCTGCCCTGGGACGGCTTCGACCGTGGCCAGCAGATGCCCATCCTGCCGGGGGCTTTCGATTTGAATCTTGCCCGCTCCGGGAATCTGCGCGAGCGCTTCCTGCAGGGACTTTTCTGGCGCCTTCACTTCCAGGCGGATTTTTTGGCCGCCCTTGAGCTGCGTGGTCAGATTTTGCGGCGTATCCACCGCCGCCACCTTGCCCTTGTTGATGATGACCACGCGGTCGCAGGTCATGCTGACTTCGGGCAAGATGTGCGTGGAAAGAATGATCGTGTGGCTACCCGCAAGACCTTTGATCAAGTGGCGCACTTCGATGATTTGCTTGGGATCGAGGCCGACGGTCGGCTCGTCGAGGATGATGACATCGGGATCGTGGACGAGGGCCTGCGCGAGCCCCACGCGCTGCTTATAGCCGCGCGAAAGCCGCTTGATGAGCTCGGTGCGTTTATCCACCAGGCTCGTTTTTTGCAATGCGTCGGTGATGCGGCCGCTGCGCTTGTCCGCGGGGACATTCTTGATGCGCGCGACGAAATCCAGATAGCTTTCGACGGTCATCTCGGGATAGAGCGGAGGGTTTTCCGGCAAGTATCCGATCCGGCGGCGCACTTCGATCGAGTCGTTGAATACGTCGAAGCCCGCCACGCGCGCCGTGCCGGAAGTAGCCGGCATGTATCCGGTCAGGATGCGCATCGTGGTGGTCTTACCGGCGCCATTGGGGCCGAGAAAGCCCAGAATTTCTCCTTTATTCACGGTGAAGGAGACGTGGTCAACGGCCGTGACAGAGCCGTACGTTTTCGTCAGATCCTGAACTTCGATCAATGCATTCCTCCGAAGAAGAGGGACCCAGCAGGTTTGCCGGACTTACCCGAACCAACGTTTATACTAAAAATCCGGAAAAAAACAAAATGGGCTGCGAGCGCTAACCCCGCGCGGATGTCGCTCCACTAATATCGATGCGCCGAATGCTCGCCAATGTTGCCGGAATTGCGTCACTGCTCTTATTGACACCCAGCGGCAACCGGCATAATGTTCGCCGCCAGTAAAGCCAGATGCCCTCCGATACGCGTACGCGTGGAATCCTGATTGCGCTGCTTGTAGCTATTTTCGCCGCAGCTTTGATGAGCGTTTTGGGCCACGCGGGAGGAATGCAAATCCCGGGGGCCGCGTCCGAGGTTGCCCGCTGGATCGCCATCGGTCTGCTGGCGGTGTATGCCACCTTTCGGCGCTCCCTGACGGCATGGATCGTCACTGGCATGGCGGCAGGCGCAGAACTGGGCTACGACGCACCCAATACGGCGATCCATTTCCAAGTTCTCGGCTCAATCTTTCTCCGCCTCATCAAAGTCATCATCGCGCCGCTGCTGTTCGGGACGCTGGTTGTGGGAATTGCCGGCCATGCCGATTTGAAAAAAGTGGGCCGGATGGGCGTGAAGGCAATCGTGTATTTTGAGATTGTCTCAACGATCGCCATCCTGATTGGGCTTGCCGCGATCAACATCAGCCGTGCGGGAGTGGGGATTCAGTTGCCGGCGACGCCGGGCGAGCCCTTACCGGACGTTGTACCGCATACGGCATTCGAGCTGATCCTGAACGTGTTCCCGGAAAACATAGCGAAATCGATCGCCGAAGGGCAAGTGCTGCAGGTTGTGGTGTTCAGCATTCTCTTTGGGTTTGCGCTTGCGATGGTACCCGAAGCAAAAAGACGGCCGCTCGTAGCGCTGGCCGAAAGTCTATCGGAGGCGATGTTCAAGTTCACGAACATCGTGATGAAGGCCGCGCCGATTGGCGTATTCGGCGCGATCGCTTATGCAACCGGCCACATGGGTGTGGGGGTCTTTTTGCCGCTCGCGAAGCTCCTGGCGACGATGTACGTGGCGCTGGTCGCTTTCGTGGGCCTTGTGCTTCTTCCAATTGCTCTGACCGCGAAGATTCCTCTGCAGCGCTTCGCCAGGGCCGTGGCCGAGCCTGTAGCCATCGCCTATGCCACGGCAAGCTCCGAAGCAGCGTTACCGCGCGCGATGGAAAATATGGAAGCGTTCGGCGTCCCGCGGCAAACCGTCGCATTCGTGCTGCCCACCGGGTACAGTTTCAATCTCGATGGATCGAGCCTCTATCAATCGCTCGCGCTGATTTTCATCGCGCAGGCTGCCGGCATGCGCCTGACCTTCACGCAGCAAGCGCTGATGATGCTGACGCTGTTGCTCAGCAGCAAAGGCACCGCCGGAGTTGCGAGGGCGTCGCTTGTGATTGTTCTGGCTGCGGCCGCGCAATTCCAACTGCCGATCGAGCCGTTTTTCCTTCTTTTCGGCATTGACCAGCTTATGGATATGCCGCGGACCGCCGTCAATGTTCTCGGCAATTGCCTTGCAACGGCTGTGGTCGCGCGCTGGGAAGGTGAACTCCAGCCGAAAGAAACCTGATAGTTCCCCACCATTTTGGCGCGAGCGAACCTGAAATTTAGAAAGTGACGCGGACGCCGACCTGAGCAGCGAAGGGGATGCCGACGGTTGTGCCCGGGCCGAAGAAATCTCCCAACGCGCCCCCGGGCACGCGCAGTTGGTTCAGACTCGCAATGGGCTGGGTACTTGTACACGCCGCATTGGTGCAGATTTGCGTGACGTTGCCAGACGCTATGTTGGAGGCGGACACGGGCAGGGCTGCAATATTGGTTACAAAGTTTGCGCCGGGATTGTTGCGGTTGAAGAGGTTGAAAAATTCGATAAAAGGAATCACCGACCATCGCTCGTGAAAATTGATCGGCCGGCTGACCCGCATATCCGCCTGAATGTACGGAGTGCCTCGGAACTCATCCAAGGTGGTCGGCACTCCGTTCACCGATATTCGGTTGCTGTTGTCAGACGTTGTGATTGTGAAAGGCCGGGCGCCCTCGGCCTGCGTCAGCGTCGTAAGCTCGAACCCCCCCGGGACATGCAGCGTCCCGGCAAGAACGAAGCGGTGCGTGACATCCTCGCCCGATGGGCCGTAGTCACCTTTGCCGAACGGATTCAGCGGGTCGCAGACGCCGTTTACGTAGTCGAACAACTCGCCGAGCACGCAGCCCCACGTTTCGGTCCGCGAAACCGTGTAGTTCGCCACGAGATTGAAGCGGCGTGAAACATTCCCCTGTAGATGGAGCATCAGTCCGTTGTAGCTCGAACGGTTGTCCGACCGAAACACGCTGACGTCAGAAACCAAGTCTTGATTGTTCGGGTCGGGCGAAAATAGATTCAGGCCCGCCGTGTAATCGTAGCGGCGATAGCCGTGATTGCCTTCCTCGTGAGTGTAGTCCGCGCTCATCATCCATTTTGAGTTGAAGGCATGCTCGAACCCCGCCGTCGCGTGCACCGCGTAGGGAGTTTTGTACCGCGAATCAATGATGGCGCCCGTGTCCACTGCGTGAACGCTGTTCACGGCCTGAAACGCGGTGACCCAGCCGTTTTGCGCGAGATCGTTGAAGAAAAGACCGAACCCCGCGCGAAACACAGTGCTGCCGGACCGGCCCGGTGAGTATGCAATGCCGATCCTCGGAGCGAACGCTTTGCGGAAATCGTGCGGCGCGCCGTTGACAAGCGGTATCTGCAAAGCTTCGAGCGCCAGGAGCGTGGGGTTTTGCAACTGAGAGCGGCCCTCCGCAATAAAGAGCCCGAATGTAGTGTCGTAGCGAAGGCCGTAGTTCACAGTGAAACGAGACGACACCCGCCAGGAGTCCTCTGCGTAAAGCCCCAGCCGCTGAAAGTTCTGCGAGAAGCTGCCATCTCTTGCCGGCGTGAAGACGCTTCCGGCGATGAGGTCCTGTGTGAACTGTGCAGGGTTGGTCAGGTAAGAGATGGGATCCTGCGGAAAGGTTACAAGGGTTTCCGCGTTGGCGGTCAGCGCTCCGCTCAGCACTGGCTCATGAATGAAATCAAATCCGAAGCGCGGAGCGTGCCGGCCCGTCGCGTGGCTCACATCGTAGCGAAACTGGTATTTCTCTTGGTTGCGCAGGATTGGGAAGGCAGTGATCGCTGTAACAAATTGGTTGTCGCCGAAAGTCTCCAGACCGGAAATCGTGCTGGATGTTGAGCTGAACGGAAAAGCCAGCGCGAAGCCCAGATCCGAGTTGCGGGCCTCCGTAAGATGCAACGCGCTGGCGTCGAATACAAACGATCCCAGCCACGTGGGGCTGAACGTGAACTGGTTGCTGATCACCATGTTCATGTAGTTGTTGTGCGATTCCGCTCCAGTGGACGGAAGGGTGGCCTGCTGCACGAGGGCGTTCCGCGTAATGTAGTTGTCTATCGCCGCTCGAAGAAACCATTGCGAGCGCGTTGACTGCGCCCAGTCGAAGCGCGTCGTGGCCAGATAGTCGCGAAAGGGAACGGAAACGCTCGTCGGGACCGGAATGGAGGTGACCGTTGTTCCGTTTACGCTGACGAGGCCCTGAACGGCAAGTTGCGCCAGCGCGTTGAACTGCGCGAGGCTCGCGGGACTGTAGGCAATACTTGCGTCTTCATGAACGTATTCGACGGAGGAGAAGAACCACACCTTGCCCTTAACCACCGGCCCCCCCACCCCGCCCACATAGTTCTGCCGTGAGAACGGCTGCTTCGGATTCGGCGCCGGATTATCGATTGGGAAGCGGGCGTTCAGCGCCGCGTCGCGGTCGTAAAAAGCCATGTCACCGTGCCAGGCATTTGTGCCCCGCTTCGTTGTGATTACCACCGAGCCCGCGGTTGTGCGGCCTGTGTCGGCGTCCATCTGCGCGGTGCGGAAGGCAAACTCCTGGATGTCATCGGGCGAAAAATTCTGGAGAAAGCCGCCAATCCAATCATCGGAGTTATCGCCCCCGTCCACGGAAAGCTCGTTATTCAAGCCGGAGCTGCCCCCCGTCGAGACAGCCGTGATGCGCGCCTTGGTGGGATCGGAAGGCTCGACGGGCTCGGTCCCAGGCACAAGATAGGCAATGTTGGCGAAGCTGCGCGCGGCGAGGGGGATCGTCCTGAGGTCCTGCGCCATCACCGCGCCTCCGTGGATGGCGCTGGACGTATCAATCGGCTCCGTCGCAATCGAAGAAGCCTGCGCCTGCACATTGACCGTCTCCTGCACGGCTGCGGGCGACAGTGTGACCGTCATTTCCCGCACAAAGCTGACGATGATGTTTACCTCCGAGCTGGCCTCCGCAAATCCCTTCGCTTTAACAACAACACGATAGGTCCCCGACGGAAGATCGTCCATGCGGAACTCCCCACGGTCGTCGGCGGTCGCCTCGCGCCCGATGGACGATGACTCGACCGCGTGCGCGGTGATCGTTGCACCCGGGACACGCGCACGGCTCGCGTCTTGGACCACGCCTCGCAGGCTGCCGGTGGGGTTCTGGGCCGGGGAAGGAGGAGCGAGAAAAACCTCGGCCATGAGACAGAAAGTCAAGACTGTGCCGGGCAACGGTCGTATCATTAGGTGCATCTTGATGATGGCCAAGTAACGCCGCGCATTATCCCAAACGAGTGTGGGCTTATTCAACGGTCAGACGCAAACGTATCGAGCGAAACGGTAGCCGCCGGAGTTGTGCGTTGACAATTGACACTCCACGGCTATTTTGTTATTCAAAAGGACTCACTTGGTGCGCCGAGGACTCGACAAGGAACTCAACTCACTCCAGCTTGGGCGTGTCCGAAGACAAATCCAGTGGTATGAAGCGAAGACATCGGGGGCGTTTGCCCGCATGAAAAGGATCTCCGTGGACAGGTACAGAATGCTAAGAGACTTTTGCGACTGTGCACCGCGCGGGCTGCGATTGCTCCGGGTGATGGGCGTCATTTGCCTTGCCGCTTTCGTTGTCATAATCAGCAGTTGCGGCGGGAAGAACGGCGCTGGAACGATCACCGTGGAGATAAACCCCGGCAACGCCCAAACAGTGGACGAAGCTCAAATGTTGATGTTCACGGCCACGGTGGCCAACGACACGAGCAATAAGGGTGTGACATGGATGCTGACAGGGACCGGCTGTTCCGGCACCGGCTGCGGCACGCTTTCAAGCACTACGGCTGCCACAATCACCTATACCGCACCGACGCCCGTCTCCGTGGGTTTTAGCGTGACTTTAACGGCTACCTCCGTAGCTGCCACCGCGGCCCTGAAGACAGTCACTATCTCCGTTGTTGTGCCTCCGGTTTTCACAACAACAACTCTGCCGAATGGGCAAAATGGAGTGCAGTATTTTCAAACAATCGTAGTGACGGGAGGCGTTTCACCGCTCACTTTTTCGCTTGCCGCGGGTAGCGGCAGCTTGCCCGCAGGGCTAACTCTGAACACGACGGGATCGATTGTCGGCACGCCGAGCGGGTCCGGCACTTCGAATTTCACAGTCCAAGTGAAAGACAACGACGGACTGGCGGTAACCCAGGCGCTTTCGATCGCGATCAACCCCGCGCCGCCGCTTTCGATCGCGACAACGTCGCTGCCACCGGCGACAGTCAATGTTCCCTATACGGGGTCGGTTGTCGCGATTGGAGGGGTAAACCCTCTCACATGGAGCGTGACGCCTAATCTTCCGGCCGGCCTAACTCTGAATCAAGCTTCGGGCGTGATTTCAGGTACCCCCACCACGGCCACGTCAGCGACCACGTTCACGTTTTCCGTTCACGATTCCGCGCTGCCTGCGAATCAAACTGCCACCGTGCAACTTTCGCTCTCAGTGAACCCTGC
>Ga0307479_10005092_pt1 | contig 12057 bp, 12 predicted proteins | sample atmos_gasesECM4C_FD_203743 | JGI IMG/M metagenome (GOLD analysis project Ga0307479, IMG submission 203743) | Hardwood forest soil microbial communities from Morgan-Monroe State Forest, Indiana, United States - atmos_gasesECM4C_515 | ecosystem: Environmental > Terrestrial > Soil > Temperate... | reverse complement strand
GAAAGGGTAGCTACCGCCAGATACGTGCTGCAGGCGAGGCATTCGGCCTCAGCACGGATGACCTGGACGCCGCCTCCAACGCCTGGGATGCGCGAAGCCAAAAGGCCGGGCACCCTGAGGACGATGAACTCACTGCCGATGACTTACTGCACGCCAAAGCCTCGGCCCGTATCTACCTGAGCGCCTATCTGCGGTGGCGTGCTGATCGGCAAGGGGGTCAGGCGGACGAGAAGCCGCCAGGGAAGGGTTGAGCAAAGAGAACAGTCATGTTCTACGATGAACAGACTATGGGGGCAGACCTGTCCGTGCGCGCGTTCAGCAGCGATAAGGTCCAACGCCTAACCGGGCTGAGCAAGCGTCGCCTCCAGTACTGGGACGAGCGCACCTTCGTCTCGCCCAGCCTCTCGGCCCGTGCCGGGCGCGGCCGCCGGCGACTCTATGACTTCCGCGACCTGGTCTCGCTTCGCGTGGCCATCGAGCTTCGCGATGCAGGCGTGAGCCTCCAGGAGATCCGACGGACTGTGGAGCACCTGCGAAGCCTCGACTACGAGCACCCGCTGGCCGAGATCCGGTTCGAGCAGGTGAAGGGCCGTCTCTATTTTCAAGAGGCCGGCACCATCCGCGCAGGGCAGCAGCCTGAGCAGGTCATCGCGACCTTCGCCATTCCTTTCCGTGCCATCGTGCACCGGCTCGAGCGCGATATCGCCAGGCTGGATCGCAGACCCCTCGGCCAGATTGAACGCCGCCGCGGCGTGCTGGGGTCGAAGCCGGTCATCGCAGGTACGCGGATCCCCGTCGCATCCATTCAGCGCATCGCCCGCGCGGGAGCCAGCGTCTCCAAAATTCGCCAGCTCTACCCGGACCTCACCGGAAAGGACATCCGCGCGGCCCTCGCCGCCGAGGCCGCTGTACGACCCCGCAAGCACGCCAGCTAGCTTTCCTGACGGACCAGAACATGGTCGAACCCGTCGTCCGGCTGCTATCGGTCGGGGCTACCGAACGATTCGCGCGAGGGATGCCGGCCTCGCGACCGAGCCCGATGAGCTTTTAGTCGACTACGCGCTCGCCAACGACCTCATCGTGGTCACGTTTGACTCGGATCTGCGCAGCGGAGCCCGCCGACGGGGATGCCGATGCCTGCTCATTCGGACGCCCGAGGTCACAGCAGTCGAGCGGCTGCGGCTGTACTTCAGTGAGATGGTCGGCCTCTTTGAGGACCGCCATCCGCTTGTTACCCTGCCGATCGAAGGAGCTCCGGCCTGAATCAGCTGAGAGCAACGTCTCAGGTTCCCGCCATCACCGTGGCTGAGAGAATCTAAAGGCGTGATTTCCGCACTCGACTTCCGGCCCGGTTACCCGATCGACCTCCGCCCTGACCGGCGTGTTGCGAGCTTGCAGAAGGGGCCGGTCGGCGACGTCGAATACACGGCGGGAAGAGTCATAGCCCGACTGACGGGCCAAAGCGTCATTCTCCAAGACGATGGCAGTCAAGAAATGATGCCGGACATCCGCATCGAGTACGCAGGTCGTCCCCCCGGTTTCGTGGAAGTCGTGACCGACATCGACTCCAACTATGCACAGAGCTGGTCAGTTCTGATGAAGTGGCAGGGTCAACTACCGTTTGTCAAGCCAGGCTCAACTCTTCGCCGCGCCTGGCAAGTGACGCTCTCCGGTGCAACGCACCCGGCCAACGTAGACGCTGAAATCGAAGAACTCCTCGCTGGGCTCGAGCGCGCTGGGGAAGTATTTGAACGGGTGGCGCCCCTCCACGTGCTGCAATCAAACCCTCATCCCAGCATGCGACGACTTCTCGAACTGGGCGTCGTCATGCTAGGTTCGGGCCCATCGGATCCGGGCGAGATCCGTCTCATCCCTGCGGGTATCCACGGATCAGCCATCCACACCTGGGAGCCGGTGCTTGGCTGGCTTGAGCAGACCCTGGCTTCTCCGAGATTGGCCGATGTCAGAACGAAGTTGGCAAAGACCAACGCGGATGAGCGCCACGTCTTCATCGGGGTTTCTTACACGAGTCCGAGCGATGTCTTTTTCGGACTGACCATGGACAACCGGACCCTGCCGGCTGTGGCGCCGAGACTCCCCCCTGAGATCACACACCTCTGGATGGGACATGTCCCATCGATTGACCGGTGCATCGCCTGGTTTCCCGATCGCGGATGGCTTGACCCGATGTTGCACTGGCGAACTAAATGACGGCCCCGGCCTGATCTTTCGCCACCGCGCCAGCCTGACAGCTAACGAGAGCCCTCAAAACTGGTTGGCGGCGGGGAGGACGATCCGATCCGATTTTCCCCCCCATCCCCCATCGTTTTTGTCTCGCCTGGCGTGGGCTAACCATGCCACTCCCGTGCTACCGATGGTTGGGGCAACCACTCACCCTCGGCTGACACCGGAGTCGTTCACTAAAGCCTCGACGACGAGACGAACATGGTGGGCGTCAACCCAGGCCTCGATGTAGCGGCGTTCGGCGATCGCTGCCTTTTCGTCGCGGTCTGCCATGACCTGGCGGGCGTCATCGAGTGTGATGCCCTGACGCTTTGCCTCGGCAGCCGTCGCCTTGAGAACGCGCTCCCGCTTCGTCACCCGAGCGCCATCCGGCCCGCCTGATGGAAGCCAGGGATCCGCCCTTTGACCTTGGCTTGATAGAAGCCCCGCAACGCCGTCCTCGCTGCCACCTGGCGCTCGCTGCCGATCGCGTTCGGTCGCATGTAGCGTTCCAGCAGGAGGTCGTGAAGGGCCTGCGCCTGGTCTTGAGGAAGGAGCGCGGCGCCCAAACTATCGAGGAACTCGGCATCGACGCCGACATCGCGCCCGAGAAGCCGCCCCAGCTCCTCCGCCTGACGAGGTCCGGGTTTGGTCCTCGCGACGAGTTGCTGCGCCGTCTGGCAATTCAGCATCCGAGTCTGAGGATCGCTGGCCACCTTCGGCTTGACGGCCGCCTTGAGCGACGCCTCGAGCGCGCTCGCCAGGTTGAGACCGTGGTCCGCTGCGCCTCGATGATCGTCGACGCGACCGCGCGTTGCTGGCGAGCCGCCTATGGCCCCTTTTCGCAAATGGTGACCTTGAGGAAAGTTGACGGAGGACGAGTGCGGCGATCACCTGCGCCGGGAATGCCCGCGATTGCGGGCGAGATCATTGACCTCGGTCAATTTCTTGCAGCGGAGACACGATTGAAAGCAGTTGCAGCGGCCACGATTTCGCGCCCGTGCTCAATCGGTTCGGCCGTGGCGTGTTAGGCGGCTGAGGCGTCGGTTTTCCAACCGATGCCGCGCTGCAAGAGCGCTTCGAAAGCCCTCGGTACTAATGGTCGCGAGAAGTAGTAGCCCTGTCCAAGCTGGCAACCGAGGGCTCGCAGTAGGCGAAGTTGAGCTGGTGTTTCAATCCCCTCCGCCACCGTGGTCAGGTGGAGGGCGTCGCTGAGGCCGATGATGGCCCGGGCGACGGCCGACTGCTCGGTCCTCTCCGCGATGTCATCGACGAACGCTCGATCGATCTTGAGAACATCGACAGGGAAGTGCCGGAGGTACCCGAGTGAGGAATACCCGGTCCCGAAGTCGTCGATGGCCAGCCGAAGGCCGAGCTGCTTCAGCTCTCGTAGTCTTCCAACTGTTCCGCCCATATCCTGCATGAGGACCGACTCCGTAATCTCGAGCACCAGGTGGGCCGGGTTGAAGCCGGTTTCGTAGAGCATGCGCGTGAGTTGCCCGGGCAAGTCTGGATCGTGCAGCTGACGCGCGGAGACGTTGACGCTCAGGCTCAAGGGACCGCGACTCGGTAACGTCGCCCCCCACTCGGCCGCCTGACGTATCGCCTCGTGTAAGACCCAGCGACCAAGGGCCACGATCTGCCCGGTTTCCTCTGCGACTCCGATGAACTCGGCCGGAGGGATCAGCCCCTTTACCGGATGGCGCCAGCGGACCAGCGCCTCGGCGCCATCGATGGTCTCTCCCTCGAGCCGAATCACCGGCTGGTAATGAAGCTCGAATTCGTTGCGCTCAACCGCACGCGCCAGATCGGCATCCAGTTCGAGGCGCCGCATGACCGCGGCGTGCATCGTCGGCTCGAAGACCACGCAGGGCCTGGTGCCGGTCTCCTTGGCGCGGTACATCGCCGTGTCGGCATTGCGGAGCAGCTCGGAGGCGGCCTCTCGCCCGTGGCTACTGGTCGCCACGCCAATGCTGGGATTGCTGAAGATCTCGTTGCCGCCGATCGTCACCGGCTGGCGCAAGTTGTCGCGGATTCGCTGGGCGACCATGATGAGGTCATTCAGCTCCGCCACCCCTTCCACGAGAACGGCAAACTCATCGCCGCCGAGTCTGGCGGGTGTATCCACCTCACGAATCGAGCCCCGCAAACGACGCCCGAGCTGGATCAGCAGCTGGTCGCCGGCTTCATGTCCCAGGCTGTCGTTGACATTCTTGAAGCGGTCGAGGTCGATGAAGAGCACGCCTGTGATCGATCCAACCTCCCGCCGGGCCCGGGCGAGCGCGTGCTCGAGGCGATCCAGGAACAGCGTGCGGTTGGGCAGATCCGTGAGCGCGTCATGCAAAACCTGGTGTTGCATGGCGGCCGCCATCTTTGAGTCGGTCAGCGCCAGACTGGCATGTTCGGCGAACGCGGCCAGGGTGTCCTGCTCCGCGGGCGTAAACACGCGCCCGGCCTGGCGCGAGGCCACCGTGAGACTCCCCACCACCCGCCCCGCCTCGCGTACGGGCGCAGCCATGGCGACCTGGACGCCGTCGCGAACGAGGGCGGCGACCGCCCCCTCGAACCGGGGGTAATCCGCAATTACCACCAGATGTTCATCCGCCACCGACCGCATGCTGGCGCCGCGGGACGCGGGTTCCCGGCTGATGTCGGCAAGCACATCGGGTGCGAGGCCGACCTGCGCGAGAATCACCAGCGCGTCCGGGTTCGCCTGGTCGCGCAATCGAAAGCTGGCGATCTCCACGTTGACGAGCTCGCTGGCCCCCCGGACGATCGCGTCGAGTACCTCGGCGATCGGAGCGCGATGCGAGATCGACTGTCCGATTTTGGCCAGCCGTTCGAGAAGCGTCTGCCGTTCCTGCAATTGCCGCACCAGCCGCACGTTCTCGCGGCTTTGCGCTTCACTGCGGGAGCGCAGGTTTCGCTCTTCCTCGAGCGCCGCGAGCGAGCGGATCGTCAGCGCCAGGCCACGGCCCATGGCGCGCAACAGGACCGCCTCTTCGCGTATGAATTCCGAGTCTTCGGTCCGTGCCACCAGAAGCCGGGCATCTTTCGGAGTCTCGAGGGCCACGACGGAAATGCGGCAGACCCCGAGTGACGGCAGCTCAATCGTGGCCGCGTCTTGCGCGGCGGCCGCGCAGAGCAACGCGGTGGGGATGTCGTCAGCCGGAAAACCAACCGCGGCCAGGACCTGATCGCCTTGAACGACGGCGGCAACCTCCGCCTCCAGCGCCTCGGCGACCCGTTCGACGGCCCCTTTGAGCGCACCGGCCCGGTCCGAATAGGACGCGATCGCGGCCAGGAACTCGGCAAGCTGTTGAGTCGACCAACCTCCGGAGTAGGTCGACATCGCTTAGCTCAGGGCGAGAATTACCAGCGTCTGATTGTGAAAACCACTGACGCCATTCGTGCGGGCGATCTCACCGTAGGTATAGAAACCGGCGATCGGCGCGCCCCCGGCATGGAGACCGATGCGCGAGACCTCTTGGCGAATCCCGTCACCGCCGAGCACGCCACGGCGGGCGATGCAGTCGAAGGCGAGAAACCCGACCGGCTGGCGACCGTCGAGCGAAGCCAGCGCATCCGAACAGGCCGCGTCAGTGGCCTCGAGTACCGACGTGTCGTCGCCCTCCATGAACCACGCCAGGCCACCCTGCGGGACGCCAGCGATGCAAACGAGCGACCGATCCTCGAAATTGGCTTCGCCGACGAAGCGCACCTCCTCTCCGCTACGCCGGCTGAGGCCGAGCGGGTGGGTGATCGCGAAACGGGTGAAGGCGGCGCCGTCTGTACGCGCATCGGCTGGCGCGTTGAGCCGGTCGAGGTAGATGTCGAGCGCCGGTTTGTCGTCGAGGGTATGGACCCGGTTGTCGGCGCTGCCGGTGACCAGCATGGGTTCGCCAACCCGCCGCCAGCCATGCCGGACGCCGATCCCCATCGGGGAATCGGAGGCGATCGCGGCCCCCACGACCGCATCGGTCACTACCCGGGTGCCGTGAAACTGGTAGGTCCGTTTCATCTTCAGGTCGTCGCCGGCACAGCCTCCCACCAGCGGGATGGCGGCGCCAACCACTGAGTAGGCGCCACGGACAACTTCCTGCTGGTCGCCGGATAGGCCGTCACTGAGGAGCATCAGGACCTTGTGCGGGCGATCGGCGACGCGAGATACCGACGCGGCGACCTCCGCGCTCGCCGCGCGAAGCCGGCCGGCGGCGCCGGTCGCCAGCGCCGTCGCGATCAGGAAGCCCTCCCCGCCCAACGCCGTCACGACCACGCTGGCGTCCCCGGGGCCCGATCCGCCGATCTCACCCGCTGTCGAGCATCCGATGAGTGGCGCGCCGCCCGACCGCTCGCTGATCGTTCGGATCAGTTGCTCCAGGTCGTAGGCATCAGAGGCGAAAACAACCAGCAGGCTCGCCTGCCCCTGCTCGAGTGCCTGGCCGGCCGCTTCTTCTCCGGCCGCCCGGGCATCGCGCGCCGCCGACCGCCCAACGCGCATCCACCGACGCGAGTTCGTATCCACCATAGGCCAGAACCCAGCAGCCTCTCGATTGCTTGCAAAGCCAAGGTCTAACGCCCGACTACGGCTGGGCCGTTACCGGCTCGTCATTTCCTCGATCCGAGCCCGCGGCTGAACCCGTAGTCTTTGGGGATGGCCGCAGCAAAGAAGCCGACGAGGAAGGTGCCCACCAGGGCGACCCGATCGCGAAAGCCGGCGGCGGCGCGTGGACCGGAGCCGGCTCAGAGCGTCATGGACCCGACCGCCGATGACATTTCGGAGCTGGTTGCGCACGTTCGGAAGCAGGGCGGAGCGCTCGTCGGCGCCTACCGCGACCCATTCGCCGGACAGGCCGTGGTTCTGGCCTCCTTACCCCTCAAGAAAGTTGTCGCGACACCCTTTCAGCGGGACCTCTCCCGGACCCACGCCACGCGCCTGGTGGATGCCATTGGCGCGGCCGGCGTCTTCCTCGATCCGGTGATCGCGGTTCCGTCGAAAGACGGGTTCTGGTCGCCGAACGGCCGGCATCGGCTCGAGGCGGCGCGCCGCCTCGGCATGCGGACGGTGACGGCCTTGCTCGTCCCGGACGAGAAGCTGGCCTTTCGCATCCTCGCGCTCAACACCGAGAAGGCCCACAACCTGCGCGATCGGTCCCTCGAGGTCATCCGCATGGCGCGGCAGCTCGCCAAGGAGCAGCCGCGCTCCAAAGAAACGGAGCACGCGGTCACCTTCGAGTCGCCAGCCTTTCTCACCCTCGGCTGCGCCTACGAGCAGCGCTCGCGGTTCGCCGGATCTTCGTACCAATCTGTCCTCAACAAGGTCGATCGCTTTCTCGATAGCACGCTGCCCGCGGCGTTGCGTCAACGGGAGCAATGGGCGGTCCGCATCATGGACATCGACGACAGGGTCGCCGCGCATGTGAAGACGATGCAGGCCATGGGCATGAAGAGTCCGTATTTGCGGGCGGTCGTCGTCGCGCGGATCAACCCGGTGCGTTTTAGGCCGCCAGCGCGGAAGAAGGACGCCGCGCCGCCGATGTCGATGGCGGAGGCGTTGACGAAGATGGCCGCCAACGTCCGAAAGTTCGATCCGAAGTCGATCAGGCCGGGCGACCTGGCTCTGGTCGCGGCAATCGCTCCCGCTGTGACTGACTAGCCCCATGCGGCGAGGGGTCTTCCTGATTGTTCCTGTGCTGATTCTTGGTGGCCTGGCCGCCGATGCCGCGCCGGTGAGTACACTCAACGCCCGCCCTTTCCTGGCGAGCCTGGTCGTCGATCGCGATTCAGACCCCGACCTCAGCCGGAGACCGCCGCCAACGGTTGCGAGCCCACCGCCCGAGCCGCGCGTCGTGCTCGCCGCGCATGTCTCGCAGCCGCTGGTCGCCCTGACCTTCGACCTGGATATGACGTCGCAGATGGCCGCGATGGCGCGCGCCGGCGTCCGCTGGGTCAACTCCGACGCGATCGGCTACATGCGAGCCAACAAGATCCACGCCACCCTGTTCATGACCGGGATGTGGGCCGAGCTGTACCCGGCCGTGGCGCGCCAACTTGCCACGGACCCCAACTTTGAAATCGGCAACCACAGTTACTCGCACCCCGCCTTTCACGTCCCCTGTTACCGGCTCAGCTGGGTGAGCCGAGCCTCGCAAGCGGAGCAAATCAGCTTCGCCCAACGGGCGATTCAACGGGTCACAGGAGTCACTCCGCGATATTTTCGGTTTCCGGGTGGCTGCTACGACCGGCAGGCCGTGGACCTGGTGCACGCGTCGGGCTTGATCCCGGTCGAGTGGAATGTGAACTCTATCGACGCCTTCAATACGCATTCGCAGCAGATTGCCTCGATCGTGGTCTCGAGTGTGAAGCCCGGGTCGATCGTCGTAATGCACCTGGAGGGCGGACCGAATGCACCAGGCACGTCCGGGGCGCTGCGTCTGATCGTCCCGGCACTCCAGCGACAGGGGTACCGGTTCGTGACCATCGGGGAGCTGCTCGCGGCGGGGACGCCGATCCAGCCAACCGACCCTCGAGAAGTGGTTGAGGTCAACCAGCCGCAATCGACCACGGCAACCGTCCCCATCGCCGCCAGGCGTTCGCCAACGCCGGTCCGACATTGCAGTTGGGTCCACACCAAGCGCGGTCGGGTCTACATCTGCGGTTAACTGGACGTAAGATGTTCCGCCCGTTCACGGCGCTCGATGCCTTCGATCGACGCCTCTTCGAGCGGCTGACCCGCGAGGAGCGCCGAACCACCGACCTCAAGCTCCGGCGTCTGAGCAACAGCGCGAATCGCTCACTGCTCTGGCTCTCGATCGCCGGGGTGATGGCCATCTTGGGCGGCTCGCGCACGCGACGGGCCGCGCTTCGGGGCGTGGTCTCGATCGCGATCACGTCGACCCTCGTGAACCTGCCGCTGAAGTACCTTGCGCGGCGACAGCGACCCACGATACCGCGCAACGACCGGCCCTCACCCATCAGCACGCCCGGCAGTTTCTCGTTTCCGTCAGGTCACTCGGCGTCGGCATTTGCGTTCGCCACGGGCGTGGCGTTGGAATACCCGCGGATGGCGCTACCCATCCTGCCACTGGCCGCCGGCGTCGCCTACTCGCGCGTGCACCTCCGCGTCCACTATCCGTTCGATGTGCTGGCGGGAGCCGCGATCGGAACGCTAATGGGGCTTACCAGCGGGTCGGTCGTTCGCACAGCACGCCGGTGGTGGGACGGGCTCGGTCTCGTTCCCGAAAGCGAGCGACCCCCCACCAACCAGCTGATCCTGGTCGTCAGTCCGCACGCCGGCCATGGGAAAGAAATCATAAGGGCCCGAAAGGCGATCGCCAGTGCCGGTCTGGACGTCACCGCCGAAATTCCGGTGAGCGACGTTGGGCGCCTGCCGGACCTGCTGCAGCGCGCAACCTCGAGGACCCCAATTGTTGTCGCGGCCGGCGGTGATGGGACAGTCGGCGCCGTCGCCAATGCCGTGATCGGCACCCCCGCGGTGCTCGGCATTCTTCCCCTCGGGACCTCGAACGACTTTGCTCGATCGATCGATATTCCGATGCACGTGGAGCACGCGGTGCGGCTCCTGTCGCACGGACGAGTGTCCGACGTGGACGCCGGACGCCTGACCAGGAACGGTCTACCGCCTCGCCACTTTGTCCACGCGGCTGCCACCGGTCTCAACGTGCAGTTTGCCCGCTTGGCCACCCGCGCCGACCTCCGTGTGCGGCTCGGCCGCCTGACCTACGCCGTGGCCGCCGCGCTGGCGCTCAAAGAACGGCCCGTCTTCGCCTGCGAGATCGAACACGACGACGGACGGGAGCAGTTACAACTGGTTCACCTGGCGGTCATCAATGCCCCGGTCTTCGGCGGCTTCCTCGACCTGAAGATCCCGGGTGCTTCGCCGGACGACCGGTCGCTGAACGTTCTGATGGTGGAGCACCTACCGATGCGTCGGCTGATTCGCTCCGCGCTCTACCCCGCCATCGGGTTGCACGGCCACATCCGCGGCTTCCGCATGATGCAGGTGTCGAGCCTGGGGGTGCACCTGCCGGCGCCGATGGACGTGACGCTGGACGGCGAGATCGCGGGCAAGATTCCGGGCAGGTTTGACATCGTCCCGGGCGGCTTGAAAGTGATCACCCCGGCGGGCTTCGGGCACAACAACCATCGCTAACCGGTCGGCGCTGGCGGCCTTCTCCATCCGAGTCCTCGGCATCTTTTTCGGACTCGCAGTCGTCACGGCTGTGGTGGGAATCGCCGTACGCGGATTGGCTCCCGGGTTCGACGTCCAGGCGCTGCAGGCCATCGCGGCGAGCCGGAGCGCGACACTGACCTCGGTCGCGCAGGTCGTCAGTGACGCCGGGTCGTTTGCGTTGCTGGCGCCGCTTTCGATTGCGTTTCTCCTCTTACGGCGCTGGAAGCGCCCGGCCGACGACATCGCCCTGGTGGTGATCGCCGCGGGCTGCGCCGCACTACCGTCCGTCGTCAAGCTGATCGTGGCCCGACCCCGCCCGACCATCGAGCATCTCGTTCACCTCAGCTCCCTCAGCTTCCCGTCAGAGCACACCACCCAGGCCGCCGGCATCTACTTGACGATCGCGATCATGCTGTCGAAGGGGCTGAACCGTGGTTGGCGCGAGCTGGTCATCGTGCTTGCGGTCCTGATCGCGCTCGCCGTGGCCTGGTCACGCGTCTACCTGGGCATCCACTACCCCACCGACGTCATTGCCGGCGCGCTCCTGGGCTGGAGCTGGGCGCTGCTCGTCTTCCACTGGGCGCGGCCGAAGCTGGCCTAACCCCGTCACGATCTGTTGGTGACACGGTGACGGTCGCCAACAACGCTGCCACCACTCACTAACGATTACCTGCGGGGCGATGCCATCCGGGCGAACCACCCGTTGTACCGGCAGCGGACGGGGAGGCAAATTCCGCGCGACGCGCGCGATGGTGAGGGGGCATCTGCCCAATGGATCGCGACACGTTCAGTTGGCGCAAAGCGTTCTCGGCGGTGATGGGCGCGACCGTTCTTCTGATCGGAGTCCCGGCGATGACCGCCAGCGCCGCGGGTCTCAATGACTACCCCCTTCGAGGGACGGTTAACCGGCTCGACCGATGGGGCTTTTACTCCGGGTACTGCACCTCATTCGTCGCGTTTCGCCTGAGCCAGGAGGGTGTGGTCTTCCATGGGGCCTCGCTCAAGGGGCCGAATGGCAAGACGGCGTTCTTTGGCAACGGCGGCAGCTGGGATGCAGCAGCCGCGTCGATTGGTTATGTCGTCGATAGTCATCCGACGGTCGGTTCCGTGGCCGTCTGGCACGGTGGGGAGGACGGTGCCTGGTGGGGCGGACACGTCGGATACGTGATGGCCGTCGACCGCGCTGGGAACGCGACCGTGGAGGAGTACAACTGGTCGAACTACCTGCGCTACGATCAGCGGACGACGCAGGCGCACCGCTACGTCCACTTTGTGGGCGCCACGATTATCCCGGTCTCGCTACCGCCCACCCAACCGGCCGGACATCCCTACCGAACGACCGACGTCGTCCGGGAACGTTCCGGACCCGGCACCGGCTATCGCAGCGTGGGGATCTTGCCGGCCGGCCAGGGGATCATGATCGTCTGCCAGGTTCGCTCCAACAGCACGATCAAGGGCACCGGCATCTGGGATCGCCTGAGCGACGGTGCCTACGTGACCGACTACTACGCGACGACCCCGTCGTTCAACAACTTCAGCCCGGGTCTGCCCCGCTGCTAATTTTCGCCAGCCAGGAGGGCCGCATCGCGCGGCCCTTTTTCATTTCGGCGGCGATTCGCCGCGCCGAATCCGGTCCAGGC
>Ga0307479_10005091_pt1 | contig 12057 bp, 10 predicted proteins | sample atmos_gasesECM4C_FD_203743 | JGI IMG/M metagenome (GOLD analysis project Ga0307479, IMG submission 203743) | Hardwood forest soil microbial communities from Morgan-Monroe State Forest, Indiana, United States - atmos_gasesECM4C_515 | ecosystem: Environmental > Terrestrial > Soil > Temperate... | reverse complement strand
GTTCGCTTCCATGTCCGGCGTCGCCACCGTGTACGCTACCCACTTTCCATCCGGCGACACCCGCGGTTCCGCGATGCGGTGCAGCTTGATCATGTCGTCAAACGCGATGGGATGTTTCGCCGCTTCCTGCGCGGATAGCGCAATCCCGCCTCCCAGCAGCAACGTGCTCGTGAGGCCACAACGCAAAATGGCGGCTTTCATCTTGATTCTTCTCCTGTGAAACACTATGAGTCGCGACTCTCCGGCAAAATCCGGCCATGCAGAATAACGCTTCGCAGAATCAGGAATGATGTCACGTTTTCCTTCCGAATCCAATGTTGCGGGTGCGAGTCGCAGCTGCAACTCGCGGCCCGCAACAATTATGCCGGCGCGTGGATGCGCCTCTTCGCTCTGTTATAATTCCTTCCCGGACAGCTCATGCCGACCAGCAGCGGACTTTTCCCCCGCAATTTCAAGAAGGCCTTTCCGATTGCGTCTCGCGGGGAAGGCTGCTGGATCATCGCTGACGACGGTCGCCGGTTCCTTGACGCTTCCGGCCAGGCCGCGGTTGTCAACATCGGCCATGGTGTCGCCGAAATCGGCCTCGCCATGTCCGCGCAATCGTCGCAGATTGCTTTCGCGCACACTTCTCAATTTCACACCGCCCCGGCGGAAAAACTTGCTGCGCGGCTGCTCGCAATGGCTCCGCCGAATTTTCGCGAAGGCGGCCGCGTCTACTTCACTTCCAGCGGCTCCGAAGCCGCCGAAACGGCCATAAAACTCGCGCGCCAGTTTCATCTCGAAAGTGGCCAGAAGGACCGCTACCGCATTCTCTCCCGCCGCCAGAGTTATCACGGCAGCACTCTTGGCGCCATGTCCATCAGCGGTAACGTCGTGCGCCGCGCGCGCTACGAACCCCTCCTCGCGGAATGGGGACACATCGCTCCATGCTTCTGCTACCACTGCCCTTTCGAAAAAACTTTCCCGCAATGCGAAATCGCGTGCGCTGACGATCTGCAAACTCTCCTGGCCCAAAGCCAAAAGCAGGACGCTGCCGCTTTTATTTTCGAGCCCGTCGTTGGCGCGACGCTTGGCGCTGTTGCGCCGCCGGAAGGCTACGCCGCGCGTATCGCGGAAGTTTGCCGCAACAATGGCATTCTACTGATCGCCGACGAGGTCATGACCGGCATGGGCCGCACCGGAAAACCGTTCGCCGTACAGCACTGGGGCCTCGAGCCGGACATGATCCTGGTGGGCAAAGGCATCGCCGGCGGTTACGCGCCGCTTGGCGCGGTGCTGGTTTCCACGCGCGCTGTGGAAGCGTTCGCGCGCGGCTCGGGCTCGTTCATGCATGGATTCACTTACCAGGCGCATCCCGTGGCCACCGCCGCCGGTAACGCCGTTCTCGATTATCTTGAGGCGCACCATCTTTTCGGGCGCGTGAATACCGCCGCGCAGAATTTGCGTGGCGCCCTTTTCCCACTTCAAGCGCATCCGAATGTTGGGGATGTTCGCGGCCTCGGGCTGCTTCTCGGCGTGGAGTTCGTCAAAGACAAAGTCACACGCGAACCTTTCCCAAAAGAACAAGACATCGCTGACAAAATTCGCCAAGCCTGTTTGGAAGAAAGTGTGCTTACCTATCCCACGCAAGGCTGCGTTGATGGCTTGCGCGGCGATCACATTCTTCTTGCGCCGCCCTTCACGATCTCGCCCGGGGAATGCGCGCTGATCGCTCGCGCGCTCCAGTCGGCGGTGGCCAAAGTATTTTCTTCTTGATTCGGCGTCGGGCTGCGCTTGATGGTTGCAACTGGTTGTTCCTGTTCTGGAGAACGAAACAAACATGCGGCTGCCTCTGCGTAATCTTACGGTCTCGTTGATTTCATTGCTGATCTTGACCATTGCCCCTTGGGCTCAGATGAAGCAAGGCCTTCCGCCAGCCGCGCCGATTCTCGGCTTTTCTCCGCCGCATGCCGCCGCCGAGCGCCGGCTCGAGTCCACCTTTCAATCGATTCCCTCCCCCGAAAGGGCGCGCGAATGGCACCGCACGCTCACCGCCGAGCCGCATCCGGCGGCTTCCGAGCGCAATAACTATCTCGCGGATTTCATTGCGGACGAATGGCGCAAGCAGGGGTGGGAAGACGTCACCCTGCGCCGCTACGATGTTTTGCACTCGCGCCCGCGCAGCGTTTCTCTCGAAATGACGGCGCCGGTCCAGTTCACAGCCTCCCTGCGTGAAGACGCTTACGACGCCGATCCCGATACAAGAAATCCCGCCGTCTCAGGCTCCTTCTTCGGCTATTCCGCTTCGGGCGACGTCACGGCTGAAGTCGTCTACGCGCACAGCGGCAATCCTGAAGACTACGGTCTGCTTCGAAAAAACGGCATCAGTGTGAAAGGCAAGATCGTTCTCGTCCGCTATTCAAACCCTTACAGCTATCGCGGCTTCAAGGCGCTCACCGCCGAGCGCGAAGGCGCGGCGGCGCTGCTCATCTATTCCGATCCCGCCGAAGACGGCTACACGCATGGCAAAGTTTTTCCCGACGGCCCCTGGGGACCGGAGAGCCACATTCAGCGCGGCTCCATCACTTACGATTACATTGTTCCCGGCGACCCCACCACCCCCGGGTGGGCTTCCGTTCCCGGCGCAAAGCACATCGCTCCGGAAGAGTCGCGCTCGCTTCCGAAAATCGTGGCGCTCCCTCTCTCTTGGCGCGATGCCAAACCGTTGCTCGAAAACATGAATGGCCCTGAGGCGCCGAAAGATTGGCAAGGCGCTTTGCCGATTACGTATCGATTCACCGGCGCGGTGAAAGCTCGCGTGAAAGTGGAGATGGACACCAGCATGCAGCCTTACACGGTGGTCGAAGCTCGAATTCGCGGCAGCGAGCTTCCCGACGAATGGGTTTTGCTCGGCAATCATCGCGACGCGTGGGTTTTCGGCGGCGTGGATCCTTCGAGCGGCACCGCCTCCATGATGGAGCTTACACGTGCTCTTGGCGAACTCAGACAGCGTGGCCTCCGCCCGCGCCGCACCATCGTGGTGTGCAGTTGGGACGGCGAAGAATACGCGCTCACCGGCTCGACCGAATGGGGCGAGCAATTCGCGGACGACCTGAAGAAAAAGCTTGTCGCTTATCTCAACGTCGATGAATCCGTCGCCGGCGCCGCCACTACCGCGGGTCCCGAGGGTTTGAGTTTTTCGCCTTCCGCCGTGGCTTCTCTTGCGCCGATGCTGGTCGAAGCATCGAAAGACGTTCGCGCGCCTTCAGGAAAATCTCTCTACGAAGCCTGGCGCGCCACTTCCATGCGCGATTCGCAAGCAGCCACGCCGCCGCTCAACAGCGCGCTCGTCGAAACGCGCATCGGCAGCGGCTCCGATCATACCGTGTTCCTGAATCATCTCGGCCGCCCGGTGATCAATCTCGGATTCACCGGCGACTACGGCGCCTATCATTCGATGTACGACGATCATTACTGGATGGCGCACATTGGCGATCCCAACTTCGAATACCACGCTGCGCTCACGCGCATCTGGGGGCTTGTGGCGCTCCGCTTGGCCAACGCGGACGTCCTTCCGTTTGACTTCGGCTTCAACGCGGCGGCGCTCGAACAATTCCTGCGCGAGCTGGAGCAGGGAAACAATCTCGAGCCGCGGCGTCTCAAGTTAAAAGGGCTTCACTCTCGAATTGCTGAATTTGAGAAACAGGGCAACCTTCTGCAGAGCGCTGTGGCTGGCGACCTCCTATCAGGCGCCGCGTCGCGGGAGAAAATCCAGCGCCTCAACGAAGAGTTGCTCCAGGTGGAATCCAACTGGCTCGATCCCGCGGGGATTCCCGGGCGTCCATGGTTCCAACATCTGCTCTATTCTTCGCGCTACACATACGCGCACTTGGAGTTTCCCGGCCTGACCGAAGCCGTGGAAAAACAGGATTGGAAATTGGCGAAGCGGCAAGCGGCGCTACTCGAAAAGGCCCTGGAGAAAAACACCAAATGGCTGCGTTCCGCGCAATCTTCCTGGGGGAACAATCCATGATTCGCTCAAAGCGCTTCGTGTCATTGACCTGAAAATGCTCAGGAATGCTCAGTTTTGAGCCAACCATTCGCTAAATCACCGGGACGGCGGTCTTGCGCGGCGGATTGAAAAATGGCAAGGGCACGACCTTTGCGGAAACGGTGCGGCGCCCGGCCTCGACGGTCATTTCCATGTTGAGCGTGGTGCCGGCCGCGGAATGCTCGCGGCTCACGCAGGCCAGCGCGATCATTTTTTTCAGCGTCGGCGACCATGTCGTTGACGTGGCTTTGCCGATCTGACGGCCGCCGCGATACACGGGCACCGCCACGCGGGAGGCCATGCTCGGTACCTGTGGCGCCATCTTCAATTTGTCGTAGAGCGCTTCGACTTCGTTCCAGTTGATTTCCAGTCCGACGAGGGCGCGCTCTGCGCCTTTTTTCGCTTCCAGCGCCAGGGCTTCGCGGCCCACAAACGTTTCCTTCCTTAAGTCCACGAGTTTTCTCAGCCCAATTTCCGCAGGCGAATACTTTTGTGATTCGATCAGCGCTTTCTTGCTCGAAACGTAATCCACTTCGATCAAAATCAGGCCCGCTTCGATTCGCGCGATGTCCAAGGCGATCATTCCCGCGGGATGAATATCGAACGCCTTGCCCTTGGCCATCAGCGCGTCCCAGACTCTTACCGCGTCGCGCCACGGCATCCACACCTCGAATCCCAAGTCGCCCGTGTATCCGGTGCGCGAAATGTCCACGGGCACGCCGGCAATTTTTCCGCGCGTCACACGAAAATACTTCAAGTTCGCGATGTTGGCGTCCGCCGCCTCGTGCAGCAGTTTTCCCGACATTGGCCCTTGCAGTGCCAGCGCCGCGGTCTGTTCCGAAATATCTTCAATCGTTACGTCCAACGCCAGAGCGTTTTGCCGGAACCATCGCAGGCTCGGATCCGCTGCCGTCCATCTGTATTCGTTCTCGCCGAGCCGCGTGATCGTTCCGTCGTCGATCACTTTTCCTTCGGGATCGCACCAGCAGCAGTAGATCACCTGGTCCACCGCGACCTTATGAATGTCGCGCGAAATCACGCGGTTCACGAACTTGGTGGCGTCGCGCCCGGTCACGCGGTATTTGAAGAGCGGCGAAATATCGATCAGCGCGACGGAATTGCGGATGGCGTTGTACTCGTGCTCGTGGTGCATCTCGTAAACGCTGACCGTGTAATAGCCCGACCATTCGCGGTAGTTCAGGCTTTCGCACAACGCCAGTGTTCTTTCATGAAACGCGGTTCCTACGGGCACGAATCCTCCTGATGTAAACGCTACTGAAGCCGCAACAAGACAACGGATTATAGGTGCGAACTCGCCAGCCTCGCAAGGTTCGCTTCATACAAATCGGAACGAAGAGGAAGAACGGGCCTCCTGAAAGTGCCCAATCCGGTCATCTCCATCACTGCTTCTGTTGCGAAATGAGGTACGAAGATCGTCAGGACAACACACGCCGCTTTACAGCAGGTCGAAGCTGGCCCTATAGTCATCTGGCGGCCGCTTTCGAAACACTGCATGCGAAAAAACCATCTCATTCGAACCATACTGCTTCCTTTACTGCTATTGTTCAGCGCGAATTTTTGCCCGGCGGAAGACGCCAAGAGAATTCATCCCAGCGGTTATGTGACGGACTTGGCCGGAGTGATCAGCCCGGAAGCCAAGACACGGCTCGAAGCGTTGTGCACAGAGTTGGAGCAGAAGACCGGCGCGCAGATGGCCATTGTGACCGTGCAATCGCTCGAGGGCGAGAGCGTCGAAAATTATGCAGTAGACCTCTACAAGCAGCTTGGCGTCGGCAGCAAGAAAGACAATCGCGGAGTGTTATTGCTCGTCGCTCCAACCGAGCGCAAATATCGCATCGAGGTGGGCTACGGGCTCGAGCCGGTGATCAATGATGCGCGCGCCGGAGACGCCGGCCGCGCCATGGTGCCCTACCTCCGGCAACGCGATTACGGCAATGCGGCCGAGGTCGCTGCGTGGCAGTTGGCAAAATACATCGCGGACGATGCGGGCGTAACGCTGAGCGGCCAGCCGCCGCCGGCGCGAAATCAGAATCGCGGAGGGGGCATCGGATTCCCTGTATTCTGGGTCATTCTTGGCCTGTTTATTCTCTTTCGCGCCATTGGAAGTCTCTCTGGGCGAGGCGGCGGTGGCACACGCGGCGGATCGGGCGGCAGCGGCTTGCTCTGGTTTCTGGCCGGGATGCTTGCGGACACCGCTGCAAGGGGGTCAAGAGGCGGGAACTGGGGCGGAGGTGGCTTTGGCGGGGGAGGCGGCGGGAGCGGGGGCGATAGCGGCGGTGGCGGGTTTGGGGGATTTGGCGGCGGCAGCAGCGGAGGCGGAGGCGCTTCAGGAGACTGGTAGCGGGGGAAGAAAGGAACGGCTGAGAGATGCTCTCGACGGAAACAAAATTGACGGAGCTGGTCAGAAGGCTGAAAGAATTCGCGGCAGCAAACCTCGAATGCGTTATTTTGTTCGGGTCGGCCGCGCGCGGCGATTTTCACGAAGGGCACTCGGACCTCAATGTAGTTTGTATCCTTCGTTCGCTAGGCGTCGAAGAACTGGGGCGCATCGCGCCCGTGGTGAAATGGTGGTGCGCCGAGCAGAAGGAACCTGCGCCACTTTTTTTTACTGAAGAAGAGCTAAAGGATGCCGCGAATGTCTTCGCGATCGAGATTCTGGACATGAAGCATGGGCGTCAAGTGCTCTATGGGGCAGATGTGGTCGCGACAATTGAAGTGCCGATGAATTTGCATCGCTTGCAGATCGAACATGATTTGCGCACGACGCTGTTGAAATTGCGGCAACATTATCTGCGCGCGCCAGGGGATGCCAAGGAATTGGCACCCATCCTGAGAAAATCGTTTTCCGGAGTGCTGACGCTGATGCGCCACGTTGTGATTGCATTCGAAGAAGAGCCGCCGATAGCCGCGCATGATATCGTTGCGCGAGCGGCGGAGTTGACGGGCGCTAGCATGGCGGCATTCGCCGCCATCCTGAAGCTGCGCGAAACGGGCGAATTTCACGGTGAAATTGTTCCGGCATACGGCGCGTATCTAAAAGCATTGGAGAAAACTCTTGATGCGCTGGAGCATCATTTTCCCAAGCGGGAATGGCGGCGGGTGAAGAATGCGCATTCGTAAATCCAACTGAGTCGAGGCGGATATGAAAATAGCTCTGATCGTTTTGGCGGTTTTGGTGGTCGTGGCGCTGATGCTGGGGAGTTCGTTCATCAGCCGCAGGAATCAGATGGTTGTGAAACGCGAGGCGGTGAACGCCGCGTGGGCGCAGGTGGACGTCGTCCTGCAACGGCGCGCGGACCTGATACCTAACCTGGTGGAAACGGTGAAAGGCTTTGCGGCGCAAGAGCAAACCGTGTTCGGCGATATCGCCAAGGCGCGTTCCGCCTTGCTGGGCGCGCATTCGCCGACTGAAAAGATCGCAGCGAATGGACAATTAGATTCCGCGCTGGGGCGGTTGCTTGTAATAGTTGAAAACTATCCACAGCTGAAATCCAACGAGAATTTCTTGCGCCTCCAGGATGAACTGGCGGGCACGGAAAATCGCATCGCCGTGGAGCGCCGCCGTTACAACGAGTCGGTGCAGGATTACAACACGTTCATTGCGCTGTTCCCGAACAGCCTGGTGGCGAGCATGAGCGGCTTCACGCGCAACGACGCGTATTTCAAGACGGAGGAAGGCGCGCGCCAGGTTCCCAAAGTGAGCTTCGGAACTCCCAACGCGCCGGGGGCGACGCCGCAGCCAGCACCTGCAAAACCCTAAAGAGAATGCCCCCCGCGATCCGCGGGGCAATTTAAGCAAGTGCGAGAGGTGGCGCGACTTAAGCGAGGGCTAGCCGCTTGCGGATTTCCGCGACGATTTGCTCAGGGGGCTGCGCGGCATCGACGGCGATGGCATCGTCAGGTTCCTCAAGATCTGCGAATTGGCCGGCCAGGATGCCTTCGCCGGCAAAATGGCCGTGACGGTGGCGGATTCTTTCGGCGAAGAGCGCGTAATTTCCTCTTAGATAAATAATTTTAACTTCGGAGTTGGGGCGAAGCACCTCGCGATAGGCGCGCTTGAGGGCGGAGCACGCGAGGATGACACTTTTGCCCGCAGCGATCCATTCGAGGATGGCTTTGCGCATCGCTTCGAGCCAGGGAACGCGGTCGGCGTCATTGAGCGGCGTACCGCGGGACATTTTCTCGATGTTGGCAGGCGGATGGAAGGTGTCGGCGTCGGCGAATTGCCAGTCGAGCTGCGCGGCGAGCATAGTGCCGATGGTGGTTTTGCCAGCGCCGGTCGTGCCCATGATGATTAGGATCACAGTTTCCTTTCGCGGAGCCTACCGTCAGACTTGACCGAGGAATTCGCCGAGCAGCATGTGGAAATGGTGGATGCGGGGAGAGTCGTCTGCCGCTCCGGCGTTTGTAGCTGCCGGAAAAGCGGGAGCAAGCTCCCGCACTCCAAATTAGAACTTGCGGGTTTCCTGGCGCGACCAGCGCTCGATGACGATTTTCGATTCGGTGAAGAATTCGACGGCGTCGCGGCCCTGGCCGTGAAGGATGCCGAAGAAACTTTCCTTCCAGCCGCTGAAGGGGAAATAGGCCATGGGCGCGGCGACACCGATATTGATGCCGATATTCCCCGCGGGCGCTTCGTAGCGGAATTTGCGCGCGGCGGAACCGCTGGTGGTGAAGAGCGAGGCCTGGTTGCCGTAGGGACTGCGGCGGAGAAATTCCATGGCTTCGTCAATAGAATTGGCGTGAATCAAACTGAGCACGGGGCCGAAAATTTCCGTGTGGGCAAGCTGGCTGTTCGAGGGCAAACCGTCCAGAACCGTGGGCGTGAGGAAGTTTCCTGATTCATACTTGGGGATTCTGGTGTTGCGTCCATCGAGGATGGGCTTTGCGCCCTCGCCCACGCCAGCGGAGATCAGCGATTCGATACGCTGCTTGCTTTCTTTGCTGATGACCGGTCCCATCTGAACGCCGGCTTCGAGACCGTTGCCGACGCGAATAGAAGAAGCAGAGCGGGCGATGGAGTCGCGGAATGTTTTTTGAGCTTCGCCAATCGTGACAGCGACCGATACGGCGAGGCAACGCTGGCCGGCGCAGCCAAACGCGCTGTCGCTGATGATCTGCGTGGCCAGTTCCATATCGGCGTCAGGCAAAACGATGACGTGATTTTTTGCGCCGCCCTGGCACTGCATGCGTTTGCCGCTGGCAGCAGAGCGCGTGTAAACATGGCTGGCTACCGGAGTGGAGCCGACAAAACTGATGGCGCGAACTTGCGGGTGGTCACAAAGAGCGTTTACCACATCTTTTCCGCCGTTGACAAGGTTGACGACGCCTTTGGGCAGGCCGGTTTTTTCCAAAAGCTCGAAGGCACGATGCATGGAAAGGGGAACGCGCTCGGATGGTTTCAGGATGAAAGTGTTTCCACACGCGATTGCGTAAGGGAGGAACCAGTAGGAGACCATCGCCGGGAAATTGAAGGGCACGATGGCGGCGACGACTCCGAGGGGCTGGCGGATTTGCATTTCGTCCACGCCGGGGGTCACATCCTCGAGGTTGTAGCCCTGCATCATCATGGGAATGCCGCAAGCGACTTCGACGTTTTCGATGGCGCGGCGCAGTTCGGCGCGGGCTTCGGCGAAGGTCTTGCCGTTTTCGAGCGTGATGACGCGGGCGAGATCGTCAAGATTTTCTTCGAGGAGATTTTTCAACTTAAAAAGATATTGGACGCGCTCGCCGGGAGGGGTGCGGCGCCAGGCCGGGAAGGCATCGGCGGCAGCTTGAACGGCAGCGTCGACGTCAGCGGAGGTAGAAAGAGGGGTGCGCGCGAGCACATCGGCGGTCGCGGGATTGGTGACGTCAAAGTATTCGGTCGCGGCGGATCGGCGCCATGCGCCGTTTACGTAGTTCTGAAGCTCGGTTACTTGGGTGGTGACGGCACTGCTCATACTTAGCTCCTTGGCCTCTGTGGGGAATGCAGGAAGCGTCCCGTGGGGCCAACTCGATGAAGAATCGCAACAATGTAGTTTACCAAGAAACTGCTAGCGTGAGAGGCGAATCGCGCGTTTGGCAGGGACCAGCCACTCATCCGGATGTCAAGTTCGACTTCGACGCCGAGCTTTGGCGGAGGCGGTAGGCGAGCCAGGCCATGGTGGCGAGCATGCCGAGGTAGCCGAGGGTACGCATGATGGCGCCTATTTTCTGGTCTTGGGCTAGGAGGCCCCACTGGGTGAAGAGGATGGTCCAGTCGCTCTCCTCGGAGCCAACGAGAGGCAAGGAGGCGGTGCGGGCGTCGGCCATGTAGGTGCCGATGTAGGGGAAATTTTCGAAGAACCAGAAGATGCTGAAGGCGAAGCCATTGGTTTCGCGGTGGAAGAAAAAGTAGGCGGCGCAGAGCAGAGGGACGATGAGTTCGCCGAGGGTGCCGCCTAGTATGCGGATGGTGTCACCGAACCAACTGAAGAAGAAATGCCCGCCTTCGTGGATGATCAGATTGGCGTAATCGAGGAAGAGGAAGCCGGAGGGGCTGGTGAGGGCGTAGAGAAGGAAAAGGGCGTAGAAGGAGAGCCAGGCGATTCCGGTGAGGCGGGAGAGGGGCTTCCAGGGGCCGAATTTTTCTTCGAGGAGGGCCATTGCGTTAAGCGTAGCAGGTGCGTTCGGCAGGGGAAGAAGAAGACTTACACAGAGTTCGCGGAAAGCACAGAGGACACAGACAAGAACAGAACTGCGGACGCCATTCTTGAGCATTCCTGAAGCTGCGATCCAACCTGTGACTCGGCGAGTAAGCTGACAGAAAAGCGGGAGCAAGCTCCCGCACTCCAAACAGGGCTATTTGTCGATGGCGGCGAGGGCTTCGTAGGCGGCGCCGAGGAGCGGGGCGGATTCGTTGAGGACGATGGAGACGGGTATATTGCTGAGGAGGCCTTCGAACTTCCATTTGTCCTTAAAGGCGTGGAAGAAGGTGCCGTCTTTCATTTTTTCGAGGATTTTGACGGCGATGCCGCCGGCGACGTAGACGCCGCCGAGCGCCAAGACTTTCAACGCGAGATTTCCGGCTTCGGCGCCATAGATCGCAGTCCAGAGATCCAAAGTGTCCGAGCAGACACGGCAGGACTTGTCCAAGCCGCGGCGGGTGATCTCCGGGGCGGGATCGGAGTCAGGATCTTCGAAGGAAGCGTGGGTTACCTTTGGCGCGAGGAATTCGTGGATGGTGCGGAAGCCGCGGCCGGAGAGAATGAGTTCCCAACTGACTTGAGGATAACGGCGGCGCATGAAGCGCAGCAGTTCGATTTGTTGCTCGGTGTGCGGCGCGAAATCGGAATGGCCACCTTCGGAGGGGACCACGCGGTAGCGCCCGCCGTCCCAAACGAGAAAGGATTGGCCAAGACCGGTGCCTGCGGCGATCAAGGCGCGGGTACCGCCGGGCTCGGGCTTGCCCGGATTCAGGACGCAGAAGTCTTCCGGGGGAAGATGCTCGATGCTGTGGCCGGTGGCGCCCAGGTCATTCAAGAGGACGACGTGCGGAACGCTCAACTCTTTTATGAGGCTAGCGGTATCGACGATCCACGGAAGATTCGTCGCTCTGACCGTGCCGTTGATCACCGGCCCGGCAATGCCGAATCCGGCGGCGACGATGCTTTCCTTGCCGAGATGATCAGCGGCCTGGCGCGAGAATTCCTTGACGATACGTTCGAACTGGGCGAACTCCTTGCTTGCGAAACGCTGCTTGAAGACGGGCGTGAGAATGCCGCGTTTTTCCGAGAAAAGCGCCAGATTACACTTCGTCCCGCCAACGTCACCCGCAAGGATCAAGCGTCCCCTCCCTCCGAATCTCCTGAAACGATTTAATGTGCCAATTGTAGCATCTACGGGTTGTACCACTGTCTGCCGTCACGTTCGAGCAGAAGATCGGATTCGCGCGGCCCCCAACTTCCCGACGAATATTGCGGCACAGCGGCGCTCCTGGCAGCGCTCCAGACATCGAGGATGGGATCGACAAGCGACCAAGCAGC